>Ga0307516_10007904_pt1 | contig 12115 bp, 19 predicted proteins | sample 19_EM_MG_FD_203310 | JGI IMG/M metagenome (GOLD analysis project Ga0307516, IMG submission 203310) | Populus trichocarpa ectomycorrhiza microbial communities from riparian zone in the Pacific Northwest, United States - 19_EM | ecosystem: Host-associated > Plants > Roots > Unclassified | place...
GCTCGACTAGTGATCAGCCGATGCGAGGCTTTACAATAAAGAATCACTCCATTATTTCTCTGTTGTGGCATGCTTGATTCGGGCCATTCATGTCTAATTAGCGACGATATTCTTCTCTCGTGACGCAACAAGTATTGCCCTGCCATGGATGGCCACCTGATCAAAGAGTATCCGAAGCGCTCAAGATCCATCCATCCATCAAGTTAGCGAATCGTAACAAGATGGACAGGCCGCCAGTATTGGAGAGCCACCAGAGAACGAGTCGGATGTGTATAGAATTGCCGTGGGTTCGTGTCCGAGTATTGATGGCATCAACCTTTATATAAAGCCAGTGGGGAGACGTCTAGACGCGCTTTGATCAATCATTGGAATCAGTCGTGATCCATAGGAAAGCGCGATATCTTCCAGCCCAGTGCCAAGATTCGTGCACACAAATGCAACTGCCTGTCGGGGAGAGATAGTATCGAAAAACACGCAATTGCTCGTTGAAACTGGCACAAGATTCGTATAAAAGATGACAGATTAGGTTAACTATCTTTATACATTGTCACAACTTCTCTTGATGACACTGAGCACCCGCCTCCATCTACTACGGCAAACATTTAAACCGTGCCGCAATTGGCAATGACGACAGTCGCCTTTGGCTTGCCGCTGGAAGTGCCGCACGCCTCGATCGCCTTGACGAGTTCCATACCTTCAACGACCTCACCTGAAATATGGTCGATCAATATGAAAGTAAGATGGATACACGCCGATCGAACAACATACCAAACACGACGTGAGCGCCGTCAAGCCAGCTGGTGACTACAGTTGTGATGAAGAATTGGGAGCCATTGGTGTTTTTGCCGGCGTTTGCCATGGACAAGAGACCAGGCTTAGAGTGCTTTAACTTCAAGTTCTCGTCTATTCGAAGAAGACAATTGAGTACGGGACAACCCCTGAGTGCGTCGAAGAATAAAACTCACCCGCAAACTTTTCTCCGTAGATGGACTTCCCACCCGTGCCATCTCCCCTTGTGAAGTCGCCCCCTTGGAGCATGAAGTCGGGAATGATACGGTGGAATTTGGATCCTTTGTATCCAAAACCATGTTGCCCAGTAGCAAGCTCGCGGAAGTTCTTCGCGGTTTTAGGGACGTCCTTGTCATTCAGCTTGAAGACGATGCGGCCTGCGGCCTGGCCGTTCATGGTGATATCAAACTAGATAGCGATTAGCATTCTTTACAAGCAGCACGACACACTTGGCTTGGCCACGATAGAGACCAAGGCCAATGGGTCTCGAGAAGGCGAGAGGGAACACTTACGAAAACGTTGGCCATGACGTGTCGATGTGAGAGAAAAAGTTGAGCTTGATGGGGTCAAGTTTCGAGGCCGTTGATAAGTGGTTCGATTCGGGCGATGCCGATTATCTCGGCTCTGTGCGCTGATTATCTCCAAGTCATCACTGCCATACTTGATCGATGATCCATCGCACGGCAGTCCTGCGAAGAAATATCACAGCTTATGCAATGCCTGCCCCAGCAACAGTGAAGATAAACCCTGCCGAGATCTATGTGCTGTACCATTCTTATTAGTGGAACAGATCTATAAGGATGTATGGCTACGAAGCAGAATCTTGGGTGATCGATGATCTATCAACTAACAATGTTGAAATGACTCCTTCTGAGCGATCAAACAGTCCGTGGCGGAGATAGCAATTCGCGGAGCTGCTGGGAGATTGGCATGTCAGTCCAGGTGCTGGTTTGGTATAGCGTAGCACTTTGCGATCCAAGTTGATAGCGAAGTATAATTGAATGTGATTACCGCCAAGGGTTTGACTTACATCAGACGGAACATTTCTATCAACGCTCAAAGCCTGAGAAGGAAAACCCAAAGCATTCACTGACCATCAAAAAATAGCATCAGGAACGGGGGACCACATGCTGTCATCAAACGGACTCCATGGGTCGGTCAACCTTCACGTGCTCGTCGAAACTCAACTACCCCAGTTCTTCCTCGAAGATCAGAAGCTCCCACGTTCAAGCGCCAACCTTTCATCGTTGTCAACCATGGAATGAACGTGGAAAGTGAACAGCCATCATAATGTGCAGTTTCTGGATTCGAATCGAGGGTTCACACACGGGGAAAATGTTGGTATTCCACGTGTGTCCGGTGGTAGCTATCGGGGTTCACCGTTTGTAACACGAACCGATAGTTCACTGGTACCACTGAATGTTACCGAGTCATGTTTGCATGAGCGCCAAGGTGCCAGGTGGTGAGGTGTAACGGACGCTTGCTTCTGGTGGTACTGTTAGCCCTGGCCCTCGCGACCCACCGTTTTCCGTAGAACTTCAGGCATAGCGTCGGAATGAAAGAACTCACGCTTCCTATGGTAAGAAAGTATCAAGGACAACCATTGCAGAAGGGCAACCACAATGAATGATGCTCGATGACCGCTTGAATGGCGACGAGAAAGGAACGAACTTAGCATTCATCTAATATCTCATTCGACTTCTGGAAACACGCTGATACTGCCACGACACAGCCGAATGAAAGCTGTAGATAGCATCATAAGCACGTTTGTTAGGATACAATCCTCTTGCTGTGTTGTGGCTGGAAGGAAGAGCTCCACTGGAGCCGTTTTTATGGGAGAGGTTTGGAGATGGATTCTGTGGATCAGTGACAGGAGCATCAGCAATTGGCATAGCCACCTCGACCCTCCCCCTGGTTGTTTGACGCGGACGAGTGGAACCAAAGTCACTGGTACGCTGCGGACTCTAGCTTATAGGGAGCCCCACTGCTGTCAGCGAGCTCTCCCAGGATGTCCGAGTCGCACTGAATCACCACACGAGCTTCTTCTCGGCCGAGGGCTTCGCTCATAGGACAAGCGCTGCACTGGTCTGATAAGTAGGAGGAAATTCCGAGTCCAAACTTGATTGTCTCCCGTACACGTGCCAGGCCATGCCGTTAGGACGGTCGTTTATGTGATTGCCATCCTACAGCTTTGCAGGGAACCCACTTTCGTGCCCCCCGCAGCACCAGTCATGAACGTCGCTGGGCCCTCCCAGCCCCGTTTCGGGCGGCCTGGAGCCAATGGAAGGGCACCAAACGCCTCAGAGTACGAGGAGGAGCTCCTGCAGCTGATACTTGACCTTGGCCCGCTGGGCGCTCAACACCTTCGCCAGTACTATGAAAACAGGTCTCTCACTGGTCAGAGAATGACGGACCATGAAATGGCTATGAGCCTTTTTCTGCAGAATGCAGAGGATATTACTGCAGTGGACCAAGATCGAGAACTGGCTCGTCTACTAGCTGAAGAGCTCGACCTTGGAGAGGACGATGATATGCCTCGCCATCGACCAACTATCACCCAGTCAGTTTATTTTAGTTGGAAAATGTTGGTTGGAATTGACACATGCTATCCATCTACCAGGCCGCAGAATACCCAAGCGACGACTCCAAATAGAGCCACTGGACATGGCCCGTATGTTGTGAATATTTACAGAATGAAATGTGTCCACGAGTAACCCCACGTACAGTAGTAACCCCGAAGGTACACAGACCTGGGGCGAATGGTTCGCGTCCATGTTCGGATGGCCCAGCGCACCTCCGCCAAGCGCGACACCACTAATCAAACAGTGTATCGGAACGCAGGGCCCCGCCGTGACCCCTCCAGTTGCACGGTTGGTCTTTTCCGTAGAAGTCACCACTTCCCTCTTACAATGATAATCTTCCACTAGAGCAACAGGTCATGTCTGCGTCATCTGCCAAGACCCCATCTACGGGTCCGAAGTTCGCGCGCCATGCAGCCATTACTACGACGTCGCCTGCCTTACCGACCTCTTCGAGTCCGCCACACGTGATGAGAGTCTTTATCCTCCCCGCTGCTGCCGCCAGAACATCACTCTCGCACAGGCCCAGGCCCATCTCTCGCGCGACCTCATCTCGCGATTCGAAGAGAAGGCAAGAGAATTCGGCACCCTCGACCGCGTATATTGCGTCCAGCCTACGTGCAGCCACTTTCTCGGCCCTGTCTCCCAGGGCACCCTGTTTGGTGGCGGTCCGCCCGTCTACAACTGCTCCGCACCAAGGTGCACGGCACGCACGTGCGCCGGGTGTCGGGGCAGGTACGATGGCTGGACGCACATCTGCCGCCAGGACCAGGGCGCCGAGCATGTCCTCAACCTGGGCCAAAATGAAGGCTGGGCCCGCTGTCCTGGTTGCGCACAGATGATCGAGCTCAATGTCGGTTGCTTCCACATGACGTGTCGGTGTCGGACGGAGTTCTGTTATTTATGTAGGGCCCGATGGAAGACGTGTGCGTGCCCTCAGTGGGATGAGCGTCGACTAGTTGCCGCTGCGGAGCAAAGAGTCGACGCGCGACTCGCTGTCCAGCAACGGTTGGAGCGTCGTCGCCCCGTGCCACCAGCACAACCGGCCTGGCTCGCGCGCCCCGCCCAGCCGGCGCCGGTTGTGCCGGTTGTGCAGCCCCGAGCTCGTCCCGTCCCTCCCAGGCCAGCACCCCAGCCGCGGACACCTACAGCTCCGCCAATCGTTCGACTACGGCAGCTTGCTCAGAATACAGCACAGCCGGCACCTGGTCCATCGCAACCTGCTGCTGTACCAGCTTGGCTCGCTGAAGCCCGAGCTCGTTCCCTTGGCGCTGCAGTAGCTCCGCCTCCGCCTCCGGCTGTCCGAGCCCAGCCGCAAGCCCAGCACCAAACTGCTCTTGCAACCAATCCTCATGTTGTACGACCCCCACAACTACCCACCACAACCCGTGCTGGAGTTTCGGGTACAAGACCTGCTCCCCCAACTGTTCCTCCTAAACCTGCAGCACTCACCGGCCTGGCTCGAGCATCCGCAGCCCCAACACAAGCGGGCTCACTTACGTCAAAAACGCAAACGCAAGCCCAAGCTTCCCCACGCACGTCAGCGACGACAACTACGCTGACCATACCTCGGGCAACAGGAGCCATTAAATCGATCGTGTCGAACCTCAACGAGCGCGAGCGCAATAACCAGCAAGGTGGGACTCAGGGTGGTTCAGGCTCAGGCCCAGATTCGGCTTCCTGGAGGCACCGCATCGGTACTCAAAACGACGCTGTCAGGCAAGGCATGATCCGCGAAATGATGGAGCGGCTTAGGGTGGACCATGAGTGCGACCATGCAAACTGGCGGTACCGCCATGGTGGTGGCCGGTGTGAAGGTTGTCATCATAATCTTCCGCTGTACCTCTTCGTGAGTGGGCTTTTTGTGTATTGGCGTGCTGACCATGGTTGATTCTTCCGTTTTATTCGTTTTTGGCTCTCCTGGTTTAGCGTTGTCAAGGATGTGAGATGTTGGTCTGCAATCGCTGTCGGCGCAACCGGCTCTAGGTTTTCAAATGATGGTCGTACCGTTGAAGATACATACACGGATCTAAGGTTTCACTCGAAGTTGTTTCACTGAACACTCATCTTGTAAGATGGTTTGGATTTTAAAATGCTGTTGTGAATATTGTGTCTACTAACAGAGACGATTTGTATGCTCTCGTGTTGCAGTCACATCATGTTCGTATTTTACTCAATGTGGTACTCGGAAATGCAGTATGGTGTGATGGTCTGCACAGACCTATGGATGATTGAAATACACGCCCATGACCTACCCAATACTCATTGTTGCATCTAACACATCCACTACATGCTCCACATTTGACGCCTTCCCCTGTTCGCCCAAGCGAGATGAAAACACAACATCCTTGATAATCTGAGCAATCAGCCCATGCTGCGCTTCGACTGCGATCTTTTGGCTGTCCAACATGCCATCATACGCCGCACTACGCGAAATCATACACAGCATTAACGTACCTGTCTTTGACAGCTTTCGCCAGTTGACTGTCTTCTTTCTTCTTCTCATCCTGCTATCATGCTCACGAATCTACGGGTACACTCCAGAAAGCGGTATATAATACACACCTTGGCGCTAACTTTCTCTTCCTGCCCTTTAAGCGGGGGAAATGCAGGACGAGGTGTCCCACTCATCGCATTCTCAGCTCGGACGAGTTTCTGATGCAGATCTGTGATTTGCGAAACTGCATATGCGCGATTCTATCTCAGAGGGCCAAACGAGGCCCGAGCCATCAGCCAACCATCCCAATATAATAACGCATTTAAGAGGCGAGGCGAGAACGCACCGAAATCAAAGCACTCTGGCTCAAGGTATTCACCCAATACTTATTCCACAACAACCCCAACAACTCGCTATCCAGACTCGATCGGAACACTTCGACTTCGAGGGGATAGTATTGGCTTGCGTGGACACCGAAATCTTCGATTTTGGAGAGGGGAATGGACTGGTATTCCGGCGCTGATGCGCTTCCGGACGAGACGTTGGCGGTACCAGAGGAGGAGGAAGCATGATGTGCGGGTGTAAAGTCCTTCGGGTACGTGCGAAATGCCCCGATGTCCACTTTTCCGGCGGATATTGTGCGATTGGGGTCAATCTGGGGTGCGTGAGCGGGGGGAGTGAGTGAGGATGGTCGGCAGAAAAGAGGGAGAAGGGGACGCACAACAACGGCGACAAATGGGTCCTGGAATCGCTGGTTATTCATCTGAGTATCGACATCTATGCCCGAGAGCCAGCATCCGTAGCCAGGATGCGAATGGTACCACCCAACGACATTTTCTATCCGTTTCACCTAGTAGTATAAATTGTAGGAGATTAGATGGCAGCAGTGAATGAAAAAAAAAAGCATTGGCGACGGACCTTCTCGCACTCCTGCACATACGTCACCATATACTCATTCGCCTCATTCGCAGCGTTAACACGCGTCTCTGTGCCCTGCACAGGTAACGCGAACGAGTCCATGATGACTATTGCGTTATCGACGACTTTGCCTTGCATGAGGCCCATGATTTCGTGTGGGACGCCTGATCGGGCGTGGATGACCTGCAATTATGTGCGTGCGTTCGAGAGTCAGTGAGCAGTCTGCATAGATAACGACGACGACGAGGCACACCATTTTGATCAGGGCGACGGCGGAGATCTTGCATGTCTTGAAGTACTGCGGGCTGGTAATCGATTCGCAATGAACGAACGAATAAACGTGTGGAGTACTCACTCCTGGTCCCAAGGTGCTTGATCCAAGATCCTCTTGTTATCGTTGACATTGAAGGCATATATATCGTCCTGAGGCGATATTTCTGATATCCGGTTTGCGAGTGAGAACGTCCGGAATGCGGTATTAGTTGAGGATGACATTGGGAAAGAGCAGAGTTGTGTGGCGTGCCACTACTACATACATGATCTTTCTATAGGGACCTCAACGGGGCCTCATCATGCACATGGACCAATTCCCAACCACTGTCCAACGCCTCCCCATGCGTTCTCTCTGCGACGCTACATACGCCAATTGCTGAGCCAAGCGCACCAACTTTCCCCCTCGCACGCACTGTCTCTTCGACATGCAGTCAACACAGCGCTCCGTTGTTATGTTGCTTAGTTCTCTCCTTCCTTATAGAAGAACGACTATCTTCCTCTACAAAGAGTCTGGCTTAGGGAGACTACCCCTCCCTGCATCTAGTCCGGACTTATCTTCATAGTCGGTGCTCAGCAGCTTTCGCGCACTTTGTAGGATCCTTGTTGGTCATCTGAGACATGCACGTAATATGTAGGCTGCAAATTGAAACATGTTCCGTTAATGACCTTGTAAACACCGGGCACACGTCTGCTAGTGATGACACTTGAGGAACGACTATCTTCATCAACGAAGAGATGATGACAAGGTATTGATTGACAAGAACTCGATAATTAACACGGCTAGTAGCGTAGAAAATGCAGTCATGGATACGAATCCGTGGACCAGCAATGAAACAGCCTAGTAAAAACACACCAACTGGAAGAAAACGAAAACAACTGGACAACCTCGTCAACGTACCTCAGCCTAATATTACCATCCCTCGTCTCGACCTTGACCTCGTCGCCCTCCCATACCTGCTGCATGGAACTGGGAGAATATTGACCCACAAAATACCGCGTTGTACGATCGGCGACACCGAGATAGGTGCTAGTCTTGAGCATATCATCGGAGAGTGTGCAACTCCCGTCTCCGGATGTCATTGTGATCGGGCCATGGAAAGAGCGGGGTAAGAGAACAGTTATTTTGCCGTCCTTTGTAAAGACATTCAGAGAGAACGGATCGATGGTGTCGATGGCTTGCTGTAAACATGGCATAGACTACTGTCAGTATTCCAGCCATGGGGCACAAGGGGAGTCTCACCACTTTCGTCGTGATCGACCCGTCGTTGGAGCTGACATGCAACAACGTTCGCTTTCCAGATCCCTTCGAGCTCCGATCCTTATGTCCCACGAGCCATACATCGACGTCCACACTTCCGTCCTGCGTGTGCAAATACAGGTTCTTCCTCTCTCCCTCCGCTACCGGTGGTACGCCAACCCCGAGCGCTGCTATGCATACCTTCACGATGTCAACAAGGCCTCCCTCTTCTCTTGGAACAGGGAGGGGATGAAGAGACGGGTCGACGATATATGTTCCCCTAATAGCGCCATTCCTTTGATTCACGCAAAGGAAGTTGGTGGGGTTTCCGTTTAACTGTGCAAGTGGGTCTGAGGGTGCAGTACTGGCTCCAGTGCTTGAAGGGTTGCTGAAATCATGTGGATGGTCTCCATATGCAGGAGGGACGTCGTCCTAATGCACCGTCGGCATCTCTCGCAATGGAGCAATGGAGAGAACACGTACGGGTATGGTGGGGTCTGTCGCGTGCTCTTGCTCGACTTCAACGAGCTTTGTGTTTGCGGATTTATCTGGAATGAGCATGTTTATTGGGGTGTTGTGTTGATGCTTAGGAACTTTACTTATCCCCCGCAGAATGCACAGCCGGGCGCAGCTGGACGAAGTGTGCATGTTGACGTCTGGAGGGAGTCACTATCTGCATCCGTGCTGTATTCCCCTGACAGAAAGCGCAGTGCACAGGAAGCTTTTTTCACCGTTCCCATGATGCTATGACATTGATAGGTGCGATTTTGAGCTGCGTCGGTCTTTGGTGGGACGCACGTGTTGACTTTCGCATCGAGTCTCCGCTGCTTATTCTATGCATGCACCTCTTCATGCTCCATCACCGCTACCAGCCGAAGTTCTCGCTTTCGGTGTCTCTCGCCTCCAACGCCTCGTCTCCGCACTCGACATGTGGCTCGCAGTGTCCCCTTATGTAATTGGCATTGCCAGTGGTTCGAATACATCCCATCTCCAATGCCGACCCGTCTCCATCGATTAGCAGATTCAAGTGGCTGCACATTGAGCACAACAAGTGAGTGCTGTCTCTTCAGGTCCGGTTGTCCGTACCACGCGTGTACGTAGCTGCTGAAGCCATTCGATTTGTCTGCACCCCTTGTCGCGTCCCATACTGTTTACGCCTCTCCAATGCCCTCGTGGCCCCTTGAGCGGTCTGATGACGTTGCGAGGACAGTTTAACCAGTATTCAGGAAGCTGGGAGGGACCATAACAACAGAGTACACACTCAGTCTGGACTCTGCATAGTATGTCGTGCGCTTCAGCAACCTCAACAGCCATCCCTAACCACTCTATACCACCTTCCAACATCTCCCCGTGCACTCTTTCTGGGACGCCACGTATGTCAGTGCTGGAACGAGTCAAAGGCACATAGACGAACTCTTGAGGTTCTTTTAGGTTCACTAGTTGTGCTCTTCGCATGCTTCTCTTTCATCACGCGTTTCAAATGCAGACAAGTGGCTCGCTGCACCCTTCCCAACCAGACCTCCCGATTCTGAACCCGCGTCCGTCTCCTCATCCGACACAACAGTCCGAGAAGAGCAACCACTCACCCCCGCCAATAAATCCAAACACGCTCAACCAGAGCCCTGCACTTATACCTGTATGCCCATCCACAATCACCACACTTCCTCCCACGTTATTGCGTCCGATGACTGACGATCCATCAATGGTGGCGATTCCAAAGCCTCATCCCGTCGCAAAGACTGGCATGCCCCTTTGGTGACGTACTCTACATCATCACCCGTCTCATCTACGTTAGCCCTCACACCAGTTGGCATTGAGGACCTTTCGGCCAAGATCGTGTTGGCTTCGCCATCGCAGGGGTACTCAAAGTTGTCAGAACACCTTCAAGCACCACCAAGCAAAAGCAAGATATTCGTCTTCATCTCCCCAGTGCCACCAGCATCAGCATGACGATGACGGCCCCAACACCAACACCACCACGGTACGAGGGGCCCGACGACGATAACGGCCCCATCACCTCAACACAATGAAAACAACGACACGATGCCCATGCTGACGCGGCCATCCTAGGCTGCTATCTGTCCGCTATCTCTGTCTATAGCATTGCATGTACTACCAGTAGCTACATAGTAAAAATTTAATTTATTGTGCAGTCCCTACTGTGTGATCCAGCCCCTCGAGCAGTGTTGATGATGATGATGGAAATGCTTAAAGCTTTCTGACAGTCTGGATGATATGGATGGTCTGTGTGTTATCTGTTGATGTCTGACGCTCTGACGTGTCTTTGTCAGACCGGCAAGTTGGTCAGGCAAGATCAGACTACATCGGTATAACTTTCCTGATGATGACGAATGGCTGCAGCGTGACATGACGATACCAACTTTCATTGTCTGCCGATCGAAATAGAAGGCGGAAAAACATTAATATATATCCTCCGGCCGCTATGTCAATTACATGCATGTAGAAAGGTAGAAAACCAACGAGACTTGTCCAAGGCATAAGGTAAGGAGTTGGCGAGTATGGCCAGGTGGGCCATTGAGTGCTTAAGGCAAGTGAATCGAGCTATGCGCTTCCTCGGCCATAACCAGCGCTGCCATCCTCCGCCTTCGATGACCTCTCATGAGCTTCATATTTTGCTCCATTGGGGGTTGCTCATCGATTTCCTCCAAATCGAATGCGTCGTGAGGTTGGAGCGAACGCTCCAGTAGAACTTTGTATGGCATCACATTGTCACCAATGTGCCTGAATGTATCATTCGACAGACCTGCACACCAGACATCGAATGCGGTGAAGTCATCAGGATAGTGAGGTGCACGGGTACGTGAGTTATTAGACAAGACCACAGCAGATTCTGGGGAGGCAAGGGCGAAGACAACTCGAATGACAGGTCGTGGTGACTGCCCTCGGGGGAACAGGCCCACCAGGAACGGATCCATGGCATCAAATAACTTGGGATTGATTTGATCTGTGTATGATTTGGCATTCTTGACCTGGATGAGAATCGCTGTTATAGTGTCACGGGAAAGGTTTTGTTGTGCAACACAAGCCGGCAGGACAATGTCAACGCCAAATTGATTATGCGTGCACACTACCATTGCCCCTCGCATGATGAACTTCCAGAGAGAATCCACCGAGATCATCTCAGCAGCTTCAATCTTGATAACATGGTTGAACCACATGCGATAATCCTTGAATGTCTTTTCGAATTCTTTGTGCTCCCCGGGGCGGTAATAATTCGGAAGACGGCATAGCAATTCCTGGTATGCAGACGATGGAAGTAGAGCCTGCATGAACTCACATACGGACATGCATCGCTTTCCAACCACTGCCTTGTCACGCGCCTGCATGAGGATAAGCGCCGCAATAAGCTCGCCGCGTCGCCCACGATCGATGCAGTTTAAATCCGAGTGCTTCACTAGGTGGCACACCGGATCCATCGAGGCTTGCTTCATAAGGTCACAGGCGGCCTCAGCCAGAAGAGGCTCTGACCCCGCGAGGGTGACCAATTGCTCAAGTCCGCTGGTTGCAGTGATGCACAATCGCATATGCCGCTCAACTTGTGCACAGGCGACGGCAAGAGCGTTCGCGTCCGCATTGAACTCGAGAGCAAAACGCACTGACAGGCAAGCCAAAATACCCGCCTGATTGTCTTCCTTGAGTGTAATGGACGAGCCACCCAGCAACTTTTGTTTTGCGAAAACTATAAGTTCGGTATCCCCCAACAAAGCGTCATAGCGGGCCCCGAACCTATTCGAGAAGGGAAGTAAGCTGCTCGGCGACAATATCCCAGGTGGACATACAATGGACGGCCAAGATGAGATATCCAATCCATTTGTACCACTCGATCTAACGAGACAGTATTTTCCAACGCAGGGAAAGCGA
>Ga0307516_10007905_pt1 | contig 12115 bp, 11 predicted proteins | sample 19_EM_MG_FD_203310 | JGI IMG/M metagenome (GOLD analysis project Ga0307516, IMG submission 203310) | Populus trichocarpa ectomycorrhiza microbial communities from riparian zone in the Pacific Northwest, United States - 19_EM | ecosystem: Host-associated > Plants > Roots > Unclassified | place...
GGTCGACCCAGGAGACCAAGTTCAAGGGTGAACAGTTCCTATACCTGTGTGACCGTGAGGCTCATGTGGGGGTGGAATACGTTGAAGAAGAAATTGCTTGTGGGTACCATGTTCAATGGTGTTACTCATGGAACCAGTTTGTACAGGAAGAAGCTTCGATGTGGATCTTGGACAATCCACCAATCAACCCTGTGGGTGGGCCTGGCACCAGGGGTAGAGACAAGGGCAAAGCCACAGACACCAGTGACCAGGTCTGAGGAATGGTAGCACAGGTTGTCATGTTGCTCCTGTCTGCCATTTCAAGTTTGATGTTCACACGGTGTTATTTTTGATGAAGGAGGGGAGAACGAAGCAGGGTACTGATAGAGGGAAGGTAAAATACACAAGACATCCCTTGACACCACAACCCTACACAAGGCTGTTCTCGACATCCGCACTGTCATCACCTCCCTGCAAATTGGCAAACTAGAGGGGTATACATGAGCCACGATGAAACGGAGAATAGCGTTGTTACGGCACTCACAGATATGAACGCGGCAGGTCTATGCTCCTCAGCCCAGAATAGCAACGGAGTGTCGAGCACCATCTGGTACGGTAACGACGGAGTCCACATCTGGGTCAAACCGATTCCATAATTCCACAGCCTGCCCCCAGGTACAAGAGTCATGCCGAGGATACGATCAGACAGCAACAGTTGAACGTGTTCAGACATGTTGGGATTGAACCCGGGTGGGTTGGGACCCGTGTCACCATTCTTCCTTCCCCACTCGAACCCAGCAACCGTAACGGAATGTGCAGCGAGCGAGACCGAACCCGGCGTGAAAGCACATGTAAGGCAAACTGATGACGAGCCCCATTCAGGATGATCGGCCATGATCTTCGCTTGCGTCGTTACGTCTGTTGGTGCCAGATGCGGGAGCTCCAAAGCCTGAGTCTTGATCCATCCGAGGGGTTCGAGGTCCTTCAAGAAGTAGTCCTCCTTCGGCAGCTGAGTGGGCAATTCCACACCGTTGTTGTTTCCACGCTGGGGTACCCATGCAATGGCCTTGATCTCCTTGACTTGCTTGTTGTCCGGGGGGGAGACACCATACATAAACGCGGCGACTTGGGTGCGGAGGTCAGAGGCCGTGACGAACGTTCGGAGGATGTTCTTTGGAAGGACGTAGGTGAAAGAACTTGCGTCATCCTTGACGTCGTCGTTGGAGACGTGGATGTTCTGCAGACGCAGCGGCAAGTGCGTTGCGGAGATCGCGCGAACCCGCCAGTCGGATTTGCTGCTGAACACCTGTTGCTCGTGGTTGGTCGTAGTGACAGTCTGGATTATGTCACCGTGGATGTTGGTTGTCTGGGTCTGGACAGCTGTAACTTGACTCTGCGCTTCGGTTGACTTCTCGAGGGCGGCCATCTGTTGGCGCTGCTCCGACGGCGCGGCGATTTCTTGACCGAGGATGATATCCCGGATCTCGCTTGCGGTGAGCGAAGCGATGTTGACGCTGTTTCGTTTTCCGAAATCCTGTGGACGTACAATGAGAAAGCGAGGATAACCCGTGTTAATAGGTGGCGTACGGCCAAGATGAGGTCCTTGAGGGCAACCTCGACTTTGATCCATTCATCATCAGTCAACGTAGGCCAGATAAAGTTGTCCTTCGTAACGGTGTTCTTGTCCGGTCGCAAGACAACCTTCGCCTTTTCGTTGTTGACGTGGAGACCACGGAGGAGTAGGATGAGACGCGAGAACGCGGTGTAACTGGAGATAGATCCCAACCAGTCGTCGTACAGATTGAACAAGAGCATTTGTGGTTGGGTGGAACGCTAAGAGACATTCAGTATCGGCTACTCTAAGGGTTGAGTGTATTCACGAACCAAAATCAGATCACCGAACTTCTCCATCTTCATACAAGCCTGGAAGGGAAGCTGGAGCTCACTACCCTTGATAACAATATTGGGGAAGTCGAGCAAATGGACCTCGAGAGGATCTAAATGATGGGGTGAGTAAACCGAGGACCGCGTGAAGCTAACTTCCACATACCCAACATTCCCTTTCGGGTTACGATAACTTGCTTGGGCTGTTCTTCGACCGGTAATGAGCGAACCAAGGCAGCAACCTCTTCGGCTGTCTTCCACTTGGCGAGCTGCCCGAGACGCTTCTGGCCAGCCCAGACGCTTGTGTGGATGACCTTCAAGAACAGCTGACCAGATCGAGGGTTGAAGATGAAGATGGCACCATCTAGGTAACGAGGTCAGTGAGGGGGCACTCCATAAAGAACCCGAGGACTCACTGATAGGTTTGGTGGTCAAGTTACCCTCGAACGTCTTGTGACTAAACCGCACATCAGTCGGGTGCTAGAAACCGAGGAAGGCACTTAGCCGTACATGGTGACTCGGTATACGTTGGTATCGTCGACGAACCCTGCGGAGGTAAGAAGTTAGGAGGTGTGTTCCCCACTCAACACTCGAAGCACTCACAAATAATCTGGTTGGAGAACAGCTCTGAGTAGTTCTGGCTGTTGAGGTATGGTTCCGTAGGTTCCGAAGAGTAGAGCTGGAGACCCTTTCGAATACGCTCGCGGAGGACGTGGCAGGCAGGGTTGGCCTTCATGATCTTGCCCATAGCCTGCTGGATCAGCGGCTTCATTCCTGGGAACCAGTTGCCGTACGCAGACCACAAGTTATAGGCCAAGTCCATGCCAATCATGACACCAGTGGGTGACGGGTAGATACTCATGGAATCAGAGATCTGGTAGTAGTGAGTTGACGAGGTCGACAAACCAAGGTGAGACATAACGCACGTAGTCCAAGAACTTAGCACGAGTGTACCGCTCGATATCGTGACTGTCAAAGTCTCCCCAGCGAAGTTGGATATCAATCCAGTACTTGTTGCTAGTGGTACCATCGGAAACATCCTTGACATCGGTAACAAGCGTTGGTCGGGTGATGTTCCACTACGATGCAGGTTAGCTTTGTACTACACAAACCGATACGCGGGGAACAAACCTTGTATGACGAGAACAGCAAGATATCGGCACAAGAAGAGTTCATCTTGTAACTCTTACGAGGGTGGATGGTCTCCTTCTGCACCGTCTCAATCTGGAGCGGCTCTAACTCTTGGTCGAACACTTGACACTGTTGCGGGGTCAACGACGAAAGTTTCAAACCTGAAAGGCCACTTACCAAGTCCATGACAACACTCTCGTGAACTGTGTAGAACTCTCGTTAGAATGCGTTCAACGAGAATCAGAAAGACTTTACACACTCTTTTGCCACAAGTGAGCACGGAAGATCTGGATTAAACTGATCTTTAGGGTAGGAATCTTTCCGTGCATAAAGATACCAGTCAAATCGAGTTGGACCTGGAAACCGACGTATACGTTGGCACGGTTGATAGTCGGACTCCACCAAAGCGTGAATCGACGATTTGGAATCTGATTCAAGCCGGACCGCTGCGCGTTCGTGAGTTTCTTATATCTCATTGACTCCTCGAAACCGGACGCCTTCTCCCAGAACAGACCCTCCCAGGTCGGGAAATAAGTGCCCTTGAAAAGAGTGTGCTCCAGGATGCCTTCAACACCACCAAGAGCGGCGATAACGTCGACGCGGTAGTTGTTGAGTTGCCACAATTTTCCGTCATGGCGTTGGGATGTCCACCAAAATGGATTGCTAGAGTCCTTGTGAGCGCCGTCCTTGGAAGTATACCGCAGAAACTCACTGTTTCAACAACTGGTACTGTTTCCAGTCGGTACGCACGCGCCAGCCACGGTCGTACGCCAAGGTGTGCCGATCCTTCTGAAACAACGTGTTGATGCGAGGAATACCACGGTCCCAGCTGTCCTCGAGATCCTCCAGGGTGAGGCGGCGGTTCTGTGCGCTTGCTTCCTTACGCTTCATCGAATATTCCGACCAAACGCGAGCAGAATCTAGGAACTCTGCTTCCCAGGGTTGGAGGTAACGATACAGGTTCGGGATAAGTTGGTCCTCCTCGTGGGACATGCCGGCGCGGAAGTGAGTAACTGTTGGAGAAAAAATATGTGAGATTGGTTAGGAGGGGTGATAAATCGTTGTACCTCCAACATCGGTCTGCTTCGACCACCTTAGATCGCTCTGAGGAATGAGGACGTGACCCATGGACAACATGCCGAGACCACCCAACTCCTACCAGTCAATCAGTGCGGGAAGTCGAAGACTGGGCGACAGGACAACAAACCTTGGGGGTGTAAAATACGACCGGCGGGAAACGTGAGGGCATTTTACTGTTCAACCCAATCTTGACGCGAGTCTGGATCTTGTTCTCGGCCTTTACCAACGCATCGAGCAACTCGTTCGTGTGGATAACCGCCTCACGGTAGTAGGTCATGAGACCGATCAATGCGGTGTTCCATTTGTTCACAATCTTCGAGAAGGTTGTGGAACCAGAGCTCATGAGGACTTGTCGGATACGGTTGTTGAACTGTTGAACGCCTTCATCGGAAACCCTGAGGAACGCCTGCGCGGTTCTCTCCTTCGATTGTTCGTTCGTAAGGTTCCACACCGCGTCCTTGAGTGAGTACTGCTCTCCACCCATCGTTCGAATCTTGGGTAAAATTCGAACTTCGAAGCCACACATCGAGAATAAGAGTTGGGGGTTGTCCTTGGAGTACACGCTGACGAACGTGTCTTCCCATTCGATGGTGGTAAGGGACCTCGGGAGGCTCTGCTTAACGTTCCAGAAGACGGCCCTCCCCAGATTCACATCGTGCTTGATCAACCGCATACGGCAATCCCGCGGCCAACACCTTTTGTTATTGTATCCGATGACGTTGTTGTTGGTAGGATCCGGGTTGGCGCTAAGGTACCTCTGGATGAGGTCTCGCGCTTCGTCAGCGGTGAAACGGAATAAGATGTGTAGCTTGTCGACGTAGCGGGAATAGAGACGGACAGGATGGCGGACCTCAGTGGCTGAGTCGCGGTACTGGAGGAAATTGTTGGGCATTTGGGGAGGACCAGCCATCTCGCTAGCGCGCTGGAGACCGAGGATGAGGAGGTCCATGACGAGGCCGTAGTACTGGAAAACAAATGCCGAGAACTGCAACCCACGGATGAGGCCATGCGCGTTCGTGTGGGCCATGTCCTTGTAGGTCAAGACCGTGTTGTTCTTCGCAGTGATGTAATCGGCTAAGTTGTGGTCCAGGATGAGCCGAAGGAGACGTTGCAAGAGGGTGAGATCGATCTTCTCGTAGACCTTCGACAGTTGCGTTTCCATCAGGACGACACATTCACCCTCGGACGTCTCCCAAATCTCGTTCAAGTTGTTAATTCCTTGACACCACTTGTACACCAGGAGCGGAGGAGGTTCAGTATCAGCAGGCTTTATCCAGGAAGGGAAGAGGCCGCGCTTGTCAGCTTCGAAGAAGAGGTATTGATCAAGATAGGCGTCCGTGATCTTCTCCACGGGTTCAATGTCGTAACATGGGATGAGCTTGTCATAAGTGTCAAAGAACTCGATACCGGCTTCCTTGAAGGCACGTTGAGTGAGTAACAACCGCTTGATCCTTGATAAACACTCATGGGGGTTGTCGTAAGCCTGCTCGATCAAGGCCAACTCTTCACGTTGGGACTGGTTCAGACGCCCTTTCACCGAGTACGCCTCCTTCAACTTCTCCAACGCCAGGACCAACAATTTGGTGTCGTGCTTGTAGTTGAGGGGAGGGAATGGGATGGGGGCAAACTTGCGGCTCTCCAGCCAGTGAACAGTGGCGGTATAAATGGCAACGGCCTCCTCGGCGCTGATGTACGGCCCATCCTTGAGGTAGGCGTGCTGTCTCTCCTGCTCGGCTTTGAGATATAATCGAGTAAGGCGCCCAAGGTTCTTCTTGACGACGGCCTTGTCGACAGTGGCACCCCGTCTGATACGCTCGCGGTTGTAGTGCGCAACGGAGACCCACCAATCTGCCTTACTCTTGATGTACCTCAGGATGATGTTCTCGATGGCAGTGGGCATACCGGGAACCTTCCAAGGAATATTGGCCTTCCAACACCTCCAAGCTTCCGACAAGTGTTGCAAGATCGTCTTGGCCTTGTTTTGCTTGATCGACTCCGGCATCATGTCCAAGATGTCGTGCATGACCGCCGCCCGGAGTTCCAAGTCGTAATGAGACTCGACGCGCTGCTTGGTGACCGTCTTGGCGACGCCCTTGCTGTTACGACCTTCGAACTGGCGAGCGAGGAGGTTTCCGAGCCATCGTTCAAGAAGAGGGACAATACCACGCATGAAGAACAGCCAGACTCGCCAACCAGGGGCCCAGAAACCACAACCGGGGCCCTTCCCGACCGGACCAGTGTTGAAGCGGTAGTAGATGAGATGCTTCAAGTCCTTTGTCATCCGAACTTGTCTCATGAGCTGGATGTTTAATCATCAGTCACACGCGGAGGCAGCAGCCGATAGTCAGCCCATACCTTGTACTTGTACCTATACATTCCTGTCAAGGCGCCAATGTGGGCGAAGATGTATTGGATGGCATCAGCGAGTTGGAAGGCGTCGACATTTCCGAGACGGTATTGAACATGAGCGTCAACGATGAGCTTCGTGAGGCGAAGAATTTCTCGGCACAGGTGGAAGGCGTTTCCGAAGCGTGATTTCTTTCGTTCTTTTGTCGTCAGGGTCCTAGGCGAAGTAGATCAGCGAGCCGCTCCTGGCATTTAATCACACAATGAACGTACTTGACCGGCTTCAAGTTCATGTTGTAATCAAGATGCAGGTAGTTCAGGTTCTACGCGGGCCGTCAGCACAATACCCAAAGCGCGAAACCCGCAACCATACCTTTCGATGGATCAACAGATTAAGCATATTGTAACCCTGTCTGCAAACTTGCAGCCCGGCTTCAACCCAATCCAAATTCGTCGTCTGGAAGAACTTGGTAGATTTGAGCTGCCTAAATAAGTTCTTCCTCGTCATCGCCTTCTCCGGCTTGGACTTGAGCTCGTTCAGAACGAAGCACTTCAACAATTTCTGGTACGACACCCGGACTTTGACAGGTTGGGAGGGAGGGCAGTGTTCGAGGTACCAATTCTTGACGAGCGGGACGTCCTGAGCTCGGCGCATGCGACCCGATCGGCGGTTATAGGGGCTGGGAGCCCACCAGAGGGCAATTGCGTCAGCCGTGAGATCGTTCTCAAGCTCCTTGTCCTCGAGGAAGGGAGAGAGCTCCTCGGGAAGCTCAAAATCATCATCGTCTCCACTATTTGGTCCGAAGATGGTATCTTCGTGCGAAACCAGCGGAGCATTCTTAGGGACCGCAGCACGGAGGGAAATGGGGTTGATAATTGCATCGAAAAAGAAGGCGGGCAGGTTTGGATCCTCAGTACGAACGTACACGTTCTTGGGGGTGTGGTAGGGGGAGATTTTGACCGAGCGGGGGAGTGAGTTATAGAGGTGGGGGAAGGCGACTTTGTACTCGGTGCGGATCTGCTGGCGGATGATGACCTTATTAATGTCGTTGAACTCGTTCCAATCCTCGTCGAAAGTGTCCATATCCCTGTAGAGGGGCTCAAATTTTGGGCCGCCAGGTATAGCCATATTGAGCGCTTTCGCTGTGAAGAACGAGTTCTTATCGAAGAGGTAGGAGGCGTTGATATCGGTGTGGTCGGAGAGAAGGGTGCGACCGAGGCGGTAGAGGTTGGCCATCACCGGCAAAGAAAGTGACCAATATCGGTAGGATGGGCCATTGGCCGCGGGGGTGTCGACCAGAGGTTTAGGGTCGTAGAACCAGTCGATGATAGCGGCATCTTCTTCCTCGTCCATATCCAACTGAATAGCCTCGAGAGGTTCGACATCCAATACGTTGTCTCCGTAGTCCAGTGGAGGTTCTTCGTCGTCAAAGGGCGGGAACCGCATACGTTTGAAGTGCCGTCTGTCGCGCTTCTCACGTCGCATCGCAAGCCACATGGTGCTCCATTGAGCGTGGTAGACGGGCTCGATAACCCGGGGAACTTGGTTCACGAATGTGATCGCACCGGTGATGTGATACAAGACAGGGACCTCGCGAACTTGCTCCCAAGGATAAGGAATGTTCTCTAGTAACTTCATAACCGCATGAGGCACATACTTGAGCGCGCCCAAATGGACTCGTTTATCGTTCCGGAACTTGCGGTTGCTCATATCTCCATGGTCTTTGATGATTTTTCGTACGTGTTCCGGGGGTAAATCCTACAGGGCACGACACCCAATATCGCGTCAAACTTCACGGGTCAACGTCAAAAAAACACGTTCACGCGCCTGTTTCCCCATGTCCACGTAACCTCCTGTGCGTTTCTCTCCATAACGCCTTTTCTGCATCTGTATCCACTTCTGGGATTTTTGAGCCAAAACTTCAGGTGGGAGCCGCGAACCGGAAGGCCTCGCTGGCTGAGGCATCCCCGGTGGGGGTGGTGGCATCCCGGGGGGAGGCGGCACCATGCCAGGGGGCGGGAGAGGCATAGAGTAACTCATGGTCGTCGTCGGCGAAGACGAGGACGGTAAGGCCGAACTGACGCGGACTTCGAAACCACAATCTCTTTCGGCAAACCCCGATCACACCACAGAAATCCCGCATTTCATACTTTGGTCTACAATTTGCTTGCCTGCAAACTCCGCGACCTGCACCCCCACCTCATAAACGGATACACTGCCAGACATCCTGGAGTCTGGGTACTCCTGGACTGGTGAACGTTTTACTGTTTACGACGCACCCCCGTCAAAGGTCAACACTACATCCCTCAGTGGTGATCGTCAGTGATATTTAGTGGTCTGCTTGAGGAGACTAGTCAAGGGTATCTCCTGGCCATTTGAGGAGGCGAGGTAAATTACTGCGTTCGGCGATTCCTCGGGGCCTAGCAACAGGTTGTTTTGGGACGCTAGAAACGCTCTCACCCCACGGCCCTGTCAACGAGGATTGCTGTTGTACGCGAACTTCGGGTTTTCCTAGCGTCATTCCCCGGTGGTCCCGAACGCTGGGGACTTGCGTGCTTCTGAATGAGCTTTGCCCTGCCACCGGTACTCGTGGTGTTGATCACAATGGACCCGTGGCGTGCGCCACCCCTGGCAAGCAAACCAAGGAACGTGGCGGCGACGAGGTATATTGAGAACGTGCTGATCTCGTATAACTTTGACCACTGTTCAGAAGTTTCGATATTAAACTGGGTTCCAAGTGTCTAGGGGCTGACAACGGTGCGCAGCATACCATTGAGGAAGTAAAACAGTGGGCAGGGAGTGCTAGCATTCCACTGGGGGTATCCCCCGCAGCAGTCCATCACACGCAGCCCAGCCCGCCATTCTTCCAAACTTCCCCCGCCTGCGCCACTGGTACTGCGCACACCACCACATTTTATCTCCAGCCATGAATCAGGCCAACTGCTGTTGACGTCGGAGCCGCAGCCCTGACGGGATAGTGCCGAGCGGGGTTGAAATTTGTGATCGGTTATCTGAAGATTTGGTACAGAGACCCAGGCGAGTGCTGCAGTGACCTACCGACAACCTTGGGGCTCACGGCGACGCCAGCGACCGACGGATCGTGGCTCCATATTTATTTATTTGTTACTTGTTGTCCCGGTGCTCACGATGGACAATAAACAAGTGCTTAAGCGCCAGCCGCTGCGCTGCGCCCGTGGGTAAAATTTAAACTCAGAACGGCTGAGCCTGAGACTCCGGACCGCCTTCAATAAATACACCATGACCCAAATATCACCTCTACTCGCCAACTCCCATCCTTCTCGCAACCTCCCCTCTAACGAACTAACGAATCAACTATCACAATGGATGACGAGGTAGCCGCCCTTGTAAGTGTCCGTTTCATGGGAGAAAAGTGCTCTAGTTCACGCAAGTCAGGTTATTGATAATGGTTCCGGAATGTGCAAAGCTGGCTGTGAGTACATTTTTCGCCTCCCTGCTACTGCTCCTTTTACTAACAAGCTCTTCTAGTCGCTGGTGGGTTTTGTATCGCAGTTATCGCGTGGGAGATCGACTGAACCGTACCCCAGGCGATGACGCTCCCCGTGCCGTTTTCCCGTGAGTATTTGGCATTGGCGAGCCTTCTCCGGTCGCTCACGCGCCCCACAGATCCATCGTCGGTCGCCCACGCCACCAAGGTGTTATGGTCGGGATGGGCCAAAAGGATTCTTATGTCGGGTTGGTCGACTGCCCCCCGTCTCATCCAACCACCTCCTGATCTCCATTCAGCGACGAGGCCCAGTCAAAACGCGGTGTCCTCACCCTCAAGTATCCCATTGAGCACGGTATCGTCACTAACTGGGATGACATGGAGAAGATTTGGCACCACACTTTCTACAACGAACTCCGTGTTGCTCCAGAGGAACACCCTGTCTTGCTCACCGAGGCCCCCCTCAACCCAAAGGCCAATCGTGAAAAGATGACCCAGATCATGTTTGAAACATTTAACGCTCCCGCCTTCTACGTCGCCATTCAGGCCGTTTTGTCCCTTTACGCCTCGGGTCGTACCACCGGTATCGTCTTGGACTCTGGTGATGGTGTCTCCCACACCGTTCCCATCTACGAAGGTTTCGCTCTCCCCCACGCCATTCTCCGCCTCGACCTTGCCGGACGTGATCTTACCGAGTACCTGATCAAGAACTTGGGAGAACGTGGTTACGGCTTCCACACCACCGCTGAACGTGAAATCGTCAGGGACATTAAAGAAAAGCTCTGCTACATCGCCCTCGATTTCGAGCAGGAACTCCAGACCGCTGCCCACTCTTCGGCCCTCGAGAAGAGCTATGAGCTTCCGGACGGTCAGGTCATCACCATCGGCAACGAACGGTTCGTAGTCATTCTCCTTACATTTTCTCACTCACTCACTGAACATCCCAGGTTCCGTGCTCCTGAGGCCCTCTTCCAGCCTGCTATGCTCGGTCTTGAAGCCCACGGTATTCACGAGACGACTTATAACTCGATCTACAAGTGCGATCTCGATATCCGTCGCGACCTGTACGGAAACATCGTCCTGTCTGGTGGTACCACGATGTTCCCCGGCATTGCCGACCGTATGCAGAAGGAACTCGCTGCGCTCGCTCCGTCGAGTATGAAGGTTTGTTGATCCCTTTGGCATATCTAGATCGTGTGAGCTCACTGGCGAGCGTGAACAGGTCAAGATCGTTGCTCCTCCAGAGAGGAAGTATTCCGTCTGGATCGGTGGATCCATCCTGGCTTCCCTTTCCACCTTCCAGAACTTGTGGTGCTCGAAGCAGGAGTACGACGAATCCGGTCCCGCCATCGTTCACCGCAAGTGCTTCTAAAGTGTCAGCCGCAGGAAACCTCAAATGAGGTGAGAGCGATATCGCCGTCCGTGCGTTGTTTAGCTGGTTAGGATTGTTACTGCCTACTGTTTTGTAATTCCTCGTCATGCTTGACCTTTTTCCCGCCCACTATGCTTTTGTGTGCTGCTGTGTGACGTAAGTTCAGGCGCCTCAGTCAATTGTTCCTCACTTCGTCACCACCCACCACGACCAACCGTATCCATGGGTCGCACCAAGCAGACTGCGCGTATGTCGACCGGTGGCAAGGCCCCGAGGAAGCGCCTCGCTTCCAAGTCTTCTACCGCTCGCAAGCGGGAGTATGCGGTATGCGTTATCTTCGGGATCTTCGAGTCGACTTTTTTCCAACCGCGTCCGCAGGCAGCTAGTGGAATCCGATGGGCGAGGGGTTTCAGGTTCGTTCCCCGTAGCATTCCCCTGCGAGAGATCCGCTGGTACCAAAGGTCAAGCGAGCTCCTGATCAGGAAGCTACCCTTCCAGCGTCTCGTCCGCGAGATCGCTCAGGCCTTCGGGACGGATCCGCGTTTCCAGTCCTCTGCCGTTATGGTTCTTCAGGAGGCCGCCGAGGATTACCTCGTTTCACTTTTCGAGGGCGCGAACTTTGCTACGGCCCACGCGAGGCGTGTGACGATCCAACCCAAGGATGTGGCCCTTGCTCGGCGATTGCGTGGAGAGCGACCCTAGATTCCTTTTCGTCTCTTGGCAATGGATATCGTGTAAACGTGTCGACGATTATTACAATAGACAGTACTCGATTACAGCAACAGGGCATAGGGCATGACGATGAGGCATGGGTTTGGAACAACCTGCTTGTAAGGTTGCGCTCATTCATTTTCGA
>Ga0307516_10007906_pt1 | contig 12114 bp, 9 predicted proteins | sample 19_EM_MG_FD_203310 | JGI IMG/M metagenome (GOLD analysis project Ga0307516, IMG submission 203310) | Populus trichocarpa ectomycorrhiza microbial communities from riparian zone in the Pacific Northwest, United States - 19_EM | ecosystem: Host-associated > Plants > Roots > Unclassified | place...
AAGAAAATAAAAATAAAGTCAATATTAATTGTGAAAATTTTTAATTTAACATGTATTTTATAGTATTTAACACCGTATATGTATTTTATATTTAAGTTCAAATATAATATGTTTGATCTTGATTAATAAAAACTAATTGTATCGGAAGTAATTATTTATTTTTTAAAAATCAAACTAAAAGAGTCAATGATAATCAACAAAAATGCTAGAAAGGTGTTTAATTTTAGTTAATGATTTATATAAATATCATAAGAGAAGAAGCTTTTTTATTTTGAGAAAATAAAAATGAAAACAAAGAAAAAAGATATATGATTTGAATTGCGAGTTTAGTAAATTAACTTGAGTTGATTAAAAATTAAGCTTCATAATTTATTTGTAATTATTTTCTACGGGGTTATCACAGTCTTAAACAAACATCACAACATTAGGGCAGTGCTTGGTTTTATGAGGATCTATTATTTCATCATATAATTAAATAAAAATACTTTTAAAAAAATATTAAACTCATTGAATTCCATAACTTGGATCGTTGATTTTGTAGGTTAACTTAAATTGATTGTAAACTAGATTTCATAATTTATTTTAATTTAATTTTTATAGGGTTATTGAGGTCTCAAACAAACGTTCCGATATTGAGTTGGTGTTTAATTTTATATGTAACTATTTTTATCATCATATAATTAAATAAAAAATAATTTTAAATTATTTTAAACTCATTGCAGCTCATGACCCAGTTATAGGTTTTATAGGTTAAACTATGAATCTCGGATTGAATCAAAATGTCATCATCTCAATATTTTTTTAAAAAAATATTATTTTAATTTTTTTCTTAAAGTTAAATAATTTTTTTTATAATTCGGATTATTTTTGAATTCATCATGTCAATTATATTACATCAAAAAAAACTTTTAAATAATTTAATTTAAAACTCAAGCGTTATAAAAAATCAAGTTTAAAAATTTCAGAGATTTACCCATTGCCAACCAAAAATTTCTTGTTATTTAGACATTTTTTTATGTTTTTTAAAAAATTGCTCCAATATACAACATAACGGGAGCTAATTATCTAGTCTAAAACTAAGGACAACGATCATTTCCTTCCTATGTAATCAACAAGAAAATAAAAGAACATCTCACATGAATTAGTTGTTTGGACTCCGCTATACATGTGGGTCCTTTATATTTGTGTGTATTTATTTATGTGGTGCACACGGAAGCATAAAAAACAAAAAAAGATAGCAACATGAAAGATCAAGCTTGACAAAATAAGTTCAGCACACCAACAACCCTAATTTCTAGTTTTATTTTCTACAATAAAATTTGATATATATTTACTGAAAAATAAGCTAAATAATTTTATTTATACTCATTCATTCTAGATCTATCTTAAATTCTAGATCTATCTTAAAAACAACAAGAGTCTTAATTATAGACTTGTTTTAGGAATTCCTAAACTAAAAGGAAAAAATAAAATTATTAATATTAATATTGGATTTACTAAAATAAATAGAAATAAATAAAAATCCCATAATATTTTTAAACTAAATAGAAAATAGCAAAAGCTAAGAAAAATGATTTTTTAAAAAAAATTCTTATTTCATTAGTCTTTATAGGTTGGAGAGAACTTATCTTCAAGTTTTGATTATTTATTAAACAAAGAGCTAACTATTGAACATTGAAAATATTGATCATCTTTGAATCCCTGTCGAGTGAATTACATTATTGTTATTAATGATTATTAGAGTCATAAAATTAAAAAATCTTTTATTTGTGGTTTCTTAAAAATAAGTTATTTAAATATCATTTCACGGTCACATCAAGTAACTCTAGCCATTGAAGTGTACCATCATTAAAATTATATGAATGTTTTTGCGATCTATTGACCTTGGCACATCGGCATGACTTTAGATAAAGCTAGCTAAAAATGAACTCCCATAACACTTTCAATATTTATAGAATTATTACTAGTTATCAATGACTTATTCCAAACTAATCTCTTTCTACACCACTTTGATTCTTCATACTCTAATTCTTTTTCTTCTTAACAAATTAGGATAAAAACAATATATTTTTCCGGTTATCACAAAAATCCTCTTTTTATTAAGCACTAATATTATAAGCTTTTTCTTGATTCTGATGGTATATATATTACATTGCCAATTATACAAGATATTCAAGTCATATTACTATGAAAAAATATTTATAAACATCACATTAAACACTATTAAAATATCTCTTATTTATGAAAAATAAAATAAAATAGCATTTATCCATGATTACTTTAGCATCTCGATTCAACTATTTTTATGTAGAGGGTCTTCAATGTTTTTCTATCTTGAGCTGTAATTTTTTTATAATTTCTATTAATATCATACTCTTGTAATTATCATCATTAATTAATGATCAAATTATATACCTTTTTTTTAGTGGTACCAAAAAGAATGGAGTAGAATCAATCCTCATCTAAATTAGTTTTAAGAGCAGACGAGTTTTTTTGGATGACGAAGGCAGCAGAGTCATCTCTTTTATGTAAAATATCCATCCATAACGTTATCCTTACCTCCTAAAGGTCTCTTTTATCTCCACATCCACCCCCTTATCCACATATTCAATACTCTCTAGGATAATAATCTTCCCTTTTATTTCTAAGTTCAAGCACTATAATTTAATCCATTTTCTTCCTGTTAAATTATGGGCCTAGCTGATGCACCCTTGGCCCAGAATATGGATCCATGGAAAACACAGGTGATATATGTCACCTGCCTGCATTGCTATTCCACCCTTGAAAAAAAGAACGCAGAACCCCCAAAAACAACATGGCGGGAAAACCAGTGTCTTTGTAGAGGGAAAATCAAACACTCTCATTTTGTCCTTGATTGATGGAGTGGGTAATTTCTTTCTCTTCATCCACCCGCACACCCACCCGCACAACCACCTGCACAATTTCTTCCGTCTCTAATTTCTCTTTGAGCCCAAAACCCAAATAAATTATGTCCCAAATGGAAACCCTAGGCATTCTCGATGAAATTGAAGTTCTTGTCTCTGATAAACTCCAAGTGGTACTTCTACTCCTCTTCAATCCCCTTAGTTTTACTGGGTTTTGTTGTTGTAATCTTGGGTCGGTTTTAGTAAATCTAGAAAATTAATTAATTATTTAATCACTTGGTTTCAGGTTTCATACAAGTGGTTGAGTCGAAATTTCATGGTTTCATCGAATGCTGCAAAAAGGTAATTTTCCTCTCTGAAATTTGTGATTTTTATTTTTATTTTCCTGGTTTGTGCATTCAATTAACAAATGGTTGGTGTTGCTTCCTTAAGGTTGCTTCAAGAATTTGTTAACACACGCGGAAGTGGATTCGAAGTAGTATACACTCTATCCGGTTGGTTAAAGAACAACCCTTCAAGTTACCATATAAGGCTTGTTTCCGGTCCCAAACTTGAAGGTCAGGTCTTTGAATGGTGCTAACATCATTGTAGTTATTGTTGGTTAGAAACGAGAGATACTTGAAATCGCAAGGATTTCCATCTATCCTATTATAATAGATGAGTTTTAGGGTGGCATTGCTAGCTGCTGCTCTTAGATTTGCAATAATGTGTCCTGGAAGAATCATTAGGTGACTTGTTAGTATGCCATAACCATAGGTTTGTGCTTTCGCCTAAGCAATTTAAGCATTTTTCACTTAGCTTTTTTTTTTCCCCTGGCTCATCTATGATCCCTCTTCCTGGAAGAGAGTTTAGCAGTTAGAATTTCTTTCCTTCGAATTGGCCATGGAAATGTAGTTGGAATTCTTTGAATTCTATTGATTAGAACAAAGAATTATAGAAGTGCAACAAGCATATTATGCATTCACATGAATATGTGCGATGAAAGTTGTTTTTGTCTATTTCAATACCTCGGCTACTTGATTCTGGATCGATGCTGTTGCACCCGTTGCTGGTACATAAATTTCATGCATTCTTTCGTGGTTTGTTAGTATCATCCATACTTGAGTGTTGTGCCTGAGACAAGGATACAGGGATATGCTGAGATTTCCTTTTTCGATTTTTTTTCTTGCAGAAGCTAAACAAGAATTCAATGGCAATTGCTCAGTTCAGGTATATAGTGTTCAAGCTTGCATCCCAAAAGATCCAGCTGCACTTTGGAATGCTGAATTTGTTCAGGCAGAAGAGCTCTTCAAGCAATCCTTCACAGTTGATAATTGCTTAAGAGATAACAGGTATGATGCACCTGTAGTCTGCAATCAGTTCCAGTATCTTACAAGAACTTGACTTGTGTAGATCATGGAATTGCTAGATATGATTATTATTTCATTTATGAAATTCATATGCAGCCTTTACAATAATGCAGCTGCCGTAGTAACAGCTTATTACTTTGCAAATATTCAGACAATGAAAGCCTGAACCGATGATCCTCAATAATTTTCTGACTGCTGACCTGCCTCGTGCAACAAAACTATTAGTACTAAACTGTTCTAGAAGAGAGTTGACTGGTTATGTCAAGTTTGTTGATGATGCACTTTGAACTCATTTTTTAATGTAATTAGCACACACAAATGTGTTCTTATTGGGGGTGGGAATTGGTTGGGGGTAATGAGATGAGATATTTCAAGCCTTGGATGGTTACAGATTGAGGGTTTCCCTCTCTCTCCCTTCTCATGAATTGCAGCAGAAATTAGCTTATTTTCCTTGGTGCTTGAATTTTTCTTCTGCAGATTTTGTGGGATTCTTAATTCCTTTGTTAAGTACAATTTTGATGGACCTGCTGCAACCAAAAGTATGGAAATCCCAGTAATTCAAGTGTGTCAAACTATTACAGCTCCACCATCTAAGCAAACCAAAGTTCAGCAAAGCCCAAAGGTTGGTCCTCCATCTCCCAATCTGGTGAACAGTGTCAAAAGTGAAAGGAATGGAACAGGAGTTCATGATCTGGCTACCAAGCAGACTGTGGATGAAGAAAAGGTTTCTCTCTTGCCTGCCAATAAGAAGAAAGGCCAGAGTGATAAAACCTCTTCTGGAAATGGAGGTTCGTTGGCAAATTTGTGGGGTCGTGCATCTGCCAAGTCAAAGCCATCTAGTGCACAAGCTGATAATGATAAGCACATTCCAAATCCTACTGGTAGGTTTTTTATTTGGTTGCCATACAACAAGGAAATTGTCTGCTTAACTAGGATGTAGGATTTTCTAATGTGACTTCTGCAAGACAAGCTCCTATTCTACACCTGGGATTTAATTCTTATCTGCTGTTTCTTTTTCAATTTCTGAATTGGTTTATTTCATGTTATTAGTGAGTGCAGAAGCTCAAATTTCTGCTTGTGAAGAAATTGAAATTGGGAGCAGTGATGATGAGGCTCAGGGTGTGAATTTTAAGCGAACTTCTAATGGGGATAGCAGTAGAAAAAGGAGGGTAGTTTTAGATTATTCCGATGATGAGTTTGAAGATGCAGTCAATCTAGCATCACCAGAACTTCCAAAGGGCCAAAGCAGTACAGCCTTGGTTTTGGAGAAGCCCCACTTCAAGAAGCAAGCAGAAGATAAACCAGTGATCAAGGTAGAGAAATCAACTGAAGGAGCACCTAATCAGTTGTTGAGAGATGATTCTTCAGTTGGAGAAGGCATTGACTCTAAAACTTCCTCTTTGGAGAAGATCCAGAGTGACTTCACCTTCTGTGATGCTCAGAAGGATACGGCTGCTGGTGCTGCTCCAAACTCCCCCAAAAGGAGAAAAGTGCTAAAGACACGGATTGATGAGCGTGGAAGAGAAGGTACTCCCTTGCTCATCCTTCTCAAATTCCAGAAAATCCTCCAAGAAATATGATGACTTGGATTTTTTGTTTTTTGCTTAAAAGCTCTATATCCTACCCGTTAAATCTTTGTATTTTGGTTATTTCTTCTTTGTTTTTGTTTTCCTTTTCTTTTAAATTCCTTTCTTGGATTCTTCTCTCTAGTTTTGAAATGTTCCACAAAACCTAATTTCTTGTTTTCCTTTTTTGTTAATATATGTCTTTCTCTCTGCTGCAGTAACTGAGGTAGTCTGGGAAGGGGAGGAGACAGAAACTAAGAAAGTTGAGTCACAGGATTCGAAAAAGAAAGCAGAAAATACTGCAGTTACAAATACTGTTAACAACAGGTCAAAACTATTACATTATAATTTCACTTGCATGTATTCGGTGTATGCTTTGCCTAGTTGATTCTTGTTGTCAATTGCCATTTAGGATTTGGTGATAAAACTTTAGCGTGTACCTGGTAACTGCACTATTAATCTTGTCTCGTTCATTCAGGGCACCTCTGACTAAGAAGTCTCCAGCAGCAGGAAACGGTGCTCCGTCTAATCCAGGAAGCAAAGCAGGGAACAAGAAGGGAGGGAACAAGGACCCTAAACAAGGCAACATTCTATCATTCTTCAAGAGGGTTTGAGCAAACCAACTAAATATGAATACGTCATCTGATAACCTACTTTTATTTTCGTCTTTTTGCCCCCTCTTCCCTCTTTTGTGGTTTTCTTTTTGCATATTCCTTTTTGGCGTTGTGAATGGAGGATTAGGGCCTTGAGGCAATCGATATGCTAAACCTTTTGTGTTGTATGAAATCAATACATGTTTATCATTACTAATTGCTCACGTGAAATCTCTTCTGCCAAATATTCAGATGTAATTATTACAGCATAATGAGAAGCTCGAATGGCAATTAGAACCGTATGCAAAGGCAATTTTAACAAACACTAAAGCCCATAAACCGTACAAAGAAAGATTGACCAAAGATACCTGTCTGCATCAAGGAAAGACGCTCGCACATCCCCACTCGTTTAGCATTACCAACGCTCAACAGTGGTGAAGTCATAGAAGAAAAGAAAAGCACTCAGCAGTAGAAACTGAAGCTTACCTTTTCGATTTGCCAAAATTACACCCATGATCTCTCTTTTTTTTCTTGCAAAAAGTAATCAAGTTCTTTAGCTTTTACTCCATGCCTGAAAATCCAATAGCATGCATAATTCATGATGTTCTGCTCCTAAATGCAGTAAACTAAGAATGTTTAAAATGCGTTTCCCTTAAAAAGCTATTAAATTGATTTTTTTTTTAATACTTTTTAATATTTTGATGTTTTGAAATGAAAAATAAAGAGATCTAAAAAGAAAAATCATTTTGATACGAATTCCAAAGTTATTCTAGTTTGAAAAACTATAAAATCCATAAACCAATCAAAACTCCTTGAAGCCCCATTTCTGAGAGAACTCATCATCATATAATAAATTTCAACTCAATAATATGGTCAAGCACCAAACAACACCGCCCAGTAGCCCAGTAGCCCAGCAACCAACCTCTGGCTATTAAGGTTTTGTGAACACATCTTTTCACTAAATACAAACAATTGTTATGCTGTTGTCAGTTAACGACAATAACTTACAGCACAGCAGGAAAATCTAGTGGCAAATGTAAAGAAATAAAATGACCCAACTTTTTGAAAGGCATTTTTGGAGATAATTTACATGATTTACATTCAATCCGTGCACACACAGTGCTAATTGATCTCTGTTCTCTGTTTTAAGTTTCTCGGATCAAATTTGTTGGCTCACTCAAAACATACTTGGGTAGTTCATACTTTGCACCTGCGGGAACATTTTGAATACAACATGAAAGTAAGAAATATATCAAATTTGTATCACATACATGGAAAGACCAACATTAAATACACTTTAGCCGCATAAGAAAAATTTAGAATACTCTTATGTGGAAAAGTAAGAAGTCCGTAAATTCTGGTTTTTGCAAACAAAAAAATCACCACTTTTTTTAGAGAGATTTGGTGTTGAACACAAAAGGTTACGCAATAAGGAATTGAAGGATTAAGTACCTCTTTCATCATAGCATACTGTCAAATCGGCATTTTGAATGATGACACCAGCACTGTCCACAATTGCTTGTGCAAGGGATAATTCAGCTTCGGCAGCAGCTTGAAGAGCATCCCAAATCTCTGGCATCCAGAAAATTGGAATCTATATCTCAGAATCAGATACAATAAATGATTGGAAAGCATATTATAAGCAATTTTTTATAATGTGAAATTAACCGGATCTTATTTTTTGTCCTAGAAAATTCAAAACCTTTCATCTTCATTCATAACAACTTTTAGCAAGACTAGATAGATAGTGAGACAGCATAATGAACATCTGATCTTCATATTTGATAACTTCTCTTCTATCCCTTTTTTTATCAACTGTGGAAAGCAAACACAGCTACTAATCACTGAAGTGATAAATTTAATCTTCATATGCGGTAACCTCCCCTCTAAACCCCAATTTCTATAACACAAAAAAAAAAAAAAAACTTTCACTGACCACTGAAATGATAAAATGCTGATTCAGTAATAGTTAATGATGTTATGATAAAGCCTTGGAATGTGACAAGCTAGGTCGGCATGTGGTTGATATCGTCACATGTACCGTATCAGTATGACAACTGTCTGATATAGAGACACAAGTCTGCAGTAGCTCCAGTCAAAGTTGCCTACAGTAATTTTTTTGGGGTAACCTGTACAGCCTATATAGCATATTCAGGTCCAATTACAACTTTTACTTGATCCTCAAGGCACAGTTGCCACTAAATAAAAATCCTAGGAATTGTCATTTCAAATTCTTTACTAGTGCCATCCATTATTCCAAAACCATCCTATCGCTTGCTTCCTTTTTATTTTTCGTTTCTTTTGTCAATGCTAGAGATAATTTCTACTCAATTGAACGTATCCTAAATATAGACTAGATAATAGAAGCATATGTGGTAGGCTTTGCAAGCTGCGTTAAGATTCTTAAGTAGCAAGTAAAATATTATATGAGAGAAGAAATAGATCTTGTGCAATGGCAATGGCAAAAACAGTATTAAGGAAAGTAGAAACCTAATCTACAAAGCACAGCACCAGCAATGCCAATGGCCAAACTGTCGTCAAGGAAAGTGGAACCTTAAAATTACGAAGCACATCTCCACTCTGAAGTAGATTCTAAAATTTTCCAATATTCCTTGTACATCAACAGAAAGGAGCCTACTAATTATAAATCTATAAATGAACTATCAAGAATAGTCCTTTCAAAATCTTCATGGATACTGCGGCATAATGATACCCTGCCTCATTACGGGTCAAAACGTAAAGTTCAGATCAGCAGATTAATGTTTTAAAAATAATTATGTGCTCGAATTACGCACGCTGATTGCTTGATTAGAGACATGACAGACAATTCATGGGTAATAGCTAATAACTGATAGGGGAATCTAAATCAAACATCCCTTCAGCTTGAATATTTTATGTAGCAAAGCAATTAAGAATAGTTTGCAATTGTTTTCTTTATGTTCATTCCTAAACATTCAGCGACTGTTATTGATGAACACATATGTATCACAGTCCAGTCAGTGTACTGTGGTGGCAATTTCTGAGGTTCTTTCCAAAACTCCCTCTATATGGTTTCCAATAACTTAGACCTGCACTTCTCAATGTAATTGCTCTCAAGGTTTCTTACTTTTATTCTGTATTTCAATGTCACTCTGGATTTTTTTTTTTTTTACTTGGGAAAAAAAGGACAGATTTCACGTATTCAACAAAAGATCAATTAGTATCTTCTTCTCATTCCTAAGATAAATTCAATCATTATAAAAATTAATATATTACTCAACCCAAGGTTAATTTCTATGAAAATCCTAGTGAAGAGCCACAAGTGGTATGACATTCCAGAAAAGGTACCTTTCCTTCCACCATAGTGAGGCGAAGTATCCCAAAACTCCTCACGCATCTGTAAAAGCTGAGACTTTGTAATAGGCTGAGGATGCTTCCAAGGTTTTGGCTTCCGTATTTTCTTAGCACTCCCTGTCATAATAACAAATATGACATTCGTCTCTGTTAATTACCATGATTAAATAAAGAATACATAAAAAACTGGTTGGCATTCAAATATTTCTCTTCATAACTACTGTTACCTAACATTCATCCCTTATTAATGGAATCAAGGAAGAGATAGAAAAAGGCATGTTATGACTATTATGCATATGACATACCATGCCACAAAGTACACTGAAATATATATTTAAGGAAAAGAAAAGGTGCTTTACATAGGATTGCTGGTTAAATTTGAGTGCTCTGGGTTCATTTTTTACATAAAAGTGGCAATGTAAAAAAGCAGATGGCAAGGAAATATTCTAGAGATAAGATTCAATTCTCCTCCTCTCCTTAATTGTCTATCTAATCCTGCATCTTCAATAAAAAGGATAGCCTAGAAAAACAAAATAAAACATAGAAATTATAAGCCCACTGAAGAGTATACAGACAAATAAACACATACATGGAAACATAAGATCTCTCTCACACACAGACATGAACTTAAAAGATCAGCAAATACTCTTATGTTTAGATTACATAAATATGGTGACCAAAAGAAGCTTGAGACCACTGCGGAAATTTCCAGAAATCCGTTAAACAGCGGTGCATAGAAACTCGTGAATTGAAGATTTCACTATTCCAGCTATTACATGTGTCTACAGAACATACTTACCAAACATGCTAATTAGACCTCATTAAAAGCAAGCACATTTTAACGAAATTACAGTAATTAAAGCTTTTCAATACTTGCATAAATGGAAGCTAAGCTGGAACCGAAGCGGCAATCACATGTACAATATATTTTACAGTTGATATACAACTAGTACATCTGTTTGGTAATTCGATCACCTCATGTCCTAAATCCGGAAAATAATAAACTCGCCTATAACTGTAATTTGAAGCTAGTTAAAATGCCGCTCAAATCATTGATTGGTCTCAAACCTCTTGCATGATAGCAGGCTTAATAGATAACCCGAAAAGAATGAACCAATCATCCATAGTCCTTCAAAATCACACAGAGGTCTAGCACCGATAACAAATTATACTCATTCCGATTCATTGGATTTTATCAATTTAAAAATCCGTATTAAAACTCTTTACAAGAAAAAGAAAGCAACCACGGCATTCAGTCAAACATTCAGTTTTTGAATATGTTCCAAAATGAATGAAATCTTCAACTTTCTGTTTCTGTTTCGCAAAGAAATTAAATTATTTGTTTTTAATTTCAATAGAGAAAATCTCAAATTCACAAAGAGAAGCATTTTGACCTAAATTAAATCCTGATATTGAGAAATCTCACATTTAAGTAGTAATTAAATCTGAAAAACTATAATCACCGTCACCAAATCACTCTCTCTATCATCCAGGTTTCAGAAGTCACCAGTGCATTGTAATAACAGTACAGAAAACAGAAAACTAACAATCTTGTTAATGCAACAAATAACGTCCAAAATCAGTTACGATTAGTTTCTGCCCTTTTCTTTTTCCTTTTAATAATAATAAAAAAAATCCAAAACATTATGTATTCTTGATTAATTGTTTTCCTTGAGGTTTCTCGGCTGCCAAACAAACAAAGAGAATTAGAGGGGGTGAGTGAAAGAGAGACGATAGAGTGAGGTTACCGTCTGCTTTGGCTTGTGAGGATCCAGCACATCCCATTCTGTATTTGCTTTTTAAACACAAAAAAATCACTTCGATAAAAGAATTTTGTTTTCGAGAAGGAGAGCTCTTAGAGAAGCTTCATTGAAATGCAAGTCAAAATGAAGTTCCCTTCGGTCCCTGCTGGTTTCTAGAGAGTGAAACAGAGGAGTGAAACAGAGGGGTTTATATTTTTTATTTTTTTTTGAGGGGAGGGAGTGGGGAGATGGTATTTTATTTATATTCAGCTTCCGGTGAGAGCTGTGTGCGGTTATTCCGGTGAGGTTTGTAATAATGAGGGTGATATGTGAAAGAAATTAATTAAGAGGGTTACCTTAATTGTGGATGATGATTGCTTAATTATAAGATAATGTTTAGAGTGAGAAGGGGGGTTAAGAGCGAAGCTGATGGTTGGCAGTCATGATCTTTGTTTGCTGCCTGTAGGTAATCTGTTGAGTAAGGGGCTTTTTCGGAATTCTCAGTTTCATTATAGGGCGGGTTGATTTTTAACGATATTTTCACTGACAACAATTGTCTGAACTCTTTAAAGAATATTTCGAGCACTCTAAATTTAATTTAATTTAATTTAATATTTTAATGAAATTTCGTGTGTAAAATTATTTTG
>Ga0307516_10007907_pt1 | contig 12114 bp, 6 predicted proteins | sample 19_EM_MG_FD_203310 | JGI IMG/M metagenome (GOLD analysis project Ga0307516, IMG submission 203310) | Populus trichocarpa ectomycorrhiza microbial communities from riparian zone in the Pacific Northwest, United States - 19_EM | ecosystem: Host-associated > Plants > Roots > Unclassified | place...
TCCGGCGATCTTGAGCGCGTCAGTGAGCTCCGCGATGGTTGTTACGGCAGACCGGGCCTGTCGCCATGCGGTCAGCTGCTCGAGCCGCAGCCGCTCGCGCTTGGCGAATCAGATGCACTCTTGGGGTGAAGGTCGTGGTTTGTGGCGTGGTGCTCCGATGGTGATCGGACGTCGGAGCACGGTGCAGCACCGTGCGACACCAACCGGCACGCAGGCCCCACTCGGCGGCATGCTAGAGTCGTTTCTCGCGGGTCAAGGAGTAACGAAACCCCTGGACCAGCGGATACGCAACCGCGACCCCGTGGACGCATCAGCACGCGCGGTCACGGAGAGTAGTTGCACGAGCGCCCGTAGCTCAATGGATAGAGCATCTGACTACGGATCAGAAGGTTAGGGGTTCGAGTCCCTTCGGGCGCACAAGATTTTCAGGGGCCTGACCTGCGGAAACGCAAGCCAGGCCCTTCTTGCTGTCCGGACTGTGTGGACGATGGGTGTCATGTGGGTGCCACATGGGTGTCATCACCGTCCGTGACGGCTTGATTGGCCTTCGCGACCGCCCAGGCGACGATGATGAGCACGAAGGATCAGCAAGGCGCCGATCACCCGCCCCCTGGACAGGGCGCCGGAGCCATCAGCGACCGCGTCGCGTGCGTCGTCCTCGGCGAGATTGCGAAGCAGGGTTACCCGAGCCTCGTAGGGCTGTCACGCCGGATCCTCCTCCCCAAGCTGTTCGACGCCCGTCTGCCCTCGGAAATGTCCGTCCGATGTGCACAAAGGGCGGTCCAGCTTCGTCATCCTGGATGTGTTTACACCCCGAAGTGGATCACTGGCATGGGCGCTGGTCCTGGCGCTGTCGACGGCGATAGTCCCGGGCAGCCCGGCCGGCGCCGCGGAGGACCACACCGGCGGCGCGACGCGGACCGTCACGCTGATCACCGGTGACCGGGTCACCGTCGCCGGTGGCGCCGTCACCGTGGCGCCCGGGCGCGGCCGCCTCGGCATCCCCTTTGCGACCAGCACGGTCGACGGCCGCACCCGGGTGGTCCCGGCCGACGCCCTGCCGTTGCTGCGCGCCGACAAACTCGACGAGCGACTGTTCGACGTGACCGGGCTCATCGCGGCCGGCTACGACGACCGGCGCACCGACCTGCCGCTGATCGCCAGTGGTGGCGCGGCCACGAGCGGCACCCGCGTGCGCAAACTGCCCGACATCGGCGCGACGGCCGTGCGTACGCCGAAGAAGGATCTTGCCCGGGCCTGGAAGGCCCGGACGAACCGGGGCAAGCTCTGGCTCGACGCCAAGGGGAAGTTCACCGCCGCCGAGGGCGTCCAGCAGATCGGCGCCACTCTGGCCTGGCAGGAAGGGCTCACCGGCGAGGGGGTGACTGTCGGGGTCATCGACTCCGGCGTCGATGTCACCCATCCCGACCTGGCCGCGATCGTCGCCGCGCAGACCGACTTCTCCACTGGCACCCCGACCACCGGGGAGGTGCACGACAACGTCGGTCACGGCACCGCGGTCGCCTCGATCCTGGCCGGCAGCGGCGCGGCGTCCGACGGCCGTTACCGGGGTGTCGCCCCCGGAGCGCGGCTGGTCTCGGCCAAGGTCGGCGACTGGGAGGTCACCGAGTCGGCGGTCATCGCCGCCATGGAGTGGACCGCAGGCGTCGAGCACGCCAAGGTCGTCAACATGAGCCTTGGCTTCCCGAACACCGCGGGGAGCGATCCCATGGAGACCGCGGTCAACGAGATGACCGAGAAGTACGGCACCCTGTTCGTGGTCGCCGTCGGCAATGACGGCAACAACGGCAACAACCCGAACAACGGCGACGACTACATCATCGGTTCCCCGGCCGACGCCGCGGCCGCGCTCAGCGTCGGCGCCGTCGATCGGGACGACCAGCTCGCGGCCTTCTCCAGCCGCGGGCCGGGACTGGACGGCGACACCATCAAGCCGGAGATCACCGGGCCGGGCGTCGACATCACCCACGCGCTGAGCAGCGACGCCGGCAGCGGGTCGTACGCCTCCGGTAGCGGCACCTCGTTCGCCGCGCCGCACGTCGCCGGCAGCGCCGCCATCCTCGCCCAGCGGCACCCCGACTGGACGCCCGCCCAGCTCAAGGCCGCTCTCATGGGCACCGCGCGGCCGACCGAGGGCCTCGGCGCGTACGCCCAGGGCGCGGGCCGTGTCGACGTCGCCCGCGCGGTACACACCACCCTGCTGGCCGACCCGCCGAGCCTGAGCATGGGCACGCAGGCAACCGGCCAGGCGATCACCAAGACCATCAGCTACCGCAACTTCGGCACCCGGCCGCTGACGGTCGCCCTGCGGGTGACCGCGCCGTTCACCGTGAACGCCTCCGCGCTCACCGTTCCTGCCGGTGGCACCGCCACCGCCCAGGTCACCGTTCCGGCCACGCTGACCGGCGGCGCCCACACCGGGCAGCTCACCGCCACCGCCGGCGAGCAGGTCGTCACCACCCCGGTCGCCGTGGTCCGCGAGACCGCGAAGGTCGATCTGAACCTGCACGTGCTGGGCCACGACGGGCTGCCCACCGACGGCCACTACACCCAGGTGATCGGTCTGGACACGCCGTACCTGCACGACACCGTCTACGACTACCCGTGGACGCCGGACGTCGAACTGCGCGTCCCCAGCGGCCGGTACGCGATCATCACCCAGTACTTCCGGGAGGCGGCGGACGGTACCTGGGTCAGCGTCGCGGTCGCGCAGCCCTCGGTGTCGGTGACCGCCGCGACGGACATCACCGTTGACACCCGCATCGCCAAGCCGGTGACCGCCACCGTCCCGGACACCAGGGCCCGGTTCGACGCCGGTTCCGTCGCGTTCGGGGTGCGGACTCCGAACGGCTGGGCATCCTATGCCGTCAACAGCTACGGTGGCGCGCTGAGCAGCGCACAGCTTGGCCGGGACGGCGACGACGCCTTCCTCTCCGTGGTCCGGATGGCGTACACCTCCGGCGCCGACGCATATCACCTCGCCTGGCCGGTCAGAGGTCGCGTGCCGACTGGCTTCACCGGCGCCGTCACCGCCCGGGACCTGGCGGTCGAGCGCGGCGAGATGCACCGGCAGGCCGCCGACAGCGCGTTGTCCCTGACCGCGGGCGTACACGTCCCCGGGAACCCGCTGATCTTCGCCCCGCTCACCACCGAGCCCTCCGCGACCCGCTACTTCAACACCACCGGCGGCATCAGGTGGAGCACGGGGATGTACGAGTGGCGCGAGGAGGCGAACTACGAGGAGATCCTGACTGTCGGCGAGCCGCGGCGCTACGAGCCGGGCAAGCGCTACACGGCCGGCTACGGCGCCCCGGTCATCGCGCCCTGCCTGACCGGCGACGGCAACACCTGGACCTATGACCGGTTGCGGATCCGGGTCGCGATGAACTGCGACAGCGCCGGGCACATCGGTACGACGAGCAACGTCCCGGGCAGCACCACGCTGTTCCGCGACGGCAGTCAGTTGGCGCTCTCCGCAATCGGCGGCGAGGCGAACTTCAGGGTGCCGCGGGCCCGCGCCGGCTACCGGTTGCACCTGGAACAGAGCCGCCCGGCCGTGTTCGTCACCTCCACGGCCACCACGGTGGACTGGACGTTCACCGACCCGGCCGCGGTGCCGGCCCTCGGCACGGTCCGCATCGAACCGGCCGGCGCGGCGGTGCGCATGACGGTCCCGGCGGGCGCCAGGTCGGTGGCGCTCGACGTGTCCCATGACGATGGTGCGACATGGCAGACCGCCACGGTGCGCCGCAACGCTGACGGCACCTATCGGGCAGCCGTCTCCCGGAACGGGTACACGTCCCTGCGAGTGACCGCGAAGGGCTCCAGCGCCACGGTCGTCGAGACCGTGATACGGGCGCTCCCGCCGGCCTGACGGCCCGGCGAATACGGAACCTCGGCCGCGAACGAAAGCGTGTCGTAGTGGGACCAACAAGAGGACAGTCGTTCCACCGGCTTGGGTGGGCCTTGCTGCTCGGGCTCGTCGTCACCCTGGCCGGCGTCCCGGCGTCCCGGCGTCCCGGCGTCCCGGCGTCCCGGCGCCGGGGCCGCGGTGGGAGCCGCCCGTTGTGAGGGCGCGGTGGTGCACACCGTCGACGTCGGTCGCCGGGCTCGTGGCGGCGCCTGTGTGTCAGGGTCGGCGGGGTCGGGCGGCTCGTGAGCATCGGGCCGGGGTCGGTGGCCGCTCAACCGTCAGCCGCGGTCGACTGCTTCTATGCCGCGAGCGTCTACCAGTGTCGGCTGACCAGGGCCGGAACGCGCGCCTCATGCTACGTAGCGCCCGAGGGCCGCCAGCTGACGGTCGTGGTGCCGGCCGCCGTGCCGGGATGCCGTCGACGGCGTGCTCACTGGCGGGCACCGTGGTCGATCTCGACACCAACGACGAGCTGGGCTGGTGGGCGCCCTGCCTGCGGCTCGGCTGGCTACACCGCAGTCGACCGGTGGCCACGAGTTGACGCATGGCGTGCAGGTTGGCCTGGGCTTTCGCGGCGGTCGCCTCGACGTGTTCAGACATCAAGGCCTGCCAGTTCGAGGCGTTCGAGCAGGCTGGGCTTGCGCGCGGGGACGGCACGGTGTCCTACTCCTTGGCCGCCGCCGGAACCGTCACGACCACGGGTTCCGAATCGGACACCGCGACCATGAGGCCCAACAACGTGTACGCCTACTACGCCGGCGCACGTAAGACGAGCGGTTACTACGCTTACTCCGTGTGCAACTCGGTGGGAACTGCGGTGAAGGTGCGGACAAAGGGCACGGCCACTAATTTCGGCCTTAAGCGCGAGGGTGCGGTTCGATGCAACACCACCGTGTCGAGCAGCTCGCTGGGATACTTCGCCGAACGGGACTACTGCTGATGAATACGGCCCGGAAGACAGCCCTCTCGGTCTGCATGGCAATTGGTCTCGGAGCCGTAACCGCTTGCACCGGAGCAGCTGATGCGGGATCGGCGCCCGTAAATGCCTCGTCGGCAACCCCAAGCGCTCGGACAGTGCCGAGCCAGACTGGCGCATCATGTGCGGGCAGGACCGTCTCTTTCGGGCCGCTGGTCCGCACAGTCGTGGTGACCGAAATATCCGATGTGACCAAGGTCGGTAGCTCGAGCGGTGGTTCTTTCGCCTCTGAGCTCAGACCGGTCCGCAGTGTGGTGCCCGCAGTGGAAGTGACGGGTAGCGTCGATGCCACGTTTGTCTTCGCGGAGTTCGCGAAGAAGGCCGGTCCGGACGTCGCGCAGATCGGCGAGGCTTCTCCTCGCGGAGAGGAATCCGGTCAGTGGACCGTCGGCGGAGCTGGGGCCATGGTCGTGTTTGAGTCCGTCCGGCGGGTGGAGGCCAGTTTCACCTACCGATGCGCAGGTGCGGCCATCAGCGGCGTCGTCAGCTCATGGGGGCAGTCACGGACCGGAATCCTGCAGTGCGATTTGAAGAAGCCGCAGACCGCCGAGGTCGCGGCAGAGGTCGCTGCCTTGGCGTGCTGACCTAACCAACCCGCAAACGCACGGCGAAATCGGTACGAAAATGCTGTGACCTTCGTTCTCGTCGGTCATGGCATTTTCGTTTCAGGCTGTCCCCAGGCGAATGGCAGCGGCTGGTGCCTGCCAACGAGAATGGCCCACCCGCCACAACGCGCACGCAGCGAGTGGGGCCGTTCGGCGCCGAGCCCCTGAAGCACTGCCAAGGAACTGTACTCACGCGCGTACAACCGGTTCAACCTGGATCAATCAACCGACCCGGTCGCCCTCGCGGGGTGGCCGGGCCGCAGGGTCATTGCGTTCTGGGATTGCTGCTGGTTACCGAGGTACGTTGCCGCTTGTGAGCGGGCGTGGGTGATCAGCGCCTTGTCCTGGGACAATCCCAGCTTGAGATCGTCACGCAGGAACGTGGCCAGGCGCTGTTTGATCTGCTCGGCTTCGGCAGAAGGTTAGGGCCCGTAGCGCGGCCGCCCGGACGACGGGCCGGCCCGCGTTCGCGCCTCCCTTACGGTCGCGCCGAAACGGTACCGTTCTGAGACTTTGTCTTCCTAGGATGAGCGAGTTGATCTATATCGGTTTACGGGGGCCACCATGAAGTCTGTCCTGTCCCTGACCGTCCACCGTCGTCATGGGATCCGGGCGGCCGTCGTGGCCGGAGCCCTGGTGGCGGGGCTGGGAGCGGTTCTCACCCCGTCCAGCCCGGCGTCTGCCGCCACGCCCGACGGGTACCTACTGCCGATCACCAGGACCGGCGACATCGTCGTCGACGGTAGCCATCAGCGAATTTTCATCGCCGACCCGTGGGGCAGCAAGGTGGTCGCCGTCGGATACGACGGCACCGTCCTGGGAACCGCGGGCAATCTTCCCGGCGTGGAGGGACTCGCCCTCTCCGCCGACGAGAGCACGCTCTACGCGGCCGCCGTCCATGCGGACGCCATCGTCGCGATCAACACCGAATCGGTTACCGAAACCGCCCGGTACTCGACCGGCGCCGACACCGAGCCGATGTACCTCGCGGCCGCCGGTGGCAAGGTCTGGTTCGGGTACGGCCCGGACGGCGGTCACGGCGGCCTCGGCTCGCTCGATCCGGCCGCCGGGCAATCGTCGGTGACTCTCGAACAGGACACCGGCTGGTACAACGCGCCGATGCTGGCCGCCACCTCCGATGTGCTGGCCCTCGCGGATCCGTACACCACCTCGGGCTTCGTCAAGATCCTCAACGTCGCCGGCGACAGCCCTCAGACGATCGCAAGCAAAGGCCTGGGCAGCTTCATCGTCGAGGATCTGGCGTTCAGCCCGGACGGCAGCCGGTTGCTCACCGCCGCCGGGGGCACAAAGGTGGACAGCTGGCAGACCTCGGATCTGTCTGCGTCGACCTCTTACGCCACGAAGGCGGGACGCACGAACGCCGTGGCCGTGGCCCCCGACGGGCGGCTGGCGGCCGGCACCACCTGGGCGGACGAAAGCCCCCGGGTGCACGTCTTCCTGCCGGACACCACCACCCCGGTGCGGCAGTTCCGGCTGGCCGACACCGACAGCACCACCAGTAGCCAGGACGACATCGTCGACGGTGGCCTGCTCTGGGAGCCGAACGGCACCCGGCTCTTCGCGATCAGCTCCTCCTACCCCGACAACCACCGGCTCGTAGTGCTCACCGATCCGACGATGTCCGAGCCCAAGCTGACGGTGAGCGTGCCCGCAACCGCCGCCCGGGCGAAGACCATCACCGTCTCCGGCTCGCTCACCTCGTCCCTGCCGCTGGCGGCCGGCACCGCAGTCACGGTCACCCGCACGGACGCGGAGTCGCCCAAGGGTAAGTCGCTCGGCGTCAAGACGATCAACGCGACCGGCGGGTTCTCCTTCACCGACACCCCCGCCGCCGGCGGGAAACTCACCTACCGGCTCGGCTACGCCGGCGACGCGACACACCTCTCCGCGTCCGCGGTCGGCGTGGTCACCGTCCCCAGCGACGCGTCCGGGCTGACCCTCAACGGCAACGGCAAGACCTACGCGTACGGCACCAAGGTCACCTTCACGGCGAAGCTCGGCAGGGCGTACACGAACCGGACGGTGGAGATCTGGGCCGACCCGTACGGCGCCGACCAGGGGAGCCGCCTGATCAAGAAGGCCGTGGTCAGCTCGAAGGGCACAATCGCTGCCGCCTTCAAGCTGACCCGCAACACCTCGGTCACCGCCGTCTATCGCGGCGACACACGCACCGCGGCCAAGTCAGTGAAGTCCACGGTGTACACCAAGGTGCGCATCACCACGGCGGTCTCGAAGCACTACAAGTCCAAGAAGATCGGCAAGACCACCTACTACGTCTTCCACAAGAAGAAGGACCCGATCTTCACCACCACGATGACCGCGGCGCCGGGCCGCTCCCAGCGTTTCGCCCTCGAGTACTACTACAAGGGCAAGTGGCGCTCCGACGGCAGCCAGTACTTCAAACTGACGAGCAAAGGCAAGTCCAAGATCACGCTGGTCGGCACGCATGAGACGAACCTGAAGATGCGCGTCCGGTCCGCGTACATCAAGGGCACGTCGGGGGACAGCCTGAACGCCACCACCATCGGCGCGTGGCGCTACTTCATCTTCACCAGCTGACCCCTGCCCGTACGCCGAGATCGGGTCGGCTCGGCGACGGCTGTGCATGCTCGGGCGCATGTGCAGCCTGGCCACGGTCCTTTGGTGATCTTCGGTAGCCCGTGGGATCCTCTCAAGATCCGGCCTACGGATCAGAAGGTTAGGGGTTCGAGTCCCTTCGGGCGCACCGGATCGATGGCCTTCCATCGCAGGTGGGGGGCCATTTTGGGCTCTTGCCCGTCCCTAAAGATGATCTTCCTTGCCGGTCACGGTCCGTGTGGGGGCGTCCTGGGGGCGAAGGGCAGCCGGTGTTCAGCAGTCAGGCGCCGAGTGAGCGTGCCGGCCGGTCGAGGCGGCAGCGCTGATACGTGCTGGTAGGCCATCGACAGTCACTTGTAGAGCGAGAGGTCGGAACGCTACCGTTACGGCGCGCCGCAGAGGCGCGCTGTAACGGGGAGGAACTTCATGAGTCAGTGGTATCGGTCGCGGCAGCGCTCATTCGGCATCGGCGTCTCGGCATTCCTGGGCGGATCGTTACTCCTCGTCCCAGCCGCTTCCCCGGCTGTCGCCGCGCCGCCCACGGCTCCCACCGGCGCCCCCTCCGACGTTCTCTCCGTCGTTCCGGAAGGAGGCAGCCGCTCGGCGTTCCGCTACACCTCCGCCTCGGGGGGAACGGAGAAGCCGTTCGGGTTCGTCTCCACTGGCGGGACGGTGCGGGTCCAGCCCTTCGGTGAGAACCCACAGCCCGCCCTCAAGGCGAAGACCGGCGCGCCGGCGGCCGCGGCCGCGGTCACCGCAGCGGCCGCCACCTACCGGACCACGATCAAGATTGACTCGTCGAACTGGTCGGCCTGGAACAAGACGATCCACCTGTGGAACCGCGACACCTGGACCTACCTTCCCGTCAACAACCCGGGTAACTCGCTCACCGCCACGGTCGCCCTGCCGCCCGGCAACTATTTCGTCGGCGCGATGTACGGCATCTACGACGTCGACAGCTACCTGCTGACCAAGTCGTTCACCGTGACCTCGACGGCACAGACGGTCGTCCTGGCCCAGGCGTCGGCCAAGGAGGTCGCGCTCAAGGTCGACGACGCCACCGCCCGGCACGACGCGAGCGCTGTTTGGCTGTCCCTGCCCAACGGTGACTTGATCGGATTCGCCGGCGGCTACAACAACACGCGGACATTCGTGACGACCGCCTCCACCCCCGGCACCACGCTGCGTACCCACGAGATCCTGACGAAGAAGGGCACGACCGCGCTCCGGCCCAGCCCGTACCGGTACGACCTCACCAAGAGCTGGGCCCACCCGTTCCCGTCTTCCCTGATCGGCACGTCGAAGACCGCGGCGCTGGCGAAGACCACCACGACCATCCGGGGTCAGGGCATCAACACTCCCGGCACGTACGAGTCGGTCTCAATGTTCGGCGAATGGACCGGCGCCTACCTGTCGACCCAGATGCGCCTGCCCGCGACCTTCGTCGAGTACGTGACCCCCGGCGTGACTGTCTCGCGGTTCGCCCGATACGGCGCGTCCCAGTACCTCGACCTCGGTGATCGCGTCCTCCCGGCCGGTCTTTCCCCGTCCACGACGGCCGGCGTCGGCCCTCTGGCGCCCAGCCGCCGCAAGTACAACGACGACTCCCGGCGGGCCGGAAACCAGCTGCAGATCCTGGAAAACATGCCGTACGGCGATAGCACTGGCAACTACGGCTACGACTACGCCGCCAAGGCCACCGTCGAGCTCAGCGCCGGAGGCCAGGTGCTGAAGACGTCCGGCACCGGCAGCATGGTGGTGGACGTGCCGGCCGGGGAGCAGACGTATCAGTTGAAGCAGACCCACACCCGGACCGTCGCGGGCTCCCAGCTCGCCACGAAGGTCGACAGCGACTGGACCTTCACCTCCGGCGGCGCCACGCGCGGCGTGCTCGACCTGATGGACCTCGCGATGGCGTCGACCGGCCTGGACCAGCGCAACAGGGCGGGCGCCGCCCCGGTGACCCTGACCGTCGTCCCGTCCACCCGGCGCACCGCTGCGGCCAGCACGATCCGGGCCATCGAATGGTCCACCGACGACGGTGCCACCTGGACCGACCTGCCGTTCACCGCCTCGGGAGCGGGCGTCACCGCGTCGGTCGCGGTGCCGGCCACGGCGGCGTTCGTCTCGCTGCGGATCACCGCCGAAAACGACCAGGGCGGAAAGCTGACCCGGACCGTCCAGCGCGCGTTCGCAGGCCCGGCTACCGGCGCCGACGAGAAGACCGGCGACGTGACCGTCTCCAACGTGACGATCAACCGCGGCAGCGTGCTGAACCTCGGCACCTCAGGCACGGCCAGCGTAGCCGCGACGTTCACCGCCACCGCCCCTTCCGGCATCGCCGACGCGGGCCTGTTCCTCTGGCACGGCGCCTACAACGCCCCCGACGGGGTTCAACTGGCCGACACCACCTGCACGCCGGTGAACGCCACCACCGCTAGCTGCTCGGCCACCCTGTACCTCTGGGACGTGCGCTACATGTTCTCCAGTAACGCGCTGGCCGGCACGTGGCGCGCCTCGGCCTGGGCGACCGCTAAGAACGGCACCGGCCTTGCCCACCGGCACAGTGCGGGCACCCTGGTGGTCAAGCGGGTCACCAGGCTGGCTACCGCGAACGCTACCCCCGAGCCGGTCAGCAGGGGCAAGAAGATCACCATCGCCAGTACGCTCACCCGAGCCGACTGGGCCACCGGCACCTACGCCGCCTACGCCAACCGCGCAGTCACGCTGCAGTGGATCAAACGTGGCGCGAAAAAATGGACCACCGTGAAGTCGGTGAAGTCAAACGCCAAGGGCCAACTGAAGACCACGGTCAAGGCTGCCGCAGACGGTTCCTACCGGTTCGTATACGCCGCCGACACGGCCTCCGCCGGAGCCGTTAGCGTCTTCGACTACATCGACGTCCGCTAACCCCGACCACGGATCAGAAGGTTAGGGTTTCGAGTCCCTTCGGGCGCACCAGCTAGATCAAAAGGCCTCCCACCTGCGGCGGGAGGCCTTTTTCGACCCCTGAGTGGGAGTTGAGGTGACCGGTATTACATCGACTGTTTCCAATATTTACTGGTCCTGGCGCTTCTTCTTAGTGGCCTTCTTCGGCTCCGGGCCGTACAGCCAACACCGGTGACACCGCTGTCGACGGCGCCGCCGTCACCTTCGACAGCGTCTGGGCCTTCGAGGACCTGGAGCAGTTCTCGAACTGTGAGTACGACGGCGGCCTGGTGCGGGCGTGCGTCTTCGATCAGATCTTGGAGCCGGGTAAGTCGTACCGGCTCGTCGTGCCGTTCCGGGTTCGCGAGGACACGTACGCGCCGAGCGTCCGGGACAGCTTTTTCAACTGGCAGCCGGCGTCCGAGCATGCCAGTGCGGGCACCCCGGGCACCGGTTCCGCCCTTCGGTTGCAGGAGGGCGACCGGATCGGTGAGGGCACGGACGAGGGCTGGCAGTGGTTCACCGTCACCGTGACCGGCGATAAGGGCACTGACCTGGTCGCCATCGGCGGCACGGCCGCCGGCTGGGTCGGTGACGTAGTGGAGGTCGAGGCCGGCGTGCGCAACAGCGGCCCGGCGACGCTCGACTTCAGCCGGCCCGGCCTCGGGGCCGCCACGGTCGTCGTGAAGCCCCCGGAGGGCACATCCATCGTCAGCGCGCCCGGGTGCTACCGCGTGACCTCGACGCAGGCCATGTGCGAAACCGAATACCTGTTCAAGGTGGGCGAGGTCAAGACCTGGAAACTCGCCTTGCGGATCGACAGGTCCGTCCCGGGTGCCGCGGGGGGTCGGTCGAGGTGAATCCGGACTGCAAGTGCGAGCGGTTCCTCGGCGACGCCGACAAGTCGAACAACAAGACGTCGCTGTCTGTCAACGCGTCGGTCGACGAGACGAAGCCGGTGATCGAGGACGCCGGCCTCGTCGCGAACCAGTCGGTTCCCAACGTGGTCTCCTTCCAGCCGCGGGTAACGGACAACGTCAAGGTCACCAAGGTGGAGGTCACGGGCGGGCCCG
>Ga0307516_10007908_pt1 | contig 12114 bp, 7 predicted proteins | sample 19_EM_MG_FD_203310 | JGI IMG/M metagenome (GOLD analysis project Ga0307516, IMG submission 203310) | Populus trichocarpa ectomycorrhiza microbial communities from riparian zone in the Pacific Northwest, United States - 19_EM | ecosystem: Host-associated > Plants > Roots > Unclassified | place...
GAGCCCCACCACGGCGGCGGCGTCGTGGTGCGGGCCGAGCAGCAAATACAAGAACAGCGGTACGCCGAGCAGCCGGACGAAGCTGATGATGTTGGGGATGGTCCAGATCCGGTCGGAGGCGATGCCGGGAGCGGCGGGCGCAGGTTGCTGCGACATCGCGACTCCCTCTCCCCCGTCGACCCACGGACGGCCGTCCGCTGCGGTCCCCGGCCGGTCATCTCGGGCCGGTCACCAGCGGAGCAACTATAACCAGGCCCGTCGTTGCGTCCGGCGACCCCGTGCCGTACGTCCGCCAGCCCGTTACCCGCCGCACGTCGCGTACGCCGTCCTAGGATGACAGTGACGGCTCGTCCGGCCAACTGGCACGCCTGGCCGCGCGGGAACGTCGCACGCCTGGCCGCCCGCACCGGAACGTGGCGCGCGGTTCGGCGCGGTGATCAGTTAGGGCAGCGTGGAGTGGCCCCCTCGGTGAGGCCCCGGCCGGCGATCTCCATCGTCAATGCCGCAGGCGCGCAGGCTGGGGGCGATTTGGCATGCTTGGTGAGGTTTGCCGCCCCGAGATCGCCGCTGGCAGCGTGTGCCGCCGAAGTGGTGGTGAGTTGCGGTCAGCTCCACGCCATACCTTGCCAAGATCTGAGCGGATCCACGCCGAGCCAGGATGATTTGTGCGGTCGGCGGCTTTTGCCGGTGCCATCGGCCTAGCGATCGGCGGCGATCGCAGTCCCGGCCACCGACGATCGCGGACAACCCTGTGCGCGTTACGGCAAATGCCCGCTTCGCGGCGTCGGGTGAGTCCAGGGGTCGGGCGGCGCGTCTGAGCACTGCAGTCCCGCACAGTCGAAGCAGGTTGCGGACTTGGACCCGAGGTGAGCGCCGGTTCGTCTCGGGAAGGCGCCGCCCGCCAGAGCCATCTACCTTACGGTGAGTAGTCGGGCCGTCCGTGGGTTGGGATACATCCGAAATGTCATAGTCTGCGCAGCCGACCGGCCCTGCGTGGACCCCACTGGCGCGGTACGGGTTTTTATGGGCGCTCGTAGAGCGTGGCGCGTAACTCGGAACATCGGCTCGTCAAGCCGCCCGGCGCGGGCCGCGACCGCCGGGTCCAGTCGGCCGGCCGCGTTCCGCGCGCGTAGCGCCCGACAATCCTGATATGTCGGGCGGTGATCGGGTCGCCGGCGGGTCACTGACGCACTGACGGGTCAACGTGGACGTTTACCGCCCGCCTGGGGGCCGTAAACGTCCACGCAGGCCGAAACGGTAACAACGGCGCCCGATAGTTCGGGATGTGTCGGGCGGCGGGTCGGGTCTGTGGCGCGGTGTCCGCGTTCACGACGCGGCAGGACAGCGATCCCCGCTGAATTATCCAGACAAGGCTGACAATTCGAGGGCCGGCGACTGCGGCCGCCTCCGCCCACCACGATGCGGGAATCGTCGATGCCGGGCTTGACAGGTCACCGCACCGAGTTACGCGCCACTCTCCGTAACACCCGTAGCGCACCACTGGAGCGCTCCAGTGGTGCGCTACGGGTGTTACGGATGCCCGACAGCGGCAGCCTCGGCCGACGTGCGGTCACTTTCGGTGTCAGGCAGGCGCGGCGACCGTCCCGGTCGGCAGTCGTTCATGCGCTGGTCGGCACGGCGATTCGGAGGTGTACACGGAGCAAAGCGTGTCGGGGGTCGGGTTGCTGTCGGCGGAGCGTGGTTACGGTACGTGACGCGGAGGGAACCCTCTCAATTCGCCACCAGGATCTGCGGACGGCGTATCCCACCGCGCCAGAGGAGATCCACTCTCGGCGGTTCGCGATACCGTCGGTGACCTTGCGGTGTTGTCGCGGGGCAACGTGCGGACCGGGGTCCTCGACTTCGCCGCGACCGCGGTATCGACCTGTGGCTCGTGCACTTCGCGTCGTCGTCTGCGGTACCGGACCCACCGCCGAGGTCGCGGACCTGATCCGAACGGCTCACCAGCAGTCGTGGACGGAAAGCGAGATGAATCAGGCCGCGCCACTTCGGCGCGACGCGGCATAGCGGCGAAGCGCCGATCCGAACCGCCGCAGCCGGGTCACTCGAGATCGGTGTGGCCCGGGATCCGCTGGGATCCGGCCTGGCCCGGGATCCGCTGGGATCCGGCCTGGCCCGGGATCCGCTGGGATCGGGAATAGTGACATGACCAGAGCGAGCAGTCCGGCGGCGATGAGGGTGGCTTTGAGCGCGGGTCGGGAGCGGGCCCAGTCGGTTCCGTCCCCCGTCCACGAGGGCGGATACGGCACCGCCTCGACCCCCGACTCCCGGCTCGCGTCCGGGGCCAAGGCTCGGCTCCATGCCGCCACTGAGGTCGCGAGCGGAAAATTGTTCTGGTTAACCTTCGCCTCGGCCTCTTGGGAGCTGATGATTGGCGGCGCCCCAGAGAATGTCGTTACGGCCCGACTGCGAGACAAGGCGGCCGCCGCGAGGAGGGCCTGCATATCGATCGCGGGCAAGGTCGTTTTCAGTTGGATTTCCGCGACGAAGGGGTCGCTATGCGGCTGCAGAGGCTCGATTTCGGCCAAGCATCGAAAGCCGATCGACGCCAGCGCGACCACGGCGAGAAGTCCGGCGCCGGCCAGCCTCAGCGCGCCACGCGACGCCAGGGCGGCATTCGTCGCCAGTAGCAGGACGGCGATGACGAGGGCCGCCGGGATGAAGACGAGAAGGCGGAGCCGGAGATCGATTCGAGTCTCAAGGCTGAACAGCAGTCTCGGGTGGATCGCGCGGTCAGCGGCTGCGGCGAGAACGACCAGGCCGATCAGCATCCCGGGGATGTGCCACCACCTGAGCAGTCGCTCGGCACCGCCTAGCACAGCCGCCGCCAGCGCCGCAGCGCCGGCGAGCAGAAGGACCGCCTCGACGGCTTGGGGGCCACTGCCCGGCCTGCCGAATAGGGTGGAAAAGCTGTCCCCTCCGGCGACCTCCGTCGACCAGCCGTAGCCACCGGTGCGGTAATCCGCCAGGAGGGCCGCCACGGTCAGTAGCGTCAGCCCCGCGACGGCGGGGTGGCGCGTCCTGCGGCGGGCGGGTGCCTGCCCCAGGCTCGACAGTGCCATGGCGAGCAGCGCGGCCATCGCGATCGTCCCGCAGTACGGCATCAGCCGGAAATCGAGAAAGATCGTAGCTACCTGCAACCCTGCCGCCGCCAGGAATGTGAGCCGTACCCATTTCGCCCGATACACCCCATGATGATTCCCTGGCTCACCGTGGCGCCCCATCGGTCGGCCGGCCCCGCGGCGCTCGGATCACTGAGGTAGCTGACCGGAAAAGGGGTGATTTGACGACACTTGTGGGCGCGGTTACCGCTCTGCCTCGCCTCTGGTCAGCGTTTGCCGCGGCGGGACCGCACGTAGTCGTCGACCACGTACTTGCCGAGTTCGGCGGCGTCCGGGCTGAACACTCGCCCGCCGCTGCGCTTGGCCACCGCGTCGACGAAGCGCCGCAACGCCGGGTCCTCGCCCAGCATGAACACGTTGAGCGTGGCACCGTACCGGGTGAGCTGGTCCACCTCCTGGACGGTGGCCCGAACCGTCTCCGGCAGCGGCGGCCACCAGAAGGACGCCTCGCCGTCGTCGTCCAGGTGCGCGGTCGGCTCGCCGTCCGTCACCACCAGCACCACCGGCTCGGCGCCGGGATGCCGGCGCAGGTGCCGCCCGGCCAGCTTGAGCGCGTGCTGCAGGTTGGTGCCTTTCTCCAGGTCCGGCTCGACCGCCGCCAGCTCGACTGCGGACAGCGACATCGCGTACTTGCCGAACCCGATGATCTGCAGCGAGTCCTGCGGGAACTGCGTCGCGACCAGGTGCGACAGCGCGAGCGCCGTCTGTTTCATCGGTCCCCAGCGGTCGTCGGCGAACATCGAGTACGACAGGTCGACGCAGAGCGCCACCACCGCCGACGCCCGCCGCTCGGTCTCGGCGACCTCGAAGTCGTCCGGCTCCAGCCGCACCGGGAGGGTGGACACGCCACCACCGGCCCGCCGGTGGGCCTGGCGCTGGATGGCGTTGCGGATGGTGCGGACCACGTCGATCGGTTGCTCGTCGCCGAACTGCCAGCGCCGCGAGGACCCGATCAGGTCGCCGGCCGCCCCGGCATCGCGCAGGTCGTGCTCCCCGCGCTTCTTGCCGTTCAGATCCGAGAAGACCTGAGCCAGCGCGGTACGCCCCAGCCGGCGCAACGCCTTCGGCGACAACGTCAGCCCGCTGGAGTCGCGGGTCACCCAGCCCTGCCGGCGCAGCTCCCGCTCGAGATCACGCAGCCGCCGTACGTCGTCCGCCGCGGATCGGCCGAGCTGGCGCTCCACCGCCTCCACGTCGACGTCGTCCAGCGTCGCGCCCGGGTGTTCCTGGCCGAGCTGGTCGAGGATCTCGTCCAGCTCGCCGATCTCGCCCAGCGCGGCGGTGGCGTCGCCGTACCCCAGATCCTCGCCGCCGCGCATCCGCTCGCCGCGACCCCAGTTGAGCTGCGGCCGCAGGGCCTGCAGCTGGCCGGTCAGCTGCGCCAGCTGATCGCGCAGCGGCCCGTCACCGAGCGCCTGGTCGATCAGCTCGCCCAGCTCCTGGCGTTGCTGCGGGCTCAGCGACCGCATCAGCCGCTCGGCGGCGGCGGCCCGACGGGCCAACGAGTCGATCAATTCCTCGATGGTCGACGGCTGTTCCGGGAAGAACTCGCCGTGTTTCTCCATGAACTGGGCGAACGCGTCGTCGGTGTCCTCGCCGCGGGCGTGCCGGTCGAGCAGGTTGTTGAGGTCGCCGATCATCTCCGACACCCGGGCGTCGGCGGCCGGGTCGCGGCCTTGCAGCGCCTGCTTCAAGCCGGCGAAACGCTGCTCCACCACCTCCCGGCGCAGCCCGTCGAGGATCCGCTGGTAGGTGGCCCGGGCCTCGTCGCTGGCCCAGTCGTACTCGGACAGCTCCTGGACCGCCTGCGAGGTGGACCGGGGCAGGTTGTCCAGGATCGCCTCGCTGAACCGGGCGGCGTCGTCGTCGCGGCCGCGCAACTCGTCGCGCTCGGCCGCGAGTGCCTGGTCAAGCAGTTGCTGAGCCCGGGTCACCGCGCCGTCCAGGTTGCCGCGGCGCAACGCCTCGCGGCGCATCCGCCGGGCCCGAGCCTCGAGCGAGTCGAGGCCGCGGCCGTCGCGCGGGCCGCGGCGCAGCAGCTCGCGCAGCGCATCCCGGAGGTTGCCCCCGGCCAGCACCCGCTCGCCCACCTCGTCCACCGCGGCGCGCACGTCGTACGGCGGGGCGAGCGGGTCCGGCCCGTCCCGCCACGCCCCGTACCGAAACCGATTAACCGCCATGCCCTACCTCCGCTCCGCGGCTCGGCGATCAAGCACCGTCGTGGTCGAGGCCGTAGCCTCCCCGCTCCCGTTCATGATCAACTCCCGTACAGCGTGCGGCCGTCGTCGGTGAGCTCCTTGGCCAGCCGGCGGGTGAGGTGCAGCCCTTCGAGGACGAACTCGATGCCGGACGCGGCCTGGCCGGGGCTGGGCGCGTCGCCGAGCCCGAGCCGGTCCAGCACCTTGGCCAGGCCGGGCACGGTGCCGATCTGGCCGAGCAACTCGTCGGCCGACACCAGGTCGCCGGTCTCGATGATCGCGCCCTCGGCGACCAGGTCGGTGAAGCCGGACAGGTCGAGCCCGGCCAGCCGGGCCCGGAACGTCTCGGCGGTGGCGACCCGCAGCAGGTGCGCGAGGATCTCGGTCTCCCGGCCCTCCTCACCGCTGTCGAACTCCACCTTGCCGCGCAACGTGCTGGTCACCGACTGGGTGTCGCAGATCCGGGCGACCGCCTCGCGCTCGTGGCGCAGACCGGACCGGCGCAGCGCGGACGCCGCGACGGTCTCCGCCGCGGCGATGGCGAACCGGGCCGACACCCCGGAACTGGCGTCCACCGCGGGCGACTCCCGCACGCCCTTGGTGTAGCGGGCCAGCACCTCGATGAGGTGGTCCGGGACGGACGCGCTGAGCGCCGCCTCCTGGCGCACCAAGGCGGTCTCCAGCTCGATGTCCAGCGGGTAGTGGGTGCGGATCTCGGCGCCGAACCGGTCCTTGAGCGGCGTGATGATCCGCCCGCGGTTGGTGTAGTCCTCCGGGTTGGCGCTGGCCACCAGCAGCAGGTCGAGCGGCAGCCGCAACTGGTAGCCGCGAACCTGGATGTCGCGTTCTTCGAGCACGTTGAGCAGCGACACCTGGATCCGCTCGGCCAGGTCGGGCAGCTCGTTGACCGCGAAGATGCCCCGGTTGGTGCGCGGGACCAGGCCGAAGTGAATGGTCTCCGGGTCGCCCAGCGCCCGGCCCTCGGCCACTTTGATCGGGTCCACGTCGCCGATCAGGTCGCCGACGCTGGTGTCCGGGGTGGCCAGCTTCTCGCCGTACCGCTCGGACCGGTGCAGCCAGGAGATCGGCAGCAGGTCGCCGGTCTCCTCGGCCAGCCGCCGGGACGCCGGCAGGAGCGGATGGTACGGGTGTTCGCGCAGCTCGGAGCCCGTGATGAAGGGCGTCCACTCGTCCAGCAGGTCGACCAGGCCGCGGATCAGCCGGGTCTTGCCCTGGCCCCGCTCGCCGAGCAGGACCATGTCGTGGCCGGCGAGCAGCGCTCGTTCCACCTCGGGCAGCACGGTGTCGTCGTAGCCGACGATGCCGGGAAAACGCGGCGCGCCGCTGCGCAGCCGATCGAGCAGGTTGTCGCGCAGTTCCTCCTTGACGGTGCGGAACTCGTGGCCGGTGGCCCGGAGCTCGCCCACGGTGCGCGGAAGGTCGGTGGGGACGGTGGGCACTAGTGGCGCGTCTGTCACCCAACCGAAGCTACTCCCGCCGTGTGACAACCAACGACGTGTGAACCACACCCGCGCGTTGCCGCCGCGGGTCGCGTACGCCGGATTGTTTCATCCGATCATCGCGGTGACCAGCCGGCGACGCCTCGCCGACCTCGACTACGACGTGCCGGCACTGACCGCGTTGATGGAGAAGCGCGGATGGACCACGGTCCAGCTGGTCTGGCGCGCGTCGGCGGACACCTTCGATGTGCGGGATCCGTTTCCGGTCGGCGGCGTCTACGAGGATCCGGCCTCCGGGGCGGCCGCGGCAGCGTTCGGCGGGTACCTGCGCGAGCTCGGCCAGACCGGGACGATCCACTTGCGTCAGGGCGACGACCTCGGTCGTCCCGGCCGACTTACCGTCACCACCACGGCGGCGGACCCGCGGGTACGCCTGAGCGGGACGGCGGTCCCGACAACCTGAGCTGACCTGCGGCGGAAACCCGGGCGAGTACGTGGAACGAGCGAGCGGATACGATCTGATCCCGAGATGAGCGCCACGATGATCGCCCGCAGTCTCGCCGCTGGGCACGGCGACCGCATCCTGTTCAGCGACCTCGATCTGGTGGTCGCGCCGGGCGACGTGATCGGGCTGGTCGGCGTCAACGGGGCCGGTAAGACCACGCTGTTGCGTACGCTGGCCGGTCTGGTCCGTGCCGAAGCCGGCACGGTCACGCTGAGCCCGCCCACCGCGAACGTCGGATATCTGCCGCAGGAACGCGACCGGCGGCCGGGCGAGACCGTCCGCGACTTCCTGGCCCGGCGCACCGGCGTCGGGCCGGCGCAGGTCGCGATGGACGCGGCGGCCGAGGCGATGGCGGCTGATGCGACGGCCGGCGGGGCGACGGCTGTAGGGGCGACGGCGGCGGCGGACGGTTACGACGTGGCGCTGCAGCGCTGGCTCGACCTGGGCGGCGCCGACCTGGACGAACGCGCCGGGCAGGTGGTCGCCGATCTGGGCCTGACGGTGGCGCTCGACCACCCGATGACCGCGCTCTCCGGCGGCCAGGCGGCCCGCGCGGGCATGGCCTCGCTGCTGCTCAGCCGGTACGACATCCTGCTGCTCGACGAGCCCACCAACGACCTGGACCTGGACGGCCTGAGCCGGCTCGAGGCGTTCGTCGGTCGGCTGCGCACCGGCACCGTGCTGGTCAGCCACGACCGCGAGTTCCTGACCCGGACGGTGACCAGCGTGCTGGAGCTGGACCTGGCCCAGCAGCAGGTCCACCAGTACGGCGGCGGCTACGCGGCCTATCTGGAGGAACGTGAGCGCGGCCGGCGGCACGCGCGCGAGGAGTTCGACGAGTACGCCGGCAAGAAGGACGCCCTGCTGCAGCGCGCCACGATGCAACGCAACTGGCTGGAGACCGGGGTCCGCAACGCCCGCCGCAAGGCCTCCGACAACGACAAGCTGGGCCGCAAGTTCCGGGCCGAGGCGACCGAGAAGCAGGCCGCGAAGGCCCGGCAGACCGAGCGGGCGATCGAACGGCTCGACGTCGTGGAGGAGCCGCGCAAGGAGTGGGAGCTGCGGATGGAGATCGCCGTGGCGCCCCGGGCCGGCGCGGTGGTGGCCACGCTGACCGATGCGGTGGTGCGCCGCGGCGAGTTCATGCTCGGGCCGGTGACGCTGCAGATAGACTGGGCGGACCGGGTGGCGATCACCGGCGCGAACGGCTCCGGCAAGTCCACGCTGCTCGCCGCGCTGCTCGGTCACCTGCCACTGGACGAGGGCCAGGCGTACCTCGGGCCGGGCGTGGTGGTCGGCGAGGTGGACCAGGCGCGCGGCCTGTTCGTCGGCGAGCCGCCGCTGATGACCGCGTTCGGCGCCGCCGTGCCGGACTTGAGCGACGCCGAGGTCCGTACGCTGCTGGCGAAGTTCGGTTTGCGGGCCGCGCACGTGCTGCGGCCGGCCGGCACACTGTCGCCGGGCGAACGGACCCGGGCCGCGCTGGCGCTGTTGCAGGCACGTGGCGTGAACCTGCTGGTGTTGGACGAGCCGACCAACCATTTGGACCTGGTGGCGATCGAGCAGTTGGAGTCCGCGCTGTCCGCGTACGCCGGCACGCTGTTGCTGGTCACCCACGACCGCCGGATGCTCGAGGCGGTCCAGACGAACCGCCACTTCGAGGTCACCGCCGGGATGGTGACGGGCTAGCGGGGCGTGGCCTACCCGCCGGCCGCGGGCGGGTCCACCGGACCCTCCGGGTCGTCGCCGCCCTGGTCGAGCCGCAACGGCGGGTATCGGTCGGTCATCAACGCGACGTAGGCGACCACTCGGTAGCCCCACCGGTCGACGCCGACCGCCAGGTCGAACAGACCGATCGGATACCGCGTCGTGAACAACAGCGCAATCGCCGCGACCAGCATGGCCACCACGATCAGGCTGGGCGCGGAGTAGGCGGCACCGCGATGGTCATCCGTCGACGCCACCGAATAGCCGGAGCCGGCGAGCACGCCGACCAGCAGGTAGTGCGGAAACGCCAGCAACCACTTGACCAACGGCAGCCACCGGTGCAGACGTTCCGGATAGTCGATCACCAGCCGGGCCGGATAGTCCGGCACATCGGCGAGCGTGAACGGCGGGTACCGGTCGGTGGCCAGCGCGGAGTAACCGTAGTAGCTCACCCGCCAGGACCAGCGCAGCACGCCGGCGTTGAATTCGAAGAGGCCCTGCGGATATCGGGTGGTGAACAGGATGGCAAAGAAAGCGATCACCGTGACGACGATGAACGCGAGTGACAGGAAAAACAGAATAATGTAGTGCGGGATCAGCAAAATCCATTTGACCAGCCACAACCAGCGGCTGGGCTGGTCGAATCGGGCTCGCACGGAGAGAGGAAACGGGGCCTGGCTCATAGTGCCCTCCTTCGATTCGGAAGACCGCAACCCCCGTTATTGTCAACTATCTCCCGCCGTTTTACTCCCGTCTAGCAGTTACGCCCGGGCAATTTAGCTCGCCACTGCAGGCCCGGCCCGCCACCCGACACATCCCGAATTATCGGGCGCCGTTGTTTCCGTTTCGGCTTACCTGGACGTTTGTAGCCCCCAGGCGGGCCGTAAACGTCCACGCTAACTCTTCAGTGCGGCCGGGACCCGCGGTCGGCCCGGTCGCCGGCCGATATATCGGAATTATCGGGCTCGTCGCCAGGCCGGAACACGGCCAGCCACCCGAACCCAACGGCCGCGACCCGACCCTGTCCGACCGCCGCCCGACCGCCGCCCGACCGCCGCCCGACCACTGTCCGACCGCCGCCCGACCGCCGCCCGACCACTTTCCTACCGCCGCCCGACCACTTTCCTACCGCCGCCCGACCACTTTCCTACCGCCGCCCGACATATCAGAATTGTCGAGCTCGAGGCCGCCCGGCCAGCCACCTGAACCCGGCGGTCGCGAACCCGACCGCGGACACTGACCGGCAAATTGTCTTCCTTATCCGGACAAGGCAGCCCGGGATCGCTGTCCTGCAGCGTCGTAAACGCGGGACACGGCGCCACAGGCCCGATCCGTCACCCGACACATCCCGAATTATCGGGCGCCGTTGTTACCGTTTCGGCCTACGTGGACGTTTACGGCCCCCCGGCGGGCCGTAAACGTCCACGTTAACCCGCCCCTGCCGCTGCGACCCGCCGGCGGCCCGATCACCGCCCGACATATCGGGATTGTCGGGCCCATCACCAGCCGGAACACAGCCGGTCACCTAAACCCGGCGGCCGCGACCCGGCCGCTGCCCGACATATCAGAATTATCTGGCCATCACCAGCCGGAACACGGCCGGGCCACCTGAACCCGGCGGCCGCGACCCAACCACTACCCGAACACCGCCCGACATATCAGAATTGTCGAACTCGTCGCCCGCCTGAATACGGCCCGCCACCTGAACCCCGGCGGCCGCGACCCGACCACCGCCCGGCCACCGCTCGACCACCACCCGACCACCGCCCGACCACCGCGTTGCCGTCGTGTTGGCGCCGCGTTGGCGGCACCCGTCAGCCTCCTTCGGTAGGGCCGGCCCCCTGCGGTTGGACCAGGTTGGCGAATACGGCATGCCGCCGTCGAGAGAGACCGAGAGTGATCGATGAACGCCGGAACGCTACAGATCAGGCTCCTCGGACCGGTCGAAGTAATCATTGACGGGACGGCCCGGCCGCTGTCCGGAGTGCGGCGCAAGTCCGTACTCGCGGTGCTCGGATTGAACCCCGGCACGGTGGTCAGTTCGGACCGGATTGTGGACATCGTCTGGAGCGAGCGTCCACCGGCGACGGTGACGAACTCGTTGCAGAACAACGTGTCGTACCTTCGCTCGACGTTGGCCGGCCGGGCCGGCATCGTGGCGCGACCGCCCGGTTACCGGCTGGACGCCACCGCCCGGGAGACCGACGCCGGGCTGGCCGAAGACCTGATCCGGCAGGGACGCAGCGCCACGGATCCGGTCACCGGCGCGGCCCGGCTGCGTTCGGCGCTGCGCCTGTTCCGTGGCCACGCGCTCTCCGATGTGGTGGGTACGCCCTGGCTGGACGGACAGGCGGCTCGGCTCAACCGGCTCTGGTTGGAGGGGACGCAGGCCCTCACGGAGGCCAGACTCGCGCTCGGCGAGCACGCGCAACTCGTGCCGGAACTGGAGCAGTTGGCGCTCGAGCACCCGCTCGTGGAAAACATCCACCGGCAGTTGATGCTCGCGCTCTACCGCTGCGGCCGGGCGACGGAGGCGCTCGCCGCGTATCAGCGGGTGAGCGATTCGATGATGGACGAACTGGGCATCGACCCCGGACCGGACCTGCGCGACCTGCACGCCGCCATCCGGCGCCGGGATCATCGGCTGGCACCGGCCGGAGGCGCCTGAGCAGACGCCTCCGGCCGGGAGCTAGTGGACCTCGACCGCTAGGTTCGCCCCGAAGAGCAGGTTCTGCCCGTTGGGATCGCCGATGTAGGTGAACGTGTTGGCGCCTTGGACGACGCAGCCGCTGGTGTCCGGATCCGGCAGGTGGTTGGTGCACAACGCGCCGTACTTGTCGGTGATCCGCGCTTGATAGGTATGCCCCGCGATCGGGAAGAACGTCGCCGGGACCGCATTCGGGAAGGGACAGCCGCCGCTGGAGGACTGGCTACCAACGGTGCCGGTGTTCTGGAACGCGCCGCCGGTGGTCAGGTCCTTCATCCACACGTCGACCTCGCGCAGATCCGTCGAACAGTTGAAGCTGAACACCTCCTTGACGTGCGGGGACTGCACGGGTGGCGGCGGGTTGTTCGGTGGCGGGTTCGTCACCACCGGACCA
>Ga0307516_10007909_pt1 | contig 12111 bp, 11 predicted proteins | sample 19_EM_MG_FD_203310 | JGI IMG/M metagenome (GOLD analysis project Ga0307516, IMG submission 203310) | Populus trichocarpa ectomycorrhiza microbial communities from riparian zone in the Pacific Northwest, United States - 19_EM | ecosystem: Host-associated > Plants > Roots > Unclassified | place...
TCTAGAGCCCAGGTTATGAGCCAGCTTGCCTGATACCTGAACCAGTCCCAACCCTGGTTCCAAAATCTGGTCCCTAGACTACACCTCCCCTGGACCCAGTCCCTGGGCCTAGCCCTTAGCTTGAGCCAAGTCTGGGCCTAGTCTGGATCTGGTCTGGACTTGGCCTGGACAAAGCCAAGTCTCTGAATCTGACCCCCAGGTGTGATCCTGACCTGGTTCTTGATCACAACCCCTGGATCTGACCACTGAGCCTGGTTCTCAACATTAGCCCCTAGTTGTTTATGGTCCCAAATTGGGTAAGATGACATGAACAACATCTGAGGTGGGGCTGGGTTGAGTTTGGTTGAGTTTGGGATTGGGTAAGTATGGGTTTAGTCAGTTTGGGATCAGGCAAGCCTAGGTTTTTGGTTGGCTGTGTATGGGTTTGGTGTTTCTATGTGGGATGGATTAGGACTTGTATGATGGATTATGTACAGAAATTGGATAAGTGGGATATATAACCAGAGGTTAGGTAGTGTTTGGGTTTAGTACAGCTGGTGTATGGTTGAGGTTGGATTAGGTTAGGTTTATGTTCTGAGGTTAGGTTAGGTTGGGTTAGGTTAGGTCTACAGTTAAGGTCAGGTCAGGTTAGGGTTAGGTCAGGATAGGCTGGGTTAGGTTAGGGTTAGGTTAGGGTTAGGTTACGTTAGGTTGTGTTAGGGTTACATTACGTTATGTTAGGTTAGGTTACGTTGGGGTTAGGTTAGGTTACGTTACTTTAGGGTTACGTTACGTTAGGGTTACGTTACGTTACGTTAGGGTTATGTTATGTTAGGTCAGGTCAGGTCAGGTCAGGTCAGGTCAGGTTGGGTTAGGTCTACAGTTGAGGTTAGGTTAGGTTAGGTTAGGTTAGGTCTACAATGCATTGGTGGCACATCAATGCAGGAGCCAGCCTGGTTGGTGGTTTTATCCTCCCAGACCTGATGCAGAAGCCAACTCCATCCATGGTGCATTGGTGGTACATTGATGCAGGAGCCAACCTGATCAGTGATTTTGTACTCTCAGACCTGATGCAGGAACCAACCTCATTGGTGGTGCATTGGTGGTACATCAATGTAAGAGCCTATCCTATCAGAGATTTTGTAACTTCAATTCCAATGTAGCTACCATGGGGATTGGCCATACATCAGTTGCCAACCAATGCAGGAGCCTTGCCATAAGGCTCATGCATTACTGACCACCTTGGGTCGTACATCCAATGTACGACAATGCACGGGCCAACACACAGGGCATTTTGTGACAATGAATGAGCCAACTCGGTCGGGTTTTTTTTTGCTGAAAGGGCTCCAAGTTCAACACTCCCCCATGCTGAGCAGCGGGTATGTGCGTGAGCAAAGGAGGAAGAGCTTAAAGAGAAAAAGGTTAACCGTTATCCCAAGAATTCTAACCCAAGCTCTCCTCTAAACTTCAAGAACTTGACAGAACCAAGATTCTTCGTAAACATGTCCGCAGGGTTATTGTCACCATTTTTAAGAACACTCGAGCATATTTCTGGGATATGACTTCCCTGACATAATGGTAGCGGATGTCGATGTGCTTCGAGCGTCGTTCAGTAACAGGATTAGAGGCTATGAAGATTGAGCCTTGGTTATCCCCACATATAGGTATCGGTTTGAGGCTATAACCCAGCTCCCCCATAAGGGTGTGCATCCAAACCACTTGGCGACTACAGTCCGAGAGTGCCATGTACTCAGCTTCGGTGGAGGACAAAGCGACTGTTTTCTGTGCTTTTGTTGTCCATGAAATAAAACCACCAGTGAGTTTAACGAAGTACCCTGAAGTAGAGCATCGGGTGTTTACGTCTGAAGCCCAATCCGAATCTGTGCATGCATTAAGCCCTTGCCCAGTGGCCCCATTGTAGGTGAGATGATAATTGGAGGTTCCAACAAGGTAGCGGCAGATGTACAGTGCATGTTTTAGGTGGTCCTCGGTTGGATTGGCTGCGAACTGAGCCATCTTGGTTACTGCAAAGGAAATGTCAGGTCTGGTGCCCAGCATTAAGTATAGTAAAGAGCCTATAACGGTTTGATATCTGCTTCGTAGCTCTGGGTTTGCTGCCTTGTTCAAGGACTTCGTTGGCGCATAACCAGCAGAGAGAGGAGTAGGAACGGCTTTCGCGTTCTGCATTCCACAACGTTCTAGGACGGTCTGCAAGTACTGCGCTTGGTCAAGAAAGATGCTCTGACCAGCACGACCAATCCTCATATGAAGGAACTCTGTTAATTATCCTAGGTCTTGTGATTCCCAACGTTTCATGAACCTTTGCTTCATGGTGTCAACAGCAGGTTTCTTTGGTCCAAGGAATATAGCATCATCGACATAGACGACCGCGATGTCGAACGTTTGGGAGGCTTCATCGAGACACATGAAGAGTCCCGTATCTGAATCTAGGTTTACGAAACCTAATTCTTCCATTGACTTCTTGAGGACTCGCCACCAGGCAAGCCCGGCCTGTTTAAGGCCGTAAAGGGCACGACGAAGTCGTAAGACATGTTTTTCTCTTTCCATGCCCTTTGCGTGGAATCCCTCTGGTTGTTCCATGTAGATCTCCTCCTCCAGTTCGCCATAAAGGTAGGCGTTTCGTACATCAAGACCAGAAGTGTACCATGTTGAACTCGGGAAGTTCGACCCACCTTTATGGCATGCGCCTTACAGCCGCATTGTATAATGGCGCCGTTAGGGGGCAGCCAGTAGATAGTCACATGATCATATGTCACACATCAGTAACGTGTGAAACGTCACTCCTATGTTTGTATATATACCACATTAGGCGTGTGAATATGATCTAACACTTCTTGCTTTCTACTTCCACCATCCACTAAGCAACCCTCTCACCTTTACCAGGTAAGTCATTGCGTCCTGTCTGGCGCTGACCTCGCGTCTGCTCAACATACCATCCCTCTAATGCTGCCAAGGCGAGAATGAGGCGCACGTCTCAAAACGAACCACAGGAGAGAAGATCTGGTCAAAGTCCATTCCTTCGACCTGAGAGAACCCTTTTGCTACAAGGCGAGCTCTCTTCCTTCCATTGGGTTTGACATCGAACACCCAACGGTTGTTGATGACTCTACGGTCACTAGGGCGCTCCACTATATCAAAGACATTTCTCTTTAGCAGCGTCTCAATTTTGCGCTGGCAGGCAGCTCTCCATTCTTCTAGCTGTCCCGCAGGGAGCCCCATCACGTCTCTGTATGTCCATTCCTTGGGGCCCTTCTCGTTGGGGGTGACAATGGCCTTGGAAATGAGGAAATTGAAGAAAGCTACTCCCCCTTCCCGGGAGAGCCTGGCCACCTTCTCATCGCCGGAGGAAGAAGGGGAGTCAAGGGCGTCATCGACCTCCCCCTCAGAGCCACTTCCTGAGCCCTCTTCGTCACTTGAGTAGTAGGGGACAGAATCTGGGACAGGAACTCCCCCGGGAATGGCTTGTCTTCTGGGACGACTGGACTCCTCGCCAACCACTTTCCTCCAATCCCTCTGACACTTGTTATCTTTCTCCACCTGGACTGGGTGCTTCTCTCCATAGACGTTTGAGTCTGTATAGCGTTCAGGTACCTTCTTGACCCTGGTTGACTTTTCACGAGGAGGGGGCAGAATAGCTGGTTGACACCTCTTCGGGAGAGGGAGCGGGAGATCGGAAGAAGGACGTTCTGGAGGTACATCCTCAACCGGGACGGCCTGCCTTTGTTTTCTTTTGATTTTGTCAGGGGTTGGAGGCCTATCCTGCCAAGCCGAAGTACGCGAGGGGGGGACCCTCATCCCTTGTCGTTGAGATGGCGTAACACCAACTTCTTGTAGGGCTTGGTCAATCTGTTTCTCGGTGACTGCTGAGGAACCCTGTCGGACTAAAGCGGGTTGGTGAGGTGGAGACTCCTCATCATCTTGAGGCGGAACGGGACATTGGCATGTGCTGCCAGTGCAAGGCGCAACGGGTGGCACGACTTCACGCAGCCTAGTGTTCATGTAGGGAATGGTTTTGGGGCATCTCGGAAACATGGATTCATCAAAGGTTGTGTGTGCAGCGGAAAATATAACATTATTTGGTCCGCGCATGAAGATGTATCCTTTCCCCCCAGAGTGGTTCCCAAGAAAGATCATAAGCTCCGCTTTAGGAGCAAGTTTGTTTTCCCTTATTTCTGTGCGGATAAAAATGTATGCTCCGCAGCCTAGGACCCTTAAGTGGTCTATGGAAGGTCGCACTTTACTGAGCCATTCTTGTGGCGTGCGCCATTCCAATCGGCACATTGGGGTTCGATTGTAAATGTGGGTCGCATAGTCAAGAGCGAATTCCCACCAGGATTGTGGGAGACAAGCTTGGAATCGTAGGGTTTCTGCCTTTTCCGTGAGAGTCCTTATTAGTCTCTCAGCCCTTCCGTTTTGTTGATGCACGTAGGGGATACTTTGTGATATACGTATCCCTTTGTCCTTAAGGAGTTCAAGGAAAGCCTTTGACTTATATTCTCCTCCGGCGTCAGACATCCACTTGATGATGTTCATTTTATATTGGTTTTCCACCATAGTGATGAACTTCTTTGTCGCTGGGAGTGCAGCATCTTTTGTGCGCAGGTTGGTGGTCCAAGCATTGGAGGAGTAGTCATCCAAAAACACGATGGTGTACTTGTATTTGTGGTACAACTCGGTTGGAAACGACTTGAGATCTGAATGGATGATCTGAAAAGGCTTTGTGGCCCGTATCTTAGATGGTGGAAAGGACTTGTTTGCTTTCTTTCCTTGTTCACATCCGGGGCATATGTGTTGATGAGGTATTTGGATACCAGAAGGGAACCCCTTTACGTATTTTCCTGCTTTCTGCAGCACCTATTTTGATGGGTGCGCAAGCCTACGATGATAGGTCTCATAGTCAGGGGAAAAGATTTCTTCGGCGGCTCTTATGGAAGGTTTAGCGCCAAGATAGGTATTGACGGTGTAGACTGTTGAGTACGCGTTTCTCGGATAGAAGGTGATGAAATCAATCTTGTCTGTCTTGCAGCACGGTAATGTGCTGGCTGTCTCCTTTCGTGGTGAAACCAGAACGTCTGAGGAAAACCCCCAAAGAAAGGAGATGAGATGATAAATCCGGGACGAAGTATACGGGGGCAACACAAATCATATGTTTGGAACCTTCTATGGTCATTAACACTGTCCCAACACCAATGATGTCAGTGCTGGTAGTCGTTGCAGTTGCAGCCTTTATGGGTTTCTCCAGTGGCGCATATTTGACGAAATCATTGATATCTCCAGGATAGTGGAGGGAGGCTCCAGAATCTAAGATCCAGCTTACTTTGTTCAAGTTCTCTTCCGCGTCAAGTTCACTCAATAGAGGGCAGCAAAATTCGACATTCACATTGGGTACAACATATGTAGTATTACTCATAGCAGATGTTGTGTTATACCATGTGAAAGGTGGTTTAGTGGCTTCCAAAGGAGAGGCTGTAAATGCGCACCATGAACTAGGACCAGCGGAATCCTCCATGAACGTGTTGACGTCCTCTTCATCCGAGGTCCAATAAATGTCGACCTCTTCCTCACAGTTGACCCTGGGGCGTTTGGAGGGTCTTGCCGCATTCTCTTTGGCTCTCTCATAGACCTCAAGGGTCTTGACAGTCTCGATGGTGGGCTTCACACCAAGATGATGAGCAAGAGAGAGAGCGTTTGAGAAGTTCGGGTAAATTGAACGTGGGACGAAAGGCTCAGGAACCGTAAGTTTGGAGGTGATTTCTCCGAAGTGGAAAGAGGGAGTGGGGGAAGTGGCCCTTTGGTGCTCTTCACCACCTTCAATGGGTCTGGCTTGTTCCTGCTGGTTCTTGTTTTTACCAGTGCGAGTACCCCTGTACATGCCTCTTCCTCCACACCCACGGCTTCCTTGCCAACCGCCTCGCCAACCACCTCGTTGTCCTTGTCCTTAGTCTTGTTCCTCCTGATGAGGTTGTTGTTGTTGTTGCTGGAATTGTGGAGGAGGACCAGGATGCTGGACGGCACTGAGCCTGCGGGCGGATTGTTGACGGTTGTTCTGACCTTGGACGGGACTACGCTGCTCCCAAGCGAGGATGGCCTTTCGTTTGATATTGTCGGTCTTCAAGTCCTCGATGTTGTCAGTCTGGCAGATGGACTGGACCAACGCACTCATCTGATATGGGAGTTTGGAGACGAGAATCATGGCTTGGAGGTGAGGGGGGACGGCACATTTGGATGCTGCCATTCTGGTGAAGCCGACAAGGATGGTATCAATGGCGAGAGTAGGATCGGCGTTTCCGGGGATAACAATATCCATCGCTACCTTGAGTTCTTTGTATGTGGCAGTGATCCCGGGTTTACCGTAAGTGGCTTCGAGATACTCCCAAACTATGGAAGTGAACATGGTGGTGACGTCGGTGTTTTCCTCGATGGTTTTCTGGAGGAGGTTCAAAACAGTCGTGGTGATGGTTGGGTGGAGGCGAAGCATGATGTTCCCTAGGGCTTTGTCATTGATATTGAACCAAGAGTCAACCTCAGACTGGTTCTTGGGAGGTTTGGTGGTATCTGCAACCATTTCGGTTTGGGTTCCTTCCGCACCTGACTTGGTAACAGTGGTTATAGTCTCGTGGTCAGGAGTGGGAAACTTGTTCAGGATGACCTTCCATTGGCCTTGGGAGAGGAGATAATTCATCATCATTGGTCGCCAAGCTTGCCAGTTCATAGAACCGTTCAGAACTGGCACAAGTGACATAAGGGTGGAAGACATTGTTCTGATTCTGGGTGTAGGTCAGCGATGAATGCACCAAGAGATAAAAGATAAGCAACGTCCGGGTTAGTTCCCTGATCGTCGCGGCGGACCCATCCAAAGGTAGAGGCACAAAAGCCTAACATCTCCCCTGTTTGTTAGACAGGGTTTTGCCGTTGCCTGGCATGCATGGTGACATGGCTACAGACCTCCCCATAGACAAGAGGCATAGTGGTCAGACCACAGGCATTGTCATCATCGGGTCCAACGAACATGATGATCTCCCCTAAGGTATGGTAGCCCAGAGGATCAAGGGTTCTCACCCTGACGTGCATAATGGTAGCGCGTAGCAGCTAGCTGCTTGGTCGTCTTTCAGTAACAGACCAAGACAGCAGCACTCATAGCAGCAGTTGTCTGCAGCGTCGTGGAGACGTGCAACACAACCGCGCTCAAGTAAGTAGAGCGTTAGCACTTGCCGCCATGAGGGCGCATGGTGCTTAGTTGGCTGGTAGACACAGTGGCTGCCACAAGGGCACATGGTGTCCAAGCACATTGGCTGCCTCAAGGGCGCATGGTGCTAACCAGGTGCAGCACAGCTGTTCACCCGGGCTCATAACCTGTTGAGCAGACGCTAGGTCAGCACCAACAAGATAACGCAATTACTTACCTGGGGTGAGGGAGTTGCTTAAGAGATGATAGAAGTAGAGAGGAAGAAGAGTTTGTTCTTATTCCCACACATCTATGAGGTATATATACATATAAGTAACATTCCCACATTACTGATCCGTGACCTATAGTCACATGGGTATACTTGGCTGCCCTAACGGCACCTCCTACATATATGCGGCCTAAAGGTGCATGTGTGACCGATGAGTCAAACTTCCGAGTTCAACATGTGTGTGTAAATCTATTATACTCCAGATGGCATGGTGACCAGAGGAGTCCCCTATCTACTCACGGACAACCGAGCGTACACTACACGGCCACCCAGGGATTTGCATTCCTAGCACACAACTAAACTATAATCAAGCCCCTATGGAAACGCAACCAGTGGAAAAACCGGGGAACCTGAAGGGGAGGAGAGATAAAATAATAAAAGTGGCAAGCGCAAGGGGCGAGGGAAAGATAAGGGGGGGGACGGAAAAGGAAAGGATAGTCAAATGAGGACAAGCGTCCGATGTACGTAAAGAAAGACAAAGGGAAAAAGTGTACAGGGGCGATAAGAGTCTGGTGCCTAGAGGGGGAGAGTCAGAAGGCGGGACACGCACAAGAAGGAATGCCCAGGCTGGATCCCCAGCAGCCTGGTGATGATGACTTGACTCCCTTGCTTGAGAACTACCCCCAGGATGATGGGCTGCAACATTCGGGACGTAGATTCGGGCGGGTCTATTTAAGGGGCACTATCCTACCCCAGTTAAGGGGCTCCCTACCAGTTTCCCATGAAAACTCAAGGTCGCGAACGTTCACCCTAGGCTGTCGACTCCCTGGATACCTAAGCATTGCCGGGGAAGCCCACCGCCCAGAAAAACAACACTCACCAGAGCCAGACTGAAGGTGAAGATGGGGGCTTAGTGTTACGCCATTGTTGCCTGTGGGCTCTAAGCTTTGAAGGCCGCCAAGCAAGCCGCCATTCCTGGGTACCTAAGCATTGCCAGGAGCCCCACGCCCACGAGTCCGACCGCCAATGGCGTTCAATCTGCCAGAGTCGGAATCCCAGACCCCGGACGGAGTCCCACTCGGGTGGGAGGCACCGTGGGAAAAACCCCAGATGATGGTGGTAGAAGAGAGAGAAGGGATGTGGGTCACGGAGTGTGCCTTTGTATCAATCTCGAGATTCACCCTCCCTGGAGTGGACATGACACTCGCTTTTTGTTTCTTCCGCTCTGGGATGAATTCAGGGTCTCGTTTTCGCTTCCGGGTATTTCCTGGCGTGGAACTGGACATAACTTCGCTGGGCGTTTGTTGTAATGAGCCAGGGGATGGGGGGTGGTATAGTGGTGGACAATCTCCTGCTCCCTGTCAGATGGGGGCAAACTTGGGGATTGGCGTGACTTTACCTTCAGTGACCAATCGCGGGATTGAACTTCCATCATTATGTATGGAGTCTGGCAGTTCAATATCAACAATGTGTACAAGTTGTGTTAATGGGAGTGGCGTTGAGGTTGTTTGTCCACTGAGGACAGTTGGGAAAGCTGTAAGAATGGTAACATCATTCATGAGCAGCAATGGCTCATAGTCCCCTTCAGACTCGGCATATTGCTCTTCTTGGCAGATGCGGTATTTGATGTAATGCCCTGTGACTCCGGGTTACGTTTCCCCACCATGCCCTCCAATCAGCGGGAACATGGAGGACGGGCTTCATGAAATCTTCAATGTCAACAAACATGCCGTGCTGCTCTAGGTTGTCACTTGGGACTCCATCGGACACAAGACGAGTGGTGGACCCTGTCAGAAACTCGGAAGGCGGGTTTGGATTGTGAGGTCAGTTGAACAGACCAGACTGTTGGTGGAAATTGACCAGGGCCATCAACAGGGTATTGCTAGTGGGGAGGGGAGGGGGGAAGACATGTCCAGTAAATGAAAGACTCATTGTGGATGGTTGTGAAAGATGACGAAATTTGGTGTTGAGGTGGGGCTAATATAAGTACACGTGTGTGTGTGTGTGTGTTTCTATTATACTCCGGACGGCATGGCCAGAGGAGTCCCCGCTACTACTACAGGGATTTCGTTCCTAGCACACAGTTAACCATAATCAAAACCTCAAGTGAGCTACCCGAAGGTGAAAAGAAAAAGTTCAAATGAAGTGGTGAGAGGAGAGCCATGTAGGGCAGGTAGGGACAAAGCCAGATACAGGCCTAAAGGCTAAAGGACCACTAAAAGGTCCAGATGAGCACAGCTTGTGTCTGTTGTGAAAGGTAAAGGAACTCACAGTGGTTCATAAGGTGAGTGTTTCCTGCTAAAGGGACCCACCTTCAAAAATTCTAAGGTGCTCTCGATGGTCTTCTTCCCTACCATCCTTCCTAGAGAGGCACGAGGGTTGTCAATCCGAGGGAAGACCTTCCTAAGTCTGTCCCAGGTGTTTTCGAACAGTGGGCAAGCACAGATGATGTGATCACGTATTTGGAGGGTAGGTGGGTAGTCTGTCTTGTGTTGGCAAGGGCACTGAAAGAAGGAGGGGGGTTTGTCTTGGTACTTCCAAACGCAACATCTGAAGTATTCCCCTGTTGGAGCATGGTTAGTACACATCTGTGTCAACTGGGACATGGTAGGACGGTCGATGGCCTTGAACCACTTGGAGGGGCTTAGCTTCATGAAGGTATAAGTCTTGCATGAAGAGGCGAATGGTTTGAAACCGCTTTCAGGGCGGAAGATCTTCTTGTCTTGGTCTTCCAGGTTATTGAGGTAGGAGTGCTGTCGCGGGGGTATGCGCGGACTTACTGCTGTCCTACCAGAGGAATAGTGTTGGGGTTTTCAAGGGTGGGAATGGTGGGTATGAATGGAGTAGTGGGAGGTTCTGAGGGAAGGAGGGGTGAATGAGGGGATCGATCATAAGGAGTGATGGGTTGGAAGGAGTCGAAATAGAATTGGTTGAGGTGAACAAACAATTCCGTCAGATCGCCGTCCAAATACTGATTAACCTGCTCGAGTGACTCACTGAGTTCGAGGGGGATTTCTGTCGTTAAATCCCAATGCAGGAGATGTAAATGGGGGCACTGATAAGTGAAACTATTAGCGACAACTAGATGAGGACGAGGGAAATGATAAAGGGGTTGATCGAGATGGTGACGATGCAAAGAGGGAATCCGTGGAGAGTGCTACGCCACTCGAACACGTGATCTGCACCGAGAAGGAAGGGGGGATGGGTATAACCCTGGTCTAAGGCAGAGACTGGGCGATAGTAAGGTTGGTGGATAAGTTGTCCTGAAGAGAGATTGCTTTGCAAACTTCTGAGGACCCTGTAACTCCAAAGGAGGAGCCTGATGTCGGGGACAGCAACAAAAGTGATAGGGGAGGTAGACTTGTGGGGGTTGGGGAGACCGGTTAAGGGAGTGGACATACAGAGGGCAGGTAGCTGACCTGCCAACAGATATCAGCTATGTGCTGTGAATCCAAGGATCAGAGGGATAATCCTCTTACTTAGGTTTATTGGGGTGGTTGCAATTTGGATACAGAGAAGAGTGAGATGGGGAGTAGAGGCTACTGGGGCCTCATATATATACTCCTCAGCTTGTGATCACATGTCGATCACATGCTCTTGTATGGTACTATTTGTTCTGCTATGTTTACTTCTATTTACCCTGCCTTGAGTCACTTCTTGGTCTGCTGATTGGTCAAGTAGGCTCTGGTAAGGGGTGATGGGGAGAAATCCCCGGATCATGTAACTTCTTGCGTTTCATCCTTGATTGGGTAATTATTTGATGGATGGGGATTTCTCTTTAATAAGGTCGTGATGGGTTAGTTTCTGATGGGCGGTGTGTATGATGGTGGCTGAAACGTGTGGCGTTTTCTGATGGATAGGGACTGCACTCTGATGGGTTCGTGCGCAGGGTCTAGGGTTTGATGGGGCTGTGAGATGGTCTGTGCGTAGGGTTGAGGGTTAATTCCTTTGGTTATTTATACTTCCCCCTCTCCCCGGTTTTTGCTTTTCTCATCCCCAACCTACACGGTCAACATTCCCCTCCACTACGCTATCCCTCGCTTCTTGCTCTCACCCAGCCCCTCTACTCTCCCCTCCCCTACTATATCTATCATGTCATCCACCGGCTTCTCTCAGGTGAGTGTCCCCTTCTTGATCGTGTTTGAAATGATCTAATTGGGGATGCTTTTTAGTCTTCCGTTTCCGTCCCCCCTTCGGAGGTCGAATATTACTTCTCGGCCCTTCCCCCCATGGCCACTGCTCCCAGTGAGCTAAACTCTTCCTCCATCGACGTCCTTAGGGCGGAGATGGATGAGATGATTGCTTGGTCTAACAAGCTTCGCTGTGAACTAGACCTCAACGCTGCCGATCATTACACAAGAATGGATCGGTTGGTCTCCGCTCACCGAGAGCTATTGATCAAGTATGATATTCTTGTCATGATTTTCGCCGGTTTTCTCCCCATTTATTTCTAAGTCCCAAGCGCCCACTCATTCAACTTCACTCAACCATGACATGTTTCCACATTCCTTATCTTATCTTATCTCATGTCCCATTTCTCTTATCTTATCTTTCATCTTCTTTTGGTCATTTCGGTTAGAAGGCAAACTTGGTCATCTCGGATTACTCGGGCTAGAGGCTTTTGGCCCATGGGAAGACAGTACAGAGGACTATCTATTTTGGAGCAATGTCGACGTCCCCTACAAGGGAGTCGACCCAAGCCTTGGCAGTCTCCTGC
>Ga0307516_10007910_pt1 | contig 12111 bp, 11 predicted proteins | sample 19_EM_MG_FD_203310 | JGI IMG/M metagenome (GOLD analysis project Ga0307516, IMG submission 203310) | Populus trichocarpa ectomycorrhiza microbial communities from riparian zone in the Pacific Northwest, United States - 19_EM | ecosystem: Host-associated > Plants > Roots > Unclassified | place...
AAACTAAACCCAAGAGTCATGAAGTCTAAGAGATTCTAAAGGATATTTAATGTATATAATTATAGATTTTATAGCACTTCCCCTTGAATGACCATGTACTAAAAATTTGTCTCATTAAAACCTTACAAAGGAAAATCCAATGGGAAAAAACCTAAGTGAAGGAAAAAGAGTACAATATTTTTATCTGATTTCTGAATACTTTAGAATTCAATAAAATGTTTAATATAGATACTTCAAAATCCATATTTGAATACTTCAAGATTCATAAAACTATCAAATTGTCTCATTAAAACCTTGCAAAGTAAAATCCAATAGGCAAAGAAAAAGAAATACAATTTGCATTAACTTCACTTCAAAAGTACATGTTTGATAAATCTTTATGATGATGCATTCTAATATTACAAATGTTATAACCCAATTTTGACCCACAAACGGGGAATTAGAGGTGCACAGAATAAACAACAAACAGACAACCAAAGAAAATAAAAACAAGAAAAAAAGCAAAAGAGAAAAGGTATGTTTGACCAGTAACCTCAAGCTCTCCATCACTATCATCTTCATCTTCAAGCAACAGCCCCAGGTAAGCCTTTTTTTCCTCCTGCCTAGTTTTTGCATCTCTAATTTGCAAACCAGTGCGAAGGTAATTATCATTACCTTCGCACTGTGTAGTGCACGTGTGAATTAGTTCACACGTGCCTGCTACTTGGGCCGGTTACTGGTCTAAACAAGTAATCGGGCCAGGCTGGCTGGGTCTCGCCCAACTCGTATGGCTGGGATAGATCCAGCCCAACATATAAAAAAAGAGTGGGTTGGGTCTGGGCCTCAGGCCCAGCTAACCCAAATTATGTTTGTTAAGGTTGTGTTTGACAAAATACACCATTATGTCTTGTCCATGTATTTTATTCCTTTTCTATTTTGATATATGGTCAAACAAGCTCCTTTTCGATATCAGAAAATCCCATAAAATATTTGGGGATCTTCATTGATTTATTTGTAGGCCCCTCACACTTTGTTTTATATTTTTCTTTTCTTTTCTTTGCATTTTGTTTTTGTTATATGCTCAATCTGTCGACCATTACTATTAAATGCAAAGCTGTTGTGCAATGTTTTTTTTTATTCTTGTCTAAAAAGAGCAAATAATAAAGAAAGGGTAAACAAAAAGAAAAAAGACATAGAAAAATTGTTTCTTTTTCATTAAAAATTCAAAATTTTGCGACCTTATTCACTAGTGCTAGAGTCACGAATATCATATTTTTTTGGGTTTGTGCAATATTTACCAACGCCAGAGTTGAAAATATTTGTAGGTATTGTTCACTGACACTAGAATCTGGAACATGATAGGAAGAACAAAAAAAAAGTGGAGAACACATTCTTAACAATTTTAGATAAAACCATCAATGCAGCCTGTCTCAGGTAGGACGTTTAAGGGGTGATAGCATCTTCCCTTTCATGTAACTAGTCCCGTATCATAGCATTTTTGTTGATCAATTAGGGTTTCTAATTACCATAATATTAAGTGGCGACTCTTTGAACTTGACATTTTCCTATAAAGAATAAGATGTCAGATATCTGTTCTTTTTCCAACGAGAAAATTTTTAAATGATCGTCGCGATATCCGGGTGTAATAATGGACAAGCTTCTTGAAAGTTGAGGCTGGTAAAGACTTTGTAAATAAGTATGCTAAATTATCACCTAACCTGATTTGCTTGATATTAATTTTTCCCTTATGTTGAAGCTCGTAAGTATAAGAGAACTTTGGTGAAATATGCTTTGTTTTGTCTCCTTTAATATAGCATCCTCTAAGTTGAGTGATTCAGACAACATTATCTTCAAACAATATTGTGGGACTGTCTTCAAAGGTTGACAATCTACATTTTTCTTTTATGTGCTGGATAATTTTCTTTAGCCATATACATTCTCAACTTGCTTCATGGATTGCAATAATTTCTAAATGATTTGACAAAGTAGCCACTAATATTTGTTTAACAAATCTCCAAGAAATTGTAGTACCTTCATAGGTAAATAGATAATCTATTTGTGATCTCCTTTTGTGCGGATCAGAGAGATAACTTGTATTTTGATATCCAATCAATTGTGAATTTGATCCACTCTAAAATAATCTCAGTTTAGTTATTCCACGGAGATAGCAAGTATATGTTTGACATCATTTCAATGTCTTTTTTATGGGAGTGGAGCTGTATCTTGCCAATAAATTAACTACAAAAGTTATATATGATATTGTACAATTTGTAAGATACATGAGTGCTCCAATAACACTAAGATATGATACTTTTGGACCTAGAATTTCTTCATCATCTTCTAACGATTGAATAGGGTCTTTCTTCGCATTAAGTGATCAAACAACCATAGGTGTACTCAAAGGATAAGCATTGTCTATGTAAAAGTGCTTCAGGACCTTTTTTGTATACGTTGATTGATGAACAAATATTCCATTTGAAAGATGTTCAATATGTAAACCAAGACAAAAAAAATTTATTTCCGAGATCTTTCATCTCAAATTCATCTTTCAAATAGGTTGTAATTTTTATGAGCTCTTCAGGAGTACCAACAAGATTTAAATCATCAACATATACTGCAACAATAATAAATCTAGTTGTGGTTTTCTTAATAAAAATGCATGGACAAATCTCATTATTTTGAAACCATTTTTCTAGGAGGTATTCATTAAGATGATTATATCACATGTCATAACCTTTTTTTTTTGTTTTTCCCAATTACATTTCCTTTTCTTCAAAAAACAAAGAACATCGAAACAGTGTCGTTTTGAACGGCATTGTTCTCCTTCTTCCTTGCACATGTAAAGGCTGGGAAGAAGAAGATTTTAAATCATTTTTGTCGCGCTCTCTCTTCACCCTACTTGACCACTCACCCGACACAACCCATACCCATAGTTTTTAAACCCGGCCCGATCCAAGGCTCGAGTTTTGGGTTTTGACCGGGTCAATTTCATTTTTTAAAAAATCAAAACGACGTCGTTTTAGTAAAATAACAAAAGTCAACAGGTTGTAATCGGGTCTTGTCAAGTCAACCGAGTTGTAGGGTCAACCTGTCGAGTTAGTCGGGTCATCCCGGGTTTTGCCTTTCCCTATTTTTTCTTAAACCCGACTCGATTCCAACCCCGGGTCGGCTGAGTCTCGGGTCGACCCGCCGAGCCGAGTTTCAAAACTATGTCCATACCCCTACATACCCTACCACCATGCCGAAGAAAAGACAGAGGCGTCATGCCCTGCAAAGGGGCGGCCACTTTACCCTGTAAAGGTAAGGTATCCCCACTCCCCCCTGCACCACGATAGGACAGAGTAAGGAGGGCTCCCTCTCCTCCTGCTTATAAATAGAAGGGGAGGAGAACGAATAAAAAAAGAAAAAACAGATTTTAAAAGAGGAGAATACAAAAGAGAAGGAAACAGGGGAGAATAGAGGAAGGGAGAGAGGAAGAAAAGAGAGTGTTTTGGGGTTTTAAGAGAAGAAAGAAGAAGGAGAATACCTTAGATTTAAACTGTAACTAGACCAACAATTAAAAAACACGACAATGTCGTAACTAGCTATCTTCTAGGGCTAGACTTTAGCAGTCCAGTCCACACGGCTGGGCTGAGTCCAACCTTGTAGAAAGAAGGTTTTCTTTTTTTGGGCCGATTTTGGCCTGGTTTTATTTTGGCCCGATCTCGGCCGAGCTTTTTTTGGCCTGGATATGGCCCATTCCAAAAAAAAATAAAAAAATATTGTCAAAAGAATTTGTGATTTTCTCACATATTTTTTTATCCATTTTGATTAATATTGGTTTGTATTTTTATACCGTAAAGATACGAATTCAGTATTAAAATACCCTGTTTTCGTCAAAACATTGCAAAAGTTATGAACAAAAAAAAATTCTTGTTTTCATGCATACGACAAAGTCTCTAAAAAAAAATCATATCGTATTTTTATACTACAAAAATTCAAAAATATATTTTAGCATGCATTTTGACTTTAATAACCTGTTTATTAAAGTCATGAGAACTAGGCCAACATTTCAAAAAATTTAAAAAAAATTATTTTGTTTTCTTTTAATATCTGGGATTACAAACTTACACGTAAAACGTACTCCTAATATTAAAATTATTTTCTTTGGTTGACATTGGAAAAGTTAGGTTTCATCTTATAAGATAAGGACCTCCTTATAGAGGATGATTTTTCTTAAACCGTAGACAAACCAACAATTAGAAAACACGACAATACCTTAGATTTTTATCAGACAATTAAACAATGCAACTTACCTTAGGTAAGACGTATTTGGGGTGCTAATACCTTTCATTTACGCAACCAGTCCCTGTATCCGATCTCTAAGACTAGTAAGGGTTCCTAGTAACCAAAATACTAGATGGTGACTCCCATTCCTGCTTTCCACGGATAAAAGACAAGAATTCGCTGTCTCCCTATATTTGCCAAATAGATACACATACCTGAGAGTGGATGATCGCCACGACACCACACACGTGCGACACCACATTCAACCAAATTGCTTCAACCCATATAAAGATTTTTATACTTTAATAAAAGAAACAATTATGGGTTTATCATAAAAGGCTTCAGGCATTTTGAATCTTTCAGGGATTTTAATATGAATATCTTTATCTAATGATCCATGTAGATATGTTGTAACTACATCCATTAAAAGCATATCTAGAGTTTCTAAGACTACTAAACCAATCAAAAATCTGAAAGTGATTACATCCATAACTAGAGAATAAATTTCCTCATAATCAATGTAAAGTTGTGAGAAACCTTGTACAACAAGTCATGCCTTGTATAGAACAATTTCATTGTACTCATTTCATTTTGTAAGGAAAACCAACTTATACCCAACGGGCATAACACATTTAGGTGTATGAACTATAGATCCAAATACTTCACGTTTTGCAAGTGAGTTTAACTCTGTTTAGATTGCTTCTTTCCACACTGGCCAATCATTTTTATGTTGATATTCTTCGACAGTTTGTGGTTCAATTTCATCATCACTTCTGGTGATGCCAAAAGCAACCTTAAATTCAAATACGTCATTTATAACAATTTTATTTTGATATAAAATCTCTCTTGTATGAACATAGTTTATGGAGATCTTATTATTTTCAGGCACCTGTATCTCTTCAAGAGATGCCTCTTCAGGAGGATCAATATTAGGAGTTGATTTTGATACGATATTTATCACTTGTTTTATGGATGAGGAATCTTTAGGAGTACCATCATCTATTTGTTGTAATTTTTATTTTTTAGGATTTTTGTCCTTTGGAAGTGGTATAGATTCATTTGCTAATATGTTGACTTTTTTTCTTCTGGTATTTCAATTCTAGATGAAGCATATTCAGCTAGAATATGAGATTTAACCATCTTTTCATTATTGGTGAAAACATTCGGTAATTGATTTACAATATTTTATAAATGAATTATCTTTTGAATTTTAAGTTCACATTGATTTGTCCTTTCATCAAAATGAGATAACTGCGAGTTATTTCAAGTAATTTTTTATCTTGCATGGTTGAATGTTTTGTTTAAGACGATGCTAGGAGAGTTCTGATTTTATAAATAAAAAGTAGCATATGTGAATGTTTTGTTTAAAATCTAATATAGAAGAAATTATTAACTTTAATAAATAAAAACTTGTTCAAAAATACCATACTCTTATTACTACTAAAAATGAAATAAAAGTAGTTGTCAATAGTTGTAGAAACTTGTAACAATAATATGAAATGGAAACGCATAGATATTCTCGATGACAATATTTTCAAGTATTTCGATATATGCTCATCAGCTTCATGAATAATATATATATAGGCTTTAGGCTGGGTTTAATAAAACTCAAACGTAAAAGATTTGGTTTTAGGTTTGGTATAGATATTAATCTATCCTAACCCTACACAAAAACTAACTTGAAATAATTAAATAATTTAAAAGTTTAAAATATTCACAAGTATATCAAGTCTAAATAGTTATAAATTATAGCTTTCGGTTCAGGTTAGGTTAAGATCCAAGTTATAAATACTAAAAACCCAATCAAGTCGGGTTTGCATATCAAATTAAAAATTCATATGCATTTCAATTCAGGTAATTATTTTAAATTTAAATTTAAATATAGATACTACAAAACCAAATTTATAGATATCCAGTGTCATTGATGGAAAGAGAAAGAGAAATCGGAACTTAAATTAATTTATTCTTAAAAATTTCTTAAGCATGCCTTAATTTCTTTTCCGTTTTATAAATTTTTTATTGTGCTATTAGAATGATTTAAAAAAGTAGTTTTACAATAAGTTATGAAACAATACAAAGTAGGTTACATAATTATTGATATTTGAAAACAATTTTCTACTTTAAATTAATGAAGTAATGTGAGTTACAAAATAGAAAAAAAAAAATTAAACATGTTGAATATTATGAGAAACGAAAAAAATTTCAAACCATTGATGTTATGCCATGTCATCAACATTAACAATCTTATAAATGAATGGTATATTAAATTCATTATTAGCCCCTTCAATTTCATCTTATTTAACTTCTATACCCTCTATCATTTGAGTGGCACAATTTGATTGGGTTCAACTCAAAAATTAATCTCAAAGCCTTTAATTTTTCATTAATTGAATCTCATCCATCCATCACTACGTACACGTGTCGGGTTCTATTTTTTTTAACCAAATCACAGCTTGTAAGGCTCTGTTACTTTGTTGTTTTCTTTAAAGATTTTCTCTTGCTATAATTTTCTTTTTATTCTCAGCTTCTTCTTTTTTTAATTAACACTCCTTTTGGAAATTTTTTCCTTCTTCCCCACTACTAGCAATCGGACTTTGAATCAGTTTGGATTAATTTTAATATGTTGCGTGGTATTGTTATTGAGCTCAAAAACAAAATCATCTTCATAAGCCAACTTGTGTGATTATAGTTCTTACCTACTCTAGCCCAGCCAGTAATTGGTGTTAAAATAAGAATTCGAGTTTTATTTTTTTCTCTTTATAATGTAAATTATGGTACTTTAACAATGTATATATTCTCCTTATTATTTTTATGATATTTCGAGTTCAACCTTATTCTTTATAATATAAATTACTGTGGACGGTCATTCTCAACAGGAAGAGTTAATATAAGGTTTATTAAATTTTAAATGATCAACTCACCAAAGCTTAAAACTTATAATGCGTGCCCGAGGGAAAATATATATAAAAATGCAATTATTTTTCATGGACTTTACAAGTGGTTAATGTTTGTATATCAGATCAGCCTAGCTAGGTGCAAGTATTTTACTTTTCATTCATTCTCGAAGGTCGTGAGATTACCATATCTGATTAATATTGATGTTGATGGGTGTGATGATTCTTGATATTTTAATTTTGGTAACAAATATACTTTTTTTTTTTTATCATAAGTTACGTTGTGGAAAAACAGAAGAAAAAAAAAGTGAAGATGTTGAAAAATTGTTCCAGTGGGCTGGTAAGATTTTAGGTCTGTTTAAAATTATAGTAATGATTATAATTTAAAATATTTTTTATTTAAAAATTTATTAAAATAATATTTTTTTTATTTTTAAAAAATTATTTTTAATGTCAGTATATCGAAACGATTTAAAAATATAAAAAAAATATTTTTAATAAAAAAAATTAAAAGTTTTTAAAATTATAGTTTTCACCACGTTTGGAAACAAGCACTCAAACCATCGACCGAGTCTGCTTTCCATATGTCATTTTTTTATATGAATTTGCATTCCTCATGCTCATGGATTGAGTGGTTTCCGTAGGAGTATAAATTCTCGACCACGTAATAAGGCCACACAGATTAGAGAGGGAATTAAGTAGTTTTTCTATGTCATACAAGTTGGGCAGTGCATAAAAAATAATCATATATTTGCTATTATTGTATTTTTTCCATGTCATGTTTTTAAAATCTATACGCCAAAAATAAAAATAATTATGGAAAAGAATAAGTTTTGATGACTCGGTGAGTAATCAAAATAAATATACTCAGGAACAATATTAATCATCAAACACGCATTGATTATTATATATTTTTTTAAAAAAAACTCATCACATCATTTGCGTAACTCATAACACAATGCACAAAACAAATACATTAAACTCCGATAATTCCAACATGAACTTATCCGGCAGGTACAAATAACATAATCCATCACACCATTTGCAAAACTCAAATACTTCCCTTCGAAGGCATCTTTTATTATAATAATACAGATACAAACACACATATATACTTTATAGATATTTTTAAGGATATATTTCATTATAAAAAAATTATATATAATATTTTCGAAACACCTAAACATATTTAAACACGCCATAAAATTGATTTCAAATGCAAACTAGATCAATAAAATTAGATAATATGTATCCATAGTCAATAAATCTAAATTCCCTTATGATGTAAATTGTGGTGTTTTGATAACATCTTTTTTTCTTAATAAGAGATCTCGAGTTTAGCTGGTGCTTTGGATGTGTTCACTCTCATGATTAAGTTTAATGATTATTTGAACAAGGCTCAAAACTAATGCGTGCCTATAGCCAAAGGGCAAGCAACTTCGCAAGTGGTTAATGCTGCTGATGTAGTCGACTTGGCAGCTGACTTACACAACAAACTCACATATTAATATATAATTAGATGCAAATCTTTTATTTTTCATTGATTTTCGAAGGAGCTGACTACGTTAACGTTGTTGTCAAGATTGGGTCAGAACAAATTATCTACTGATCAGACGAGACAGAACACAGATTGAATGGAGGCGAATTTTCATTGTCAGATGGACTTCATTATATATACAAGTCATTTTTCTTTTTTAAGACAGAAGAAAAGGGAAAAAAAAAAAAAAAAACGGAGGATACGTTGAACAATTGTTGCAGTGGGTAGTTAAGTCTTCATCGGTGTACCGAGCACGCTCTCCATTTGTTATGTTTTATTCTGTTTTTAGAATTGGCATTCGTCATGCTCATGAATTGGATAGTTTCCCATAGCAGTATAAACTCTCTACCAGGAAAAAAGGCCACACAAATTAGAGGGAGATAGTTTTCTAAGCCACACAAGCTGAGTAGTGCATAAAAAATGATCCTGCAGATCATGTGGGTGTCTTGGCTGATGATGTTACTATTATTGTGGCCAGTGGCAGCTACAACTAGGTCAGATGTGAAACCTGGCTGCCTAGAAACGTGTGGGAATGTTAGTGTTCCTTACCCGTTTGGGATTTTGGAACGAAGTTGTGCCATGAACGACTTCTTCTTCCTAAACTGCAGTTCTAACGATGAAGGTCATCCTGAACTGTGGTTTGGAAGAAACATGCCCGTTCACAATATATCACAGCTGGAGGGCACAGTAACTCTAGGCATTGATGCAGCATTCAAATGCTATAACAAAGCAGGGATACAGACAGACTATTTCCAGCAGTCTATGACCCTTGGATCAGGCCCCTTCATGTTCTCACACCTCCGAAATATATTCACAGCTATTGGTTGCGATACCTTTGCCCGGGTGAGCAACTATGAGTTCACATATGGAGCTGCCTGTCTCTCCTTGTGCACAGAATATGTGAACATGTCCGATGAAAATCCTTGCTCAGGTTCTGGATGCTGCCAAAGCTCAATCCCTAAGGGCCTCAAATCACTTGATATTTCATTATCAAGTTTCTACAACTACACGAACGTTTCGGACTTCAATCTCTGTGGATTTGCTTTTTTAGTGGACAAGAACTCCTTGAAGATTTCAGATTGGCCGCTCTCGCGAGCCAAAATATGGAAATGATGCATATGCAACAGATGTTGTGATTGAATGGGTGGTTAAAAATGAGACTTGCGATCAGGCTAAAGCTAATAAAAGTGCCTATGCTTGTGGCGCTAATGCAAATTGCACTTACCCTGAGATTGATCAAGGATATCGTTGCTTGTGCAATGAAGGGTTCGAAGGAAACCCCTATCTCCAAGAAGGATGCCAAGGTAAACTGGTTATTGATTTTTGGTATGATTTCCAATATTAGAACTTGTAAATATGCTTTCGCAGGTTATCTTCTTTCCATGTTTGTCTCTCGTCATGTATATTCTGTAGTACTTATTTTCTTCTTGTTTTTCTCGGGGATTTTATGAAGTTTAGATATATTTTTGCAAGTCTTAGCTTTAGCTACGGAAAGAGATGGGGCTGGGGTTGATGCACAGAAGAGGGCTAAATTTCTTGTAGCTCAAGCCCTTTTAGCTTCATGTGTAATAAAAAATAATAAAAATAAAAAATCCTGTGGCCTAATTTGAAATTTGAGCCTGCTTAAGATTTCCATCTCATGCTTACTGATTTATTTTGAGAACTCATTTTAGTTTAATAATCAAACAATTATGAGTTTGAATTTTAATATTTTTATTTATTTAATAAAAATTAAATACAAGATTATATTAACATGTTCAAATTTTAAATTTAAAAAATTTTCACTTGAAAAAAATATATTAAAAAATATATAAATTATATATAGTTTAAGCTATGAAATTGAATTGAATTGTTTCTTTAATATAACTATATACTAAACATTTCAACTTAAGCACTACCTGAGTTTCATGCAAGACCAAATGGTTAATATACATGCAAATCTTTCATTGCCTAATCATATCCATTTAATTGTCACAATTTATTTTTTATATAATTTATTTTTCGTATTTATAATCAGTTTGTATTCACTACTTTTTTAACATTTAGATATCGATGAGTGCAACGATCCAGAAAGATATCCATGTCAAGGAAGATGCAAGAACACCATTGGAAATTACAAGTGTCGATGTCCACTCGGTATGTATGGTGATGGTAAAACAGGTTGTCAAGGATTTGCGATCATCACATTAATTACAGGTACGTAAGTACTGCCCTTTGAATTAATCTTGTTATATTGAGTTTCTTCGTTTTGAGGCGTTGCAACCATTACTTGCATTGTCTATAATTCCCGAGTTGTAGCTTTATAAGCAGAGAGTAATATAAATTTATTTTTGAAAATTCTTTAACAGTTTGAGATTTTTAATTAAAATGGTTATATGATATAGAATATATCAAAGTATTAACCAAACAACAACCAATCTCAATCTTCATTCCATGATTAAACATAAAATAGTAGTAGACCTATATCAAGTTATATGGCATACATAGTTTTTAAACTTAATCTAGGGTTGATTTAGGATAATTTATGAATCACTAATCAGGTGCATAGACACGGGTTAACTTGAGTTAATTTTTTTTAAAATTAATAATGATATTATTTAAAAAAATTAAAAAAAATTTAATTGTTTTTTATTTGACCAGGTAATACTAGATTAATTATTTTTTTATTTTTATTGGAACCCAGCTCAATTTAGGTTTTAGATCACAAGAATCAATGGATCAACGAACTTTATGGGATCGGGTTTTAATACAACACAACTTATATATATTGAAGAATAATATAAATACATTAATTGTTCTCGCTCAAGTTTAGGCATGTTCCTATAAGCTGTTTTTTTCTTTTATTTTTTGGATAATTTTCATCAAGTATATATTTAAAAAGACTAGCATATATAATCAAGACCCAGAATTAATCTCCTAACCAACATGCAGTGCCTGCCTTTAACTGGATCAGAAAAGGGAATTAAATTTTAGTGTGTACAAAAATTAATCAGAGGACTGTAAGCAAAGTCGAATTTAGATAATATGTATTACAGAAGGATTATCATGGCCATATATATATATATATATATATATATGATCACTTGTTGTTTCAAGTAACATTTTTCTTTGACATTGGTATGCAGCTATTGGAGCAGCCATTTTGCTTGTGATCATTTGTGTTCTACTGTACATGATGTGCAAGAAAAGGAAAAAGGATAGAAACTTCAGGGAGAACGGGGGAATGGTTTTAAAGCACCAACGAGTAAGGATTTTCAGCGAGGCGGAGCTGGAAAAGGCAACAAAAAATTATGATGATGATCAGAAACTTGGAGAAGGTGGTTTTGGTTCTGTTTACAAAGGAGTTCTAGCAGATGATGTCCAAGTTGCAGTCAAGAAGTTTAAAGGGGTAGACAAGGCTCAGATGAATGAGGAATTTCAAAAGGAAATGGGCGT
>Ga0307516_10007911_pt1 | contig 12110 bp, 17 predicted proteins | sample 19_EM_MG_FD_203310 | JGI IMG/M metagenome (GOLD analysis project Ga0307516, IMG submission 203310) | Populus trichocarpa ectomycorrhiza microbial communities from riparian zone in the Pacific Northwest, United States - 19_EM | ecosystem: Host-associated > Plants > Roots > Unclassified | place...
ACTGCTTGTCTTGGATGTATTTTTTTCTGTGTGGCTAATAGTCTTATTAGCTGACATGTCTGAAATGTATTATGTCCTGTGAAGCTAGTAATCTTATTAACTGACATGTCTGAAAGCCTGAAAGCCTGAAAGCCTACCTGACTGGGTGGTCTTAAAAGCACTATTAACTGTCTGTCTGGCTGACTGCTGGTCTTATATATATTATTTCCTGCATAGCTAGTAGTCTTATTAACTGACATGTCTGAAATGTATTATGTCCTGTGAAGCTAGTAATCTTATTAACTGATATGTCTGAAAGCCTGAAAGCCTACCTGACTGGGTGGTCTTAAAAGCACATTAACTGTCTGTCTGGCTGACTGCCGGTCTTTATATATATTATTTCCTGCATAGCTAGTAGTCTTATTAACTGACATATCTGAAAGCCTGAAGGTCTGCCTGTCTGCCTGTCTGATTTCAGACACCACCCTGGGCTGATTGTCTGAAATGGTCTGACTGGCTGATGTGACTTATCCATCTGAAATGCCTGATTCCAGACACATCAGACGCTGTAAGTCAGTTCAGACAAGTTGTCATGTTGCTGATGTGTGTTTTCTCTGGGTTCGTTCTCACTATTTTACAGGTGGTGTTCTCTTATTCCTACCACCATATTTGCCCGATCTCAACCCAATTGAAGAGTTGTTCAGTAAATGTGCGCTCCCATTATTTACTAGGTCAGGAACTGACCTGTGCAATATAGTAAAGGCCTATCTTCGGTGGCATGCACATTACCTCCATAGAAACAATGACCCATTTGCAATGCTCATTGAGTCAACAGGCTGTATTACTGCTGCAGATGCTCAGGGCTGGATACAACATGCAGGATACATCACATAGTACAGACACTGTACAATATACTTTGCATCTTTGTACAGAACGTTTGGTGTAAATTCACATTGATTCCATTTGCACACACTGTTGTACAATAGAGTCCACAGTGAACAAATCAGTTCCAAGCCCCAGTACCAATTGCCTCACAGAAGTTGAAATGCACAGCCAAAAAAGAATGAGAAGCCAGTACAGAAAGCCCTGCCTCCTTCCAATCTGCCTCAGAGAGTGATTCTATGACCTTGTTTCCAGGTAAGTAGTCTAGCTTTTCTTTCGTGTGTGCAGACAGCCAATATTTCATACAGAAGTCAGAAAGCGACACATCATGAGACATCATGTGAATGCTGGGGGATGAGAATGTTGGCTGGTTATGCCCTTGCAGTGCAGTTGGTGGTTGCATTGGAAGCATGCAATAGCCATATGGGTTGTATGGTATTGGAGCCTGTGGAGGAGGTAGCGATGGGAAAAATGGGTTGAACATATACATCAGAGGTGGGTTGGGGGGCTGCCAAGCGCCATGTTGATCAAGGGCAGTCGGCCCCCAAGGGTTTTCATTATGTGCGACAACAGGGTCTTCAGTGGGTATTTTGTTCGCAGGAATAGCAGACACCTTGATAAAATGGTTTGACATTGGCAGTTCATCAAGTGTTGCAGTGGGTGGTTATTAGGACAGTCATCAGTAACTGAAGTGAAATGAAGAATTTTATGTACCTTTGCAGCAATTGCACTTGCCCAAACTTGAAGATGGATTGGAGTCAGCTCCCAGAACAGTCCACCAGATGTGTATATACGCTTTGCAGGGAAGTGTGGATGGTTACCAATTGGATACCTTTCTTCCAGTTGCTTCAGTTCACTTCCAGCTTGGTTTTGTAGCCACCTGTAATAAAACATTAGCTATACACTATACAAAGAAACAGGCATACAATCTGTGACTTGAGTGATGAGTTCATAGGTGGCAATAAATCCTCCAATGGTTCTATGGTGCTTCTGACATGCTTGCTGCTCTTCTTCTCCTCAATCACAGGCTGAAAAAGGTCAGTACGGTATATGAAATCATATTTGAAGCAACCCACCTGTTCATCGGGAACTGGCTGCAGGATATATAAAAAAACTGACTGATCCTTATGACGGGCCTTGACTGCATTGATCATGGCTGTATATCCAACCTCATTTGTAAGGAGTTTTGGTTGAAGGTTGGCAGGTGTTTCAAAGTGCCAGTGCAAGTGTGAAGTTGTCAGGTGCCAAGACATGGTCTGTGCAGCCTCTGCAACAGCATCAATGAATGTGTCGAAGCTATCCTTCACTGTAAAGATAAATGGAGGGCATTGAGTGAACTTGGTTGATGTTGATGTCACTGATTTGCCCTGTGTACAGTTCACAACTTCGACAGAAGTCTCAAGATGGAGGTGTGCTGTGATTAACTGAGGAGGAGGCTCAGCAACTTCCTTGTCATTGTCAATATCAAAGATAGCAGTTTTGGGGGTGGATTTCTTCTTCTTCTTCGAAGCCACAGGCTTGGGGGAGGATAGGAAGTCATTTTCAGATTGTTTGCGCTTACAACCACCTTTCTTCTTGGGGGAAGCCTTCACAGGGCTAGTGACTGGCATAGAAGCCAAAGAATCAAGTTCTGGGATGTATGTGTCATTGATAAACGTGAATCATTGAATTTCTTGAATGGCTGAAGTTGTTTAGTGTGCATATATTCAAGCTTCAGTCACCCATCACCCAATAGTCAGTAGTCAGTAGTATGTACTCTCATGGAAGCTAGACAAGACCTTTTGACCACTCTGTGGCTCTTCTGGCACAGAAAGTTCATCCACATCACTTGCATCGACCTTGTTGGAGATGTCCATAGTAGCAGCACAGGGGTGTGGTGAGGTAGGATCACGTTGAGCGGGCACTGTTTGCCCTCATTCCCAATTTGGAAACATGCAACCCATGACTTCAGAAAAAACACCTCATCTCATTATTCTTGGGAACCGCTGTAAAGCAACAATGCAAATATGAGCAGTTGACCATATTCAGTCATATTGTCGTTGTTGCTGCACCTCACAATGGTTTTGTAGCCTAATGGTTGACATTCTTTCCTTTTTATCTAAGTTGTTGGTTCAAGTCCCCTTCTGTACATTTTTTTTTGCTTCATCATACCTCCTCATTCATGTCATTCTGATAGTATAGACTAATCTTACATCTTTTTTTTATTCAGCATTTTTTTGTAGTGAACTATGTTGTACCATTTGGTAGTCAATACTACTTGAAGGTTTGCTTCCTGACTATTCACGCTCTGACCAAACCTTTCACATTAGATAATACCCTATGCCTTATATGGTAGTCACGTGCAACTGAGACTTGAAACTCAGCTGCGAAAACAAATTTGAAAATGGCCTCGAAAACAGCACGAAAACAGCACTCAAATACATCTATGATGAATTCAGTTGTTTGAGATCAAATCATTGTCAATAGAAGATGGCAAAGTCTTGCACTACAACTAGGGTTGCTGGTATGTAGTTTGACGCATGCATCCTCAGACCTGAGATGAGGTGCTATGTAGCACGGGGTTAGGTCTGGTTGGGTGCGATGGATGATACTTTTGGCTGTGTCTGTCTCTGCCTCGGCCCGTGGAGTGGGCAGGTAACAATTGGTATCACATCCACTGGAGCCATACATAGCATGTTCATTGATTGTATTGGCAAGAAGTGATTGGAGTCACCAGAGACTCAGAAGAAAGGCTGGGAGATCAAGATTCAAGAAGGTGTAGGGCACTCAAAATATTGCTTTGCTGTGTTAAGGGGAAGCTTTTCAGTTAGCAAGCAACATGTTATATCCCGCACCTTTACTACCATGACTAGTACACATTTACCAATCCGATCCAACAAGCTTCAATTCTGTGAAAGGAGGTAAGTGATGCCATTCACAGTTGATGATCCTGTTGAAACTAATGCACACTTGCGCAGCATGCACCTGGTCAACGTAAAAGCATTTCTGGAGAGGGATCAGGTGATGGAAAACGGGGGAGAAGTGAATCACCAAACCAAGGTCCTTGACTCCACTTATGACAAAGCCATATCCTATGCGATCTTATCCCATTGGTGGACCAAGCAAGAGGTCAACTATGAGGAGATTGTCGACCTGGCAAAGATGGAGAAAAACGACCAAATTTGCCAATGCTTTGGATATCAGAAGATCCTTGCTAGCTGTGTGCAGGCAAAGAAGGACAAGTTTGAGTGGTTGTGGATGGACACTTGCTGCATCGACAAGTGAAGCAGTGCAGAGCTATCCGAGGCCATTAATTCCATGTATCGGTGGTATGAAAACACAGGAGTATGCTATGCATACCTCCACAACGTCCACGATCCATCCTTTCCCAGTGCGCATGACAAGGAGAGGTATTGTGATTTCGATGGCTGGCTGGAGTGGTTCTCACATGGGTGGACACTACAAGAGTTGATAGCCCCAAGTGACATTGAGTTCTTCAACAAAAATTGGCAAAACATAGGTGACAAGAGGGTCCTTGCACCTACCTTGGCAGGCATCACTGGAATTCCGCAGCATATATTGACGCACGGACTTTGCAGAAACCGTCCATGTGTTGCTCAAATCATGTCGTGGGTGGCCAATCATACAATGATGCAAGTGGAGGACAGAGCTTACTTGCTGATGGGTCTGCTGGAAGTGAACATGCCGATGCTTTATGGAGAGGGGAAGAAAGCATTTCACCATCTGCAGCTGGAGATCATCCACACATCAAATGACCAAAGCATCTTTGTGTGGAGTAGTGTAGAGGGCGATAAGCTGACTGGCAATATCCTTGCAGATGACCCGAGCTTCTTCTGGTATTGTGGTGAAATGGAGCTGATGGGTCATAACAAATACATCAAATTTCTCAAAGAGGACGATGTCCCTGAAGAAGAGCTGGACTTGATCAAGGATTGACTTGGCACATTCCCAATCACGAATCGTGGCATCCATATTTGGCTGCCCCTTCAGCCCTTTGACAGCTCTTGTTCTCACTTCAAAGCTTTGATGCCATGCTGCCATAGTCATCGGATCTACCAATGATCATTGATTTGGTTTTGGTGGAATCCAATTACTACAGAGATTCAGAACCAGTCATTTGGGCTATGCATTCTTCTACTAGTCTGGATACCACTTCAACAGGACTCCCCTCCCCTCCCTTGGAGCTTCTATAGAAATTGTGCCAAGTCTATCTCAGATATCAAGACCCTCCATGTCACAACACCACATTCAAAATCGACGATGGCATGCTCATTGAGAATGGTTTCACTTACTGCAACGTGTACCCAAAGACATTAGCTGGAGACACACTCATGCTGACCAGCACCACTTCTTCTGCCATCAAAGTCTATTCTGATAATCAAACTAACACTCTCCTTGTAGTGGGCCTTGGGCAATATCTTGGCAAGGATTGGATACATGTTGTTTCTGGTGAATCTAACATAATTCCATGCCAAAAATACCAGGAAATGAAGAACAGAATGCCACCACGACATGTGAATAAGGTGCATTCTGGGGTTGAACAGGTCTGCATTATGCAGACCCATCTCCTTTGATCAGACAGAATCCTTCAGATTTTGTCCATCATGTGGAAGAGTTCAAGGATTTGTGGAGTCAAGCTTGGGGTTTTTCACAATCCCGGTTCCAGTGATGTATCTGGTGAATGGACAGCCTTTGATGTTGATGTTGGTTTCTTTTCTTTGTACATCTCATTGGCACTGATATCACTATTCATTTAGGGAACATATGTTCTCGGCTGTGACTGGTGGGGTCTCATGATGCTAGTCAATCAGCCGAAAAAGTACATTAGCTTTGAATTAGACAGGGCACCCTGTACTTTCTTGGATGCATCCCATGGTGTTGAAGTGAGCACACATGCCTTTCATACAATGTTTGAGCTTTATGAGAATAGCTGGGGGACTATGGTCACTTTACAGACTCCAAGGAATTCTGCCGCAAAGGAAACCTCTTTGCTGACCTTGAGTTGCTTTCTATGGCGGACGTCAGGAAGCACAAACTATCTTTAGAAAGTTGGGTGGACTTGAATTGGGTGAACATCAGCGGCCTCAGTTTACTAAATTCATTGATACTGCCACTTCCAAGTGATGACAACTTCAAATCATTGTTGACTTCGCTCTCTACTCAACTCACCAACAGGTGCCTCATCACAAGGATCATACAACATCTTCCTGATCCTGGCCAACCCAGTTCAAACATCACAACAACTTTGTACAGCATTGCAAAGCCATTTGTTTGGCACAGAAATGAAATTGCTGGTTTGGGTCGGATGAGCAGTCAGGTGAGACAAAGGGTGACCAAGTGGGGTGAATGATATAGATTAGATGATGATGTGAACACCCTTTTCTTCACCGGTTGTTCTCTGGCCATTTGTTCATCTATCCTTAGTATGCATTATTTTGTATATCATTGCAGTCTCTAGTTTGAAGCAAGGAACACGCTTAGGAATTGTCCTGCTTGTGGGTGCCGCATACTGGCCAAAGTCCTCAACCATCCCTTCTCTCCCACCTCACATTTATATCTACACAACTCAATTAGCCCAGGCACAAAGGATATAACCTGACAGACCCATATCATATTCTCAACACAATGTCAAATTTGTTCCTCACCTGCTAATAATCACCTCTGCTGCACAGCAGAGTTCCAGTATGTGCACAATTTGCTGGGAATGTGAGATTGAGGCTATCCTGGTGGGGTTCGTTATACAGATACCAGAGGAACCAATATTTTCCACCTTGTGGTTATCCAGTGAGTCTCTGAGTGCCGAGTGCTGAGTCTTGACCTCTTGCATATGGGCTGGCTGCTGCCAATCACTATGCTCGCAGCTCAAATGGCTTACCAGCAGTGCATACTTTCCTTCTGGATCGAATTCCCTTCCCTAGGTGATGGGCCCCTTGATTTTCAAATGCCACTATTGAAATACAAGGTTAAAATCAGGTGAATAAATGAGCACAACAGGGAATTCATTGCTGAGAGACTGACTTTCACAAAGCATCACACAACACTCGGTTTCTTGATGTATGGAGGGATGTAACAAGACCTGTTGCCAACTAGATCAATATCATGCGCACATATGTCCTGCTTGGCGGACGCTTGCGATGAGACGATGAAAGTCCACATGAAGTACTGAAGCACAGTCGCCAAATGGCACTGGAACACTGGCTGCAACGACACTGATGATGAGGGCGATGTGTGTGGGATTCATTGGGTGCCATACAAGGGTGTGTAAGACACCTGGGGATGATTGTCCATTGAAGCAGTAGCAGTAACAGTAGAGTGAGGATTACATATATACCATATATTGAAATGCGATTGGGATGGGGAAAGGCAGAAATGAGAAATGCATATATCAGTTATTTTTTGGAGGGACCTTCATAAGCGCAAGGCTGTATCACTGTTCATAACCACTGGGACGCTGGAGAGAGGCTGTCCAAATGCACGTCTTGTATAACCTAGATGAAGGATGAGATGAGTGCTGAATGCGCATGTAAAGTATTACATTGACACACAGGGATAATTCAGAGCTCTCCAAAGTCAATGCATTTCTCCACAACAAAATGGAATGTCAATTTTCGTCCATGACTGATCATCCCATCATCTGCTAACCCCTGCGAAAACGGGTGTTACATTGTACGACAAACCATCTTTAATCTCCACTGCTCACTTTATTTTGACAGAGCTGCAGGGCCTTTATTTCATCTTGCAATTTTATAACCAATTGTCTGTCAAGCACCAGGGAGCCAACCCAAGGGGCGACACAAACCATGCACAGTGACAACCATGCCCAGGGTTCTTCAGCCCCCGATCCATCTCCACAATGGTTAGGTTACCCACCCTAATGTCGAGCATGAGGTTGGTCAGGTAGAACAGGTCTGTGCATCCAGCTTTGAACTTGACGATATAGAGTGGCCAGGATGTGGGTACAGAGGACAGGGGACACCCTTGCCGAGATCATTGAGATTGGGTGTGGGTGAGTCAGAGGTAAGTCGTTGCATCTGCTGGAGGTAATAGGGCCACTGCCAGGGCCAGGTAGGGCGACCCATCATTGGCGAGGAGTGATGAGAACCCAGATCTGCTCTGGGACGTCGAGTGGGTGTATGTCCCCCTGCGAATGAATGTACTGGATGCCTTTGCCATGAATAAACCATGTAGTGAGAGAGGAATGCAGTTGTTGCTGCAAACTATTGCCATTGTTGCCACCAGTGTGGTATTGGGCATCGATCAGCTGCTGCTCAAGCTGGCTGCGAGGGGACTGACACCAGTGGACAGACCACTATTGCTGGGAGAGTTGAAGTCTGCTGGGATGTAATGGATGTACTGCTGGGGATGTTGAGGTTGATGGGCTGATAGGAAGACACACGATCTGGCGAGAGCGGGCTCTGAGATATGGGTGCATAAATAGGAAGTGAAGGTGACTGGCTAGGGAGATGAGCAGGGGAAGAAGGACCAGGACCGTCCTTGGAAGCTCAACACGCCAAAGCTATCTGCAAGATTGTTGTCCAACAAACAGAGGCTGCTGCCACCATAAATGGATGTGTGGTAAATGCTGGGGATGGACTCGTCTTGCACATTGTGTCCTGGGGCATTGAACATGATCGCTGCCTAGAGTGCTGAGTGAGCCATACCGGCTGCTGCCAGGTGGTCTGATGACACTATAACAAGAACCGGGGATGTTGAAGGGGTTGGAACTGAGAGAGGACACCTCATGCAGGTTTTGAAACAGCCTTCTCCAGGGCGAGTGGCTGTTGCGAATGACTGGGGCCTACTGCGAGTGAGATCCGAGGTGAAGGGATGACAGCCAGTGACAAGGGTGGTGGACAGGATGTCGTAGGTGTCGGAAAGAGCCTCTGATTCATTGTCCAAACAAGCACCACCATGCGTACTTTTCCCACTCACGGCCACAGTGACACCCACATGCCAGTCACGACCGTATGCGCCCCCGCAGTTCATGTTTTTCCCCAGGTTTAACAGCCAAAGCTGGGGCCACTTTGTGCCTCACATCACATATCTTTGCCAATTACCCTCACGTGTCTTGTGATGGATATACCTTGTAGTGTTGAATTCATATTTCGTTCTTTCTTCTCATCATTACTGGACATACTGACACTCAGTCAAAAGATGTCTGTCAAAGCCTACCTTCTGCATTCCTGTACACATGGCTGGTGGGGCCAAAACATAAGTGCTTTACCAACAACCTATCTCAAGTATGAGCTGCATCAGCAAAACAGCCAACTTTTGCTTACTGCAGGAAGGCAAGCTTTGGCTTACGTGCAACTTATGATAGGTTGAGATCTGACGATCCATCACTGTGATTGAGCAGCTCAAGATAGTTCAACCTTTAAATAATTTGTTGACGCGATAGCTTACAAATGTAAAAATGTAGGTAAAATAACTACAGAAATTTGTGATTCATTGTGTAGTACCATTCCTTGTCTGAAAAGTTGTTGAGATAAAAATCATCATAAAGCTCTAAGCATGTCTCCAATGTGACATCATGCCTGGCCGATCTCCCATACCTTGGTATCAACTCCACAGTGTGGACAACATCTAATATCAAAATGATGGAGCCAAGCTGGGATAAGCTGCTGTCCAGATTGTTGACAAACCTGTGACACAAGCTAAACATACCGACATCAGGTTGATCGGCTGGGGTTCCTGTGAGTGCGAAGTGTTGTACATATAGTAGAGGTGCAGATAGTCCCACAGGAAGTGGGGATCCCCTTGGAGAGAGCGTGAATATGGCACGTACTTGAACAACATCTGAAAGGTACTGGTATGAGTCTTTGTCAGGATCAGTTCTCCTCGACGATCTTACTAGGAGGTCCAGGGGTGCAGGGGACTAATGAGGAGGTAAGTCCAGACACTAGTAGGTGCTAGTTAGTGTGGACAGTCAAGTCCGGGTCATATGGACAAAGTCTGGGCACTAGAGAAGCACTGGGAGTAAGTCCGGGTTTTGCAGAGTAAGTCCAGACCACGGGAAAGTGGACTGGAGTAGCACAGCTTGTCTGGACGAAGGACATCCCAGAGGTGGGATAAGTCCCTAGAGGTCTAGCGTTGAGTCTGGGACAGAGGTGGCTTTTGCCCTTGTGTGAGTAGGAGACTTGCTAGGATCAGACATAGGACCAAGGGGACGAGATAGGATGGAGACCAGAGTTGGCCGGAGTTCAGGAGTTCAGGTGAACAGATGGATTAGGAGAGCATAGTTGGTAGTACAGAGGGAGGAGTATCTTACTCGAGATTTGATCTAAGGATCTACTAGGCCGGAGTTTGGTAGTTTATATAGTAAAGTGAACTAGAGGTGAGTATATACAGTGACAAGTAAACACCTTAGTCGGGACAAGGGATAGAGCGGAAACAGACAGGAAAATAAACCAGGGGCAGGAAAATAAACCGGAGCGGAAGCAGACATGGGGAACTAGAGATACAGGGACGATGGAGGAAAAGCAGGAACAAGTAGGTAAAGGGAACTAAGATTGGAAGAGGACAGGTAAGGGTCAGAGGTGGACTTAACTAATGTTAAGTCTGGAGTGATGTCCAGGACCGGAGGAAGTGGGACTGGAGGAAGTGCATGACCGGAGGAAGTGCATGACCAGAGGGAGTGCATGAGCGGAGGGAGTGTGCAGGTGGAGGAAGGGCAGAGTAGCTGGAGGAAGGTCTGGAGTTGGACATGGAAATGTCCTTAGCTATTGATGGACCTGACAGAGGAAGTGGAGCAGGAGCAGGAGCAGAACTGAGCCGGAGTTGGATGTACCAGCTGGAGTTGGGCTACATCGCAGACAAGGCTAAGGGAGTGGCTGGACTGAAACCGGAGTAGCGACTAATGGTAGGTACAGGTCCGACACGGAGGAGTTAGACCGCGGATCTGTCTGTAGGAAGACAGGGGTTAGTCCTGAGGCGGAGATGGATGTAGTGACCGGAGTTGAGCTGGAGTGCAGCTATGGGGCTGGAGATGGCCAGACTAGATCTGGAGTTGCATCTATGCCTAAGGAGAGGTCAGGCGGGCCAAGGTTAGACCGGAGTTGTGACTGGGAAAAGTAAGGATATGACAGTCTTAGTCTAAGTAGATCACGATGAAGACTCACTCAGTGAAACAGAATCAGGTGCAGATCGAACTAGCACCACATCACATTTTCCAAAAGGGTGCATGTCTAAAGGTGGGAGAGCCTGGACTTGTTGGCTTGGCATCAAGTTGCATGGTTGAAGTCGCGATTGCAGTTGGATCCAGAATTTGAGCCAACCTTTAAGTAAGTGAGCTTGGAAACAAGGGGAGTTGTCACAACTTGTAATATAGGCCTCGAGAAGGGTGGTGAAGTTGGGAAGACAATACATGGCAGCGAGATAGTTGGCCAACTTGTCTGCAAAATCTGATTTTACTGTGAGGTGGAGTGCAACTGTAGCATCGTCCAAGACAAATCCCTTCGAGAAGAGATTGCGGATGACCCGGGAACCTTGGACACAGCTCACATCTTGGGGGGAAATGCGCAGGACCCAATCTAGAGTTGGGTCACTGTGTTGGGGAGCATCATCCTCTGAGGACAGAATGTTAGTGAGGGAGAAGTTCTTGTCCCAAAGTAGAGCATATAGGTTAAATAGACGGCTGGACTCCTCACGATCGAGCAACATTACAATTTGTCGTGTAAAGTCGGTCTTTTGGTGATTTGTATGTGAGAATGGCACTTTGCAGTGCATGATCAGCAAGCACTTGCTGACATCTGCTGTATATTGGATGAGTGAGCCTACATGGCATATTGTGCAACCAAATGATTGAATCAGCTCAAGTTTGGGGATCTGGAAATGCTCCATTTCTTTGGACTTTTCTTGTCATGCACCTGCTTCCAGGATGGCGTGCTTGTGTCACATCCATGCCAACTCCGACACATCTCCTACTTGCTCCGACACATCTCCTACTTGCTCCGACGCATCTCCTCTTTGCTCCGACATCTCTCCTACCAACTCCAACATCTCTCCTATTAGCTCTGACACATCTCCTACCAACTCCAACGTATCTCCTATTAGCTCTGACGTATCTCCTACCAACTCCGACGTTTCTCCTCCAAACTCCTACTCTGTTCCTCCGGTCCATCCAGCCCACTTCTGTCATACCTTCAGGTACATACCCTGTTTCCTTCCTGTCACTTACTTGTCACCCTGTTGCTACTTACTCCTTCCATGTGTTTACCCCTTTCATGTGTTTCCTCCTCTCATGTGTTTCT
>Ga0307516_10007912_pt1 | contig 12110 bp, 9 predicted proteins | sample 19_EM_MG_FD_203310 | JGI IMG/M metagenome (GOLD analysis project Ga0307516, IMG submission 203310) | Populus trichocarpa ectomycorrhiza microbial communities from riparian zone in the Pacific Northwest, United States - 19_EM | ecosystem: Host-associated > Plants > Roots > Unclassified | place...
GCCGTTTCCGTCACATCACCGACCGAAGCGGTGCCACGCAAAATTTCCGTGCCGTCGCGTTTGGTCATGCCGATTGCACAGATCCTCTCGCCCGGCTTCGGCCTTTCGATGTTGGCCTGCACCTCCTCGCCCTCGAAGGCGGGGTTGCGGTAATGCGCCGACAGGCATCCGGTCTCGAACCAGGCCTGGCCCCAGATCCGCTCGCACAGCGGCGCGAACTGGCTGAAATGGGTCGGGCCCTCGATGGTGCCGCCCTGAAAGCCGAGCTTTTGCGCGGTCGCATCGTCGTGGATCGAGGCGTGGGAGTCGTAGACCTGCGCGTGAAGCATCTGCTTCGGGCTGCGCCTCGGCCCGACGAGCAGGTTGCCGCTTTCCAATAGTTCGGTCGTGAACGCCGCTTCTGTCATCCCTGGTGTCTCCCTTTGCGCCGCAGCGTTTCAAAGAAGGCGGATTTCGGCAAGAGCGATCCACAAGCGGGGCGAGATATGTCCTGCCGCCATGAATTCAGGCTGGGCACGCATAGCAGAACCGGTGCATTCTGTTCGCAATTAGACCGGTTCAAACAACCGGCGGAACGCGCGACGGGGAGCGGATGAATGGCGTTGATGGAAGTTGGGCTGGACGACAAATATCGTCTGGATGCGAAGCGCATTTTTCTGTCCGGTACGCAGGCGCTGGTCCGGCTCCCGATGTTGCAGCGCGAACGCGACCGCGCAGCGGGCCTCAACACCGCCGGTTTCATATCAGGCTACCGCGGCTCGCCGCTCGGCATGTACGACCACGCGCTGTGGCGCGCCAAAACCTTTCTCAAGCAGCACGATATCGAGTTCGCACCCGGTCTCAACGAGGATCTGGCGGCGACCGCCGTGTGGGGCAGCCAGCAGGTCGGCATGTTCCCCGGCGCCAAGGTCGATGGCGTGTTCGGCATCTGGTACGGCAAGGGCCCCGGCGTCGACCGCTCGATGGACGCGCTCAAGCATGCCAACTCGGCCGGCACCTCGCCGAATGGCGGCGTGATCGCGCTGGCCGGCGACGACCATGGCTGCCAGTCCTCGACGCTGGCCCATCAGAGCGAGCAGGCGTTTGCCGCCGCATTGATGCCGGTGGTCAATCCGGCGACGCTGCAGGATTATCTCGATCTCGGCATTTTGGGCTTTGCGCTGTCGCGCTACTCGAGTTGCTGGGTCGGCTTCAAGGCGATTTCGGAGACCGTTGAAAGCTCGGCCTCGATCGTCAGCGATCCCGATCGCATCAAGATCATCATGCCCGATGATTTCGAAATGCCGCCGGGCGGGCTTTCGATCCGCTGGCCGGACGCGCCGATGGAGCAGGAGCGGCGGCTGCACGGCCCGAAGATGCAGGCGGTCGCGGCGTTCACGCGCGCCAATCGCTTCGACCGCATCGTGCTGGATTCGAAACCGGCGCGGCTCGGCATCATGGCGACCGGCAAGGCCTATCTCGATCTCCGGCAGGCGCTGGCCGACCTCGGCATATCAGACGCCGAGGCGCAGGCGCTGGGACTTCGCATCTACAAGGTCGCACTGACCTGGCCGCTGGAGGAATCCGGCGCGCGCGCTTTCGCGGAAGGTCTGCAGGACGTTCTGGTGGTCGAGGAGAAGCGCGGCTTTATCGAGGACCAGCTCCTTCGCATTCTTTATAACGTCGATGCGTCGAAGCGGCCTTCGGTGGTCGGCAAGCGTGACGAAACCGGCGCGCCGCTATTGCCGAGCGAAGGCGAGTTGACGCCGACCATGGTCGCGGCCGCCGTCGTCGCGCGGTTGCGCAGGCTCGGCCATCGCAGCCCGGCGCTGGAACAGCGCCTCGCAAAACTCGAAGCCTTCGACCGGCCGGCGGACGGCGTCGGCGCGGCAAAACTGCAGCGCACGCCGTATTTCTGCTCGGGCTGTCCGCACAACACCTCGACCAAGATCCCCGAGGGCAGCCGCGCGATGGCCGGCATCGGCTGTCACGGCATGGCGCTGTCGGTGCCGAACCGCCGCACCCAGACCATCTCGCACATGGGCGCGGAAGGCGTCACCTGGATCGGGCAGGCGCCGTTCACCAGCGAACAACACGTGTTCCAGAATCTGGGCGATGGCACCTACACCCATTCCGGTTTGCTCGCCGTCCGCGCGGCGGCGGCCGCCGGCGTCAACATCACCTACAAGATCCTCTATAATGATGCGGTGGCGATGACCGGCGGCCAGCCGGCCGAGGGCGGTTTGACCGTCTCGCAGATCGCGCATCAGGTGTCGGCGGAAGGCGCCAAACGCCTCGTCATCGTCTCCGACGAGCCGGAGAAATACCCCAGCAATTACTTCCCCTCAGGCGCGACTGTTCATCACCGCCGCGAACTCGACGCAGTGCAAAAAGAGCTGCGCGAGATCAAGGGCCTCACGGTCCTGATCTACGACCAGACTTGTGCTGCGGAAAAACGCCGCCGTCGCAAGCGCGGGCTCTATCCGGATCCGCCGAAGCGCATCTTCATCAACGAGCGCGTCTGCGAAGGCTGCGGCGATTGCTCGGCTGTTTCCAACTGCGTCTCGGTGCAGCCGCTGGAGACCGAGTTCGGCCGCAAGCGGCGGATCGACCAGTCGAACTGCAACAAGGACTTTTCCTGCATCGAGGGCTTTTGCCCGAGTTTTGTCACCGTGCATGGCGGCAAGCTGCGGAAGGCCGATCGCACCGCGGCCGACCCGTCGGCGCTGTTCGCCGATCTGCCGCTGCCGGCGACGCCCGCGCTCGACGGCGCCTACAACATCCTCGTCACCGGCATTGGCGGCACCGGCGTCATCACCATCGGCGCGCTGCTCGGCATGGCCGCCCATGTCGAGGGCCTGGCGTGCTCGACGCTCGACTTTACGGGCCTGTCGCAGAAGAACGGCGCGGTCATGAGCCACGTCCGCATCGCGCCCGAGGCGGACGATCTCGCCACCGTTCGCATCGCGCCCGGCGGCGCCAACCTCATCCTCGGCTGCGACATCGTGGTCGCCACCAGCATCCCAGCATTGAGCCGGGCCGAGCGCGGCGTGACGCGGGCGATCGTCAATGCCGACCTGCTGCCGACGGCAAGCTTCGTCATCAACCCCGACATTGATTTCGAGGCGGGGACGATGCGGGAGTCGCTCAACGAGGCCATCAGCACCTCCGATCTCGACATCCTCGACGCCACCGGGCTCGCCACCGCGCTGATGGGCGACAGCATCGCCACCAATTCCTTCATGCTCGGTTTTGCGTTCCAGCGCGGCGCGATTCCGCTTTCGCTGGAGGCGATCATGAAGGCGATCGACCTCAACGGCGCGGCGATTGAGATGAACAAGCTCGCGTTCTCCTGGGGCCGGCTCGCCGCGCACGACCTGCAGCGCGTTGTCACGGCTGCCCGCTTCAAGAGTTCGGGCGCGGGGCCGGTCAAGCGGACGCTCGACGAGAGCATTGCTTTCCGCGCAAAATTCCTGACGGACTATCAGAATGAGGCCTATTCGAAGCACTACCTGGTGGAAGTCGAGCGCGTCCGCGCGGCCGAAGCCAAGGGCTCGCCGGGGTCGCATGACCTCACCGAGGCCTTTGCAAAAGGCCTGTTCAAGCTGATGGCCTACAAGGACGAATACGAAGTCGCCCGGCTTTACTCGGATGGCGAGTTTGCGAAGGCGTTGAAGGAACAGTTCGACGGCGACCCGGGCGTCAAGGTCAGCCTCGCGCCGCCGCTGCTGGCGTCGCGCGACAAGGTGACCGGCCACTTGCGCAAGCGCGAGTTCGGTTCCTGGATTTTTCGCGCGTTCGGGATTTTGACGCGGTTCAAGACCCTGCGCGGCACGGCGTTCGATCCGTTCGGCTACACGGCCGAGCGCCGGATGGAGCGGGCGTTGCCCGGCGAGTATTCGGCTGTCATCTTCCGCCATCTCGACCAGGCGAAGCCGCAGGACTGGCCGCATCTGGTGTCGCTGGCAAAATCCGCGGAACTCGTTCGCGGCTACGGCCATATCAAGGAAGCCAATGTCGCGAGGTTCCGCGGCGAATGTGCGCGCCTTGAGGCCGCGATCGGCCAGCCGGTGGCCCAGGCAGCCGAGTAGGGCAGTTCCGGCCTGTGAACTTTTCCACAGGCAGGATCACTCATTGCTAACCTTGTGGCCGGGAACGGCTGGAATTATCCGGCCGGTTTCCTACATGAACGGCGTAGTTTCACTTTTTGGTTGATTTCACGAGGCCCTTGATGGTCCTGAAAAACGCTATTGCGGCAGCACTTTGTACGGGGCTCCTGATGTCGGGCAGCGCCGCGTTGGCGGATGAGTACAAGGCCGGTGAGATCCTCGGCCTCGACCTTTCCCAAGCCGTGCTCTCGCCGAAGCGGCTTGGCCCCGAGACGGAGTTCGCCCCGGTCAGGATCGAGGCGAGATCCGATCGGAAACCGGTGAAAACGGAACGCGTGGTGGTGTCGAAGGCCGCGGCGCCAAAACCTCACGTAGCGCATGAGCGGGTTGAGAGGCCGACTCGCGTAGTGCATCAGCACGCCGAGAAACCGCGCGGCGCTGCGCGCGTAAAACTGGCGCGCCGCCATACCAATCCGCTCGACGCGCAGGCGCGCGACACGCGGATCCAGACGTGGCCGTGCAAGTCCGGCGCCATCTGCGGCTGGCAACGGTAGTTCATTCGTAGGATGGGTGGAGCGAAGCGATACCCATCATGTTTCAGCGCTGGGATTGATGGGTTTCGCTGCGCTCTACCCATCCTACAATCCCACGTCATCCACCTGTCGTAAAACCTTTGGCCCACATTCAAATTGCTCGGGCACACCTTCGTCGTGATTCGACGAGGGTGCTTCGATGCCGATTGCGGTACGCGCAACACGGGGCTTGAACCAACAAAGTCTGAGCCGGCGTCAATGGCTGGTCCGCTCCGCCGCAACATGCGCCGTTGCCGGTCTCGGCAGCCTCGCCAGACCGTATCTCAGCCGCGCCGCGGACCGGCCGCTCATCGCCAGCGGCATTCAGTCGGGCGACGTCTCGGCCGATTCCGCTGTCATCTGGGCGCGCGCCGACCGCCCGGCGCGGATGCAGGTCGAATGTTCTGTTGTCGAGAGTTTCAAGACCATCATTCGCAAGGTGACCGCCACAGCATTGCCGGACAGCGACTTCACTTCGAAAGTTCTGGTCGATGGCCTGCCGGCCGGGCAGGACATCTTTTATCGCGTACGCTTCGACGACATCAGCGAGAGCGGCATCGGAGGCGAGACACAGCTCGGGCATTTCCGCACCGCACCGACTGAGCGAACATCGGTGTCGTTCGCCTGGTCGGGCGATACCACGGGGCAGGGCTGGGGCATCGACGAAAATCGTGGCGGAATGCGGACTTACCGCACCATGCTCGACAACCGTCCGGACTTCTTCATCCATTCCGGTGACCACATCTATGCGGATTGCCCGGTGGAGCGGGAGTTGAAGCTGCCCGGTGGCGATATCTGGCGGAACATCGTCACCGAGGAAAAGTCCGTCGTCGCCCAAACCCTCGCCGAGTTCCGCGGCAACTACAAATACAACTGGCTCGACCAAAGCTTTCGCGCCTTCCACGCCGCCGTCCCCCTGTTCGCGCAATGGGACGATCACGAAGTGACCAACGACTGGTCGCCGCTCGGCACTGCCGACGACACCGGCTATGCCGAGGACGGCTCTTCGCTTCTGGTCGCGCGGGCCCGCCGCGCGTTCCATGAATTCATGCCGATGCGCGCGGTGCCCGCCCAGGACGGCCGCATCTATCGCAAGATCGCCTACGGCCCGCTGCTCGACGTCTTCATGGTCGACATGCGCAGCTATCGCGATTCCACCTTCAACAAGGGCGACGACCGCAGCGACCCCTGTATCTTTGGCGCGGCGCAACTGGCCTGGCTGAAACGCGAGCTCGCGGCCTCCGACGCGACCTGGAAAGTGATCGCCGCCGACATGCCGATCGGCCTGGTCAGCGAGGATGGCATTGCGCTCGGCGATGGCCCGCCGGAGCGGCGCGAGCACGAGATTGCCGATTTGCTGTCGTTCATGAAGCGCGCCGGCATCCGCAACACGGTGTGGCTGACCGCCGACATGCATTACACGGCGGCGCACCATTACGATCCGAACCGCGCCGCCTTTCAGGATTTCGAACCGTTCTGGGAGTTCGTCTCCGGCCCCCTGCATGCGGGCACCTGGGCGCCGGCCCCGCTCGACAATACGTTCGGACCGAAAGCGATGTTCCAGAAGGGTTGCAGCGCCGAGCAGGGCGAAAATCTCGCCCCCTGTTTCGGCCTGCAGTTTTTCGGCCGCGTCGATATCGACGGCAAGACCGAAGTGATGACCGTGACCTTGAAGGACGTCGAGAACCGCGACCTCTGGTCGGTCGATCTCGAGCCCCGTCCGGACGCCCGGCCGGGCCAGATCGTGGCGCAGCATATCTGAGGCGTTCGCTTCGGAAGACCGCCGGCTCAGCCCCTCCATGTTCGCGCCGCATAATTCGCGTAGCTTCGCCGCCTTGCCGACGCGTGCGGTACAGAACCGCATCTGGAAGTTGCGTATTATCTTGAAGGAGGCGGTGCGGTGGCGCACAATTCGCCTGTCCCTCCCGACCGGAGCGCCGCCATGTTTGTCGCCGAGAGCAAGCGCCTGACGCATCAGGGTGCGAAGACGATCATGGCGACGGCGATTGAATTGGCCGGTCAGGCCAAAATCGCAATCTCCTGCGCCATCGTCGATGCCGGCGGGCATGTCATCCTGATCGAACGAATGGATGGCGGCCGCTTCCACACCGTGCACTCCTGCACCACCAAGGCGGTATGCGCCGCGTCAAACCGGCGCCCGACCACGGCCAGGGGCGCGGCCGGTCAGGACCTCGACGTCAGCCATGCGATCGGGCTCGCGCTTGCCGCCGGACCGGAACGGTGGACGGCCATGGAAGGCGGCGTGCCGGTGCTGGTCGACCGCGAATGCATCGGCGGTGTCGGCGTGAGCGGCGGTGATTGGGAGACCGATGTGCGGATCGCAAAGCTGGCCGTCGAGTCGATCGGCGCGAAGTGGGAATGACATCGTAGGGGAAGGGCAAAGCGATGAGTGCCGATCCGCTCCGCGTGGCTTGTATCGGGATGGGATGGTGGTCCGATGTTCTGGCGGATGCCATCCAGCGCTCGGGCAAGCTCGAGATCCGCAGCTGCTACACAAGGTCCCAGGAAAAACGCGAAAACTTCGCGGCAAAATACCGCTGCCGGCCGGCCGCGAGCTACGAGGCGCTGCTGGCCGATGCCGAGATCGAGGCGATCATCAACACGACGCCGAACGACGTGCATCTGGCGACGACCTGTGCGGCCGCAGCCGCCGGCAAGCACGTCTTTCTGGACAAGCCGATCGCCAACAGCATCTCCGACGGCCGCGCCATCACCGAGGCCTGCCGCAAGGCCGGCGTGGTGCTGGCGCTCGGCTACCAGCGGCGGCGCGAGAGCCATTTCCGCTATGTCAGGAAAGAGATCGACGCCGGCCGGTTCGGCAGGCTCGTCAACGCCGAGGCGAACATCTCTCGCGATCGCCTCGGCAAGGTCGATCTCACCTCCTGGCGCTACCAGGCCGCGGGCATGCCTGGTGGCGTGATGCTGCAGATCGGAATCCACTATGTCGACGTGCTCGCCTACCTGATCGGGCCGATCCATGCGGTGCGCGCGCAATCGGCGCAACTGGTGCTGCCCGGCGACAATCCCGATGTCGCGAGCCTGATCCTGCAGCATGAGAACGGCGCGTTGTCGACGCTGAACGCAAGCTACGCCTCGGCGTCCGAGCACTACCTGATGAACGTCTACGGCAAGGAATTGACGGCGTTCTACGATTTGCACCATGGGCTGCGGCTGCTCAAGCGCGGTGAAAGCCAACCCGTCGCGGTGCCCTGCGCAGCCAACGATACCCTGGTCGAGGAGCTCGAGGAGTTTGCCGCGGCGGTGCGCGGGCAGCGTCCGCACGAGGTCGGGGGCGAGGAGGCGACAAGATCGCTTGCGGTGATACGCGCCGGCATTCTCTCAGGCCGCGAGGGACGTTCGGTCGAGGTCGCGGAAATATTGGACGGTGACGGGAAAATGTGACGGCGCGGCAGCCAAGGACAGGAGCGCGCGTTATGAAACACAGCACGTTTGTCTGGAAAGCTTTCGCGGTTGCGATGGGTTTGGTCGCCATCGTCGGGGAGGTCGCCGCGCAGGACTACCCCTCCAGAGCGATCACGGTGGTCGTGCCGTTCCCTCCTGGCGGCGCCAGCGACGTCGTGGCGCGCATCGTCACCAACCAGATGTCGAAGATCCTCGGGCAATCCATCATCATCGAGAACCTCAGCGGCGCCGGCGGCACGGTCGGCAGCGCCCGCGTCGCGGCGGCCGCACCCGACGGCTATACCTTGCTTGCCGCAGCAATGGGCTCGCATGTCGCGGCGCCCGTGCTGACGCCGAGCCTCAAATACGATCCCGTCTCCGACTTCGTGCCGATCGGCATCACCGCCCATTCCCCGGCAGTGATTATCGCGCGGAAGGATTTCCCGGCACAGGACTTGAAGGAATTCGTCGCGAGCCTCCGGCAACGGGGCGACGCGGTGAAGCAGGCCCATGGCGGCATCGGCGCGTCCTCGCATATGGCGTGTCTGTTGTTCACGGCGGAAATCGGCGCGAAGCCGGCGCTTGTCGCCTATCGCGGTTCAGGCCCGGCCTTGAATGATCTGGTCGGAGGCCACGTCGATTTCATGTGCGAGCAGTCGGTCAGCGTGGCGGAGTCGGTTCTGGCCGGCTCGGTCAAGGCCTTCGCGGTCTCTGCCGGCAAACGCCTCGAAACGCTGCCAAACGTTCCGACCGCCAGCGAAGCCGGCATCAACTACCAGATGAGCGTCTGGGCGGGACTGTTTGCGCCGAAGGGCGTTTCGCCCGACATCATCGCCAGGCTCTCCGATGCGCTCGACCGGGCGCTTGACGAGGATGCCGTGCGCGAGCGGATCGCCCAGCTCGGCGGTTCGATACCGGCCAAGGACGAACGCAAGCCTGCTGCCTTCGACCGGTTTGTTCGGTCCGAGATCGCGCGCTGGTCACCCATTCTTGCTGCGGCCGGAACCGGAAAATGAGGCGTTAGGCGCGGATGCAGAAGCGGCGGGGCCGGGAAGGACCGTGCGACCTCGTGTTGCGGACTGCGATGGTCGGGCAGTGCGCTACATGAAATTCGCTCACTGCCTCGCCACGAGATAACCGATCGCCACCATCGTCACGGAAATCGTCACGACCACGCCGAGCACGGCGGCGATGATCGCCGGCAGTTCATGGCTTTCCAGCCATTGTCGCAGCGCCCTTACCATCGCACCCCCTGATCTGGTCCTGATTGTTCCGCCACCTTGCACGCGGGCGATTTCAATAGCGATCAATTTCGCTCAGTGAAATAGCCCGTCCATGCGTCTTTCGTCGCGCGCCTGCGAAAGCCGGACGGCTGCCCGCGGCCTTGCCGAAGCACAGACGTTGTGTAAATCCCTGCGCCGGGCTGGCCCCGCGGGGTAATTCTTTTCCGCGGGCCGGAATTCGGGTTTTTGCTACACACGGGCGCGACGCCAGTCCATACTGGTTCGCATCAAAGGGAGGTCTTTCAAATGCGTGAAGCTGTTATCGTTTCCTATGCACGTACCGGGCTGGCGAAGTCCGGCCGCGGCGGGTTCAACATCACCCCGCCGATGTCGATGGCGGCGCACGCCATCAAGCACGCGGTCGAGCGCGCCGGCGTCGAGAAGGAATATGTCGAGGACTGCTATCTCGGCAATTGCGCGCACGGCGCCCCGAATATCGGCCGTCAGGCCGCGCTGCTCGCTGGCATGCCAAAGTCGACGGGTGGCGTTTCCGTCAACCGCTTCTGTTCGTCGGGACTGCAGACCATCGCGATGGCCGCCAACTCGATCCGCTCGGATGGCGCCGACTGCATCGTGGCCGGCGGCGTCGAGAGCATCTCGATCCCCGGCGGCGGCGCGCCCAAGGAATCGATCGATCCTGATTTGCTCAAGGCCGCGCCCGATATCTTCATGGCGATGATCGATACCGCCGATATCGTCGCCGAGCGCTACAAGCTCAGCCGCGAATACCAGGACGAGTACTCGCTGGAATCGCAGCGCCGCATGGCGGCCGCCCAGCAGGCCAACAAGTTCAAGGACGAAATCGTCCCGATGAAGACCAGGATGAAGGTGGTCGACAAGGCGACGAAGGCGGAGAGCATCGTCGACTACACCGTCGACAAGGACGAATGCAACCGGCCCGAAACCACGCTGGAAGGCCTTGCCAAGCTCGAGCCGGTGAAGGGCGCCGGCAAGTCCGTCACCGCCGGCAATGCCAGCCAGCTTTCGGACGGTGCGGCGGCGGTGGTTCTGATGGAAGCCAAGGACGCCGAGAAGCGTGGCCTCAATCCGCTCGGCCGTTTCGTCGCCTGGGCGGCGGCGGGCTGCGAGCCGGACGAGATGGGCATCGGCCCGATCTACGCCGTGCCGAAGCTGTTGAAGCGCCACGGCCTCAAGATCGAAGACATCGATCTCTGGGAGCTCAACGAAGCCTTCGCCAGCCAGTGCCTGTATTCGCGCGACAAGCTCGGCATCGATCCCGAGAAGTACAACGTCAACGGCGGCTCGATCGCGATCGGCCACCCCTTCGGCATGACAGGCGCGCGTCTCACCGGCCACATCCTGCAGGAAGGCCGCCGGCGCAAGGCCAAGTGGGGCGTCGTCACGATGTGCATCGGCGGCGGCCAGGGCGGCGCGGGCCTGTTCGAGATCTACAGCTGAGACTTTTCGCAATCAGCGTTTGACAAAGAAAATGGCTCCGCGAGGAGCCATTTTCAGTTTGAGTGCTCAACACTCAGTAGCGATGCTTCTTGATGACCACGACCCTGTCGTGATGACCATGGCGCCATCCGCGATGGTAACCGCGGTCGCGATGGCCTCGGTATTCGGCACGCGCGCCATAGCCATGGTGATGGCCGTGGTAACCACCACGCTTGATCACGACGGTCTCCGCGCTCGCAATTGACGGCGCTGCGATGATGAGCGCGCCAAGCGCGGCGATAATGTATCCAAGCTTCTTCATTCCATCCTCCACAATTGATCGAGGATAAAACGTCATATCGCAGGTAACGTTCCCGCGAACCTCAAAGAGAATTCTGAACGCCTGTTCACACGCGCGCGCGTTAGCGGGTCGGCGTTAGACTTTTGGATAGTTCGTAGGATGGGTGGAGCGAAGCGATACCCATCAAATCCCTCCGCGCAAGCGTGATGGGTATCGCTTCGCTCCACCCATCCTACGGGGATGTAGCCGCCTGGTCTGCCCACTCAGGGATCATCGGTGTGACCGCTGGTTTTACGTGGGACGATGCACGCCCTGCTTGCGGAACGCCGGAGCCCGGCGCATCATCACCAGATAAAAATCATATCAGGGGGAGCGTTGCCATGAGTGGGTTTTCACGCCGTCATTTTCTGGGTTTGACCGGATCGGCTGCGGTCGCAGCCATATCAGGACACGCCAACGCTGCGATGGGGCCGAACGACAAGTTCGACCTCGTGATCAAGGGCGGCGACGTGCTCGACCCGAGCCAGTCGCTGCGCGGAAAACGCGACATCGGCATCCGCTGGGGCGTGATCGAGGCCGTCGAGAACGATATTCCGGCCGCCCGCGCCGCAAAAACCATCGACGCCTCGGGCAAACTGGTAACGCCCGGCCTGATCGACCTGCATTCCCACGTCTACCCCTATGGCTCGGCGATCGGCATTCCCGCCGACGAACTGGTGCAGGCGCAGGCCACCACCACGGTGGTGTCGGCCGGTGACGCCGGCGTCAACAACCTTGCCGCGCTGCGGCGTTATATCGTGGCGCAATCGCGGGCGCGGATTTACGCCTTCGTCCATATCGCCAACAACGGCCTTTCCGGCTTCCCGGTCGCCGAGCTCTACAACATCGATTATGCGCAAGTGGAAGCCTGCGCGATGGCGCTGGCCGAAAATCCGGATTTCCTGCTCGGCGTGAAGGTGCGGATGTCGGAGAACGTCATCGCCAAGCACGGGCTGGAGCCGTTGAAGCGCGCCATCAAGGCCTGCGAAATGTGCGGCTGGCCGGC
>Ga0307516_10007913_pt1 | contig 12109 bp, 17 predicted proteins | sample 19_EM_MG_FD_203310 | JGI IMG/M metagenome (GOLD analysis project Ga0307516, IMG submission 203310) | Populus trichocarpa ectomycorrhiza microbial communities from riparian zone in the Pacific Northwest, United States - 19_EM | ecosystem: Host-associated > Plants > Roots > Unclassified | place...
AGGCTATGTACGAAATGTATGTATGAACAGTAAGTACTATGGTAATGGTCGAGTAGTCTACATCTTCGTTTCACTAACTATATGAACGCGTCGCCCAGCGACCGTTTGTATTCTCCGTTCCCAACAGCTTGGAGTCAGGCTGCGAGTAAAGCCGGTATGACCAACTTTGGTTATCTATTCACAGAACCTCAGCCTGTTACGGCTGCCCTGGGTTTCGGAGCTAAGATGAGATACTCACATCTCTCCTCTTTGGTATCCCAGCCCCTCACCCGCATCGCTTTTTGCCAGTGTTACATGCCTCCGAACTTCTGCTCATATACGGTGCTCCATCCAACTCTTCTGAAGCGACGTTGCTCGGCAATACCATGCTCGATTACTGGATTTCGTTTGCCACGAGCTTGAACCCCAACGATGGGCATGGCAGCAAACGTATTATTTCTGATCTTCTTCCCCCCCAGAAACTGATTGCTCGTGTCGTGGCTAGGTCCCACATGGTCACAATACACCACGCAAAATCAAGTGAGATCGTCGTTGATTGTATCCACAAGCCTGAGCGTGATTCCTGATATACTTAGGTCTTGATGCAGTTGAACGCAGAAGATTTGCGATTGATTCCTGATAACTATCGGGCTGAACAGATTGACTACATCAACTCTGTGCCTTCTGCATTGCATCAGAGGCGTTCGGCGTGAAGGTCGCGACCTTTTGATATTTGATCCGGCTTGGACTTCTGACGGACATGAATCATCGCGTGCGACAAATATATTTCCTGTGTTTTCGCTACCATATGCCATCGTTAATTTAGTTTTGTGTTCGGGAAGCGACCGCGTCCTGGTTCTCTTTGCCTCGTTTCGTGTTATGGATGAAAGATTTTATGGAACAAAAGAATGAAGCAATCAGTTTTGTGCAAACCCAGAAATATGGGTTACGCATCGTAGTCACCAATTCCATTGACCGAAACCACGAGATGTGTTGTGTGCAGACACCATGTGTTCCTGCTATCGTAGCAACCGTGACCTTGGGAATGTCCTACCATTCCTTGCGTTCCATGTATTACACGGTCGGACCTCTTCGCTGGCACGGAAACCATTCAATTCAATACTTGCGAACATTCGTCTATATGAATGGTGCCCACGTACGACAGGATCGATCACACATCTACCTGGGTAGTGGGATGGCGTGAATGTCTGGTGGCAGGTACGTCCGAGTTGATTTTGGGTTGTCGATTTTAGGGCGGGCTGGGTGGAGGGTGTTGTTGTGTCGAGCGCATCACAATGTGGTATTGTATTTTTTGTTCTTCGGTATCTCTTGTGTCTCTTGTTGACTATTTCATATTACAGTAACTAGGGGTATATATCTGTCGGTAATCAATGGATTGTCCCCCGCGTGTTTGCGAGGGTCCCTGCTTATTCCCGGGTGTGCGCCGTGGACTCGCTCATCTTAACAGAGGGGCCTCGTATACGGGCGATGTCGACTCCCGATAACAGAGGGGGTGGAGGGCACCAAGGTTTGATAACAAGACTGTGGAGTGTGCCAATTCGTTTGTAGGCCGTAGGCAGACGGGGATGGCAGAGGGAAATGCAATGGCCAACTTGAGACGGAAAGGTGAGTGATCGCTGATGCAGGGAAGCCAGAGTCAGGACCGACGTAGACGTAGGGATGACGGGGCGTTGGTACGGACATCTCCAATCACAATGATGATGTCAGGAATCTCCGGCTCAACTCCGGCTGCAAAGTTCTTTTCTGTTTTTTTTTGTCCCCGTTCGGGCACGAACCTGGGAAATCTTCGAATCCACATTACTGTAACCCAAGACGAGGAGACCAGTGCGTAGGATAAACTGGTTGAAAATGCACGTTTCAACCGGACCCTAATCTGGTGGCAGTTGGGAGTTGATTAAGATTTCTAGGTTTATCGCCTCGACAACCCGTTCTAAGCCCTCACATCAGGACCCATCCTCCGCACGTCCTCCACCCTTAACATCGCCCTCAATACAAGTGTCCTGGGACCTTCGCCCGACTAACCAGCCGCTGGAAACTCCCGGGTAGCCCCTTCTTCCTATCTCGCCTCTGCAGGTCGAAAGGTGCAGACCGGTTGATGACGTGCCGTCGTATCACCACACATGACTAATCAGCGACAAGGGGCACTGAGTATGGGGATGAGTTGCCGTCACCACAGTCGATAATGTCAGTCCAAGGGCTCGAATTCGCTCGGTCACAATAGGATCCTTATAAGTTATAATTGTCGAGGGGTGTTTCGACAGCCTCCTCGTTCCCCTTCCAAGTCATGCTGTTCCATGTCCTATTGAGCTCATTGCTCTATCTGGCTACCGCGGCGCCGCAGGTCAAGCTCGGCGATGCCATTCTCGTTGGGCGCGACGTGACTTTGTTGAAGCAAGACTTTTTCGGGGGTAAGACCGCACCACCCATTGCGTTGCTCACGCCTGACATCCCGCAGGGATTCCTTATGCAAAGCCTCCGGTTGGAGCCTTACGTCTGCGACGTCCCGTTTTGAAGACGAGTCCTGGAAACGGCACTTTCGATGTTAGCAACTTTGGACCTGCGTGTCTTCAAGCCGTGCGTCCATCATCCGCTTTCTTATGTTGCGATAAGCCTCACTTAGGTTTGTTCAAGAACGGTTCCCAAGGCATTTCCAACACCATGCAATCAGAAGACTGCCTCACCATCAACGTGCTCCGTCCGTCCGGATTATCTAACCATGCTCCCTTGCCTGTTATGTTCTGGACGTACGTTTTTGTTCATTTTCTGACGCATATAGTGGCTTCATGGTCCATTTTAAGATATGGGGGTGGATCTATTGAAGGATCAGCTTCGCTCTACGACGGAAGTGCCATCGTCGCGCATAGTGTGACTCGCGTACGTCTCATCTCTTCTCCGTTCAGTCCAGAAGTAAAATGCGAAAGATTTTAGGGAACTCCGGTTATTTACGTCAACTTCAATTATCGCATTGGGCCCCTTGGGTTCCCGCAAGGCGAGGAAGGTGAGCGAAATCACGTTAAGGTTGAAGACTGTTGACGACAGTGGAACCAGCCGAGAGGGCTGGGATTCTTAATCTCGGTTTAAGGGATCAAGTCACAGCACTGGAATGGGTGAAAAAGAATATCGGGGCATTCGGAGGAGACAAAAACAAGGTGCATCGCCTCGTCTGCTCGCTTGTCGACTCTCACACAAACATAATCCTATTTAGGTCACTGCATTCGGAGAGAGTGCAGGATCAGTCCTGACCTCGATCTTGTACTTGAACTTTCCCTTGGAAACACTCGTAAGAGGAACGGTATGTCTCTCCCAGAGTTCGGCTTAACTTTTCAATCTCAAATCCATGATCAAGATTTTGGAATCGGGCTCTCCTGCCACTCTGGGGATCTTGAATGCGTCTCAAGGAGAGCCAGCCTGGCAGACTTTTGTATCAGGCGTACCGTCTTGTACACAATCAGCCACGAACGGTCACACCCTCGACTGCCTCAGACACGCCAATTCCAGCGATATCGCTCAAGGGGTCAACACCTCTCTCAACTCGTCTGAATTATTTCTGTATGCTCCGACGCTAGATGGGCCCAACGGGTTCATTCCCGATTATCCTTCAAAATTTCTTGCCAGAGGACGACTTGCACGCGTGCCGTTCATCGCGGGTACCAACCTCGATGAAGGTGAGGAGATCATTCTTTTTTTTTCCGAGGTTGAAACTCCTCAGGAACGTTTTTCACCTCCAGGAGCATCAAATCAGAGAAAGAAGTTTACGACATCGTCCTCCCGAGCTCCTCTCCACTGACCGGTCCGCCCTTGTCCCCCGATGACGTGGCAAAGAAACTCCTTTGTCTCTATCCGGATATTCCCGCCTTGGGATCCCCGTTCGGTACAGGTAACGGGACTTTTGGTCTGAGCATCGAGTACAAACAGGCCGCCGCCTTCAGTTGAGTCAACAACCCTTCGCACACATGTTAGAAAGACGACTGATGGTTTTTTGCCTGTGTATACTACTTATAGTCGGGGACTTGGCGTTCCAAGCTCAACGTCGTGCTTGGAGTCAGGCTGCGAGTAGGGCTGGCGTGACCAACTTTGGGTATTTATTCACACAACCTCAGCCTGCTGAGGCTGCCCTGGGTCTCGGAGGTAAGTCGAGATCACTGCACACATCTCTCCTTTTTGGTATCCCCGCCCTCACCACGCGCATTTTGTTTACAAGTGTATCATGGTTCCGAAATCCTATTTGTGTTCGGCGCTCCTTCCGACACTTCTGCATCGGCAACGTCACTGAGCGACGTCATGCTCGATTACTGGATTTCGTTCGCCACGAGCTTGAACCCCAACGATGGGGTTGGAAACAAACGTATTATTTCTAATCTCTTCTTTTTTCGTGTTTTATAGAAACTGAATCCCCGTGTCGTGGTTAGGTCCCACATGGCCAAAATACACCAAGCACAATCCAGTGAGATCGTCGTTGATTGCGTGTATAGCCTAGCGTGATTTCTGATGTTTGTCTTTTGGGTATATTTATAGGTCTTGATGCAGCTGAACGGAGAAGATTTGCGATCGATTCCTGACAATTATCGTTCTGAACAGATCGACTTCCTCAACTCTCTGTCTCTTATTCCATGAGTGAAGGTCGCGTCGCTTGTTTTTGGTAAGGCTTGGAGTTGTGGTGCCGACAAGTGATCGCGCGCAACCACCAATACATACCCCACTTATCGCCATATCCTTCCAGATATATATTTTTTGCTACGGATTTTGGTGTTCGGGTAGCTTTCGCACTACGGCCGTCAAATAGTGCTACTTCTCGGTGACAGGCAAAAGTTTAGATGGACCACATTATCTCCGCTAGTCAAGACAACGCGACATCACATCCAGTACAGGTTCGAGAATGGGTACTCTACTGCCAGAGGATGAGGCAATTAGCTTTGTGAATTTTCCCCAAATAAACGGATAATTTCATTGACCGAAACCACCTTCCAAAGCAACCATATCCTTGTCTTAAGTACTGAAATTGAGACAAATCCCGGGACTCCTCACCTAGGACAGAGCGCCGCAGACTTAGCCTGAGTGGTCCAGTTGACTTTATTCAGAAGTGTCACCGGGGAGTTAGGGCCTGTACGGGAACTCCGGGATCAATCCCGTTGGGCCAGCCAAATTCGGGATCGATACCGTCTGTGTTACAGTGTAGGGCGAATTTGATGGGCAACGGGATGACAACAGACTTGTTCCCGGATTTTCCGTACAGGCCTAGGCCGTAGGCACCGTCGACGTTGCGGAGTCCCCTTCATCGTCAGCCTCCTTCCCCATGCCTATCTTCCGTGGTTGAGCGGAAATGTTATGTCTTATCTGTATATGTTTAATATGATATCATGACAATGATCCGAGAATGAACCGACAACTTTCTTTCCTTCAGTTCTGGAGTTGAAGGAAATCAAGTTGTCGGTCTATTCTCGGAACAATGTATGTAATCATGGTTTCATAATAAGCACACTCGCCTCCTCAGATAAGTTTCCGCTCAACCACGCAAGTACGCATGGGAAGGAGGCTACGGTCTACAGGCTGCTACTGGTGAATTAATGTTTTGACTGTTTCTGTACGAACTAAGCCTGATATGGTAGCTAAACCTATGGGTTTTGCCAGCCAAGGGGTATGAGTATGGGTTATTGCGGACCTATGGGTTATGGTATGGAAATCCCCGCCTACCGAGTTGGTGGACAGGAATTGCTGTGGATTATGGGTTATGGGTTATGAGAGGTATGGGTTAAGAGGGTTTCGACTGTATCACCAACACCAACATCCCGCCAACGTCGTGCCACGCCAGAATTCTAGTAGGCTCAAAAAGATCCATACATTTTCCTCATTTCGCTGACCACATCAAGGCACGCCGTCAAGGAGCAAAGTACCTGAATGACAAGGGATAGTCACAGGAACGAATAAACATGGACAGGCTGCGGAGCTTGAGTGCGTTCCCGTTTTGCGCGGGAGAACCAAGTGAAGTCAGGGGCTTTTCTGGATGAATGAAGAAAATCAGCCGCGCGTATGAAACATCGAAAGAGTGGCAGTATGGGGCATACCCCGAATCTGAAGTCCCTCTTCCTGGTGCTGGTCGGACGCCTCTGACTGTACACTTTTGCTTTGTTCCTTGGAGCCGTGGGAGGCATCGTGGTGGGAGGAGACAAGGTAAGCACCACTAGCCGGGATTCAGAGGCTGTGCCACTGTCGCACTTTGCCGGTTCCTCTTTCGAGGACGCCATCGCTTCGACATCATATGCGCATTCACTCTGCGAAGAACCGAGTCTGATGAGTCGGCGAAACGTTGACAGGATGCATGATGGATCATGATTTCGAGACATATATAAAGAGAGGTCCTGACTCCTCATCACTTTCCTCGTCGCCCACCCACATTTTTCAAGTCCCATGCTGGTTTTCATGCTCTTGAGCTCGTTGGTTTCTTTGGCTGCGGCCGCGCCGCAAGTACAGCTTGGTAACACCACTCTTGTCGGACGAGACGTGCCTTTGTTGAAACAAGATTTTTTTGGGGGTAAAGCAACAATAGGGCGACTTGTCGCGGTGGTGGACACTGGTTGACCAATCTTTTGCAGGGATACCTTATGCAGAACCACCCGTTGGAGCTCTACGTCTGCAACGTCCACTTTTGAAGACGAGTCCCGGAACTGGAACCTTTAATGCTAGCAACTTTGGCCCCGCGTGTGTTCAAGCTGTGCGTCCATCATCCACTCTGTCTCCCTCCGTGAAGCTTACCTCGAGTTTATTCAAGGATGGCTCCGAAGGGATTTCTATCCAAATCCAGTCAGAAGACTGTCTCACTCTGAACGTCTTCCGTCCATCTGGACTATCTGGTCCTCCCTCTTTGCCCGTTTTGTTCTGGACGTATGTTTATCTTCACTTTCTGACGCCTATATTCGCTTCATGGTTCTTTTTCAGACACGGGGGTGGATTCGATGCGGGATCTGCGTTGCTCTACAATGGAAGTGCCATCGTCGCGCAGAGCGTGGCTCGTGTATGTTCTTCATTATTCTTTTTCGGTTCTGAATTCAAACATGACAACTTTAGGGAACTCCGCTTATTTACGTCAACTTCAATTATCGCCTTGGCCCTCTTGGGTTCCCCCATGGCGAAGAAGGTCAGTCAAACTTTGTTAGCCTCGAACAGCGTTGACGACAATGGAATCAGCCGGTGAAGCTGGGATTCTCAACCTTGCTTTGAGAGATCAGTTGACGGCGCTGGAATGGGTGCAAAATAATATTGGGGCGTTTGGGGGGGACAAGGATAAGGTACGCTGCCCTGTCGTCGTAGCTAGTCGCCTCTAACAATTCCTGTTTGACCTAGGTGACCGCCTTTGGTCAGAGTGCAGGATCCATTATGACCTCATTGTTGTACTTGAACTCTTCCTTGGAAACATTCGTGAGAGGGACGGTATGTCTCCCCTAGTGTTCGACTTGACGTTTGAATCTTAAATCCATGATAAAGATTTTGGAATCGGGATCTGCTGCCAGTCCGGGGCTCTTTAATGCCTCTCGTGGAGAAACAGCGTGGCAGGCATTCGTGGCCGGCGTACCGTCTTGTGCACAAACAGCAACGAGCGGACATACATTGGACTGCCTCAAGAACGCCAATTCCAGTGACATTGCTCAAGGGGTCCGCGCTTCTCTCAATAACACGTCTGGATCATTTCCGTTCGATCCAACGTTGGATGGGCCAGATGGGCTGATTCCCGATCTTCCTTCCACTCTTTTGGAGCAAGGGCATTTCGCATGTGTGCCGTTTATTGCTGGTACTAATCTTGATGAAGGTGGAGGAGACCTTTCTCATCACGTTTTTCGTCTCGTCTTATTCCATCGCAGGAACATTCTTCTCACCACGAGCTATCAATTCTTCACAACAACTCTCTGATCTCATCCGCGCAAGCTTCTCTCCGCCACTTGTTGAGGCTCCACGCATTGATGATCTGGTCAACAATATCCTTCGGCTGTATCCTGATATCCCTGCACTCGGCTCCCCGTACGGCAGCGGTAACGAGACCTTTGGGTTAAGTAGCGTGTATAAACAGACTGCTTCTATCTGTTGAGTGACCTGCTCCATCGTAGCAGTCTCAACGATAACTGATTGTTAATCTAGATGGGGACTTTGCTTTCCAATCCCAACGTCGTGCTTGGAGTCACGCTGCGAGCAGGGATGGGCTCGTAAATTACGGTTATCTGTTCACACAGCCTCAGCCTGATAATGCCACTTTGGGTCTCGGAGGTACGATACCTATTCAAGTCTACTCCATCATATCGCCCCTCACACGAGTCTTTGTGCAAGTTTATCATGGCTCCGAAGTCCCGTTCATATACGGGGCGCCGTCCAACACTTCGGCATCGGCGAAATCGCTAAGTGGTATTATGCTCGATTATTGGATTTCTTTCGCCAACAGTTTGGACCCCAACGATGGTCACGGCAACTCACGTAAATATATCTAGGATCCCTCACTATATTTGGTACCAGCTTATCGTCATCTTTAGGTCCCACATGGTCAGAATACACGGCGGAAAATCAAGTGAGTTCATTGAATCCCTGATTTCTGATGCATGGTTTCATTCGATGTATAGGTCTTGATGCAGCTCAATGGAGACGATTTGCGGCTCATTCCTGATGACTATCGGGCTGAACAGATAGACTACATCAACTCTGTACCTCTCGTCTTGCACCATGAACACTGAAGGCCGTGACCGTGATTACACCACGTGTGCGTTGAGCCACGAGATACCTTATCTAAAGATAGACGCCCGTGATTAAGTACTAATGATGATTCTATTTCCGACCTTTTTTTTCATTTCTAACAATGACAATGTTCACTTCGGATATAAGTAGACCAAGTGCAGCGTGGTCCATGTCCAATGTGAAGCCCTACCGCATGTTTCCTTCTTCCCGTCTTTATCATCGAATCAATGCGATGCTACATCCCGCCGACCACATGACGGAAGTCGAGGCTGTGGCCCCGTGCGGCGTGGCACACGTTGCCGATCTCCCACATATCCGGAATCGATAAAATGCTGCCCTGGATGAGAAGGTTTGCAGTGAGAATCCGTGGTTGCCTCATCCCCCTCCAATGGTTCTTTCAAAGCTGCTCTCGAGCCTCTGCCTGCTTGCCCTCCCGTTCCTCGTGCAGGCCAAGCCCACCCATCATTTTGGTGCCAACGCGAAGGCGAAGTTCTTTGCTTCGTCTGTCATGGCTGCTAATCTGACTTATGTGGAGAACTCTGGGATCTGTGAGACGACGCCCGGGGTCCAGCAGATTTCTGGGTATGTCACTGTTGGGACGAATATGCATATGGTGGGGCTTTGAAATTCGAAATTGGAGTTGAGGATGTGTGTTGATTATTTGTTTCGTAGTGGTTCTGGTTCTTTGCTGCGAGGAATTCACCCACGACAGCCCCGTTTACGCTTTGGTGAGTTCTTAAAGTGTTAAGATTGTGGGTTTCTGACGAGACGCATGTAGGCTGAATGGTGGTCCCGGATGTTCGTCGATGATCGGGCTCTTCCAAGGTAGACCTTTTTACCTGCGGATGGATATCTTGCGCTTAACCTGTTGGAAACAGAGCACGGCCCGTGTCTAGTCAATTCAGACGGCACAACGACTGTCAACAACCCATACAGGTGCTTGATCCTCACGTTCGTTCCACCCATTTCATACCGACAAGTCGCTCTAGCTGGAATGAGGTTAGCAACAGTGCGTACCGATCACCGGCGTACCAGACGACCGCTCAGGCGACTGACTCTGCTGATATCTAGTGATCTACATCGATCAGCCGATCGGTACAGGATTTTCCTACGGAACCGATACCGTGACCAGTACCATTTCCGCTGCACCATTCGTGTGGCAAGCGTTCCAGGTTCTTTTCGAAAGCCAGCTGTTCTCACAATATCAGAGTCGACAGTAGGTCCTTTGTCTTTTGCGACTAATTGCTCGGTTTCACCTCAATTTCACCAGCTTCAACTTGGCCACAGAGAGCTATGGAGGACATTATGGCCCCGAGTTCGCTACGTACTTTGAACAACAGAATGCTCTGATTGCTAGCGGATCGCTTCATGGAGCGGTGACGATCAACCTTTATGCTTTAATAATCAACAAGTTCGTCGTGTCCCGATCATGATTCGACCATGAGAGGCTGACGTGCGCGGGTTGTGACAGCGGATGGATCGATCCCTTGATCCAGAACAAGGGATACGTCGACTTTGCTGCAAACGCACCCGGATACGGACCACTCGTTTCCGCCGCCACAGTGACGGCGATGAATAATTCTTATTACAAGTCCGGCGGATGTCTGGCTCAACAACAGTCATGCTACTCTTTCGGGGATACTACCAGTTCGGCTGCAAATAGAGCGTGCACGAACGCGGATAACTATTGCGTGTGTATTCTTGCATAGCGTTTCTTAACTGTTGGATGTGTTCGTACTGACGAGTTTTGGGAAAGTGGAACAACATTGGATCTGTCTCGATTGGTAACCGCGATCCTTATGACTTGACGCAAGACTCGAGCCAGGCGTTTCCGCCGGAGTATTATTTGAATTATCTCAGCCAACCGTCGGTGGTTAGTGCGATTGGTGCTCAGTCGACATATACCGAGTGTGCGAACCCGCCCTATAACAAGTTTGTGACGACCGGTGATGTGAGTACAATTCGATGTCGTCTTCCCTATGTTGACTGACTGCGCTCATGTAGGATGCAAGGACTTTCTTGCCTCGATTGGCGACGTTGGCTAATTCGGGCCTCAAGATCTTGATCTGGGTACCTTCTTCTCGTTATCCCTTTGTCGGTGACTGACCAATTCCCCCGTTCATCAGGCTGGAGACACTGACATCATGTGAGTGTCATCTTGATGGATCCTTATCGGGATGTTTGTTCAACCTTTTTGTGGCAGCTGTAACTGGGTTGGAGGATACGAGGCCATCTTAGCGATGCAATGGTCCGGCCAAGCCACGCTTGCGAGCACACCGCTGACGAACATCACGATCAGCGGTAAGGCTGTAGCGGCTGTCCAGAATGTTGGGAGCTTTTCGTTTGCGTGAGTGAAGGTGCCATTTGCAGTCATCATGACGTTGACGCAGATTGTTGTTGTGATACTTAGGAGGGTCTACGGTGCTGGACACGAAGTGGTAAGTTCCATCAGCGTCACCAACTCTGTGTGGATGGCGTGGCTCATGCAATTTGGGATTATCAGCCTGCGTTCCAGCCTCAAGCAGCTCTGGAGATATTCACGCAGGTTATCAATGGGGAGCAACTGCATTCGGTGTGATGTATCTTTATGTTTTGTTTCCTCCGTGCGTGAATTATGTACGTTGTATTTTATCTCGCGCTTTCGGACCCGGACTCGGACGGAGAATGTACGGCTAGCTTTGACTGCTCTCGTGTGCGTTGAGGCATAAGTATGCTCTCTAGAGTCTACTTGGTGATGAGCAACGAATGACGTTGACGTCCAAAATCGCGGCCAGTACTCACCAGGCAGATGTTGGCACAGCTTTATTTTTTGACCTACGAGAGCCCAACCTCTGGAGCGCTATATGTAGTAAAGTACTATCCGTTGCGAAGGGGCTTGGTCAATAGCTTGATGGTTGTTGAGAGTGCATTGCCTCCTTTCGGCGAACAGCCCGGATCGGCTCTTTTTAATACTCTTTTGCTCGCAAGATCAGTCGGACAAGGCTGCACTCGTGAGTACTCCGCGAACATGACGATTAGTGGGAAAGCGGTTGCTACCATCCAGAATGTTAAGAATTTCTCCTTTGCGTACGTCATTCTACAATCCCGTTTTGCTGATGGCCTTTGCAGGAGGGTCTACGCGTACGAGTAGTACTACGAGGCCGATCAAGTTATGCAAGCTTGTCAATGTTGTGGCAGGAAACGTTTTTAATGACTCTTTGTGTTAGCCTGCCTTCCAGCCTCTTGCGTCTTTGGAGATCTTTAAGCAGAATGTAATGAATAGGACTCAGTTGTAGGGCTGGGCACCGTCAACCGTCAATACGGTTTTACGGTACGGTACGGACGGTATCCACAACCGTCCCGTCAGCACCCCAGAACCCCCTGGGTACGGTACGGGTCATGGTATGGGTTGCACCCG
>Ga0307516_10007914_pt1 | contig 12107 bp, 16 predicted proteins | sample 19_EM_MG_FD_203310 | JGI IMG/M metagenome (GOLD analysis project Ga0307516, IMG submission 203310) | Populus trichocarpa ectomycorrhiza microbial communities from riparian zone in the Pacific Northwest, United States - 19_EM | ecosystem: Host-associated > Plants > Roots > Unclassified | place...
CTTCCAAGCGTGGTAATTGCGAGGGGTGAGCATTTCGGTAGAGCCATGCTTACAGGTGTATGTAGAACTCATGGTGACGATGGGTGATCGACAGATCGACGGATCGTCGGAAATAGTGCTGGATCAACAGATCGACAATCGACGGGGATAAGATACTTAAGCGAGGTGGGGATTTTCAGTAGCGAAGAGTAGTGTGATCGATTCGGTGTTGAGGATCCGGGCTCATAACCTGTCAAATATATTCGTCTATCGATAGGTAGGAATTCCGTTGCTTAATCTTTTCACCAAGACCGGAGGACCACTCTCTATATATACAGGCACATCCAACCCATTACCAATCACCGGCCTCTAGATCCTTTGGTGGCAACTTGCCACTACCGGGCCTAGATGTCACAGGTGGCCATTGGCCACCTGCGCCACTCAATGCCTTCTGCGCATCTGCTCGCAGCGGCCTAGATGTCGTCAGGCCTAGATGTCGCCGGTGGCCATTTGCCACCTGCGCCACCCGATACCTTCCGTACGGTCATCTGCCCGCAGCAGTCCAGATAGGCCTCGGTGGGCCTCGTTGGGCGATCGATATATCTAACAAGTGTGTTTAGGAAAGCTTGGCAATACAGCTGAAAAAATGAGGGAATCGTTTCAGGTATAGATGTTGTGATTGATAACGCGATCAATCTCGGCTCATAACCTATCAAGATATGTGTATCGGTATACAGTATATTCAGTCTAGAGTGAATATCCAGATACAGGATACCCTATAATATCGATCTCCATGGCTATTCCACCAGAGGCCAGTATGCCGACACTATCAGTCTTGGTGGCTAGTACACTGGACAATACGCCGCCACTATCAGTCTTATCTCCGAGAATGTTGTCAAGATTATGATGGAAGTTTGATGGAATGATGAAGTCTTGTATGTATTGTCTTCTCTTAGAGAGAAAGGTAGAAAAAGTGAAAAGTCTGAATACACGTATATGATGTGATTCTACAAGCGACAAAGCTGAACGAGTGAGATATTGCAAAACTTCCCGTCATGCTATGCTCTGTGGCAGCAAGCATGCAAGCAAAACCGAATGACCTAAAGAAATGCCATAAAGGATGAAAGTGAAAGAATGCCATAAAGGATGAAAAAATGGAAAACATAAAGTTCCAATGGCCTCATTAAAACCTCTGCGGTAAACCCTGTGGGAGAAACCCGCAGTAGGAAAAACAGTGCCGTACAATGGGAGAACAATAAAGATAAAGACATAAATCCAATAAAGAAACCCAAACTTTTGTCTCGGCATGTATATCGGAACCACATAAATGTAGGAACCGCTTAACAGGGTAAGCACGAAGAACCGATGCTGTGAGCAAAAATAAGGCCATTTATCGAGGTGGGCATAAACCAATACCATGAGTAAGATATTGATACTTCTCCGGCGGTAGTACCTTTGCCATAATGTCTGCAAGGTTCTTGAAAGTATCGATCTCGGTGAATTCAACAACACCAGCAGTGTCAAGATATCGAGAGTTGTAAAAAGACACATCGATATGCTTGGCCTTGTCTCTCGTTATCGTAGAGCATATGGTGCTCAGTGCGCCATTCAAGTCACAGTGGATAAGCAGGACCATGGTTTCACTGGTAACATCTTGGTGTAGGTATATAAGTCCATGAGCTTCTTGAGTTGCTTCTGAGCAAGCTAGTTATTCGGCTTTGGTTGTCGATCTTGCAACGACAGTTTGCTTCTTCGATTTCCACGAAATAGGTGCTCCGGCCATTTTGAAAAGATAGCCGCCTTGAGACTTCCAGTCATACCTGTCGCCTACCCAGTCCCAATCTGTGTAGCCAACCAGCCCTTCTGAACTCCAGCCAGGACCAGAAAAGATCAACTTAACATCTGCAGTAGACTTGAGATATCGAAGGACTAGATTGGCGGCCATCATATACGTCTTGTACGGCTTGAGGAGATATCTACTGAGCGTGGCAACAGCGAATGCAATATTGGGGCGAGTTGCTTGTACGGTGTACAGGAGACTTCCAACAATCGACTGGTATTGAGCTTGATCGGCTTCAGCGTCAGTGTTATTCGACATGTTGTCCAGTCTGGTCTTGTGATCCATTGGTGTATTGACTGTATTCACGTTCTCCATCCCATATCGATGAAGAACCATGTTGATATATGACTGTTGGCCAAGTGTGACAGAGCTGTCTGGCAGACAATTGATCTCGAGCCCTAGGAACTGCTTGACTGGTCCGAGGTTCTTCATCTCATACTGGCACATCAATGACTCTTTGATGTCAATGGCTCTGCTATTAGCGGATTTGGCATAGAGGAGTTGAATATCGTCAACATAAAGTAGTAGCATTACACCTTGGTTGCATATATAGAGATTGTGGTCTGCCGATACCTTGTGGAAGCCAATGGAGAGAAGAAAGCCATCGATCAATTGGCGCCAGAGCCTTGGAGCTTGCTTGAGTCCATACAACGCCTTATTCAGCTGTAGGAAACCTGTCCTCGGTGATTCGGACAACCAGTCAATACCTTCAGGTAACTCTGCATAGACAACCTTGTCGATTTCGGGATTGAAAAATGCAGTAACCACATCGAGATGATTACTATTCCAGCTGTTGTATGCCATAAAAGCACAGAATATAGCGTAAAGTAGTCAGCTTTCCAGCCGGCGTATAAGTCTCATCAAAATCAATACCTTTCACTTGCTCATATCCTTTGACAACAAGTCTGACCTGAGCATTCTGTCTGGATAATGCTTTGTCTTATAAACCAATTTGCAGCCAATTGGCTTGCTTTCGGTATGCTTGACAAGCGTAATAACATTATTCTCCATAAGAGATGCATATTCTTCTTGCATAGCAGACTTCCAATGCTTATATAGAGTGCTGTTAAGCGCTTCACAATATGATCTTGGATCGGAGTCGGGCGGATTTGCTGCCAATGCAGTATGCTCCATCAGATGATGACTTCTTGTAACACGTCTTGCTCAATTGGTACATTGACCTTTATTGGTACGTTGACCCTTATTGGTACGTTGACCTTTATTGGTATATTGACTGGTGCATAAATCTGTAGTACGACTCAGCATAGGATCGGTGACTACCTTGTCAGGTGTCTGATGATCTTCCTTCTCAGCACTTGGCTGTATTTCTCCAGGTGCGACTTGCAACCTCAGCTCCGCAACGTGACCGGATTGTCCAGGCATGATGTCTTCAGGTGCGACTTGACCAGTTTGACCGGTTTCAACAACTTGCTCTTCGGTATATATTGGCTCCTGTTCTGGAAGTCCGAGCGCATCATTCTCATTATCAATACATAATGTATACACTGTTTGATTCTCATCAAATTTGACATCTGAGCAGTTGACCACTTTCTGTTGCTCTAGATCCCATATTCTCCAAATCTTTGTGGTATTGTGAACATAGCCAAGCATCATGCATGGCTTGGAATGAGCTTTCATTTTGGTGTTGATCCTTTGTTCCTTTGGAATCCATCTGTAGGCAAGGCAGCCAAACCTTTGTAGATGGTGCAGCTACGGCTAGTCATCTTCCATGTGATCGGTGTTGGCATTGACATCAGTCAAACACTGTTTTGCATTGCAGTCGGCCACAGCATCGACATCGGTCAAGTGCTGTTGTAGCCGGCAATGTCGGTGTAGCATTTCGTAAGGCGACCTACCATCGAGTGCATTGGTCGATGTTCGTACATGCTGGTAGCTTGCCGTTCGAATGGCTTCCACCCAGAATTACTTTGGTGCTTACGAGTCAAGTGTAACACCTGGGTACGCGGGTACGGAGGTGGAGGTAAAGATATTGCAGAGTCAGGTTCGATTTCTTTATTCACAGTGGAATAATCTTAGGTTCGTCGTGTCGGGGTTTTTCATGAGTGTGGTATCCAGGGATAGGGAATGAAGGTAGTTGGTGAGGTTCGTTCATGTGGTATATATGCGACTTCTTGTTTGTCACGTGGTTCCTTTCTTCCCATCGTCACATCAGGGGGTTCCTAGTCCTTCGACGTGTGTCCTCAGAGAGCTTCCATACATGGGTGTGGTTGGTCCTGACCGGTTCTAGCGATAAGGGTGGAGGCTAACAGTCGGCGACCTCGTATTCCCCCCGGCGCTAGTCTTTTGGACTATGCAGGCTTCGTATCAAGGTCCTAGCCAGGATCGGTCGTAACTCTTCCGGAGCTCGCCGTGCTTCCTAGTTTGCCGCTCTCCCCGCTCCGGAGTTATCCTTTCATCCGCTCGTCTCAGCCGTAACGTCCTGACTCTGGGTCTTATCTCCCATCTAGACACTCCCAGACCGGTCTTGCGATATAGGCCCCACTTATGGCGTGCGATTTGTAGGCAGCTAGTTCTGCCCTTATCTCATTCTCGTATGCAGCAGCTACAAGAGTCGGCAGTACGTCGGATCTACCCGGCAGGCTGGCCTAAGATCCATCACCCGCTGAGGTTACCCTCTGCTCCACCTGTTCTTGCCGAACTGCTTTCCGAGGCCCCGAGATTTTATCAGGGATCCTAGTCACGTGACTTACCGTTTTGCTTTTTATTTCCTCGTACCTTTACTTCCTTTGTTTCCCTCAGATGTAATACTACTCCCTCTCTTTCTTAGCTTCGGCCCGAAGCTAATTCTTTATCCTGACTCCTCCTCCTTCTTGTGATCGGTGGAATGCAGTCCTCCAGCCCCTGCATCCCTCTGGCTGCCTGGTCCCGAAGAAAACCCTCCTGCGGGAAACACTTCGGAACCAATTCGGTTGGCGGCCGGCCCTCGGATCTGGGTGGTCTTCCGACCGGTCCAGGATCCTACTGTCAGAGTGGTGCAAAGGAAACCAGGGAACAGCGGTGTTCCCCCGAAGAGGTGATCAGAAGACGGGTTGGCCTGGCACGCCAGTGTAGCAGGGGATCAGGCCGGCCATACGGTAGTCTCGCCGCCAGAGCCGGTCAAAACCAGTGGCACTTAACTGGCCAACCATGTCCGGCCAACCATGTCTCGCCACAGTTAAAGGACGGCCGCTTGTTTCTTTCTGGGATTACAATACCTTTGCTCTGCTGCTCGTTGAAAAGGTCTTTGTTGGATGAAGTTCTCCTCCCTTTCATCCTACTACCCCCCGATTGTGCTTCAACCCCTTCGGCTTCGACATGCGCCCGGAGCAGATCGGAGTCTAGCTCTTGGTGAGCTGGTTGTCCCTCAGCGCATCTGGATTCCGTCGGTGAAACTCTCGAAGTTTCTCCAGGCCACCTACCAAAAAGTTATCGTATAGTGCTTCCGTCCAGTCCTTCCGGTCGGGATAGTCGAGCCATTTGACGAGGTACAGGATGCGGCGTCCTTTCCTGGTGCTCCCAAGGACCTCGTCAACATCGTATTCCTCACTCTGTTCGATATCGTCGGCTTCTCAGAGAATCTTTGAGGGGTCCAGCGGTGCTCAGTGTTCGCTGGTTCGATAGGGTTCGAGTAGTGACACATGGAAGACATTGTAAATCTTCCATTTCCGGGGCAGCGTGAGTCGAACTGCGAGGGGCAAGACAATGTTTTCCACCTGGAAGGGGCCATGATTTTTGTGGTCCAGCTTCCGGGAGGGTCAGCGCATCTTGATATTGCGCCCGTTGAGCATCACCAAGTCTTGGATTTGGTATTCCGGTGGCTTGGTGCACCGGGGGTCCGTGTAGCAGCGCATTCGTTCGTGTGCCGCTTCCAGCCGTTCGGTGGAAGCCTTGTGTACCACATGCATCCAGTGGGCATAAAGTTTGCTGGTGGGGTTCAAGGGCCCCGAGGCGGCCGGGTCGGAGGATAGGGGATGGAATCCATAGTTAGCGTAAAACGGAGACATCCCGTTGCCCATGGTGATCGAATTGTTGTAGGCGAACTCCGCCATTGGCAGTAGGCCTACCCAGTTGTCTTGCTCGTGGCCGATGAACGCTCGGAGGTACACTTTGATTGTCTGGTTGAGGCGTTCCGTCTGTCCATCGGTTTGGGGGTGGAAGGCTGTCAACATCCTTGGGCGGATGCCGGATAGCTGCAGGAATTCTTGCCATGTCTCGGAGGTGAATCGAGAGTCCCGGTCCGAGACGATGTCCGAGGGTAGCCTGTGGTCCTTCCAGATTTCCCGGGCGAAAATGACCACTAGGTCGGCCGCAGTCTTCTTTTCTTTTTCGAGGGGGAGAAAATGCGCCATTAATGTGAATCGGTCTATAACCACCCACAATCGGTGGCATCCTTCCGAAAGTGGCAGCTCCGTGATGAAGTCCATTGCGATGGACTGCCAGGGGGCGTACGGTAGTTCCAAGGGGGAGGAAAGTCCGTATGGTTGGTGCCGGGCCGCCTTGTTCTTCTGGCATTCGGGGTAGCTTCGGACAAAGTCCGTTATTCTTTCGTTCATCTTTGGCCATCAGAAGTTGCGCCGAATTAACTCAATCGTCTTGTCCTGGCCCATGTGGTCGGCGACCTTCGTGTTGTGTTCTGATTGGAGAATCAGGGTCTTGAGGTTACCATCCTCCAGGATTCAGAGTATACACTTCCGGTAGAGTAGCCCCACCTTGATCTCGAGGACCTCTTCCATCCTAACCTTTCGGTTCCTCTGCCACACCTCACGAGGGTGGGCAGCTTCCTCCTCGACCTTCTGGTCATTCAGTGCCGCATTCCCCAGCACTGCTTCCAGTTCCTTTACCGTGCCTTGGTATTCATGGTCCTTTTTTCCTGCTTTTTTGACTGCTTCCGTGAATTCTTCAGACCATTGCCGAGGTTGGAGTGATGCCAACCTTGCCGAAGAGCAGATAAACGTTCTTTCTCGTCTGTCGTGTTCTGCAAAGTCCGGTTTTGCGAAATTGTCTTTTCGCAAAACTGTCGTGATCGCCTGGTTTTGACTCCCCCCTTTTTCAGGGCGGTACTCCGAACGCCTTGAAAGAGCGTCTGGTTTCCTGTTCCGGCTTCCTGGTCGGTAGTAAATGCGGAAGTCGATGCCGGCCAATTCTTGTGCCCACCGTGCCTGGCGTCGATTGAGTATCTTTGTGGTTGTAAAGTACTCGAGGTTCTGGTGATCGCTGAACACCTGAACCTGGTTCATTGCTCCTTCGCAGTACCGGTGCCAGTGTTTGAAGGTATCGACAATTGCCAGGAGTTCCTTGTTGTGGATTTCGTAGTTAATGTCCACCGGCTGAAACTTCCGAGAGTGGAAGGCAACCGGGTGAAGTCTCCCCTCCTCGTCTCTTTGCGACAGGACGGCCCCGATGGTGAAGTCAGAGGTGTCTGTTTCGATGATCACAGGCTTGGTAGCGTCAAAGTGGGCCAGTATCGGTGCTGTTGTGAACCATTGCTTCAGCTCCAGAAAGGCTTCTTCTGCCTGTGGGTTCCATGCCCATTCCTTTTTCCCTCCTTTCGTCAGCTCCATTAGGGGTCTGGCGACTCGGGAGTAGTCCTTAATAAAGCGTCGGTAGAAATTAGCAAATCCCAAGAAGGACTGTACTTCTGTTAACGATGCTGGAGTTTTCCATTCCAGCACTGCCTCCAGTTTTCCCGTTGCCATTTTGATCCCCTCCTGCCCGATGACGTATCCCAGGAATTACATTTCCTGGGTTTTCCAGACACACTTGTCCGGGGAGACTGCCAGTCGGTTTTCCTGCAGCCTTCTCAATATTTCCTTAACTCGTTGATCGTGTTCTTCCTCGGTTTTGGCATACATCAAGAAATCGTCCATGTAAACCAAGAGACCCAGGTTGAACATGTCGGAGAAGACGTGGTTCATCATGTCTTGGAAGGTTGATGGAGCGTTGGTTAATCCGAACGGCATGACTTGGAATTTGTAGAGCCCGTAACGGGTTCGGAAGGCTGTCTTCCATTCATCTCCTTCCTGAATGCGAACCAGGTGAAACCCATTCTTTAGATCCAGTTTAGTGAACCATCTGGCTCCCTGAACTCGGTCCTGTAGTTAGTGCATGAGGGGAAGGGGGTATCGGTTGGGAATCGTCATACGGTTGAGGGCCCGGTAGTCAACGTAGAGCCGGAGTCCTCTTCCATTTGGTTTTGGTACGAACAGAATCGGAGATCCCTCTGGGGAGGTGGATCTCCAGATTTTGCCTGTTCGCAGTATTTCCTTAAGCCACTCCCGGAGGGTCTGGAGTTCATTCTCCGAAAGGGGATAAATTGGTCCCCAGGGGGGAGTTTCTCCTTCCTTGAGGTCGATCTTGCAACCGTATGGCCGGTGTATCGGTAGCGCCTCTGCTGCCTCCCGGCCCATGATGTCGAGATAACCTCTGAACTGCTTAGGGATCTGGTCCCGAGGGTCCTCCTCGTTTATTGCTGAGACATACCCAATGACTTTGGCTCCTGGGTCAAGGGTGACCGTCTCATCCAGGGACAGAGAGAATTCCGCTGTTTCAAATCCCGTGCATTTTTCCAGGCAGTTGCGTCTGCTGAAGCGGAGTTCTTCTGAGTCCCATGTGCCCTGGGGGGGGGTGCTTCGCAATCCACCAGAATGGCAGGAAGAGGTCGACTTCCAGCTCCAATAGTGCGACCTCAAACACCTCCTGGGAATAGTGAGTGAGGCTTTCGATGCTGGAGCAGGAGTGGCTCGGTGTATTCCATCCCTGCCCCCTTGACTTCTTCCCCCGTGCAGTTTAGTAGTGGGGCTGCCTCCCTTCTGCGGATTTGGGGTATGTTGAGCTGCTCATTAATCCTCATGCTAATCAGGGGTACCGAGCAACCGGTGTCGAGTAGGGCCCGTACCACGTGTTGGGTCGGGCCCCATGAAATGATCATGGTAGTGATCGGTCTTTTGCCGCACTGTGGTTTGTTCGTAGACTTTTCAGGCGAGGCTTTGTTAGGGTTTAGCCTTCTTCGTTGTCTATCCTGCGAGGTTCCAGCACTTGGTTCCTCCGGACCCTTTCATTTTCGGTTTGTTCCACAAATTGTTGGCAAGGACCTGGGGTGCGGCGAGCCCCGTCCTCCTAAAAATCCGAGTCTTCCTGCCAGGCCGACTGTTGCGTCATGGCGGCGGCTTCCCGCATGTCCTCATCCTCGACCTTGACATGGGCAGCCTTGGCTTGTTTGGGGGCTGGAGCCTCCTCGGCCTCCTTCCCTCTCTTTTTCCTTGGATCGAGCTCGCTCGCTTCGGGGCTTCTGGTAGCTCCGTGCCCTTGACTGTTGTTCGGGTGTAGCAGTCCTGGGTGGTGTGGTTGTCCCGGCCACACCTCCAGCTGTTGGCTTTGCTGTTCTTGTGGGAGTCGATCTCGTTTTGTGGGACCCCCTTGAAGGCGTTGCCACCGCTTCCCCAATGGCTCTCCGTCTATGATTTTCTCAGCTTTTCAGCCTTGCAACCCGAGTCAGACTTTCCGGCCTGCTTGGGGCCACCGCTCTCCTTGCCCTTTCGGGCATTGCCTGGATTTCTCCCATCCGGGCCGTCCTTCCGTCCTGTGCGGCTTCCTGGCTGTGCCTCGCAAGCCGCCTTTAGGGCCTTTCTTTGTTCCACGTGAAGACCGGCATTGTAGGTGGCCGTGAGAAAGTGTTCATCGTCTATGAACTCCTCCATGTAGTGGGCGAAGCATATGTCCAGGATGTCGTCGGGCATTGCCTGGTCGATCTTCTCCCTTAATCCTTCGCCAGTGGCTCGGGCGTACACATTCAAGGTGCAGAATTCAGTGAAGTATGCCTTGATGTCGTCTTTGTACCGCAACTGACTGAGCTTAAGCTTGGCGTTCGCGGCTTACCTGGTGTCTCGAAATTCGGCCCGGATTGCCGCGGTGTATCGGGCCCAGGTGTCCCGGTCTGCCCTTGTCCTTCGTCGCTGCTGGTGCCAGGCTTTTGGGGTGTCCGACAGCAGTGTTCCCACCCAAGCGATTTTCTGGGCGTCCAGGGTTTCTGGGTAGAACCCGATGTACTCAAGAACCGATTACCACCAGATATTGAACGTCGAGGTGGGTTTCCCATCGAAGATTTTTGAATTCTTCAGCTTGAGTCGGGAAGTATTGGTTCTTACCTCCGGGGCCCTTTGGTCGGTCCGGGCTGCCGCGATGCCTTCTCCCACCAGTCGAGCGATTTCTTCTGGGGTGAGCATGGTGGCGATGAGCCCTTCCTGAAGTCGGGTGGCTCCCGGCAGGGGTCTTCCGGTTACCGGGTTTCGCCGCCTCTCTGGGACTGTATACATATTGTCGTCACTGTTGCCCGGGTCTTCGTTCCTGTTGGGGTTCTCCGGTTCCGGGGAGGGAGACCGGAGTACCAACCTTGTTCGGGGTCGTCTTGGGGGGTCTCCTTTGGCCCCTCCCGCCACTGCTTCCGGGGTTCCTTCCCTTGAAGCTGGGAGGGGGACGTCATTTGGGAGAGCCGGCTGTAGGTAGGTGGGCGTTGTGGTCGCCCGTTTAATGGCACTTACCTCCCTGCGCAGTCGTTGCTGTTCCTTGGCCAGTTACTCGGTTTCCTCTTGTTGGTTCATGGCCCACTTCTCGCAGTTGGTGTTCCAGGTTTGTTGTTCCTCGGCCCGTTTTTGGTCTGCAACCTGGAGGAACTGGACGGCATCGTTCAATCGCGTGATTCGGGTTATCTGGTGCCCCTCCCTCTCGGTCTGGTCTTTATCACGGGAGGCGATGGCTGTCCAGACATCGGTGGTAAATTTTCGAGGGCTTGCGTGAGCAGGTGGTAGTTGCGCTCGATTGCGACGATTCGCCGGTCGGCCCGGTCATAGGCGTCACCGCACATTCCATGTAGCTGCTCCAGGTCCCATTGAGCCTGCTGGTGCTACGTGACCAGCAGTCGGACCCAGGCAGTGGGGTTTGGGAGGTCGATCGTCCGTTGATTGGTTTCGGTGTCGTTGTATACCTCCAAGGCGGTCCGTGGATACTCCAACCGGAGTATATCGACGTTGAATTCGGTCATCCTAAATATTAATCCAGGACGTGCCCTGTATAGATCATTTCGTCTTCGTTGAACTCGTAGTCGCAGATGTCCCGAAAGTCAAGTCCTGTAAGGTCTGCGCACTGATGGGCGAATACGCAGTCGTACCAGTATTGTGTATACCAATGCTGGGGTGTGCAATCGATGGCCTCTGAAGGGATTGGGCCGTCAATGCGTTCGTCCCAGGGAACTTCGTAGAGCAGGGCTTCGATTGATTGGTAGCTCTGATCGAAGTGCTGGGTGGATAGTGGTTCGAAGATATTTGCCAATTCGAGAAGGAAGAATTGGTCTTGCTAGAACGAGTGCATAGGTGTAAATCGAAGGTGACTTTATGAACCAAGATTATAGTGTGACACCTGGGTACGCGGGTACGGAGGTGGAGGTAAAGATATTTCAGAGTCAGGTTCGATTTCTTTATTCACAGCGGAATAATCTTAGGTTCGTCGTGTCGGGGTGTTTCGTGAGTGTGGTATCCGATGATAGGAAATGAAGGTAGTTGGTGAGGTTCGTTCATGTGGTATATATGCGACTTCTTGTTTGTCACGTGGTTTCTTTCTTCCTGTCGTCATGTCAGTGGGTTCCTAGTCCTTCAACGTGCGTCCTCAGAGAGCTTCCGCACATTGGTGTGGTTAGTCCAGACCGGTTCTAGCGATAAGGGTGGAGGCTAACAGTCGGCGACCTCGTATTCCCCCCGGCGCTAGTCTTTCGCACTATGCGGGCTTCGTATCAAGGTCCTAGCCAGGATCGGTCATAACTCTTCCGGAGCTCACCGTCCTTCCTAGGTTGCCACTGTCTCTGCTCCGGAGTTATCATTTCGTCTGTTTGTCTCGGCCGTAAGGTCCTGACTCCGGGTCTTATCTCCCGTCTAGACTCTCCCAGACCGGTCTTGCAACATAGGTCCCGCTTATGGCGTGGGATTTGTAGGAAGCTAGTTCTGCCCTTATCTCGTTCTCGTATGCAGCGGCTACAAGAGTCGGCAGTGCGTCGGGTCTACCTGGCAGGCTGGCCTAAGATCCACCACCCGCTGATGTTACCCTCAGCTCCGCCTGTTCTTGCCGAACTGCTTTCCGAGGCCCTGAGATTTTATCAGGGATCCCTAGTCACGTTGTTGGGGAGCCAAGAGAATGGGCACTGTGTGAGATTCTTCTGTGGAAGGAGGAAGGGCCAAACCCAACCAAAAACGAGTAGTATTCGCGTCAAAGTGGGGGAGAACGTCAAGAGAAGGTATGAATT
>Ga0307516_10007915_pt1 | contig 12107 bp, 17 predicted proteins | sample 19_EM_MG_FD_203310 | JGI IMG/M metagenome (GOLD analysis project Ga0307516, IMG submission 203310) | Populus trichocarpa ectomycorrhiza microbial communities from riparian zone in the Pacific Northwest, United States - 19_EM | ecosystem: Host-associated > Plants > Roots > Unclassified | place...
ATCATCGTCATACTCATCGTACTCGTCGGCATCGTGTATAAGGGGGGTGTGCTGAGCAAGTCGTAACAGTTCGAGACGAAGTTGTTCAATCGCCTTGAGGTCCTTTGCTGTCAGATCTACGATGTCCTTCCTAGTATGGTCGAGAAGATTCTCAACGTGTGGGGTAAACGAGTATCTGAGCCCGGATAGGTTGGTATTGTTTAAAAGGACGGGGATAAGAATGAAATTGCTTGACGGAGATAGGCAGTATGACAGACCCTGAGGGTTGAGCTGCGCGGTACTCATCGGAGACATGCGAACTGTATGTTGTCCGACAAGGTGGTCATCCCTGGTGCCAAGAGAAGAGAAGAGTCCAAAGGTTAAAGGTGCAAGATATTCCACGAAATTGAATATTTCCGGCATCGAAGAGACGACCTGATCACCTGCGTCGAGGTCAATACCTGCGTAAGAGACTCCTTGAAGAAAAATCAAGGACACACCTGGAAAGGATGGCGCGGTTGGTCTGGATGTGCGAGACCCAGAGTGCAGGTTTAGACTGATCCCGCCAAACATTGTGCCGTCCAAAAACCATAGGAACATAATTTGGAGTAAGACCACAGCCTTTGCGTAATTGAGCCTTGGTATGCGAAGTTGTGCGAGTGTGATGCAGTAGACAAAGTCGACAAAAAGCCATTTTATGCATTTTGCGTGGCCCCCCTCCCGAGAAAGCAGATGCCAAGAGAAGTCAGCCAACTTGACGGCCTACATATTACGATTAGCGGTGGATGAGGTATCCTTCTGTGGCAAAGCGTACTAACCTGACAGAGGAGTCCAAGGCTAAGAGCATAAAGGCGTTGGGACGGAGTGTCGATATATTTTTCTGGAATGAGTGGTGAGGGCTCTGTCGACGGAGGCGGTTGCGGTCTGCGAGCCGACATGGCTGAGGCGCGCAAAGAGTGGCAGGGGACCACGTGATCGTCCTGTATGGCGACACGTGCTCAGACTGCGGGTCTGATCAAATGTCATCTACTGCTATTAGTACTGCGCACTCGATCTCTGAGTTCTCATCTCACCTCGTCCGAATGGCTGATAATCGCAGTCTCCCATCCCTTCCCAAGATCGAAGGGGACAGTATAGATCTCATTCTAGACGTCTATACCCACCACTCCATTCGGCCTCCCGCGCAACCGCTTAACCAAGAGTATGGTGATACCGATCGTCTTGCAGAGCTCGGGGCCAAGATCCTCGAACTCGCCGTCACCTTCCACTACTATTCAAAAAGGCCAATGTTATCCGCTTCCGAGTTGACCGTAGGTTTCCATGAACATCATAGTTGCCCAACCAGTGAGTCATCAGCAAATCACCGGTTTGCTACAGAAGCTACATAGGACTACGTAGTGCTGCGTAGCACTATGTAGCTCCTGTAGTGAATCAGTGATTTGCTGATGCATCCAACACGTTATATTCCAGGAGAAAGGTAGTAGCGCTCTCTCAGAGGCGAACATCGCTTCTTGGCTCGATAATTACGGATTACGGAACAAGTTACGCTATGCACAGTCGGAGAAAGAAAAAATCAACACCCCCCAGGTACGAATACCCGGTGGATCCGATCAGCAGCCTTCCTCGTATTGAAACTACGTACAGGAACTTCGACGTTTTTTCAACACGTACGTCGGCGCTGTCTACATACGCAATGGAATGTCCGTTGTGCAGGATTGGATCTCTCGTTTAATCGATCCTGATGCCGATCCCGCACCCAACTACCCAGGTTTGGATCCGGCAATGCCAGTCTCTCCCACTAACCAGAACTCGAACTGGAGTTCAACCCCGCCACCTTGGAGTTCTCCACCCCCCCAACCTCCCAGCAGTCCACCCCCTCCACTTCCCCCCTCTGTGTCGAACGCGCCATCCGCCGGAAGCACCAACCTCGTGTCTTTGGCGCTTGTCAATCAAACAGCTATGCAGCGAGGGTTCGCAGTAACATATCAAGCTGAGCAGAGTGGACCCCCTCATCTACCCATTTGGACGGTGCGGTGCTGCAGTAGGTCGCTTTTTTAGTGCTCTTATTACCAACCTCACAACATCTCGCAGTGAATACTGTTGAACAGGGTCGAGGTACAGGAAAAAGTCAGAAGATAGCAAAGGAGGAAGCGGCTCGACAAGCCTGGGTAAGAATGGGGTGGTAAACGTGGTACTAACCTCCTTTCCTATACCCGTTTTCTTCGCGAAACTTCCCCGTATTCACTTGGGGGCCCTCTTCCTTGGACACGTATTTTAAAGTCTAGCATTCTTTACCATCTTCTCACTGCAAGCCGACTCGTTATCTTTGTTCGAAGAGATATGTTCCATTGAATGTGTGTACTAGCTCAGATACCAGAACACGAGGTATGCCCCTACTAACCCTAACAAGATCTTTACCTGGGGATCGAGGTTTGTTAACTTTGCGGTGGCCTGGTCCACAGTGACCTTGACGTCTGTGCTGTCGACGGATGTAGGTCCACCCCCCAATGTTTGGCCTTTCCCCGTGAATCCCCCGGAAGTAGATGTCGCAGAATGTCTACGGGTAGCATCCTCAAGGGCACTAAATTGCAGAAGAGCGTTAAACAAGGTCACCCAAATGCAACTGCCCCAGATTCTTGCTTACGCTTTGTTCGCCCCCCGGACTTGGTCTACTTTCTGTTGCCCCTTTAGAAAGATGAAAGTCGGCCTGCGAACCGTTATTCTATCAGATTGGTCCGTAGAGAAGATCCGGGAATTACATAGCGGAGATGGCATAACGACTAGCAACATCCTTGGCCACGTCGACATCACACTTGAGGAAGTTCACGTTTTTGTGCTTGCGTGCCAGTGCTTCGTATACCGGCGCAATCGTGTGGCATGGGCCACACCTAACATGAAGAGTTAGCGTAATAGTTCAGTAGTGTACATCGAGAGATTACCAGGTAGCATGGAAGTCGATGACCTATCGAATATATTCGAGACAATCCAATGAGGTTGAAATGAGGAGCCTCACTGTCAGTTTATCCTGAGACTTGTCGAGGATTCCATCCAATTGCGAAACGGATGAAATATGTGTTAGAGACATTGAGGTGTGGTGCCGGTGGTGTTGTGTCACTGTGACTCACGTGGACACTACTTAACAGCCTTTGCTCCTTCAATCACGAGCTAGCGTCCGCTTTTGCCACTACCTTTATCTTTATCCCATAAACCAGCTGTTGAAACATGTCAGGACGAGGAAAGGGTGGAAAGGTTGCCCTCCTTCATTTCTGCTCATCTCTCGGAGAGTCCTGATATCCCTGTGCAGGGTCTCGGAAAAGGTGGTGCAAAGAGGCACCGCAAGATTCTTCGCGACAACATCCAAGGCATCACCAAACCCGTGAGTCCTCCAGCTGTGGCTTTCTATCGGTGCTCTAAATTCTAATACCAACGCTGCCACAGGCCATCCGTCGCCTTGCCCGCCGTGGAGGTGTCAAACGTATCTCTGGACTCATCTACGAGGAGACTCGTGGTGTCTTGAAGATCTTCCTTGAGAATGTCATTCGTGACTCCGTTACCTACACCGAGCATGCCAAACGGTATGCCGCACTTTTGACATCCTTCTCAGCTCCGGATGACTCATGAATGCTCTTTTCACAGCAAAACGGTCACAGCACTTGACGTTGTCTATGCTCTGAAGCGTTCCGGCCGCACCCTTTACGGTTTCGGTGCTTAGACGGCGTCCATCCTATTTTTCGGGATTTTCAATAGCTACTGTTTTCCTGTCAAATGTACAATATTAAGCCGAAACGTATGTTTTACCAGAAATGAGACGAGCGATAGGAGAAGCGCGGCGATGTATCTATATAGCAAGGCAATCCGTCCTTTATCATTCCAGAGTATTGTCTTGTTCTAAAATGGCTGGATGATGACGTGGATTGAACGTCAAAGCATGGAATGAGGTGACAGCTGCGTGAGCAGGCGCCTGATGGGACGCCTTTGCAGCTTCTTCATCCAACATCTCGGTGAGCCGCGAGGGGGGAATAATATGTGTTCCTGGAGGAGGACAGTATGGGACCGGAAATCCAGGAGAAATACGATAATCCCTCGAAAGGATGACTTTCTCAGGTCGACTGTGTTCGCCTGCAGATGATGCTCGACGTCGTCGAACATAGCCTGGGGCCACCACATTCGGCTGACCGATAATATTTGGGACCGTTGCTTTCACATCCATGCTAGTCTTGTCGCCCTCGTTGGCGTGTAACGTCAGCCGGGACAAAGCCCAGTGGTGCATGCTCCAGACGCGGGACTTGGCGACAGGACTGGCAGAGGAAGATTTCGAAGCCTCAACAAGGGGTTTCGTCTGGCCGGAATTCCCATCAGTCGTGGAAGGAAGATCGGGAGGCTCCATCTTCTCCGCTACCAGTTTCGGTGCAACGGCTTTCTTCATGACGTGTATCAGTCGTATTCTCTTGCCTTGGAGGGGATGGAGGAGCAATGGAGAGCACGAAAAAGACAGAGGCGTCAAGACCTTTTCGCCGTCTATTATTTTGCTGCCGGATCCATCTGCTCTGCGATCGTCCACAAAATATTCAAACCTCCAGTGGACCCTTGGACCGTGCGAGACGCCGGGACTTTCGCTCGTTGCTTTCGGTGCATGCAAAGACGACAGCTCATTTCCTCGTACGACATAAACGCCATTAGACTTTAGCCTCAGAGAAGCTTGCCGCGAGCAATAATCCCGCGTTTCGTCCCCATTGAGAGTAATGCGTCGTAGAACAGGTAGACCGTCGATCGGAGCGTAATGAAAGATAAATGATTGTCTATGGATGGGCCTGAAATGCGCCACCCCGGATGTATCACCAGCAGGTGCCAGAGACTGCTTATTATTGAACCCAGAGAACTTGAAGCGCGCTACGACTCCGCGAAAACCTTCTTGGTCGATCACCATCTCCACAATTGTTTTATCAAGCCAAGAGAGATCTTTTGGCCGGGCTTGTTTGGCAGGCGGAGTTTCACCGAGAGGAAAACGTGTCCGACGGTACTGCGGAGAAGAAGGAGCAGAGTCGCAGCGGGATTCGAGACAAGCTAGAGCAGCTGCAATAGCCATTTTTCGAGTTGCATCGTCCAGTCCCAGCACCGCACACGTGTCGCCGTCGGCAGGAGATGATTCAATTGAATGAGTCAGCGGGGAAGGTGGCTGGTAAAATACAGGGTGAACAATGCAGGGCTCCGGTGGAGAAAATGATTTGAATGTTCCTTTTCTCGGCGTTGATGGGAGCGCTTGTGAGTCTTGAGTTACCGAGCCGCAATCATCGCCAGAGGAGGGAGATCCTGAACGCGATGGACAAGTATCGTACATGATTTCTTGTTCGCTATCTGTGCCCATGCCTATGTATTGGGTGCTGGAAAAACTCTCGGCCGTTCGTCTCCGGTCCAGTGAGATGGTGGATGTCTCGGGAGCTCTGCGTTTTCTGGGGGTGGGCCCAAAGGTTCCGACTGTTTCAATAGTAGTGATACTCGAACTTTGTTCCATATGTCTAGAGCATAAGCGAGCCATATCTTTGGGCGAGACCTCGTCATCCAGATTCAAGTAAATAGGAATGTGGCCTGAAGTGAACGTCGAAGATAATTGACTTGAGCTCAGAATCGGAGACGGTGGCGTCAGAGAGGATAGGGCCACGAGAGCAGACGACGACGGGGGAAGTCGAAAAGACTCACGTCCATCCATGTGTCGACGAAGACCGACGAGGCGGAGCGATACGTCACTAATTCAGTTGAAATATATTGCGTATTTCAAATATATTCTATCCAATCCAATCCTATTTTATCAATCCAAGGCCTAGATTCTTAGGTATTCCTGGAAAGTTCTCCGTCCGCTGCACGTTGAGCGATTTTCTCCGTTTTTCTTCCGACCGAAGCCTTGTTTTTGAGCAGACAGTAATCCCCAAATTCATTGTGGGTCTGCCAGAGCGCGCCAGGAGCCCAGAACGCCCTGGTGAGAAGGCGGGAGTGCCTCGTATCAATGAATGAATTGCAATAAACACGCTCCCATGTCTGCTCATCGGTAGCATAGCGGGGTTCGAGCGCAGAGGTTATAGGGTGCAATGGGAAGTCGAGATCCATCAGATAATCACACGTCTCTAGAGCATTCTTGAGAGACGTAAGCATAAATCCTTAACAGCGGGTCCACAACACCTACATATCGCGATGGCTCCTCTTCATTCAAATCATTTTGATGTTCAGGAACGATCCTTGTTCCTGGCTGAAGCCACCATGTCGGTGAAACTTCCACCGGAGCATTGGTGAAATGACCTGGAAGGAGACCCCTGAACTCGCTCTTTATAAATTCGACCGACACTCCATCTGGGACGAGATAATTGCCGGGAAAGCGATGCCATTCCTTGCCGAGGCATAATTTAAGATTGAAGCTTATGATAGGAGTAAGGTCCACGCGGTGGTCATCATCCGGGTTATCCATGGCAAGGATACCAGTTACATTGAGAAGGCGCGGAAGTTCCTCCTGTTCAAATTTAAACAGAACTGTCATTGGGGCATGGTAGTATTTCCAGAGTGCCATGCATCGTGAAAATGAAAGGATACTCGAAGCAACGATGACAGACAATGTAAATCTGGCGAAGATCATGGATCGTGAGGCCTGAAGATGGGACCCATCAGGTTGAGGTACTTTACAGGGAGAAAAGAACTGACTCGATAAGGTGAATTGGTTAGTTTGATGAACAAGGTCTCTTGCCAACCTCGTACAAGGTACAATGTGACAGCAGCATTGAAGCAAAGCAACGGATATGCCGGAAACATGAAACGCTCTTCTTTGTGGGCTTGTAGTGTCAAGATTCCAAGCCAGAGATAGAAAGGAGCGAGTCGGAACGCAAGGAGGGTGAACGGCGAGCTCTCGCTGGCGGTCGGCTTGATGAAGCCTAATCGTTTTTTGTCGATAAAGGAAGTGACTGCCAGGGCTGGAAGTGCAAGGAATGCCAGAGGCATGAGAATATTGAAGTTCAGAATGAGGTTGGAGAAGTAAAAGTGCCAGGGAGATGTTCCGTAGAGGTTTGGTCCTCGTTTGGTACCACCAAAGATGTTATACCGAATGATGTTCCAAGGAACCACCGTCAGCTTTCCATATGCTACGCTGTCGATGAAAATGACGGGAACCTAGGCAGGGATGAGTGAAAAGTTAATACAGAAAAAATCCGCTGGATTTACGAATATGAGAGAAGCAACAATGCCAGCACTGATGAGACGTTTCCAGCGCCTGAAGATCCAAGACTGGTAGGCTTCTGGAACTACTCGGTCAGCTCCAAAGACGAAGAGTTCTTCAAGGACAAAAGGGAGTGCTAAAGCGAGCGCGAATGGCCATCCCACGATTGCGCCAACGGCGAAGGCAAAAGTGGCTAGCCATGTCCTACGAGTATTGCGAATACTCGGCAGCTCCAAGGCGTGTGAGAATGCATACATGGCCATGTACATTGCAAAGGAGGAAGGGAGGAAGGCTGAAAGAGGGAATTAACGTGATCCGTGCTGTAGACAAGCTGGTATACCTGCAGAAGCATTCCACATGCCTGTGCTGCAAAGGAGCATGAAGAAGAAGTAACGGCCAACACGTTGATTTATGTTATCGGCGACGGTACGGTAGAGCTTGGCTTCTGCGAGTACGCAGATGGTCGATAGGAGGATTCTGACTGCAAAGAAAACGGGACGCTGGGGATGTCATGAAATGGTGGAATGAAGGCGGAAGGGGAGATGAGGGACCTTTTCGCGACCGACGAGGATGGGGACGATGCGGGTAGGAAGAAAATGGAGAAGGATGTATGCCCAGCTCCGGATAGCATACTGAGGAGCGACTTCCCAGGTCTGAAAGCCAGAGCCTCTGTCGAAAAAGTGCAAGGGTTCCCAAAAGTTGTAGACTGAAACGGGGTGAGTTATACGGAAGCGGGCATGGAAGAAGCGTACCTTCGTCGCAGTCATCAATGTTGGAATACATTGCGGCTGCAAAGCGGACGAGAAGGAGGATGCGGACGGCGAGGGAGAAGCTGGGGGACCATGGGGGACGCTGTGCTCTGGGGGGGATGAGGACGGGACGGGGGGTGGGGAGGGGGAGGTCACCTGCGGAGCTGGTCCTGGAGGATGCCAGCGTGCTGTGTGGGTTTCTTGGGTGGTGCTGCGGTCTCTGGTCGACGGAGACGGAGGTGGGTGGCCATATGTGGCAAGGGACAAGGTTGGGATCTGATCGATGATCTCCGATCTTGTTTGCAAAAGGGTATTACGTATGTATGGTCAGGGTCTACCCTACTTCTGGAGTGAATTTGCAAATGGACTCTGGCTCGTCCAGACAGTCTTGTTGTTCCCGCCCGCTCTTGTCGTGAACCAGCTCCGACATCTCCACCGTCGAGTCCTCGTTCCCCTCGTCATGGACTCTCCACAGACGGCAGCGTACTTTATCACCGTCACTCAGATATACTTTTGTGGTGCGTCGTGGCCGTCAACGCTTCCGCTCCCCCCTAACCCGAGGATTTTGCAGCCATGTGTACCAAATTCTCTTTCCGTCCTGTCTTCCCCAAGTTTGACGCGTGTTCTTGCGCATAGATGCCATTGTTATCTACGACTGGCTCATCAGTCTTAGCAGAGAATGGACTTTTGTGAGCACTGCCTGCTCTCTCTCCCTCCAACTCATCTGTATCTCTCGTGCCAGATTTGGAGGACGCACTGGACTCCCGTCAAGGCGGCCTATCTCTTCTGCCGGCAAGTTTCCCTCCCCACCCATTCCACTCCACTCATTGGTTTAACTCAGCTATTGGGTCATCGCCGTCGTTCCATACCTCCTCTTCTGCTTCGTCGCCGATCATTCACTGGAACTATGCGAGAAGTTATACAAGGTACCACTTCCCTTCTCTCCATCCTTTTGCTATGCCTCTGACGCATACATTTCATCAGTCCCCGGTCTTCCTCGCAATGTGGAATCAAGTCGCCTCACAAGGCTCGTTTTCTCGCATCTCTACACCATCTTCATCCTGAAACCGCGCATAATCAGCCATTCTTCTCATTCGAACTTATGCGTTTTTTAATAAAAATTCTTTCGTTCTCGCCTCTCTTGTGTGTGCCCTTTTGGGGGTAATATCATACCAGCTCTTTGTCGCTTCTAACGAGATGCTTCGTAGGTGTCTCCCTTCCCCCCTTTTGCGTCTACTCACCTGATTTTGAAATAGTACTTCCGTTCGCTAAACCTCCTTACGTGAGCCATTTCCCCGTGCCCTGCATCTTCCGTTTATCCCTGCCCTCAGACCAAAGGGCCGTGTTTTCCGGTGGCGAAACCTCATTCGGCACATCTTCTCGGCAAGTCACTTCTTCCTGTGCTATGCGTTCCCCAAGCTCAACGTTTTGGACAGGCTTTTTCGTTGGTAGTTTGCTAAGTCACTACAGCAGGACGCTTATTCTTTTCTGGCAGATTGCCCCGCTCCTCTTTGACACTATTGTTACAACCATGACCATAGGGAAGGCATTTGCCATCCGCAGACAATACGGCGGGGATTCACACAATAGACTTATTCGAACTTTCATCCGCGAGGGTGTGTAGCCGTCTTCCCACCTTTAACTTGGCTTCTGATCCCTCCACACCAGGTGTTTTTTATTATATTCTTATTTCTATTGCAAACTTGGTTTGTCTCGACATTGTATACATTTCGCCTGTCATTATTGACTGAAGCCGCAGGTTAATGGAATATTTTATATGCAGTATGCACCTGAGACTTGCCCATGCTTCGTATACTCATGAACCCCCTAGACCTCGTCAAGTCATCTCTGCTATCAACATTCCTCTGAGCGTCATGATGGGTCCTGTTTTGGCTTGCCGTCTTGTACGAGGTCTCGTTCTCGTCGCTCCCACTTACCTATAAACTCCTGCCTAAGGTTCTCGACCTTCGTGAACGTGGTTCAGAAACGGAATCCGAATCAGTAGGGACAGCAGCATTTACTAACAAGTCACTCCAGCAAGACTCACCCTTTACACCCCCCGGACGCCCACACAAAGCCCGGATAGGCTATGGCCGCACTCGCAATGAATTCAACACCTTCAGTTCCAACATCATGTTGACCACCCTGGGGAGCATCCCTCCGGACCCCGACATCCTCGAACAGGACCTTGCAGAGGTGGATAATGTTCGCTTCGGGCCCAACACGGACATGCACAGTCTCGGTGGTACGGGAGGCGAGGATGGGGAGGATGTACCTGATGGCGAGAGACATCCTAATGGGACACCGACACCGACATACCATTCTCTTGAAATCGGCTTCAGACCAGGTTCTTCGCGTCCCAGTCACGAGGACCTCAGAGCCATTCAAAAACCAACACCGACATACCACCCCCTTGAAATTGGCTTCAAACCAGGTTCTTCTCGTCCCAGCCACGAGGACCTCAAACCCATTCAAAATCGTGCTGATGTGGACCATGGACCATCCATCGTTTGACTCGGCGCTTGTGCACGTATTTTCTTGTCTCTCTTACTTTACAGGTTTAGATTCACTCAAGCCTCTTGATGTGGATACTGGCCTCTTGTCATAATCCGTACGTTACCTGCCTCCTTGTTCACGCACTGTATTTCTAGTCCTTCTGTTCTCCGATCCCATTTATGTTGTCTCTTCCATCCACGTTCTTTGGCCACGCCCCATTACGTAGACCCTACATATTATTCTTGGCACCGTACGTCACCATCGACACGTTTCACGTTACTTTGGCACATTGAAAATTGATCGCAGTTACTCTGCCCATCCACGTGTTTACTTCCGCAGGTTTGCAATGAGTTACAAGCTGTTGCCAGGCGCTTCAACACGGCTGACAACTGGCCACAATGGATCGTCGACCCGCCCTTCTCAAGGCACCTCCAGAAGTCATTCTATCTATCTGTGAGTGTCTGTGATCATCCTCCGATTTCATACCCAGAATCACCGCCGATCTTAAAGTATCTTATCTCGACCTCCCGGACCTTGCTGCCCTGGTCAAGACTTTCCCTGAGCTGGCAGACCTGACCGGCGACCCCGTCCTGCATCAGAACCGAGTCAGATTCGTTGCTCCATCCCGTGTGCAACACTCTCTCTTTGGAGCGAGCCCTGGTGGTCTCCCATTCAGACCTACCGTTGGTGATTTGATCCATCGAGATGTCATACGAGGATTGGGCATAGAAAGAAGGTGGAGGATGGGAGCTTATTTCTACTCTGTTAGCGTGCGTTCGGAATCATCATCCACACCCTTTGGAAGGCTGATTGCCATCTTTTATAGTCGATCAAGCAATACGAGAATGGCCTTCGCTTTGCACGACGGCATGCAAGCGACGTGATTTCATTCCAGTTGCGGCGCCGTTCCTCGCGCGATGCGTTTCTCAACCACCTCCATGTTATCCATGTACTACCGGACGTCGAGTCTTCGTCGATTGCTGTCTCTGCGAAGCTTCTCCCGGTGATACATCAACTCAAATGGTCCCTTCAGCGAGACAAGCTTTCCAGGGTGGTCAGATCTGGGTTTTGTGGTGTGGAAGGCAAGGACTTTGGGACATGGCGTCAACAGCAGGGTCAAAGGGTTGTGGAGGAGGGCGAAAGGGTTCGGTTGGCGGTTTGTCCTGATATCAAGAAGATCTTGGGATTTTACGAGAGACTGGGACGATTAGCCGTATAATGCAAGTGTACATTGAAAGTGTTTCGAGATATCGTTTCCAAAAATAGCTTGACTCGATGGAGGCAAGCCGGGTCCTCATCGAAGTCTGTGTCGACTCTGTCACATCTGCCACCAAGTCTGTTGAATCTCGGTTGCATGTCTCCACCCCACCTAACCTTTTGTAGTGCTGCTAGGGGTGGCGCTGACCGACTCGAACTTTGCGGCAATCTAGGTCTCGGTGGTGGCACAACTCCAAGTTTCGGACTGTTAACAGCCGTTCAGAGGGAAACTCATGACCTGCCTATCATGGTCTGAACCAAGGCTTTAATCTGTTCGCGTGGTATTTGAGCACTCCCGTTCACAGGTTATGATTCGACCTCGCACCGGAGATTTTGTGTATTCTGATGATGAGATGAATGTCATGCTGCAAGACATCCGCACATTTAAACACCATTTAGGGGTTCGTGGATTTGTGGTTGGGATTTTGACC
>Ga0307516_10007916_pt1 | contig 12107 bp, 11 predicted proteins | sample 19_EM_MG_FD_203310 | JGI IMG/M metagenome (GOLD analysis project Ga0307516, IMG submission 203310) | Populus trichocarpa ectomycorrhiza microbial communities from riparian zone in the Pacific Northwest, United States - 19_EM | ecosystem: Host-associated > Plants > Roots > Unclassified | place...
CGTTCCTCACCCGCTCGACCGCGCGGACATCGCGGACGATCGAGTGGACGGACGGCTCCACCTACCCGCTGGTCGACGTCGAGATCTCGTCGGCCGGCCACCCCTTCTACACCGGCGCCTCGCGGGTCGTGGACACCGAGGGCCGGGTGGAGCGGTTCCAGCGGCGCTACGGAGACACGGCGACCTACGCCCGCCGCTGACCACCCGGCAGCGTTCGAGCAGGAGGAGGACACCGACATGAAGGTGCGCAATTCGCTGCGCTCGCTGAAGTCCGAGCCGGGGGCGCAGGTAGTGCGCCGCCGGGGCGTGACATTCGTGATCAACAAGAGGAACCCGCGTTTCAAGGCCCGCCAGGGCTGACACCGCGCGTCCACCCTGTCGGCCTGGCCCCGCACCCCGCGGCGGCCGGGCCGAGGGCCGCGACGAACCGGCGACCCGCGCCCGATCCGCCTGCGCCACGCCCCACGCTCCACGAGCCACGCCGCAGGTCGACCGTCAGATCGCCGTCAGGCCGATGACGGCGGCGGTACGGGAACACCGCGCACCGGATGCTTGCTCATGACGGACACCCGGTTGAAGGCGTTGATCGTGATCGCCACCCAGATCACCGCCGATATCTCGTCGTCGGACAGCACCAGCCGCGCCTGAGCCCAGGCGCTCTCCTGCGCCGCGCTGTCCGCCGGACGCGTGGTGGCCTCGGCCAGTGCGAGCGCGGCCCGCTCGCGGGCGGTGAACAGCTCGGTGTCCCGCCAGGCCGGAAGGACACCCAGACGCTGGGTGGTCTCGCCGGCCCGCAGCGCGGCCCTGGTGTGCAGATTGAGGCAGTACGCGCAGGCGTTGATCTGCGACACCCGGATGTTGACCAGCTCGACCAGGAGCCGGTCCAGTCCCGCGGCGGCGGCGACGCCCCGCACGGCCTCGGCCGTGGCGGTGAGGGCGTGGTACGCCTCAGGACTCTGCTTGTCGACGAAGACCCGTCCGCCGGTGCTCGCCGGTGCCCTATCTGTCACGTGCGCTCCTCGATCGCGATCTCTCGCTGATCGTCCTATCACGCGCCGAAGACCCCGGCCGCGCCGGGAAGGCGGGCCGGGGCCGGGAAGGCGCACGCGCCGCACGTGGCGCGGGTGCGGGCGGACCCCCGTCAGCAGTCCGGGACTCCCGCGATCTTCTGGCCGCCCCGCAGGTACAGGTTGTTGACCCAGGCGATGTCGCTGCCGGAGAGCTCCATGACGGCGGTCCACCAGTTGTTCGTCCCGACGGCGGGGTCGGTGACGGTCTGGCTCTGCTTCTGGCACACGGCGTCCAGCCAGTACTTGGAGCGGACCGCGAGCACGTTGGACGAGGTGTTCGGCTGCTCGCGCAGGTTGACGTCGGTCGCCCAGATGTAGACGTCGGTGAGGGTCGGGTCACCTCCGTCGGCGGTGGCCGGAGCGGCCTGTGCCGTGGTGGCGAGGGCGCCGGTGGCAAGCGCGGCGACGGCCAGGGCGGTGGCGGAGCGACGTACCAGACTCTTCATGTGTGGTCCCCCATGAGGTGAATGACTTACGGTTCAGCAGGTAGCGGAGGCGGGCAGCCCGCCGTACTGGTCGCCCTTGAGGTAGACGGCGCTGACGTAGCCCTCGACGAGCTGCACCCAGACGTCGTTGACGTAGCCGTTGTCGCGGATGGTCTCGCCGTGCTTCCAGCAGTAGGCGCCGCGCGGTTGGCCGGCCGCGACACTGCCGACCTTGTCGTACCAGGTGGCCGGGCCCGAGCGGACGTTGACCGTCTCGTACGGCTCGACCGCGTACGGCGCTGCCAGCGCGGCGGCGGAGCCCTGGTCGGGGGCGGCGACGGCGGACGTGGCCGCGATCGGGCCGAGCAGGGCGAGCGTGCCGGCGCCGACGAGTGCGGCCCTGGCGATGGTGCGAGTGGGCATGATGTGTTTCCCCCTGTGGTCATGTGGTCGTGCGCGGCACCTGGCCGGCACTCAGCACGATAGGGAGAGATGAGGCCCCGCGGTCCCTGACAGATGTCAGGGACCGCGCGAGAGCAGCGGTATCGGCGTGCGGGAGTTGTGGTCTTAGTACGCGGCGGTCAGCGGTGCGCGGGAGCCGGTGGGGCCGCCGCCCCGGGGGCCGCGACCTCCGGTGTCGTCGCCGGGCACGGCGCGCAGGCGCGCCCGGGCAGCAGCGCGAGGTGCTCCTCGTGCACCAGGTTGAACCGCAGGGCGAGCGTCACCAGGTCCTCGCGCTTGGCGCCCACCCGCCCGCCGTCCTTCTGGTCGGACGCCGTCAGGTCGTCCTCGTGGACGCTCCGCAGCCGGAGCTTCGAGGACGTCAGATAGTCGATGTGGTAGTTCACCGCCGAGCGGGTCAGATCACGGCACGACTCCAGGGGACGCAGCCGCTCGACGATCTCCCCGGCGCCGGGCAGGGCCACGCCGGAGGAACTGCGCAGCCTCGGTTCGCACAGCGCGACCAGGACCAGGAAGTACTTCGACGTCGGGTCGAGGGAGAAGGGGCTGACGGTCCGCTCCCCGTGGTCGGGACCCGCCCCGTCCGGCGCGTAGGCGTGTTGCGGCGCGAAGACCTTGAACGTCGCGGTGCCGTCCAGCGCGGGCAGCACCACTCTGGAGAACTCGAACGGGACGGGAGCGCCGAGCCGTCCCGGCGGGACCTTGATGTACTCGCCGGCTCCTTCGAGGTTCTCCACCACATAGGTGGACGTGGCGCTGAAGTTCGACAGGCGCCAGAAGTCCCCGGCGGCCTCGACGCGTCCCGCCTGCCGCGACACACCCGGATCGGCCAGCACGATGGCCGGCGCGTCGCCGGGAGCCCCCCGGCCGAAGTCCCGCGTCTCGCCGGGCCCCATGTGGAGCAGCCGCGGCTTCCGGTGAATTCCGCTGTGATGTGTCGTCGTTTCGTCGGGCAACTGCACGATAACGGTGTCCATTACACACTTCCCCCGTGATGGTCACCGAAAATTCTAAAGGCCCCACCGGCTTTCCGGAGGGGCGCAACAGGCCGTTCTCCAGCACTTGTTCCCGGGGACGCGCCTTTCCCGACAGAATCCGAACATCCGGTCTCCACGGTTCCGGCGAACCCGGTCGCGCCGGCGAATGGGCGCTGCCCCGGGATATCCCGACCCGGCGGAACTCCGCGCCGTCGTGCACGACTCGAGCGACCCCCGGCGCCGGCGTCGTGCGGCGGCCGGGAGGCGACGATCCGCCCGCCGGGATCACGTACGGCCCGTCACAGCGAGCTTCCGGAGTGCGCTCGGGCCGCGCGAACGGCGTGGCCCGCCATCGGCGTGGGCGTTTGCTGTGTGGCACGCGCACACTCGGGCAGCAGCACTGACGGCGCCGGACGATCGGCGTAGCACAGAAGATATCGGGAGAAAGGCGGTAATCGTGGCGCACGTGAATTTTGAGGAACAGCCAGAACCGCCAGGCAGGGGCAACCTTCCGAAGTCCGTCGCCAAGCTTCCGCACCAGGTCAGAGAGGAACTGACCCGACGGCTGCGACGGAACAAGCGCGCCTTCCGCGAGGAGGACGTCCAGGTCGTCGAACCGCCGCTGCTGAGGCGCGCGGTCGGTGCCTCGGCGCTCGGCAACTGCATGGAATGGTTCGACTTCGGCGTCTACAGCTATCTCGCCGCCACCCTCGGCAAGGTGTTCTTCCCGGGCGCCTCGCCGGCCGCCCAGGTCATCTCCTCCTTCGCGACCTTCGCCGCGGCGTTCGTGGTCCGCCCCCTCGGCGGCCTCATCTTCGGTCCGTTGGGCGACCGGGTCGGCAGGCAGAAGGTGCTCGCCACCACCATGATCATGATGGCCGTCGGCACCTTCGCCATCGGCCTGATCCCGAGCTACGGCACCATCGGCATCGCCGCCCCCGTCCTGCTGCTGCTGGCCCGCATGGCCCAGGGCTTCTCCACCGGCGGCGAGTACGGCGGCGCCACCACCTTCGTCGCCGAGTACTCCCCGGACCGCCGCCGAGGCTTCCTCTCCAGCTGGCTCGACTTCGGAACCTTCACCGGCTACGCCCTCGGCTCCGCCCTGGTCACCGTGCTGAACCTGCTGCTCAGCGACGCCGAGATGCTCTCCTGGGGCTGGCGGATCCCGTTCCTGATCGCCGGACCGCTCGGGGTCATCGGTCTGTACATGCGGCTCAAGCTGGAGGAATCCCCGGCGTTCCAGCAGCAGTTGGACGAACACGAGAAGAGCCTCGCCCAGGACTCGGCGGGCGGTGAGCTGCGGGGCATCGTCAAGGACCACTGGCGGCCGCTGCTGATCTGCATGGGCCTGGTGCTGCTCTACAACGTGACCAACTACATGGTCACCGGTTTCCTGCCCACGTATCAGACGGAGACGCTGCACCGTTCGAGCAGCTCCGCCGACGTCCTGGTGCTGATCGGCATGGTGTGGATCGTGCTGCTGATCACCTTCCTGGGCCGGTTGAGTGACCGGGTCGGCCGACGGCCCCTCTACGGTGTGGCGGCGGCCGCGATGATCGTCCTCGCCGTCCCGTCGTTCCTGCTGATCAAGGCGGACGGAACCTGGGCACCCATCTTCGGCGTGCTCATCCTCTCCACCCTGCTGGCCTGCTTCGCCGCACCGAGCGCCGCCACCCTGCCCGCCCTGTTCCCGACCGCCGTCCGCTACGCGGCCATGGGCATCGGCTTCAACTTCGCCGTCGCCGCCTTCGGCGGCACCACTCCACTGGTGACCGAGGCGCTGGTCAGCGTCACCGGCGACGACCTGGTGCCCGCCTACTACCTGATGCTGGCAGGGGTCATCGGTCTGGTGACGGTGAAGTTCCTGCCCGAGAGCGCCCAGGTACCGCTGAACGGCTCGCAGCCGATGGTCGGTTCACGGGAGGAACAGCGGGAACTGATCAGCACCTCCACGGAGCTGTACCAGGTGTCACGCCAACACTCCGGAGTCCGCTGAGCCGGCACGTGGTCGAGGATCGTCTGCCAGGTGTCCACGGCGTAGTGCACACCCATCCCGTGACGGGCGTACAACTCGGGCGCCCCGGTGGCGTTCGAGGTGTCCACGCCCAGTCCGGCCGTGTCCCGTCCCCGCGCGGCGAAGGCCGCGAAGGCGTGCCGCAGCAGGAGTCCGCCCAGACCCCGGCCCCCGCGCGGCAGGGACGACCCCGAGGCTTCGGATCCACCCCATCGCCGCGCGGTCGTCCCGGGCGATCAGGCTCGATCCGGTCGATCTCGTTGAGCGGTTCCGTGATGGCAGGCGCGTCGGCGAGCGTGGCGGGGCGCAGAGCGCAGGGCGCAGGGCCGTAGGGCCGTAGGGCGTAGGCCATGCGGACAGGCTGCCCGGTCGGTTCTGCGGGCCGCAACGAGCTATCCGTCCTGTCCGTCGCCCGGCGTGCACGAGGGCCGTCACCCGTGTGCCGCGACACGAGGGACGACGCGGTACGCGGGTGGGCGTGCGCACCTCCGGACTGCGGTAAGCTTGATCCAGGACGCGGCGCCGAACTTCCGGTGCCCGACCATGCGTTGGTGGTCCAAGGAAAGACGCCCCGCTTCCTGCGGGGAGATGCAGGTGCAAGGCCTGCCCAGCGCTCGAACAGGAACCCCATCCCGCTCAGCGGGGTGGGGTTCCCGCATGTCGGCGCCCTTTCCTCGCCTCTCCCGTGAACTCTGGCCCTGCGCTGCGTTTGAGCCAAGCTGACCCGAGAAAAGGTGCAGACCTATTCCGGGTGGCGTCCATTTCGCAGGCTGTCCGGCATGAAGAGCGGACGCCTCGCCGTGTGAATGAGTCAGCGTCAAAAAATCAAATCGGTCCGCGAGTTGATTGTTCAATGGTCGCGCTGCGACAATCTCCATCCCGGCGGCGTCGCCACCCACCGACGTATTGGCCGGTCGCCGAACCAGGCCTTCAGTCCATCGGGAATTCGAAGCACGTGAATCTCGAATTTCACGAACCCCCCACAAAATCCGCACAGGGAATGACTCGGTACGCCCCGGCGTGCCGTGAGCTGGTTGGTCGGCAGCTCCCAAGAGTCGGGTGTGCGGCGACAAGCAGCGAAGAAGGTGCATTTTGTCACGGCACTCCACGCCGTTCGGCGGACCGCCGCCACATTCCGACACGGCCCCCGGGCATGCAGAGCTTCGATCCGTGTCCCACGATCCCGCCTATCTGTCACTCCGTCGCGACCACCGTCGATTCTCGGTCAGGGCAACGACCGTCGCCGTCGGCGGATTCCTCTTGTACGTCCTGTTGTCCGGCTTCGTCCCCGACCTCATGAACCTGACCCTGAGCGGCCACCTCACTCTCGGACTGGCCCTGGGACTCGGGCAGTTCGTGCTGATGGCCCTGATCGTGTGGCGCTACCTCGTCCATATGCGCACCCGCGTCGCACCGGTGACCCGCGGGCTGCGCGGACTCGCCCGCCACCACGAGAAGGCCGCGGCACGAGGGCGTGCGGCGACCGTGCCGTCGGTGGCCCCCCGAGCGGGGGAGTACCGCCCGTGGTGACGACCGGCGCCGCGGTCGTCGACCGCTTCGGCCTGCAACTGACGCTCGCGCTCTTCCTGTCCGTGATCGTCGTCACCCTGTTCACGGCCCTGCTGACCGCACCGCAACGCGACGAGATCAGCGAGTTCTACCTCGGTGACCGCGCCATGACACCGCTGCGCAACGGGCTCGCGATGTGCGGGGACTACGTGTCGGCCGCGACCCTGCTCGGCAGTACCGGGCTGGTCGCCCTGACCGGGTACGACGGACTGCTGTACCTGTGCGGCACGGCCGTCGCCTGGATGATGGTCCTGCTGCTGATCGCCGAACCCCTCCGCAACACCGGCAGGTTCACCCTGGGCGACACACTGGCGCTGCGTCTGCCAAGGATGCAGCGGCCGGTACGACTCGCCCTGGCCGTCTGCACCCTGACCGTCACAACCCTCTACCTGGTGGCACAACTCGTCGGCAGCGTGGCTCTGTTGACCCAGTTCACCGGCGAACCCAGCGCCGCCACCCGCACCCTGTGCGTCGTCGTCATGGGCACCATCGTCATCGTGTACGCCGCCATCGGAGGTATGCCCGGGGCCACGTTCATCCAGATCGTCAAGGCCGTGATGCTGGTCTCGGGAGTCACCGTGACCGCCGTGATGGTCCTGCAGCACTTCGACTGGAACCTCGGTGCCCTGCTCACCGCCGCCGCGGACAACAGCGGTTCGGGAACGCGGTTCCTGGAGCCCGGGCTGCGCTACGGCGCAAGCACGAACAGCAAACTGGACTTCCTCAGCCTGCAGTTGGCCATCGTGCTCGGCCTGGCCGCGCTGCCGCACGTGATGATGCGGCTGCTCGCCCCGAAGTCGGGAAGGGTCCTGCGCTCCTCGGTGGTCTGGGCCATGGGCCTGGTCAGCCTTGTCTGCCTGGCCGCGGGCATTCTCGGCCTGGGCGCCACCGCCATCGTGGGCCGGGACACCATCGTGCAGACCGACCGCAAGGGAGACGCCGCCGTCCTGCTGCTGGCGCACGCCCTCGGCGGTGGCGTCCTCACCGCACTCCTGTCCTGTCTGGCCTTCGTGACGCTGCTGGCGGTCGCGGCCGGCCTCACCCTGGCCGCCGCCTCCTCCCTCGCCCACGACGTCTACGGCGAGGTGATCCGCAAGGGCAAGGCGAAGCAGACGGAGGAAGTGGCCGTGGCCCGGCTCTCGGCGGTCGTCATCGGTGTCCTCGGCATGCTGCTCGCACTGATCTCCTGGGGCGCCAACACGGCCACGCTGGCCTTCCTCGCCTTCGCCATCGCCGCGTCCGCCATCCTGCCGACGCTCGTGTACACGCTGTTCTGGCGGCGCTTCACCGCGCGGGGCGCCCTGCTCAGTCTCTGCGGAGGCCTGTTGTGCTCCGTACTGCTCGTCGTCTTCTCACCCGTTGTCTCCTCCACCCCCGAGTCGCTCTACCCGTCCGCCGATTTCGCCTGGTTCCCGTTGCAGAATCCCGGAATTGTCTCGATCCCCGCCGGTTTCCTCCTCGGCTGGCTCGGCTCGGTGCTGGGCCGGAACGAAACACCGGAAATCTACGAGGACTTCGAGGTCCGTGCCCTGGTCGGAGTGGACTAGGGGTATTCGGCGTGTTTGGCCCGAGAAGTCATTGACGACCGGCACCACATCCGCCCCTCTGATTTCCCGCTGCTTCCTGGGAGTCGGGTGGCGGATGTGTGGAGTTTTCGTTCCTCGCTCATGCCCCGGAGGTTCGCGGTTTGTACTGTGTGCCTTCGGAAAGGGCCGGTGTCCGACGCGGACTTGCGGCAAGATCTCTCGTGCAGCAATCAGGTGAATCATGAACTTGTTCAGTCGTGGCAGCGTGTTCCGGCGCCCGGAGTCCGCCGCCTCCCAATCCCCCACCCGGTCGACGGGCGGCGCCGCCTCCGCCGTCCTTCCGGAGTCCGGTCTGTCGGCACTGACCGGGGAATGGGTCATCGACCCGGCACACAGCAGGATCGGCTTCTCCGTGCGGCACGCCATGGTGACCACGGTCCGCGGCGCCTTCACCGACTACCAGAGCCGTCTCTACTTCGACGGGCGCGACCCGGCCCGCTCGAAGGCGGAGATCACCGTGTCCACCGCCGGTGTCGACACCGGAGTGGAACAACGCGACGCCCACCTGGTGGGCCGCGACTTCCTGGACGCCTCGGCCCACCCGCGCCTGCGTTTCGCCAGCACCGCCGTGGAGGTGTCCGGCAACGATGTCTACCGCATGACCGGCGACCTCACCATCAAGGCCACCACCCGGCCGGTCGTGCTGGAGCTCACCTACATAGGGCACGTCACCGACCCCTTCGGCTATGAACGCGTCGGCTTCGACGGAACCACCACCATCAACCGCTCCGAATGGGGTCTGACGTACAGCTCCAAACTCGCCGAAGGTGGCGCCATGGTGAGCGAGAAGGTGCGCCTCCAACTCGACATCGCCGCCATCCGAGCCATCCCGGAGGGCTGACCACGCGGCCGGCGCCGGCACGCGGATCGTCCCGGAGCTCACGCACGGCCGGAGAGGTCGGGCGAGCGGGAAGCCGCCGTCGACGGGCGGGATGGCGCCGGTGACGAAGCCGCCTGGTCGGGCAGGTGCCAGGCGGCGGAGGTGGTGATCTGTGGCGGCCGGCCGAGACGAACCGCGCAGGGCGGGCCGGGCGCGCGGTCATCAGGTCAAGCGTCCCGGACTCTTGACTCGCAATGCGCTCACGGCGATCCTCGTCCCATATGTTGAGCCGGTCATGACAACCCGATGGGCAGTCGGCGTGCCTTCGTGGTCCGTGCCATGCCGCCGATCGAGGGACGTGGGCCAGTGACCATGACCGGACGCCCGTACCGCGGGCGCAAGAACGTCACCCTGATGTCGCTGCTGCTTCTCGTGCTGGCCATGGCCCTTGGTCCCACGCCGAGTTCGGCGGCCGACGCCGACTGGTGGGTGCCGACCGCGCGCCCGGCGCCGGACTCCCAGATCAACGTCACCGGTGAGCCGTTCACCGGCACGAACGCCCAGGGCGAGGTGCGCGGCTTCGTGGACGCCCACGACCACCTGTTCGCGAACGAGGGCTTCGGCGGGCGGCTCATCTGCGGAAAGACGTTCTCCGAGGCAGGTGTCGCCGACGCCCTCAAGGACTGTCCCGAGCACTACCCCGACGGCTCCCTCGCGATCTTCGACTACATCACCAACGGCGGTGACGGCAAGCACGATCCGGCCGGCTGGCCCACCTTCAAGGACTGGCCCGCCTACGACTCGCTGACCCACCAGCAGAACTACTACGCCTGGGTGGAGCGCGCCTGGCGCGGCGGCCAGCGGGTGCTCGTCAACGACCTCGTCACCAACGGCGTGATCTGCTCGATCTACCCCTTCAAGGACCGAAGCTGCGACGAGATGACGTCGATCCGCCTCCAGGCGAAGCTGACATACGACCTCCAGGCCTACGTCGACACGATGTACGGCGGCCCCGGCAAGGGCTGGTTCCGGATCGTCACCGACAGCGCGCAGGCCCGACAGGTCGTCGAGCAGGGCAAGTTGGCGGTCGTCCTGGGCGTCGAGACGTCGGAGCCGTTCGGCTGCAAGCAGGTCCTGGACATCGCGCAGTGCAGCAAGGCCGACATCGACAAGGGACTGGACGAGCTGTACGCGCTGGGTGTGCGCAGCATGTTCCTGTGCCACAAGTTCGACAACGCGCTGTGCGGCGTCCGCTTCGACGAGGGCGGACTCGGAACGGCCATCAACGTGGGGCAGTTCCTGTCGACCGGCACCTTCTGGAAGACGGAGAAGTGCGCCGGACCCCAGCACGACAACCCCATCGGCACCGCCGCCTCCACGGCGGAGGCGGACCTCCCCTCGGGTGTGGACGTCCCCTCGTACGACGAGGACGCGCAGTGCAACGCGCGCGGACTGACCGACCTCGGTGAGTACGCCGCGCGCGGCATGATGAAACGCAAGATGATGCTGGAGATCGACCACATGAGCGTCAAGGCCACCGGCCGGGTGCTCGACATCTTCGAGTCGGCGTCGTACCCCGGTGTGCTCTCCTCGCACAGCTGGATGGACGTCGACTGGACCGAGCGGGTCTACGGCCTCGGCGGCTTTGTCGCCCAGTACATGCACGGCTCCGAGGAGTTCAGCACCGAGGCGAAGCGCACGGACGCCCTGCGCGACAAGTACGACGTGGGCTACGGCTTCGGCACGGACATGAACGGAGTCGGCGGCTGGCCCGCCCCGCGCGGCGCGGACGCCGCCGACAAGGTCACGTACCCCTTCAAGAGCGTCGACGGCGGCTCCGTCATCGACAAGCAGACCACCGGCCGGCGCACCTGGGACCTGAACACCGACGGCGCCGCGCACTACGGTCTCGTCCCGGACTGGATCGAGGACATCCGGCGCGTCGGCGGCCAGGACGTGGTGGACGACCTCTTCCGCGGCGCCGAGTCCTACCTCGGCACCTGGGGCGGGACGGAGCGGCACCAGGCGGGCGTCAACCTCGCCAAGGGCACCTCAGCCACGGCCAGTTCGTCGGAGTCCAACCCGTTCACGAGCTACGCGCCGGACCGTGCCGTGGACGGCGACACGGGCACCCGCTGGGCGAGCGACTGGAGCGACGACCAGTCGCTGCGGATCGACCTGGGCTCCACGCACCTGGTCGGGCGGGTCACGCTCGACTGGGAGCGTGCCTACGGGACGTCGTATCGCGTCGAACTCTCCACCGACGGCGCGAGCTGGCAGACCGCCTGGTCCACCACTTCGGGCGACGGCGGCCTGGACACCGCCCGCTTCACCGGTACACCGGCCCGCTACGTCCGCGTCCTGGGCCTGAAGCGTGGCACCGACTGGGGCTACTCGCTGCGCGAGGTGGGCGTCCACAGCGGCTGACGGCGGACCGGCACGAGCACGAGGGGCACGCACATGGCACGGATGCCGTCGGCCGAACGGCGCCGACAGCTGACGGAGGCGGCGATCAGGGCGATGACCCGGGACGGCGTCGCGCGGACGACGACCCGGTCCATCGCCGCCGAGGCGGACGTGTCCCTGAGCGTCTTCCACTACTGCTTCGACTCCAAGCAGGCCCTGATCGAGTCCGTCATCACTACCCTCACGGACCACTCCGTGACCGTGGTGAAGCAGGCGATACGGCCCAGGGCCACGCTGGAGGAGACCGTCCGGGCCGGCTTCCAGGCGTACTGGGACCACGTCCGCGCCCACCCCGACGAGCACATGCTGACCTACGAACTGACCCAGTACGCCCTGCGCCAGCCGGGGTTCGAGCATCTGGCCCGACGCCAGTACGAGCTCTACGGCGACGCGTACGCCGAACTCATCGACGAGCTGGGCCGGAGCATGGACTTCCGACTGGGTGTACCCGTCTCCGTCCTGGCCCGCTATCTGGCCGCGATGACGGACGGGCTGACCCTCAACTACCTGGTGCTCGGCGACGACGTGGCCTGGACCGACATCCTCGACACGGTCACCGCCCACATCGCCGGCCTGGTGGACACCGACGCCGCACCGCGCTGACCGGGCAGCGCGGGCGCCCTCGGCCGAGCCCCCGCCGCCGGGGCGGGGGACAGGGCCGGCCGGGCCCGCGCGGACAACCGCTCAGACGTTGCTCAGCGGGGTCGGCCGACCGGGC
>Ga0307516_10007918_pt1 | contig 12105 bp, 9 predicted proteins | sample 19_EM_MG_FD_203310 | JGI IMG/M metagenome (GOLD analysis project Ga0307516, IMG submission 203310) | Populus trichocarpa ectomycorrhiza microbial communities from riparian zone in the Pacific Northwest, United States - 19_EM | ecosystem: Host-associated > Plants > Roots > Unclassified | place...
ACCAGCAGGATGAACAGCGCCGGGATCGCGATCCCGGCGTCCACCACCCGCATCATCACCGCGTCCACCCAGCCGCCCGCGTACCCCGCCACCGCGCCCCACAGGGTGCCGATCACGGTGGCCAGCAGCCCGGCGGCGAGCCCGACAAGGAGCGACACCTTCCCGCCGTACATGAGCCGCCCGAGCTCGTCGTGCCCGACGGCGTCCGTCCCGAGCCAATGCGCCCCGCCCGGCGCCAGATTGACCTGGGTGAGGTCGGTGTGGGTCTGGTCGGTGGAGTACAGCAGCGGGCCGACGAAGCAGAACAACAGGAAGAGGACGACCACCGCGAGTCCGGCGACGGCCAGCCTGTTGCGGGCGAACCGGCGCAGCGACAGGCGATGGCCGGCGACCTGCTCGACGGACGCGGTCCGGAGTACGGCGGTCACGCGCGGCCCGCTTTCACTCGGGGATCGACGATCCGCTGGACGACGTCCGCGAGCAGCGTGCCCACCACCGTCGCGACGGAGATGACGAGGACGCAGCCCAGCAGCACCGGATAGTCGGAGGACTGCGCGGCGGACCAGAACAGCAGCCCCATTCCCGGGTAGTTGAAGAGCTGCTCGACCACGAGCGCGCCCCCGAAGAGCACGGGCACGTAGTAGCCGAGCATCGCGACCACGGGGGTGAGGGAGTTGCGGAACACATGCCGCCACAGGATCGCCGCCGGCCGTGCGCCACCGGCCCGCGCGGTGCGGACGTAGTCCTCGGAGAGGTTCTCCAGGGTCGCCGCCCGCATGTACCGGCTGAACACGGCGATCATGGACGCGGCCCCCGTGACCACCGGCAGCACCAGCGCCGCCGGGTCCGCGAACACCTGGGCCAGGGTGTCCCCTTGAGGTGCCTGGGAGGGGAACCAGCGCAGGGTCTGGGTGAACAGCAGCACCAGGATCAGGCCCAGGAAGTACACGGGCGTCGAGTACGCGACGAAGCTCAGCGTGGTGATGACGTAGTCGGCCGGCCTGTTGCGGCGCACCGCCTGCCACATGCCGAGCGGGATCGCCAGCAGCAGCCCGAAGAGCGCGGACAACAACGTCAACACCATGGTTTTCGGGAGCCGTTGCTCGATGAGCCGGGAGACGGCCTCGTTGAGCGTGTACGAGGTGCCGAGGTCACCGTGCACGAGGGTGTTCAGGTAGTAGACGTACTGGACGGGCAACGGGCGGTCCAGGCCCTGCTCGTGGTTGAACGCGGCGATCTGCTCGGCCGTCGCCTGCGGGCCGAGGATCCCGCGCGCGGGACCCCCGGGCAGCGCGTGCAGCAGGCAGAAGACCACGATCGTGACGATCAGGATCACGGCCAGGGCCTGGAGGACCCGCCGGGTGAGGTACGCGAGTGTGTCCATGCCTCAGCTGGTCCACTTCCACTGCGCGGGATGGAAGTTGGCGAGCGAGTCCTGGGAGAAACCACCGAGGCCGTTGCGTACGACCGAGACCTGGTAGACGGGCTCCGGCAGCCAGATCACCGGCAGGTCCTTGGCGAGGGCCGCGCTGTACTCCTGGATCGCCTGGTTCGAACTCGACGTCGTGGACGCGGAGATGAGCTTGTCCACCGCCGGGTTGGAGTAGTTGCCGAAGTTCGAGCCGCCCTTGGACTGGAACAGCGAGTCACCGGTGGGGAAGGCGTTGAAGTACCAGCTGCCCGCCGTACCGAAGAACGACAACTGCCACGTGCAGATCGACTGGCCGGACGTGCACTGCGGGGTCTGTGAGAGCACCGAGTTCACAGGCGCGGTCCTGATGGAGAACTTGATCCCGCTCTTCGCGAGCGCCGACTGGATGGCGCTCATCATGTTGTCCGTGACGGTCGACCCGGACTGCGACAGCACCTGCATCGCGAACTTCGTTCCCTTGGCGACCCCGTCACCGCACTGTGCCGCGCCGCTGCCGGGACTCGTGCAGGTCATCACCCCGCCCTGCTCGCTCCAGCCGTGGTCGGTCAGCAGCGTGCGGGCGGCCGACGTGGAGAACGGATACGGGTTGCCCTTCTGCACGGGAGACAGGAAGTCCGAGGCCTGGCCCTGCGGGATCGGTCCGTAGCCGGGCACCGCCGTCCCGTTGAGGACGACTTTCGCCAGACTCGTCTGGTCGATCGACCGCTGGACCGCCTGCCGGGCGTACAGCTGCTTGAACACCGCGCCCATCGCCGGGTTGTTGAAGTTGTAGGGCATGTAGGTGATCGCCCAACCCGACCACGGCTTCACGGTGTAGCCCTGCGCGGTGAAGCTGTCCTTCTGGTCGAGGTCGGTGGCCTCGATGTAGCCGTAGTCGACGCTGCCGGAGCGCAGCGCGTTCTTCTCGGCGTCCGCGGTGGTGAAGGGCAGCAGGTTCACGGTCGGGATGCCCGGTTTCTCGCCGCCGTCGTACTTCTTGTTCGCGGTGAGGACGACCTTGCCGGCAGTCGAGAAGGACTTGACGGCGTAGGGGCCACTGATGGTCTTCCACAGCGGGTCCGAGGCGTACCCGGAGATGTTCTTCGCCGCCGAGTTGAGGTACGTCCACACCTGCTTGGCGCCCGCGGTCGTGCGGTCGGCGTCGGACACCTTCGCCGAGGCGTCCGTCTTGTCCCAGGCGTGCTGGGGGAGCGGGTTGATACTGCTCAGCTCGTTGGCGAGCATCCACTGGGAGTTGTAGGCGCGGTCGAAGGTGATCGCGAGGTGGCGGGCGTCGACGGTCTTGAAGGACGTCCAGTTGTCGGGCGCCTTGCCGGGGTTGTAGCCCGCCCACTGCGCCTTGTTCGCCTTGATGAGGTTGAACCAGAACTCGACGTCCCGTGCGGTGACGGGCTTTCCGTCGCTCCAGTGGCGGTCGCCGAGGGTGATCGTCACGCTTTTTCCGTCGGGCGCGAACTCGGCGGCCGTGGCCACCGAACCGGCCTTGTTCCAGGCGATCTTCCCGGTCGAGCCGTCGTAGGCGACGAGCGGCTCCCACAGGGTGTTCGCGATGGAGATGTTGTTGGTGTTCAGATGGGCCGCGGTGCCGATCGGCAGGATCCAGTTCGGCGTGAAGTTCGCGGGCAGCGCGTAGTCGATGGCGTCGTGCGACGCCGACGACGTGCCGCTGGACCCGGAACACGCGGCGAGCAGCAGCGTGCCCGCGCCGAGGGCGGCACCGGCGAGGAGTCTCGAGCGGGCAGGGGACATGGCTCTCCTCAGGCAACAGAAGCGGGGCGGAGCCAGTGAACGCCCGGTGGGTACGAAGAAACAGACGTGCCGCTGTAAAAAGCCTGTTACTGCTGTTCTGGAAAAAGCCGGGGAGGGGGCCGACTGGCCTACGCTCAGGGCCTCGACCGCCGAAGACGGAAGTTACTTCGTCCATGCCTGAAAAAAGTCCGCAGAAGAAGAGTCCTCGACCGAGGAGTCCTCAACCGAGGAGTCCGGAGCTCAAGGGCCCCCCGCGCCGGAAGAACGGGTCCGGGTTCTCCTCGCTGACCGAGGGCGTTCTGGAACTCCTCGCCTCCGGACAGGCGACGACCCGCACGGAACTCGCCCTGCTGCTCGGCGCCGCCCCGTCGACGGTCTCGTTCGCGGTGGGCCAACTGCTGGCGCACGGTCTGGTCACCGAGGAGGGCACGCTGTCCTCCACCGGAGGGCGCCCGCGCAAGGTGTTGCGGCTCGGCGGCAGCGACGGCTACGCCGTGGCGGCCGACCTCGGCGGCAAGCACGCCCACGTGGGCGTCGTGCACCCCGGCGGTGGTCTCACCGACGTCTCGACCGTGCCGTTCCCGACCGCGGCCGGGCCCGAGGCAGCACTGCCCGGACTGGCCGAGACCCTCGAAGGCCTCGCCGACCGGCACGGACGCGACCTGCTCCGGGGCGTAGGCCTCTGTCTGCCCGGCCCGGTCGACGTCGAGTCGGGCCTGGTGACCCTGCCCGCCCGGATGCCCGGCTGGAACAGGTTCCCGGTGCGGGACTGGCTGGAGGAGCGGTTCGGGGTCCCGGTGGCCATCGAGAACGACGCCAACTGCATGGCCGTCGGCGAGCACAGCGTGCGGCCCGTGGAACACCGTCAGTCGATCATGGTGAAGGCCGGCTCCGGCATCGGCGCGGGTGTGATCGCGAACGGGCGGCTCTACCGGGGCGGCACCGGCGCCGCCGGCGAGATCACCCACGCCCGCGTCGAGGCCGCCCAGGACACGCCCTGCTCCTGCGGCAACACCGGCTGCCTGGAGACCGTCGCCTCCGGTGCGGCACTGGTCCGCATCCTGCGGGAGCGCGGCCGTGACGTGGCGTCCACCGAGGACGTCGTACGGCTCGCCTCCGACGCCGACCCCGAGGCGACCCGCGCGGTCCGCGAGGCCGGCCGCTATCTCGGCCGGGTGCTCGCCGCGAACGTCAACTTCTTCAACCCCGACGCGGTGTACCTCGGCGGCATCCTCTCCACGCTGGAGCCGTTCGTCGCCGCCGTCCGCAGCCAGCTGTACGAGGGCTGCCATCCGCTGGTCACCGAGCACCTGGTCATCGAACGGGCCGGCCTCGGCGCCGACGCGGGCCTGGTCGGCGCGGGCCAGTTCGCCCTGCAGCGAGCGCTGGCGCGGGCGCTGCACGCGGTCACCGGCCACGAGTCCTGAGAGCCCGCGTCCTGAGCTCCGGACTGTGCTGAGCCCCGGACTGTCCTGGGCCCCGAACCGTCGTGAGTCCCAGACTGTGCTGAGCTCCGGACCGTCGTGAGCCCCGAACCGTCCTGAGCCCCGGATCGTCCTGAGTCCCGGAGGAACCATGTCCCTGCCCGTCATCGCGATCGCCGGACTCGGTATCGAGTCCTCGACCTTCTCCCCGGCCCGCACCGAGGCCCCCGCCTTCCACCCGCGGCGCGGCGCGGACGTCCTCACCCGCTACCCCTTCCTCGCCCCCGGGCAGCCCCTGCGGGAGTCCGCCGACTGGCGCGGTGCCCTTGTCGGCAAGGCCCTGCCCGGTGGCACGGTGACGGCGTCCGCGTATGCCGAACTGGCCGCCGATCTCCTCAACCGGCTCGGCGAGTTGGGCCCGATCGACGGCCTCTGGTACGACATCCACGGCGCGATGACCGTCGAGGACCTGGACGACGCCGAGGCCGAACTCCTGCACCGCATCCGTGAAGTGGTCGGCCCTGACGTCCTCGTGTCGACCTCCATGGACCTGCACGGCAACGTCTCCCGTGAACTCGTCCACCGCAGCGACCTGATCACCTGCTACCGGATGGCCCCGCACGAGGACGCCATGGAGACCAAGGAGCGGGCCGCACGCAACCTGGTCGAGCTTCTGGCGAGCGGGGCCCCCCGTCCGGCCAAGGCGTGGGTGCCGGTGCCGGTGCTGCTGGCCGGCGAGCAGACCTCGACCCGGATCGAACCCGCCCGGAGCGTGTACGCGGCCGTCGAGGAGGTGGCGGCGGCCGAGGGCGTGACGGACGCGGCGATCTGGGTCGGCTACGCCTGGGCGGACGAACCGCGCAACCGGGCCGCGGTGGTCGTCACCGGCCCGTCGACGGCCGCCGTCACCGCCGGCGCCGAGCGGCTGGCGCACGACTTCTGGGCGGCGCGGCACGACTTCGCGTTCGTCGCCCCCACCGGCACCCTGGACGAGTGTCTCGACGCGGCGCTGGCTTCCCCCGCCCGCCCGTACTTCATCAGCGACACCGGGGACAACCCGACCGCGGGCGGCGCCGGGGACGTCACCTGGGGCCTGCGACAGGTCCTGGACCGCCCGGAGTTCAAGGACAGGTCCGGCCCCGTCGTCATCTACGCCTCGCTGCCCGGACCGGCGGCAGTCGAGACCGCCGCGCGAGCCGGAGTGGGCGCGAGCGTCACCGTCACCGCGGGCGCCGAGGTCGACGACCGGCACGCGGGCCCGCTCACCCTGACCGGCGTGGTCCACGCGGTCCGGCACGGCGACCGGGACGCGGAGACCGAGGTCGTGCTGCGGGTGGGGAGCGTGCATGTGATCCTCACCCGGCTGCGCAAGCCGTACCACCACGAACACGATTTCACCGACCTGGAGTTGGAACCCCGGGCGGCGGACCTCGTGCTCGTCAAGATCGGCTATCTGGAGCCGGAGCTGTTCGCCATGGCCGCCGACTGGAAGATGGCGCTCACCCCGGGCGGCGTCGACCAGGACCTGACCCGCCTCGGCCACCACCGCGTCCGCCGGCCCCTGTTCCCCTTCGATCCGGAGATGTCCGACCCGGACCTCGGCGCCCGGCTGATCGCGCCCTTCGACGAACCCCTCAGTGGACCGGAGGAGTGAGCTGCCCGGAACTGTCGCCCTCGTCCGCCTCGGCTATCACCCTGTCCATCAGGGCGACCAGCACGTCCCGGGCAGAGGCGCGCTCACGCGCGTCGCACAGCAGCACCGGGACGTGCTCGGGCAGCGCCAGCGCCTCCCGGATGTCCTCGGCCGGGTACGGATGCCGGCCGTGGAAGCCGTTGACGCCGACGACGAACGGGATGCCCCGCCGCTCGAAGAAGTCGACCGCGGCGAAACTCGACTCCGGCCTGCGGACGTCGATGAGCACCACCGCGCCCAGCGCGCCCACGGCCAGGTCGTTCCACATGAACCAGAACCGCTGCTGGCCGGGCGTACCGAAGAGATAGAGCACCAGCTCTTCGCTGATGGTGATCCGGCCGAAGTCCAGGGCCACGGTGGTGGCACGTTTCTCCTCGATGCCGTGGAGGTCGTCGATGCCGAGGCCGGCGGAGGTCAGCGACTCCTCGGTGCGTAGCGGCGCGATCTCGCTGACCGACCCCACCATGGTGGTCTTGCCGACGCCGAAGCCCCCGGCGATCAGGATCTTGACGGTGTCGGGTGCCGCGGGGGAGGCGGCGTCAGAGCCGGCCAAGGCCGTCCCTCACTTTCTGCAGCAGGTCCAGGCGGGGGGTGCGGGGCGAGACGGGATGCGGCGGGTGGGCGGTGATGAGGCCGGCCTCCAGCAGGTCGCAGAGCATGATGACGATCACGCTCACCGGCAGGTCCAACAGGGCCGCGAGTTCCGCCACGGCCACCGGCCGTACGCACCGGCGCAGGATCCGCGTCTGCTCGGGCTGCGGCCGAGGCGCCCGGTCCGGCGGCGGATCCACCACGGTCACCGTCGTGATGAGGGTGAAGTCGGCGCGGCTCGGCAGGGTCCGGCCGCCGGTCAGCGCGAAGGGCCGCACCAGCCGGCCCGCCGCGTCGCTTCCGCTCACTTCACTCGTCACCTGTCACCTGTCACCTGTCACGTGTCACCTGTCGCTCGTCACTCGCCGGCGGCGGCCGGGGGCCCCACATGGGCCCGCGGTGCCGCGCTGAGATGCTCGCCGATCTTCTTCACCAGCATGTTCATCTGGTACGCCACCACGCCGACGTCCGCGCCCGGACCGGTCAGCACGACCAGATGGGCGCCGGGGCCGGCGGAGGTCAGGATCAGGAAGCTGTTGGCCATCTCGATGAGTGCCTGGCGCACCGGGCCGCCGCGGAAGTCCATGCTGACGCCCTTGCTGAGGCTCATCAGACCGGAGGCGGTCGCGGCCAGCCGCTCGGCGTCGTCGCGCACGAACCCGGTGGACCTGCTGACGACCAGTCCGTCCTCGGAGAGCACCACGGCGTGGTTCACGTCGGCGACCCGGTCCACGAGACCGGTGAGCAACTGGTCCAACTGGGTGTCCGTGGCGGGGGTGGGGCGTGTCATGTCGGTGTCCTTCATCAGCGGTCGGTCTGGGGGGTCGGGTCGACGGCGGCGTCCGCGGAGGGAACGTGCGCGGCGGGGGTGCTCGTCGGGGGAGGGTCCTTTCGGTCGTGCGGTGCGGGTGCGTTCCGGAGCGGTGCGGGCGCGTTCTGGTGCGGCGCGGGTCCGTCCTGGGCCGGTGCGGGGTGCTCCTGGTCCGGTGCCGGCGCCGGTGCCGGTGCCGGTGCGTCCGTGTCCTGGGCGGGTTCGCGCTCGTCGTCGCCCGGACGGTCCCTGTCCTCGCCCGGCCCTCCTTTTCCCTCCTCCGGCTCGAACTCGTCGCGGGCCCGGAGCGTTCCGGCCTGGAAGCAGCCGAGCGAGGAGGCGGCGTGCTCCGCGGTGAACTCGCCGGAGTCGGCCGCGTCCGCCGCGTCGGCCGGGGTGGCCTCCTCCCGGAGTTCGGCGACCAGGCTGGTCTGCGGTACCCGACGCGGCAGCGGCGTGAGCCCGTCGGAGCGGGGGAGAGGAGCGGCGGCGGTGGCGGTGGCGGTGGCGGTGGCGGGGGCCGTGCGCGCGGCGAGGAGAGGCCGGGCGGCACCGCGCGGCGGCACCGGGTCCTTGTCGGCTCCCGGGGCGCTCGCGGGCCCGGGACCGTGTACGGCCTTCTGGCCCGCCCCGGCCCGCGCGTCCGCCCTACCCGACAGGTCCCCGGCCTCCGTCGTACCGCGTGCCCGCGGGGTGCCCCGTACGTCGGGAGCGTCGGCGGCGGCGGCCTCAGGCACCACGACGTCGTGCGGGATCAGCACGATCGCCGTGGTGCCGCCGTACGGCGAGGAGCGCAGCGTGACGGCGATGCCGTGCCGCCTGGCGAGCCGGGAGATCACGAACATGCCGAGCCGCAGGTCGTCGGCGAGCGCCACCACGTCGAACTGCGGCGGATCGGCCAACTGGGCGTTGAGCGAGGCGTAGTCCTCCTCCGACATACCAAGGCCCCGGTCCTCGACCTCGACGGCCAGTCCCTTGGCCACCATCGCGGCCCGCACCCCGACCCGGCTCGGCGCGGGGGAGTACGCGGTGGCGTTGTCGATGAGTTCGGCCAGCAGATGGATCACGTCCGCCACCGCGGGCGGGGCCACACACACCTCCTCGTCGGCATGCACCTCAACCCGCTGGTACTGGGCGACCTCGCCGACGGCGCTGCGCAGGATGTCGATCAGCGCGACCGGTTCGGTCCAGCTGCGTCGCGGCTGCTCGCCGCTGATGATGACGAGGTTCTCCTCGTAGCGGCGCAACTGGCTCGCCGTGGAGTCCAGTTCGTACAGGCCCCTGAGTACGTCGGGGTCCTGGTGCTCGCGCTCCAGCGCGTCGAGTTGGCTGAGCTGGAGGTTGACCAGGTTCTGGCTCTGCCGGGCGATGCCGAGGATCACCTTCTGGAAACCGCGCCGGGTGTCGGCGAGTTCCACGGTGGTCACCACGGCGGTGCGCTGGGCGGTGTTGAACGCCTGTGCCACCTGGCCGAGTTCGTCCGAGCCGTAGTCCAGCGGGGGAGCCGCCAGGTCCACGTCGACCTTCTCGCCCCGGTCCAGCCGCCGGACCACGTCGGGCAGCCGCTCCTCGGCCAGACCGAGGGTGGCCTCCCTGAGGCCCCGCAGCCGACGGGACAGGGAGCGGGTGATCCGCCAGGACATGGCCGCGCACAGCAGCAGCGCGACGAGTCCGCCCGTGCTCAGCGAGGCGGCGGTCAGCAGCAGTCCGTCGGCCTTGTCGGCGCTCTGGGTGAGGAGCGCGGCGGTCTGCTGCCGGATCAGGTCGGCGTACCGGGCGGAGACCTTCTTCAGTGCCGCGGCCCACCGCTCGCGCAGGTCGGGCAGGGCACGGCGGGCTCCGTCGGACGCCCGGGCATCCATCACCTGGTCCTCGACGGACTGCAGCGTCTGCCACTCCGGGCTCTGCAGGATGCGCTCGGTCTGCGTCTTCGCGTCGCCGCGCAGCGAGGGCACGATCTGGTCCTGGACTATCCAGCGGCGGGTGCTGACCATCTGGCCGAACGTGGTCCACGCCTTCTCGTCGAGATGCCCGGACGGCCAGGCGAGGGTGAGCCGCGCGTCCTCCTGGGAGACCAGCTCCGATCCATGCTCCAGCGCGACCAGCGGACCGGCCTGCGAGGTGAGGTCGCCGTCGTCGACCTGGGAGAGCTCCTGGAAGGCGTGGATCTGGTCGTCGATGATCGAGGTGTACTGGTCCAGCGCCTGCTCGGCGGTGATGTCGGCGGGGTCGTCCACCTGACTCCGGTAGTACTCCAGGCTGCCCACGGATCCGACGACCGAGTAGAGGCGGTCCGCGATCCGGGCGGGGGCCTTCCGGATGGCCTCGGACCGGCCGACCAGCTTCGCGACCGCCTTGTCCGTCTCCTCGCGCCCCTGGTCCAGAGCGGCCCGGGAGCCGGGCTCCTTGGCCAGCCAGGCGGCCGACAGACCACGTTCCCGCTGCAGCGCCAACGTGGCCTCGGTACCCATCGCGCCGGTCGAGCGGCTCAGTTCCGTCTGCGAGCGCAGCCGCAGGCCCTCCGAGAACATCTGTGTCGTCGTCACACCCCACAGGGCGGCGAGGGTGACGCTCGGAACCAGTGCCAGGAGGATGAGGGAGAGACGTATGGAGCCGAGGCGGCGACGGGAACCTGTCCGTCCAGACATGGACTTCCTTGGGCGATCAGCGGGGAGGGAGGGGAGCGGGGAGGTAGGGGAGCGGGCGGGGGGCGGAGGGTCCGGCGGTGGGGGCCGTCGGTCAGCGGGTTCTGGCCGTCAACGGGTTCCGGCGGCGGCGAAGCGGGCGACCGCGGCGACGTTCGTCCTGGTGACGAAAGCGGGCCCGGTGAGCACGGGAGCCACCCCGCCGCCGCTGAGGTTGCCGTTGGTCCGGTACAGCCACAGCGCGTCCACGGCGAGATAGCCCTGCAGATACGGCTGTTGGTCCACCGCGAACTGCACGTCCCCGTCACGCACGGCCTTGACCAGGTTCTTGTCGAGGTCGAAGGTGGCCACCTTGGCCCTGCTGCCCGACGCCTTCACCGACTCGACCGCGGTGAGCGCGAACTGGGCGCCCAGCGTGACGACTTCGTCGATGGAGGGATCCTGCCGCAGTTGGGCCGTGACGGCGGCGTTCACCGCGTTCAGGTCGGTGCCCTCGACATAGAGCATCTCGGTCTGGCCGGTGAAGGTCTTCTTCAGGCCGGCACAGCGCGCCTCCAGGGCGACGTTGCCCCGCTCGTGGATGACGCACAGGGCGTGCTTGGCCTTGACGGCGTCCAGCCTGTCGCCGACGGCCCTTCCCGCGAGGCTCTCGTCCTGGCCGAAGTACTCCAGCAGCCCCTGCGAACGCCAGGCGTCGACCCCGGAGTTCAGGCCGACCACGGGAATGCCGGCCGCCTTCGCGTCGGCGACCGGGCCCTTCATCGCCTGCGGCTTGGCGAGGGTCACCGCGATACCGTCGACCTTGTCGCCGACCGCATCGCGCACCAACTGCGCCTGCTTGGCGGGATCGGAGTCGCTCGCGTAGGTCAGGTCGATGCCGTCCTTGGCGGCCGCGGCCCGGGCGCCCTTCCGCACCAGATCCCAGAAGGAGTCCCCCTGGCCGCCGTGGGTGATCAGAACGACCTTCGTCCCGCCGCTCTGCGCACCGTCCGCGTCCGCGTCCGCGTCCGCGCTCGCGTCGAGCCCGGAGCCGCCGGATCCGGAGCAGGCGGCCAGGAGCAGGCAGAGCGCGGCGGCCAGGACGGCGGTGCGGACGGATCCCCGGGACGACTGAGGTGGGGGAGGAGTGTTCATGGAGCGGGCACCTCGCTGTGCGGCCGAGCAAGAGGAACTCAAAAGTACGGTCGAATCGCGCACGCGCGCTGACCGGTTGAACCGTCGTCGGCTTGGAGCCAACCGTGTGTGACCGCCGGTAGTCAAGTGATCGGCCGCTCGCACTGAGTTGTCGGTGCCGCATCGTGATGATCACCGCGGCGGCCGGGAGGCCGACGGCAGGGGCAGCGGGGTGGCGCGAACTGGAACGAGCCGTTCGCCCGGCCGCGTCACCCACCCCCTTCGCCACCCCTTCACCTCCCCAACCCCCTTCACTCCCTTCGCCCCCGCTCTACGGTTTGCGCGCCACGACCCCGTACATCGCGATGTCCTCGTCCCGGACCACCTCGGTGCCCGTGCCGTCCGGACACCACTTGTGGACCTGCGCGATGCCCGGCTCGACGAGCTCCAGTCCCGCGAAGAACTCCTCGGCCTCGGCGAAGGTGCGCAGCCGCATCGGCATGCCCCGGGCCGCGTACTCGCGGGCCACCCGGCCGACCTCGTCGGGCGCGAACTCGGCCGTGCCTATGGACATCGCGAGGTGGCTGCCGGGCGGGAGCGGGTCGAGGAGCCGGCGGACGATACCGACGGCGTCGTCCTCGTCCATA
>Ga0307516_10007919_pt1 | contig 12103 bp, 12 predicted proteins | sample 19_EM_MG_FD_203310 | JGI IMG/M metagenome (GOLD analysis project Ga0307516, IMG submission 203310) | Populus trichocarpa ectomycorrhiza microbial communities from riparian zone in the Pacific Northwest, United States - 19_EM | ecosystem: Host-associated > Plants > Roots > Unclassified | place...
CCGTCGCGAGATCGTGTTCGATCCCCCTTGCACTACGTGAGTCCCAGGAATGCCCTGAGCTTTCAGCGATCTCTTATACTTGTCCCACCTCCAGAGATCAAGGCTATCAAGGAGGGCATATTCAATGGAGAGAGGTACTCAAGGGATTGACTACGAATCGCCCACCGTCCGACCGCGGGTTTGGCGGCCCGTGGCTATTTACAAAACGGTTAGACTCTCAAGGTCCCAAGCCCGCCGCTCGTAAGGTGTCAACATCAGACCAAAAATCTACCAAACTTAGGTCGAAATCTGAGCGATCAACCAAACCTTGGTAAAAACCGACCTAATCATTGAAAACAGGGGAAGTGAAACCTGAGCATTTCGTGTCTTTTGTGGCGAGGGACCAGATGTATGAACGGGCGGCGAGCAGCGTGAGTTCCGGTGCTTTCCCACGGTTCTGGAAGCCATGCACGATTCAAGGTGAAGCGGTGGAAGGCGTGGAGAGGAAAGCAGGCCTCGGAACTCCATCTGATCTGGTTTTTTGTTATCATTTGTTACTAATCACAAAGAGCGACTAGTGACGACGCGTTCTAATGAGACTACACTGAGGGTAATTTACCCGAAGGGAACTCGAGCCTGAGAGCCTGAAGACGTTTTCTCTCTTGGAGCTCCGAGATCGGCCAATCATTTGAAACAGTGCTGGCTGGGTTTGGGGGGCTCTGGCAGGTCGATGCACTCTTTGGGTGAGGCGGGCCTGGCGCGGTTTGGCTCGCGCTTGGCCGTGTAGTGGTCACGGGCAAATCCCGCCAAGTCTTCGGGCTCACGCGAGAAAAGCTCGCCCAGAGCTTGGAGCTCACGTGAGAACAGGTCGTACGAAGGATCGCGCTTGAGCATCCTGGCCTCGAGTTCTTGGGCTATTAAAGGAGACCAAGTCAGACCGTAGTAATATGTTATAGAGAGCAATTGGGGAAACTCACACTCTGGCTCAGGAGCTGGAGAGCGGGCGACCGGGACGGTCAGGGCGTTGACGGAAAGAGCCCCGACGACGAGGAAGGCGAGAGTAGCTTTGAAGAACATGATGGTATGGAGCGTCGTGAGGAAGAAGAGGTAACAACGGCACCAGGCCTGAAGTTTGGGATGTAGGAGAGAAGGACTAGAGTAAACTGAAGAAACTGGGGAGTGCACCTCAACCCTTTTATTCGGAGTTCTGGGAAACCCATCGGTGTCAAGTTCCAACCCACCGCTTACGGTCCGCGCCGGATGCACCGGGGCAGAGCGCATTCCATTGAGATCACGCCGTTCGCTCATCACCGACACCCAGTGTTGGACAGCTACGACGACACCGCGTCAGCCACGTCTTGCACTATTTATAATAGGTAGCTGTTGCGGGGTAGAGAGTGCAGATTCAGAAGAAAAAAGTGAGACCGCGTCGTTCAGGCGGACCTCGGGTCAGTAACGAGTCGAACAAGCGGAGGCTGATCGCAGGCGCTTCGGTTACAGTCGTTGACGTTCCTATGGACACCGAAAGTAGTTTTCGACCACCCTCACTTAAATATTCCCGCGTTCTACTTAAAATTTGGTAGGTTACATAGCTATGTGTCCAATATACATAGTAAGACCGAATTCGAGGCAGGGGCGTACAAAGTGTCCCTTTCATGGCGTTCAGACCACAATTTCGCTGAACCCGTGACCGATCAGTCCTTTGGACGGTGTCACGTCATTTTGTGACGCTGCTCCCCACCCACCGGACACTCTTATTTTCCTTAGGGCCTTAATCCTAGCCCCAGGCGGTCTCATTACAAGCTAAGTCACCTCAAGTTTAGCACGTTTTGTTGTCATGAGGAGAAGGATAGCGGGAGTCAGGAAACGTGACCGGCGAACCCGTGACCGTAACAACGTTGCGTTCGTCACGGTTCAATGTCCGGAGGAGCCGAAACCGTCGTCTCAGCTCGAAAGATCCATAGGCTGGTTGCGGGAAGGGTTCAGATATAAGGTCTGGATTAGGCCTAAGAATTTTAATGCCCTATGTGGTAGTTTTTTTCTATCGTGTGCGTCTGAGGCCTATCGCAAGGATTCATCAGTTTTCAACAAATGCCGCGCTTCCCATATATCTTACCCGTGTTTTCACAAATTTTTATTAAAATAACATATACACCTAGAGAGAGACTCAGGCCATAAGGTGGTGTCAAATCCATGACAATAAGTAGATTGTGGAGTGCATAAACCGCGATCGTCCAGTGGAGTGATGGTGTAGAGACAAACGATCAACAATACGCGATGGTGCGCCCGGCAGCGGTTCACTCACCGCCGACCCGGAAGCGGTGGGTCAGCGCTTCAGCTATGTACACCCCGGCAGGTGATCCTGACCTGCATGCAAGCTGTCGGGTACGGAAAAGGCAGCCCTCCCCACTCACGCCATGGAGCCGTTCGCCTATTCACTCCCAAGCTTAGGTGAGGCAAACGAGACATCCCAGGGGATATATGTATGGATCACCTTGATATCAATCAGGGAGTTTGAGAACGAGTTCGCACCGACCCAAAATCTTGGCAAAAACTTTCGGACAGCCGGCAAACCTCCCGGGCCAATGGGGTCCCAGTGTTCGGTAAGCGCCCCCGGATGTCGAGGGAGGATGTTTCCTCGTGATCATCATCTCGAGTACAAGACGATGGAGCGGCAGTTTTGAGAGCGGCTTGTGATCCACGTTTCCATGCTGGAATTCAACAGATGGATTTCACCCGAGGTTCTCCTGTTCGGAAGAGGTCCTCAGTCGGGCGAGTGGAAGGTCCACATTCGTCGGACTGGTCCGAACCCGATAAAAATGGAATCCCGTCACCTTTGCGTTGGGGACCGGGGCGACGCCACGCACATTCCAGTTTTCCTTAGGAAGGTTTACTCCATCCGGCTCCCCTCCAGCTCTTGTCTGACGGAGTGGTAGTGGTGCTGCAGGGGAAGTTCAAAGGCGAGGTGGACCATACATCCAAGTTCATGGGCGCCAAACAAAACAACGGGCACTGCTGAGGAAACGCGAGCCACGAACGAGAATTATACACGTCAGGGCCCTGAGGTTGTACTAATAATGGCACTCAACAGGTAACTCCCCGACCACCCCACCCCTGATGGACTGCACTGGATACCCAGCTTGAGACCTATGCCGAGCTCCGGTGGAGAAGATAGGGGGGGGCAGCCAAACTACACGAGATCATCAGCCAACCCGGCACTAGTTACCTTCACCGGACCTGTCAGTCCTTCTCTCCCTCTTTGGGCTTAAGCCCCTACGTCGGGGGATGCGAAGCCCCAAGGTTATCCGTATATAGAGGAATGGTTGACGGACTTGAAGGATACTGTTCGGGTGAAATGGGTCGGATCGGATGAACATCGGGCATGGCATGATAGCGAGAAGGAGAAGTCGAAAGTCCAGGCTATGAAGGGATTCAGAGAAGCGGTTAAGGCTTAGAGGTTAGCAAACCCATCGTTTCTTTCGCACAACGAATGACAGTCTGACACGCATCTATAGGATGCCACACTTTGGAGTTGGTGGTTCGTATATCACGGATGGAAGTGCTTACGGAACGGGGGGGTTATGGTCTGTCACCCTGTTCCCCTCCAGGTGCGCCCCACGGAGAAAACTCAGCATCACCCAAGACATCCCACTCATTTCCATATCATACCACCAATTTAGAGCAATGACTGTTGGCCCGGACTGGCGAACGTGATGCCACCACCCAGCTGGCAAGTAGAGCGTATCTCCAGCTTCTACCTCAATCCGAATCGAGTGAGTTCCGGAAGGTGGATGTATGTCGGGCTCCAATATTGATGACCACCGTACAGTCTGACCGGAAGCCGAGATTTCGAAGTCCGCAGACGGTGAGGGTCGGGTGTATGTTGCGTGGGGATACTCCCGTTCTACGAGTGCGGCGTTCAAACGACGACGTGGAACCGATGCGAGGAAAACTACGCACCTTCAAGCAACCAACCTTCACTCGGGGGAAAAAGTGTGAAAATCTTCTTCCCTCTTATCACGCAGTAGAGGTTCTCATATGGATCTAAGGCAAATGGTCCGTTAACGCGTTTTGCCATTAAACTGTATTAAGTTTTATCGTCCTCACCACTGTGCACGCTGGTGACGCTGCGGCTATCGCCAATCCACAGGTTAACGGCATCAGGAGGCAGACCTAAATCTGGTCGTGAGCCCACCGAGAGATGGGGGAGGGGTCAAGGGACCTAATGCCTCGCTGCACCAATGGATTTCTTCGGGGATGTCCCGCTCCAAACTATCAAACTCGGAAACGGAATCCACCCCCGGACAGACCGGGCGACTCCGGTACACATTTCCGTTCTGTGACTGCAGATAGTGAATGTCCGACCTTGCTGCTGCTGCTAAAAGATCACATCAAGGGCGAGAGCGTGGGTAGTTGTGGGCGTACTGCACCTGGTGAGAGACTGACCAGTAGCTCCGACATGGTCATCTGTTCGACCAATGGTTCCACGAAGTAGTCCGTTCCGTCGTGAGGCGTAACAGCGTCGGCGCGCCTTGTGTTGTGTTAGAGCACCAATGTTGAGGACGTAGTTTTTGCGCTGTACCCATTGGGAGTCGCCGCCACGGATATGGATCGTTCCCCCATGCGCTTAATGAGATAATCATCGGTCCATAGCCTGACCAAATCCTCCGCAACCTGAACTCCTGGAACCGGTGAAGCAGTAAAGTTAGCGGGGTCTGGCTGTCACCCTTCTGGCTCTCCCTAACCATGCGCACCTTTTATTAGAACTGGGCGCGATACATGCACCAGCCTGGAGAACTCCAAAGCCGTCGGAGGTGCCAGTAAGGTTTGGTAGTGGGTACCATTTTGTTCTACCGGCGTTAGCTGATCATCGTCGGCGACAGAGTTTGCTCTACCGTCGCCGTACCATAGTATTGCTCAGATATCCAACATAGGGCCTCTTTGTCTTTGTCTCTCATGAGGCTCATCGATGGTGATGGAGCGGAATCAATGTGCGATCGACTCTCGGCTTTGACTTCCTCTCCGAACCTCTCACTTTCCTCGATCATGCCCAAGGACTCAACGGAAAAGAAAGAAAGAAAAGAAAAGAAGGAGAAAAGGGAGAAAAAGAAAAAAGAAGTCACCCAGGAGGCTCCTGCCGAAGCCCCAACCACGGACGTTCCAGAGGATGTCGAGATGGAGAACGTTGAGAAGACCAAGGTGCGATTTTTCAGACCCTTTTTCGACTGATCGAACTCACGCACGCCGATACGACAGGTAACGAAGAAATCGAGGAGGGAGAAGAAGGGGGAGGAGGGTGGGATCGTCGTCCCGGTAGAAGACCTCTCCCCGATAGCACATCCTCTGGCCCAGAGGAAACTGCTGAAAAAGCTCAACAAAGCGGTGAAGAAAGGTGCGAGTTCCTTCACTATATGACTAGCTGCTGACCGATACGGGTATTCTAGCCTCGAAAGCCCGTCAAGTAAAACGTGGCGTCAAGGAGGTGGTAAAAGGTATCAGGAAGGGCGAGAAAGGGTGAGCACCCCTACCCATCTGAATTTCCCTCTCGATATTAACCGCTCGAAATGTCAGAATCTTGATCCTTGCCGCGGATATCACGCCCGTCGACATTATCTCACACCTGCCCGTCATGTGCGAAGACGCACAAATACCATACGTCTTCGTTCCTTCAAAGGAGGAGCTTGGCCACGCCAGTGCAACGAAGCGTCCAACAAGTTGTGTCATGGTATGTCCCAACCTCAAAAAGAAGCCAAAACCCAAAGACGGAAAAATCCCGGACGCGACAAAAGACCTCCCGGACGACGAGTTCAAAGAGCTGTACACGGAATGCTTCAAGGAGGTGCAAAGTCTCGACCAAAAGATACTATTTTAGCGGTGTATGATATCTTTCGCTCTCGTGTAGTGCGGGTAGTATTTAATGTTATTATCATCCTCGGGGTCGACGAGCTATACAAAAGGAATCCCTCACAAAAATACATAGGGGTATGAGATAGAGCAAATGTCGTCGTATATCGTTGAATATCATGGGATATCTTCGTGTCGAGGTACAACCATGGACTCTTCCACCATACTGTCGATATGTTTTTCGTTCCCCCCCAGGTTTCTATTGGCCGCTATGATTGGGGTATTGCCAAGCGGGGAGGGTGGGAAGCGAGGGGTGAATCTTGGTGTGAGTAGTGGGAATCCTTGGTTGGACTTTTGTTGTTTTTCTTCCATAGCCAGTGCGTTCTTTAGGAATTGTTCGACCTTTTCTACTCGTTTGGTCCTCTTTCCCCCGCGCCAGATGAAGATTGCGGACGCGATGCCGCAAAGGAAGCTCGCGGGTATCAAGATACCGGTCGACCATGGAGGGCGGTCGAACCTGAGAGTACAATCTCAGTCACCAACACGGTCCCACGAACATGCTGTCACAGTACCTGTTGAGGCCCCACATGGTTCCGCACAGAATAACTTGAAAGATAGAATTACCATCGATGCAGCAGCATATAATCAAGGCGATACTGTTGAATACATCAGGCAACCACTCAGCACTTAGATACCTACGAAGGACCACTTACTTGATAGGGAAGGCTCTGTGTGTTGCAGTCCCGTGCGGCCGGTACCACGTCTGAGATTTCATGAATTGTCGTTGGTCTGTTATCATCAGTACCACATTTCAAATGACTGCTGAACCAACTCACGGTAGTGCAGATCCCGTTGTTCCGTCTCGGTCAAGACGTGGACCTACAACAAGCCGGTGTCAGTTCGGGAAGTTGAAGCCTAGGTGAGATGGGAGCCCGACATAATTTGAGTCATAAACCGGATCTGGGAGGTCGTCCTCGTCCAAAAGGGGGGGTATACCGCGCTCCTTACGCAGTCGGCGAGTCTTGAGTTTGAAATACCAGATGTTGCATATCCCTGCAAGTGTTCAACGGGTTTGAACAAGGTACCAGACGCTCACACTCACTGTATGTATCCACAGCACGGAAGGGTATGAAGCCGACACCAGTAGCCGTAAACAAGGCTATCGCGGGCCGGGGTAAGCGCCCAACCGGACTACGAAGGTGGGTACGCTTACCATTAACAACCTGGGAAGATACCTCAATCCAAAACCCTTGTTTCTCGGCATTATGGAAGTTGATAAACTTCGCAAGGAAGAACACAATCGCCGCTCCCCAGAACACTACGACGGACTGGTCAGGCTGAAGAATATTGCTCAGAACGAGAGGGACATACCCACTGCAAGGCCATAGAGGGCCGTGATAAACTGTAGAGGAAAACCGTAAGCTGTTGATCAGCAGAGGCGTGGAAAATTCATACGCCGAGAGCTACAGGGTATTCAGTACTCGAAAAGGCCCATGGAGAAAGAAGTACGGACGGGTTTTCACGAAGCTCCACACTCCCTTCATGGTTCGTTTGAATCGATCTCGTTTGCTATCGGGTCCGTCAGCGGCAGTAGACTTGCCGCACCAACCAACTTACCTCAGTACATCTTCGATATGCAAATCGAGCTCGTTCTCTGACATAGCTTCTCCTCTTTCTTCTAGTTGCAATTGTGATCTTCGGTAGGAACTCCGAGTCGGTAACACAATCGTTGGTTTCAGGGAGTATAGCGACATCGGTGGTCTGCGGACACGTTAATCAAACCATCGTAGCCCGCGTGTTACGACATACAAAACGATGGAGTTCGCAGCATTTGTAAGGTTCGACATAGTCGCCACTTGTGGATCTGTCGGAGAGGGACATTAATTCCCTCGGCAAGCGCCGCAGCAAGAACAGGATTACACACCGATAACGTCAAGATGGTCTATCACAGCCTCATTTTGGTCCTCGTCCCACGCCCCGGCGTTATCGTCAAACACGCTACCCCCTTGGTAATCCCCCGAGGGTCCGGGAAGCGCCTCTCTCGACGAACTGGAAATCTGCTGCGAAACTCTGCTGAGCCTCGCTCCCCTAAGATTCGGTGCATACGACTGAGGTTTGGGTGACTGAGGGTCTGGAGACTGCAGAACGGAGTCTCCTGAAAAGACCTCGATCACAGACTTCGAGCGGGGCCGTCTCCTCGGTGGGGCAGGTGACGACGGAGTCTCCTCTTCTATGGTCTTGTAGAAGGACCGTGAAGTTCTGACACGGATAGACGGCATGGTTGGCCAGCTACGAGGGTCGCAAGAGAGGGTGAGAAGACCAGGAGCTACCGGCGAACGTCGTCCCAAGATGATGTGAGTGTGACGGGAAGGGTGGGCCCACGAGCACGTGGGGTACCACACTTATTCCACCCGGACTCGATCATATTGTTCGGCGGAAGCAAGCTTCTGATCGGCAACCTCCATGGGTGGATCCCTAAATACACTCCCCTTCGACATCGTTCTTAGGATTTTCTATTTTCTATCAGCCCACGACGTCGTCAGAACCTGCCAGGTTGGCCAATTCTCCATCCCAGCTTCAGACGGAACGATGCTGATGATCCGATATAGACTTGCAGATGGCTAGGAGCCAGTCTTGGGGAACATTCTGTCTGGCTAGGGTTGGCTGAGAAATGCTGTTCCAAAAAACCCTCGCTTGCGCGTCACGTTCCACCCCTTACTGCGCTTTCGACCGGCAAACTGCAGGCGTTCGTTGTTGGACAGGCTAGGCTCGATCAGTACTGGATCGCGGAGACCACCTTCACGAACCCCCGGCCGCGCTTCAGGTTGGAGGCATCAGCCCCATTGCTATTCTGCGAATTAATACCGGGAGGCGAATACTTAATCCTCGTCCGCCGAGATGGGGGCATCTCTCTCCTCTCTCTGGTGGATCCAGATGACGTCCACGTGGTTTCCGAGTTCTCATTCGGCTCCCGCAGCAGTCAGCCGCACGATGTGTCACTGACCACTGACAGCACGGGTCGCCTCCTCTTGGTCATCTGCATGTATGGCCCTCTGCGAAGGTACCTACGCAACACCCGACCTTCGTTGTCCCGCTGATCAACCCCAGGCGTTTCCTTGCAACTCTTGAGATCGGAACAAGGTCAATCAACCTTGTCAAATACTTCGAGATTGAAATGCCAGTGTTGGCCATCGCAGCACAGCACGACACCATCGCGTGCTTGTGCCAGCATGCGGAACGAGGCGTTTTTTCCTTCGTTACCACCACTACGGACGACACGGTCAATAGGACCCTCCATGTTTCACCAATCCCCGCCGAACCTGCGGTGAGCTCAAGGCACACACGTTGGTTAGCGAAGAACGTTATGCTTATCCCACAATATAGACTATCTATCTCTACGGCATTTGCCTACCCACCCCGACGACCCTCCTCCTCTTCTCGGCGTCTAACATCCGGTGCTACCATCTCCCGGATGTATCGGGGTTGTCACCCGGTACCCACCACTTCCCCGGACCCTCACCCGTTTGGTCCTGGGAAAACCGCGCCATCCCAACCGGTCGTTTAACAGCCACATCCGTGCGTTGGGAACCAAGTTGCACAACTCCAATCGTTATCACATTCCTCCACGACATCGTCAGCCACGTGGTCACCCTCCGCCCGTCCGAAAAGTCGTCAGGATCCTCACACCTGGACGTCATCAAACACACCTACGCCGATTTTCGACCGGTTTCCACCCCATGTCAAGGGGCAACGCTTCTGAAATCCGAAAAGGGGATGTGGTACAGGCTGTGGGACGGCTCCAAAGGTCCAAATGACTTCGTGACATTCTCAACGAATGACGTCCAGCGTGTAGGACTGGTGAGGTTGGATACTTTGAGAGTAGACGTGGAGGATTATTTGGTGCCCGCTGTAAACTTCGATGAGGTTTCCGGGAGGATTGTCGTTTTGGTGAGAGCCAGGGACGGAAATTCATATGTGGACCATGGATTCGTCGTCGATATGCCATAAATATGAAGTATGGGTTGCACGTTACTATTTCTATGCATTTTGTCCGTCCTCCCCCTCCGGGCCTTCCGTTGTAGCGGGAGATTCGCGTGGCTTAACTTTTGGAGGTCTGCCTCGCTTACGCGGCACAGGTCTTGTCACTTTACCGGCGTTCGATCCTTCTCCATCTTCGGGTGTTTTAGGTGCTTCGTCTAGAGCCTGAGGGTATACCTTTCGGGGCCGACCCCTTGGCCGTTTTGGATGTAGTTGTGTGGGAACGTCGCCGGCCTCCGCCAAACCCTCTTCATGGAGTGGGGTTGCGGATTGTTTGCCCTTTCCTCTGGCCGGCCTTCGCTTCCTAGGTACAGGCCAGGTTCGTTCGGGAGGCTCGCCCTGTTCGTCTCCTTCGTCATCGGGATGTCTCGAGGAGCGACCTCCGGCCACGCTCGCCGTTGCCTTTGCTTTCCCCTTCTTAAGAGTATCGTATCGTGCCCTGCACTGGATCACCCAAGTCAGTATTCGGGGTTGTGGGACGAGGGGCCGCCAACCGCTCACTGCACTGTCCTTTCTTCCATTTCCCATCTTTTCGCTCACTGCCTTCCACTTACCCTCCCCAAGTTCCTTAACGGCATCCGTCAGCAGCTTGTCCTCTTCCTCCGTCCACGCATCCCTATTGATTTTTGGATCCAGTCTCTCGTTCCACCGGTCCCTGCACTGCTCATTACTCCTCCCCTCCATCATCGCCGCGATGTCCATCCATGAGTTCCCATACGCCGACACAGCGAGGTGTAACTTCGCATCTTCCGCCGGTAACCAGGCACCGCGCTTGAGCATTGGGTCGAGGGATCGTTGGTACCGGTTTTGACATTGCTGAGCCGTCGCATCTGGTGAAACGACACGTGCGACTGTACATCTGATCGTCAGCAATCAGCAGGTTGTCGTGTTAATTGTGGAGTACCTAGAAGCCAGTTATTCAGACCGTAGACCTCGACGGCTTCCAAAAGTGCGTTGTCAGACTCTGGTGTCCAGACGTGGGTTTTACGAACTGCCCCGTGGCGCATACAGTCCAAGGGCGTTCTGTTGGTCTGACCGAGTATGAACGAACTGACTTCAGTGAGGAATTTACTAGACGTTACCTTGAGCTCGTCAGCAACCCAAACCCAATCGACGGTCACCCCAGACCCATGTTCCGTCAGATAAGCATCCACCAAGTCCTTGCACTTGCTTATCTCTGGTTGAGACCATTGAGCATGGTTGATGCTGGGATGGCGATCACCCAACCACTTGATCTCACATTCTTTGGCAGTGCGGCCACCATGGGCGCGGTTACTTGAAGTCATCTTAAAAATAGTATCATCCATTTAGAACCACACCCTACCCACAGGGAAAGAAAAGCCCACCGCGCTTGCTACACGTTCCCAATCGATTCCCTGGCTGTTTTGTTCGAGAAACTCCTCTGGGGGTTTCTGGAACAACGCAGAATTCCCGCTGTCGAGAGACCACCGGTGAGGGTCTGATCCCCGGGCGCGAAGAAAAGAGGTGGATTACCTCCGCTGCTCCTGAAGCGCATATAATCGGTGGTTTTCTGTCCTCACAGCCTCTGCAAGATCTTCAAGCTCTTTCGCCTTCACTATGACATGCAAAGTAGGTTAAAATATTTCTCATATCGCAAGGGAACCTGCACAAACTTGGGTGATATCCCGTAAAATCCACATACCTCTGCCTTCGTCGGCTATCCACGTAGAACGAAGAGTGCTGTAATGGGTACATGGCACTCAACAAAGTGCTCGCATCGAAGGAAGGGTACAGCCCACCTCGGAAATAAGCTCTTTGGAAGTAACTGGAGCTGAGATCGTCGAGGACCCAGGGACGGAGATATACCCGCCGACTTCAGGTTCGAACTCGTCTTCGTCGTACTCCTCTGCAGCAACCTGGTGCCCTCAGTCAGTTCCCCAAGTGGGACCTAAGACTCAGCACACGAACTAAGAGCTTGTCCAAGTTTGCGAGGTCATCCTCCAACTGCTCGATCTTGGCCTTTACCACCCCTTGGTGGTCTTTGTTCAATTGCAGGGCTATAAGGACATGTTCATTCGCGGAGACCGTTGGGTCAGGGAAGACCGCGGTTTCCATCGTATGGTCCCGAGAGTGGCGGCCCGGGTATCAGCCGTTCGCCTTGCTCCGAGTAGAGGAGAGCGTGATATTTCTCTCAGCCCCGCCGATCGTTCCATCTTACCGAAAACCCACTCCGAACCGTTTGAGCTCAGCGTCAAGAGAGCGAGCGTCGGCTCTCCATTTC
>Ga0307516_10007921_pt1 | contig 12102 bp, 10 predicted proteins | sample 19_EM_MG_FD_203310 | JGI IMG/M metagenome (GOLD analysis project Ga0307516, IMG submission 203310) | Populus trichocarpa ectomycorrhiza microbial communities from riparian zone in the Pacific Northwest, United States - 19_EM | ecosystem: Host-associated > Plants > Roots > Unclassified | place...
CATTTACTCCTCTGATTATTTCGTACACCGTCGAAATCCTTCCTTTCCATCTCCGCTCGAAAGGCTTCGCCGTCTTCGGTGTCGTCATTTTCCTTGCCGTCATTTTCAACCAGTATATAAATCCTTTCGCTCTCGACGCTCTCGGGTGGAAGTACTATGTAAGTCCATTATATGCATCTGTGTCCTGTCAAACTCATGCCAAATGTAGCTGGTCTACGTCTGCTGGTTGGCGGTCGAGTTCGTGTTCTTGTGGTTCTTCCTCGTCGAGACCAAGAATAGAACATTGGAAGAGACTGCTGCTGTTTTTGATGGCGAAGGGGCCCTCGAAAAGATACGCCCACCGGAAAGGGACGTGTAAAGTCCTCTGACAAACAACCATAAAGTTCAACGTGCATATTTATACTCTGGCTTGATAGCTTCTCTATCCTATGCCTTTCATGTGTACAGTATCTTATTCTCTAGTAGGTTCCATGCATGTATCGGTATACAATAGCTGCTCGTTCACGCTTAGTTTCATCCGATTTCTTGAGAGGATGGCTGGGGTGATATAAAGGGGTAATGTAAAGGGAATGCATGTACACCACAGTGGCATCCCTCGGAGCCATGTTGTCCAAACGAGATCCTGAAGCAGGAATCAAGGAGTACAGTCGGTTTGACACCGTTGTGACACGGCCCGACCATGTGCACTATGAGATAATCAACTGCACTTACCCACCTGCACGCCAGATGACGATGGCGAAAGGACGCAAATACATATGACGTGATAGCCCTCGGGCACATCTGCGCGTATGTTGCACCTGAAAACTTGTGGTTTTTCCAAGCTCATTCCAAACCTGAGGGCCTTTCATCTCACGCATGGAATAAACATATAGTAAGCAATGCTACCACCTTTGAACCACACGTGTACCGATAACGATCTGTAACTATCGCTTTTGGTTGACAAAAGCTAACTTCAGGTTCGGGTGTGAGAAGAACTACGTTGATCTCGAGTTGACCGATCTAACCACTCTACCCTATCGCTTGTCTAGAAGTGGAACGGACGCTGCGAATTCTGCGTGGGTGACAATTGCCAACTCTCCCCCCAAACGGCGAACGTTTCCCGAACAAGACCTCCCACATTCTGTCCCTGAAGAGGCTCGAGTCGGAGGCAAATGACTACGCAAGTGGTTCTTTGTACTTTTTCAGAATCTGCTGGTGTCATGACAGACCACAGGTTCGCGTGAGATTATGCTGGCTCAATGGTAGGTTGACTTCTCCACTACCGCCCGCGGTCCGATATACTACTTTTATGGCCTTCCATTCGCTTCCCACCGTTCTCTCGTTCTCTTAGTGAACAGTCAACATGGGCGATGGGCTTGTTGCTGCTGGTGGCGTCCAAGATGCGTCATTCGCACACCTCCTCGATCCCAAGAGGAAGTGGTACAATAACAAACGGTTAGCCTGGACATCCTATCGCTCATCCTGTACACTTACTAATGACCAGCGTATTCAACAGGATCATCCTCCTCAATGCCTGGATTGCCCTGTTGTGCGTCACTGCTTGTGTGTCCTTCGCCATCCAGGTAGGCGGTCCCCTTTATCGTCGTCGACCATGATTTCCGATTGCCCAATTGTGATCTTAGAGCATTGGACTTTTGGTCCGTTGTCCCGTTGCTCCATACCTCTCTGATGACATTGGTCGTCGGAAGACAGTGTTCGTCGGTGCGGTGATCATGATTGCAGGGACCGCGGTACAGACTGCATCACAGTCCGTGGGCATGTTCATCGCAGCTCGGTTCTTCGTTGGATTTGGCTTAGCCATCGCTAGTGAGGTTTTCGCGGCCGTTTTGTAATTCCTGGATACTAACTATCGGCTCAAGGAAATCCTGCCCCCATGCTAGTTTCAGAACTAGCATATCCTGAATACTGCGCACAACTGACGTCTCTGTACAACTCCCTTTTTTACTCTGGCTCACTTATGTGAGTAGATTTGCTACACCTTTCGTCTGATGCATATTGATGATTCATTGGTGCTGCTTGGACTACATATGGTACATTCAAAATCAACAACACATGGGCATGGAGTCTCCCGTCCTTGTTCCAGGGAATTCCTGCCGCGTTACAGTTCGCACTTATCCTCTTCGCACCGAGTCTCCGCGTTGGTTGGTCAGCAAGGGAAAAGAGGCTGAAGCACTTCGGATACTAGCCTGCAACCACGCCGACAGTGATGAGTAAGTGTATGTCGTATGTTCAAGGTGTTTATCTAATATGCGGAAAGGCAGGACTCCCTTGTTCAATTCGAATTCGAGGAAATCAAGGTCGCAGACCATTGGGAGAAAATTGCCAATGCGACAATGATACGCATGCGTTTACGATTGCCAGGTGTGGCGACCAGGGCCGTCCAACCAACGTTAGCAGCAACTAAAAAAAATTCATGAGCACAAGAAGTCACGATACTACTTGATGAACAGTACCTGTAGAGTCAAGTTGGATGGGAAATGGGCCCGTTACATCCTATCTCCACAAGGTTCTTAGTCAAATCGGCATCACCAATCCAAACACTCAACTACTGCTGAACGGCCTCCTGCAACTCTGGAATCTGTTCTGGGAGGTTTTGGCTGCCACCTTAGTCAACAGGCTTGGCCGTCGATTCCTCTTCCTGGCTTCTGCCGGCTTGATGATGCTGTTCTACACGGCCCAGACAGTCTGCCTCGCTCAGTACTCTGAATATAGTGTTCCAGCTGCAGGTCATGCCTTTGTTGTCTTCGTGTTCCTCTTCTTCGCTGGGCGCGATATCGCATTTACTCCTCTAATTATTTCATACACCGTCGAAATCCTTCCTTTCCATCTCCGCTCGAAAGGCTTCGCCGTCTTCGGTGTCGTCATTTTCCTTGCTGTTATTTTCAACCAGTATATAACTCCTTTTTGGAAGTACTACGTAAGTCCATTTTATGCGTCTGTGTCCTGTCAAACTCATGCCAAATGTAGCTGGTCTACGTCTGCTGGTTGGCGGTCGAGTTCGTGTTCTTGTGGTTCTTCCTCGCCGAGACCAAGAATAGAACATTGGAAGAGACTGCTGCTGTTTTTGATGGCGAAAAGGCCCTCGAAAAGATACGCCCACCGGGAAGAGACGTAAAGTTCTCTGACAAACAACCATAAAGTTCATCGTGCATATTTATACTCTGGTTTGATAACTTCTCTATCCTATGCCTTTCAATGTGTACAATATCTTATTCTCTAGCAGGTCGCTCGTGCATGTATCGGTATACAATAGCTGCTCGTTCACGCTTAGTTTCATCGGCATCATCCGATTTCTTAAGAGGATGAATGGGGTGATGTAAAGGGAATCTACACGACAGTGGCATCCCTCGGAGCCATGTCGTCCAAGCGAGATCCTGAAGCAGGAATCAAGGAGTTCAACCAGTTACACCGTTGTCGGCCCGACCATGTGCACTATGAGATAATCAACTGCACTTACCCACCTGCCGCACGCCAGATGCCACGCACACCACGCTGGAATGACGAGGACGGCGATGGCGAAAGGACGCAAATACATATGACGTGACAGCCCTCCGGGCACATCTGCGCGTATGTTGCACCTGAAGAAAACTTGTGGTTTTTCCATAAACATATAGTAAGCAATACTACCACCTTTGAACCATGTGTGTACCGATAATGATCTGTTATTGCTTTTGGTTGACAAAAGCTAACTTCAGGTTCAGGTGTGAGAATAACTATGCTGATCTCGAGTTGACCAATCTGATCACTCTACCCTACGTATTGTCTGGAAGTGGAACGGACGCTGCGCATTCTGCGTGGGTGACAATTCTCCACCCCATCCCCCCAAACGGCGAACGTTTCCCGAACAAGATCTCTGTTTTATGATCACATTTTGTCCCTGAAGAAGCTCGAGTCGGAGGCAAATGACTACGCAAGTGGTTTTTAGAATCTGCCGGTGTCGTGACAAACCACAGGTTTGCGTGAGATTATTCTGGCTCAATGTTAGGTCGACTTCTTTTCCACTACTGCCCGCGGTCCCAATTATACTACTTATATGGCCTTCCATTTGCTTCCCACCCGTTTTTTCCTCTCTTTGTGACCACTCGACATGGGCGGTGTGCTCGTTACCCCTGGTGGCGTCCAAGATGCGTCCTTCGCACACCTCCTCGATCCCAAGAGGAAGTGGTACAATAACAAGCGGTCAGCCTGGACTTCCTGTCGTCTACCCTGTACAGCTACTGACCAGCATGTTCAACAGGATCATCCTACTCAATACCTGGATTGTCCTGTTGTGCGTCACTTGTGTGTCCTTGCAGTAGCAATTCACCCTTCATCACAACCCTCCAGCTTGATTACGTCCTCTGCTGTTGGCTATGATGCTACTATGATGAACGGTCTCCAATCCCTCCCTCAGTGGCAATGGGCCTTCAATTACCCGTCGAATGGAATGCTCGGCCTTCTGAACGCCATCCAGGTAGCGGATCCCCTTTATCATCGTCAACCATGACTTCTGATTGCCCATTGGTGGTCTTAGAGCATTGGATTTTTGGTCGGTTGCCCCACAGCTCCATACTTCTCTGATGGCATTGGTCGTCGGAAATCGGTGTTCGTCGGTGCAGTGATCATGCTTGCAGCGACGGCGGTACAGACTGCATCACAGTCCGTGGGCATGTTCATCGCAGCTAGGTTCATGATCGGTTTTGGCTTAGCCATCGCTGGTGAGGCTTTCGCAGCGGTTTCATAGTTCCTGGAAACTGACCATCTGCTCAAGGGAATGCCTCCCCCATGCTAATCACCGAACTAGCATATCCTGAATACCGCGCACAACTGACGTCCCTGTACAACACCATTGCCTGCACCGGCTCACTTGCGTGAGTAGATTTGCGACGCCTTTCGTCTGATGCACATCGATGATTCTTCAGTGCTGCTTGGGTCACATATGGCACATTCAGGATCAACAACACATGGGCATGGCGTCTCCCGTCCTTGTTTCAGGGAATTCCGCCCATGTTACAGCTTGCACTTGTCCTCTTTGCCCCAGAGTCTCCGCGTTGGTTGATCAGCAAGGGCAAGGAGGCTGAAGCACTCGGAATATTGGCCTACTACCACGCTGACAGTAATGAGTGAGTAAATGTTGTATGTTTAAGGTGCTTATCCAATATGCAGAAAGGCAGGACCCCCTTGTCCAATACGAATTCGAAGAAATCAAGGCTGAGATCAAATTTGACTCCACAAGTATGGTTCACTAAGTACTATCGCACCTTATGCTCATAATTTTTTCTTTAGGTGCTGCTAACATTGGTTGGAAGGCACTCATTGCTACACCCGGCAATCGTAAACGCATGCGTATCATTGTCGCATTGGCAATTTTCTCCCAATGGTCTGGAAACGGTCCCGTTATGTTCTATCTATACAAGGTTTTGAATCAAATCGGTATCACGGATCCAAACACTCAGTTACTGCTGAACGGTCTCCTGCAACTCTGGAATCTGTTTTGGGCGGTTTTAGCTGCCACCTTAGTCAACAGGCTTGGCCGTCGATTCCTCTTCTTGTCTTCTGCCGGCCTGATGATGCTGTTCTACACGGCCCAGACTATCTGCCTCGCTCAGCACTCTGAATATGGCACTCCAGTTGCAGGTCACGCCTTTGTTGTCTTTGTGTTCCTCTTCTTCGCTGCGTTCGATATCGCTTTTATACCTCTAATTATTTCATATACCATCGAAATCCTTCCTTTCCACCTCCGCTCGAAAGGCTTCGGCGTCTTTGGTATCGTCATTGTTCTTGCTCTCATCTTCAACCAGTATATAAATCCTTTCGCTCTCGACGCTCTCGGGTGGAAGTACTATGTAAGTCCGTTAAGCTGGTGCGTCTACGTTTTGTCGAACTCATATTAAATGTAGCTGGTCTATATCTGCTTGTTGGCGGTCGAATTCGTGTTCTTGTGGTTCTTCCTCGTCGAGACCAAGAATAGAACATTGGAAGAGACTGCTGCTGTTTTTGATGGCGAAGAGGCCCTCGAAAAGATACGCCCACCGGGAGGAGACGTGTAAAGTTCTCCGACAAACAACCATAAAGTTCAACGTGTATATATATGCTGTGGTTTGATAACTTCTCTATCCTATGCCTTTCTATGTGTACAGTATCTTATTCTCTAGTAGGTCGCCCATGCTTGTATCGGTATACGATAGCTGCTCGTTCACGCTTAGTTTCATCGGTATCATCCGATTTCTTGAGAGGATACCTGGGATGATGTGAAGAAATTGTGCATAACAGCGGCTTCTCTCGGGAGTCGGAGCCATGACATCCAAGCAACTAACTCAAGAGAGTGATTGCGCGCCGATTGTGGTTGCCAAGCACCGTCCTCCAACGTGTACACCCTCGCCAGCAATACCATCTGTCAAATTGTTGAAGAACAATTGTGCAACGACGATGGTATAATCATGCGGTCTTGCCATCTTACAGGGAATATGCTCCACCTTTTATTTCCCCAGATAAGGAAACCCGACGATGTCAAAAAAAAAGACGTTATGGTTCACGTCTTCACGTGCAATGGAACCCACATGTATATGGAACCTCGATCTTCAAGAGTGGATATTCACATTTTTGCCTCGTCCAAGGCATTCTTCCGCTTGGACATTCGGCAATTGTTTGTTTCTCTTAAAAAGCCAAGAAAACCGGCGGCTTTCCTGCGACCTGGAGTCCAGATTTGGTGGTGCAGGGCTATCTGCTCTCCTCGAACCAGGTGGCAGTGGCAAAACAAAAAAACTACAGTGTTTTAGCCAATTTGCATGAGAACGATTGCCACAGAATGAAAGAGTTCGTATATCTGACTCCGAGATTCTCCCTGTGTAGATAAGATCGTCCCCGTCTTGTTTCGAATCCGTGCGTCGCGAGCCATCGGCCCTAGCTGCAAGAGCGCGATGAGTGGTCGTTGCAAGGTCAGGGCGAGCTTCCATGAGATGAGGGATTCGAAGGAGTGCCTGGCATAGAGGTTGCCATACCCCAATTCGGCTTTCAAATTGAGCGAGGGCTTGGAGACCGAACTTGAAAAGGTTGGTCTAAGGAGCGCAAGTGAGAGCGTCGACAACGTATCGAATAGCGATACCTAAAGGGAATAGTTCGTGTGCAATAATGGAGCTGAGGAGATAAGCGGTCACGGCAAGTTCGCGGGCGGGATAATAGGACTAGAAGAACTTGTGCTCGTCAAAGAGGAAATGAAGCATGTATGAGAAGATTTCGTGATCTCTGCCATCTGCCAAGGCCTTGCTTCGCTGTAACGGGATAACTTCGTCAATGGTCGTTTGTTCGTACATTTCTTTATAAATAGAGTCCACTTCCGATTTGATTTCTGTGGTGTAGCTAATGACCAAGACAGCATCCGCACCGGGGTTAAGGTTCATGAAGCGGAGGTGGATTTGCAAGCATGAGTTCCGGACTTCGAGGCAGTATTCGATGTCTCGCGGGGCATCTTCGCAGAGCTAAATAACTGTCGCACAAAAGTCCGTGCACGTCGCAATACTTACTTATTGCGAGGTTTTTTCACTGTTCATTTTGAACTTACAAGAATACGATCATTGAGCGATGGAATTCTGCATCATGAGTTGCAACATTACTTGCCACTCACTGGTCTCGCACTCCGTGACCATCGGGGATGTCAAAAATTTTAATGACGTTGGGCCAGCTAATGCTAACATGTTGGACAGATCGTGATCAACCGAAGATATAAACGTAATGAAAGACTTACGAAGCTGCTCAGCGCTCGCACGAGCGCCCCAACATCGCACAAGGCGGTACCTTCCGCGGCCAAACGAGTAAGGCTGGACACAATCTCCACTACTTGTTTGTCCCGAGCAGGGCTCGCGTCGGATATTCCAAACCGGGTGAGTAGGGCACGAACGACCTCTGCGCCACCAGTGATGTCTGGCCTCAATTGGATCAAGGTTTGCACAATTGAGGTGCCAGGTGGTAAGCTGAGAAGGAGTGATAAGTATTGGTATGCTGAGTACCTACCTCAAGTTCATGAAAATTCGTAAGATAGGAGCCGCTGTGTTAATCGTACTTGGCCTAAGCAGCCACTGAGTGCCTGACGTTGCGTAGCATCTGGCAGAACGGGTGCCTCGGACTCCAGAGGGAGAGGAGTTTTGCGACTTGTTGAGGGGAGAGGTTGTTATCCGCCTGCACGCCAGATGCCACACACATCGCGTTGGAATGACGAGACCCTCATGTGACAAAGCCTCCGTCGGGGTGCGTGTTACCACATCATGATGTAACTGCTTTTGTGGTCTACAACCTGTCAGCTGAGGACCTTTCATTTCACGCATGGGATAGATGTGTGCTATGTAGTAAGCATGCTACCACCTTTGAACGCACTAATCTGCTTACATTACCTTTGGTTGAGAAGAACTATATGCAGGGAATTATTTCACAAGTTGATCTCGAGTTGACCAATCTGATCACTCTACCCTATGTTGTCTCGAAGTGGAACGGAGGCTACGCATTCTGCGTGGATGACCCCTCCCCATCGCCTCTATGTAGCCCCGAACGGCGAACGTTTCCCAAGACCTCGGCAAGTGTCCCGTTCCACGAACACATTCTGTCAAGTAAGTAAGACGCCCCAGTGATAAGGCCCGAGTCTAAGGTAAATGAATAGGGAAGCGGTTCAATTCAGAATCCGCCAGCGCCATGACCCCCAGATTCGCGTGGGATTACAATGCCCACTGGTAGGTCGACTTCATCTCCACTACCGCCCGCGTGCCCACTTAAATATGGCCTTCCATTCGCTTCCCACCTGTTCTCTCGCTCTCTTAGTGAACAGTCGACATGGGCGGTGGGCTTGTTGCTACTGGCGGCGTCCAAGATGCGTCCTTCGCACACCTCCTCGATCCCAAGAGGAAGTGGTACAATAACAAGCGGTCAGCCTGACTTCCTGTCGTCTACCCTGTACAGCTACTAACCAGCATGTTCAACAGGCTCATCCTCCTCAATGCCTGGATTGTCCTGTTGTGCGTCACTTGAGTGTCCTTGCAGTAGCAATTCATCCTTAGTCACAGCCCTTCAGCTTGATCACCTCCTCTACTGTTGGCTATGATAGTAGTATGATGAACGGTCTCCAATCCCTCCCTCAGTGGCAATCGGCCTTCAATTACCCGTCGAATGGAATGCTCGGCCTCCTGAACGCCATCCAGGTAGGGGGTCCTCTTTATCATCGCCAACTATGATTTCTGATTGCCCATTGGTGATCTTAGAGCATTGGACTCTTGGTCGGTTCTCCCGTTGCTCCATACTTCTGTGATGGCATTGGTCGTCGGAAGACAGTGTTCGTCGGTGCAATAGTCATGCTTGCAGCGACCGCGATACAGACTGCATCACAGTCCGTGGGCATGTTCATCGCAGCTAGGTTCATGATCGGTTTTGGCTCAGCCATCGCTGGTGAGGTGTTCGCGACGGTTTTGTAATTCCTGGATACTAACCATCGGCTCAAGGAAATGGTGCGCCAATGCTAATCACCGAACTAGCATATCCTGAATACCGCGCACAACTGACGTCCCTGTACAACGCCCTTTTCTACTCCGGCTCACTCATGTGAGTAGATTCGCTACGCCTTTTATCTGATGGATATCGATGATTCTTCAGTGCTGCTTGGACTACATATGGTGCACTCAAGTTCAATAGCACATGGGCATGGCGTCTCCCGTCCTTGTTTCAGGGAATTCCGGCCGTGTTGCAGTTTGTACTTGTCCTCTTCGCACCCGAGTCTCCGCGTTGGTTGGTCAGCAAGGGGAAAGAGGCTGAAGCACTTCGGATACTAGCCTACTACCACGCCGACAGTGATGAGTAAGTGTATGTCGTATGTTCAAGGTGTTTATCCAATATGCGGAAAGGCAGGACCCCCTTGTTCAATTCGAATTCGAGGAAATCAAGGCCGAAATCAAATTTGACTCCGAAGGTACGGTTCATGAGGTACTATTGTGACTTCTTGTGCTCATGATTTTTCTTTAGTTGCTGCTAATGTCGGATGGACGACCCTGGTTGCTACACCCGGCAATCGTAAACGCATTTGTGTCATTGTCGCGTTGGCAGTTTTCTCCCAATGGTCTGGAAGCGGTCCCGTAATGTTCTATCTATACAAGGTTTTTAATGAAATCGGCATCACGGATCCAAGCACTCAGCTACTGCTGAACGGCTTCCTGCAACTCTGGAATTTGTTCTGGGCGGTTTTAGCTGCCGTCTTAGTCAACAGGCTTGGCCGTCGATTCCTCTTCTTGTCTTCTGCCGGCTTGATGATGCTGTTCTACACGGCCCAGACTGTCTGCCTCGCTCAGTACTCTGAATATGGTACTCCAGCTGCAGCTCATGCCTTTGTTGTCTTCGTGTTCCTCTTCTTCGCTGCGTTCGATCTCGCATTTACTCCTCTAATTATATCGTACACCGTCGAAATCCTTCCTTTCCATCTCCGCTCGAAAGGCCTTGGCGTCTTAGGTGTCGTCATCTTCCTTGCTGTCATTTTCAACCAGTATATCAATCCTTTTGCTCTCGACGCTCTCGGGTGGAAGTATTATGTAAGTCCGTTATGCTGGTGGGTCTGTGATTTGTCATACTCATATCAAATGTAGCTTGTCTATGTCTGCGTGTTGGCGGTCGAATTCGTGTTCTTGTGGTTCTTCCTCGTTGAGACCAAGAATAGAACATTGGAAGAGACTGCTGCTGTTTTCGATGGCGAAGAGGCCCTCGAAAAGATACGCTCATCGGGGAGACACGTGTAAATTATCCGAGATTTCCTCCGACAAATAACCATGAAGCTCAATGTGCATATTTATACTCTGGTTCGACAACTCCTCTTATCTCATGCCTTTCAATGTGTACAGTGTCTTATTCTTTAATAGGTTGCTCATGCATGTATCGGTATACAATAGCCGCTCGTTCACCCTTAGCTCCATCGGTATCATCCGACTTTCTTGAGAGGACACCTGGGGGTAATGTGAAGGAAGTGTCCAAATCCCTCGGAGCCATGTCACCCAAGCGACAAACTCAAGGGATTGATTACGTGCCAATTGTGGTTGCCATGCACCATCCTCCAATGTGTACGCCCTCACCAGTAACTTACCATCTGTCAAATTGTTGAAGAACAACTACGCAACGACAGTGGTATAATCATGCACGGTCTTGCCATCTTACAGGGACTGATGAGCATGGAACACAGTGGTCGTACTCTTCATCGACGCCTCGCCACAGACAAACACGATAGGGGGATGATACTCAGCTTTAATCACTCAAGGAAGGCCATACCCTATCAGCACTTAATGGTAAAGCGCAAGATAAGAAAGCTCACCTGATTCGTATGTGCCGCCGTAGTAGGGGGGTCAGGGGTAGAGGAGCGAGGAGGCAGTGCTTAGTCAGCGTCACCGCACAAAGCGACGCCATCATGGCGACTCGTTGTAACTTGTCCCATCCATGTCGAATTTTCGCCATCAGTGTCATGCCATTTATTCCGTACGCCGTCTTAAAGTGCTTTACATCATCAGAATTGATAGGCATGTAACATGATAGTGCCTCATCGATCCTCATCGATCCCTTGCCACAGACAATAAGATGGGGGGGGGGAAGAGAGTCAGCTTTTGTCATTCAAGGAATTCGGCCATCATGATAAGACAACCACTGCCAGGGCGTCAGCCAGTGAAGACAAACTGCATAAGTCAGTTGGCTAGCGATTGTGCAGAGTTAAGATAGCGCATCTGGTCTGTGGGTCGTCGGAATCGTCGGACTATACAAGCCCGAGTGCACAGGAACAATTTAGGGGGAGTAAAGCGCTCGAATCTTTAATGCTGCTCTAGCAAAGTGTATTGTCGTACTAAAACATATATCGTACGTGAATTTCTACAGTGTTGGATGGATCACATGCGGGCTGTTATGTCGGATATAAGCTATTTAAAGTAAAAAGTCCATCCAAAGACTCCAGTATTTTGAACCGAGCACAGGCCCCATTGGCAAGGAACCCGCAAGGGTTCGCCTCGTCCGTCCGTGGTGGGCAGCTCGTCCAACCACTACAGAACGGATGAAAGGAAAAACCCCGACAACCCAAAGACATTATGGTTTCCGGAACTCGCACAGCACGGTGTATATCGT
>Ga0307516_10007922_pt1 | contig 12102 bp, 9 predicted proteins | sample 19_EM_MG_FD_203310 | JGI IMG/M metagenome (GOLD analysis project Ga0307516, IMG submission 203310) | Populus trichocarpa ectomycorrhiza microbial communities from riparian zone in the Pacific Northwest, United States - 19_EM | ecosystem: Host-associated > Plants > Roots > Unclassified | place...
CCCCGAACTGACCCGCACGAACAGCTGCTCGAAGTCATCGCCATAGTCCAGCATCGTAGGACGGCCGGGTGACGTCAGACTCGGCCGGCCGGCGCTGACCTGCGTCACCTCCTTGCCGCACCTTGTCTCGCCGTGGCCGCGGATCGGCAATTGCAGCCGCGCGAAATCACCCTCGCCGAAAAAAATCGTCGCCGACGTGCCGCAGGCGCCGAACCCAAGTGCAATATCGCTCAGCTGGACAAAATTGCCGCGGCCGTGAAGACGTTTGGGGTCGGGCAAGTGGAAACCGGTTGCGCCATAGATGTCGAGCAGCTCGCTCTCGAATTCCTCGACATTGGAGGTCCGGATCGCCGGATATCGAAACAATGGATCGGGCGAAGCTTCCATGACCGTGTCTCCGCGCGGCGGGTACCGCCGATTTCAACCAGCGCTGGTGCGGTTGGTTGACATTCGCATCAGCATTTTCGCGACGCGCTCACCCCACATCACGAAATTCGGAACTTTGGGCCGTAGTCTAGCCGGCACGCGGCTTCTGTGGATCCCCTAACGATTCGTTAGTGATGAATTTGGTAGTTTTTATTCAATCTTGAGCAACCGCAAGAGAATACCGTCCCGATGACCATTGATGCCTCACCGAGCCCCCGTCCAACGTCGCAATCATCGCAGCTACGCAGCTGGTTCCACGACATCCGTCCGATGAACCCGGGCCGCACCGGCTTTCGCTAGGCGGAATGTCAGAAACACGCATGAGCTTACGCGATCGACCGCGCGCCCCCGCGGCCGAAGCGATCAATCGCCTTCCCGCGGGATGCGGCAACGGACCGCAATTTCCCGCTCACCAAGTGACGACATTCCGACGGAGCTGATTGATGTTTGGTGTTTTCAAGTCGAACGGAGATGCGCAAGCCCAGGCCGCCGCCATCGACCGATCGCACGCCGTGGTCGAGTTCGCGATGGACGGCACGATCATCACCGCCAACAAGAATTTTCTCGACGCGCTCGGCTATCGCCTGGACGAAGTCAAAGGCAAGCACCATTCCATGTTTGTCCCGATCGACCAGCGGGACGGCGCGGATTGTCGCGCATTCTGGGCGGCGTTGAACCGCGGCGAATTTCAGACTGCCGAGTTCAGGCGGATCGCCAAGGGCGGTCGCGAGATCTGGATCCAGGCGTCCTACAATCCGGTCCTGGACAGCGCCAACAAGCCGGTCAAGGTCGTGAAATGGGCGACCGACATCACGCAGCAGAAGATCCGCAGCCTCTCCGATGCCGGCAAGATCGCCGCCATCAACCGCTCACAGGCCGTGATCGAATTCAATCTCGATGGCACCATCGTCAACGCCAACGACAATTTTCTCAAGGCAATGGGCTACGGATTGAGCGAAATCCAGGGCAAGCATCACAGCATGTTCGTCGCGCCGGCCGAGCGCGACAGCGCGGCCTATCGCGAGCTCTGGGCCAAGCTCAATCGCGGCGAATTCCAGGCCGGTGAGTTCAAGCGGATCGGCAAGAGCGGCAAGGACGTCTGGATCCAGGCCAGCTATAATCCAATCCTCGACAACAAGGGCAAGCCGTTCGGCGTGATCAAATTCGCCAGCGATATCACGGCGCAGAAACTGACGAATGCCGACATGGCGGGCCAGATCGATGCGATCGGCAAGTCGCAGGCGGTGATCCAATTCAATCTCGACGGAAGCATCATTGCCGCCAACCCGAATTTCCTGAAGGCTGTCGGTTACTCGCTCGACGAGATCAAGGGGCGCCATCACAGCATGTTCCTTTCGCCTGCCGAACGCGACAGCGCCGCCTACCGCGAGTTCTGGGCCGCGCTCAATCGCGGCGAATTCCAGGCCAGCGAATTCAAGCGGATCGGCAAAGGCGGCTCGGAAATCTGGATCCTGGCCTCCTACAATCCGATCCTCGATCTCAACGGCAAGCCGTGCAAGGTCGTCAAATATGCCACCGACATCACCAAACAGATGCTGATGCGGATGGGCAACGAGCGCGTGCGCGGCATGCTGGAAACGGTCGCCGCCGGCGCGGAAGAGCTGAACGCCTCGGTGCGCAATATTTCGGAAGCCATGGTCAGGTCCAAGGACACCGCGCTCAGCGCGGTCGAGCGCGTCACCTCGGCGGATTCGCAGACCAAGCGGTTGAGCGAGGCCGCGCATGCCATGAGCGGCATCGCCGAGATCATCGGCGACATTACGGGCCAGATCAACCTGCTCGCGCTCAACGCAACGATCGAATCGGCGCGCGCGGGTGAGGCCGGCCGCGGCTTTGCCGTGGTCGCATCCGAGGTCAAGAACCTCGCCAACCAGGCGAAGCAGGCCACCGACAAGATCGGGCTCGAAATCAGCGGCCTGAACGGAATCTCGGGTGAGGTCGTCACCGCGCTGGATGCGATCAAGAAAGCCATTCAGGACGTCAGCGAATATGTCACCTCGACCGCGGCGGCGGTGGAACAGCAGAGCACCGTGACCGGCGAGATGTCGTCCAGCATGCAACGCGCCGCTGCCGAGGCGATGGCGCTTGCGGCCGGCTGACCGGCCGCGCCCGTGGATTCACCCGCCCGTCTCAGCCCGCGCCCAACCCGCCGAACCCGGTCGGCCCGCTGTCGCAAGCCCTCTCACGCCCACTCGCCCTTGCGGAACACCGGCACACGGCTGCCGTCGGTGCGGATGCCGTCGATGTCGGTCTGATCAGAACCGATCATCCAGTCGATATGGATCAGGCTCTTGTTGCCGCCCTGCGCCGCGATCTGCTCCGGCGTCAGGCTGGTACCGTCGATGAAGCATTTCGAGTAGCACTGGCCGAGCGCGATGTGGGAGGCGGCATTCTCGTCGAACAGCGTGTTGTAGAACAACAACCCGCTCTGCGAGATCGGCGAGGAATGCGGCACTAGCGCCACTTCGCCGAGCCGCCGCGCGCCTTCATCGGTGTCGAGCACCTTGTTCAAAACTTCCTCGCCGCGCGACGCCCTGGCCTCGACGATGCGGCCCTCCTCGAACTTGACCGCGATATTGTCGATCAGCGTGCCCTGATAGGACAGCGGCTTGGAACTGACGACATGACCGGAGACGCGCCGGCAATGCGGGGTGGTGAAGACCTCCTCGGTCGGGATGTTGGCGTTGCAGGTGATGCCGTTCTTGGCGGTGGAGGCACCGCCCTCCCATTCATGGCCGTCGGCGAGGCCGATGGTGAGCTCCATGCCGGGACCGGTGTAATGCAGCGCGCTGAAGCGCTGGCCGTTGAGCCAGTCGGTCCGTGTCCGCAAGGTCGCATTATGCCTGTCCCACGCGGCGACCGCGCCATCCTGATCGACCCGCGAGGCCGCGAAGATCGCATCCGCGAGCCTGGCCACCGCGACGTCCTCGGCATCATCGGGAAAAACCAGCTTTGCCCAGGATGCGCTCGGATAGGCGATGATGTTCCAGTTGGTTTCGAAATTGACGATTTTCTCCAGCGCCGGCTGATAGGCCATCGAATTGGCCTTGCTGGCGCGCGAGACCTTCGCCGGGTCCTCGCCCGAAAGCAGCATCGGATTATCGCCGACGATCGCAAGCCGCGCGGTATTGTTTCCGAACGCCTTCGCCATGCCGTCATAGAGCCAGGACGCGGCACGGTCGAAGCTGTCATCATGTGCGAAGTGATAGCGCGCCAGCGTCACCGCCTCGTCCGACAGGATCGGCGTCACAATGCCGGCACCGGCCTTGTAGGCATGCTCGGCGATCTTCCGTACCAACGGCAGCGCAACCGTCGGTGCCGTCAGCAACAGATCCTGGCCCTCCCGCAGCTGCAATCCCACCTTCACCGCCACCTCGGCGAGGCGGTCGAGTTTCACGGGATCGATGGGGGTGGCAAAATTACGCTGATGAGCGGTCATGTCAGTCCTTCATTCCATTGCTGTCGGCGGAAAAGATAGGCGCAATCCTCGTCTCGTTCAACGTCACCGGTCGATACGAAGTCCGGCTCCGCAAGCGGAAAAACAAACCCAGGGAAGGTCGGCATTGGGCCGCTGGGTCAACGATTCCTTGATTCGAATCATATCGGCATCGTCGGACCTCATCCTGAGGAGCGTCGCACAAGCGACGCGTCTCGAAGGATGGCCGCGGGCGACGGCCCGCCATCCTTCGAGACGCCCGGCGTCGCTACGCGTCGCCGGGCTCCTCAGGATGAGGTCCGGGGAGCTTAAACCGATGGGTTTCATCAAATCGATCATCTATTCCGGCCTGCCGAACACCTCCAGGATCTCCAACAATTGCTCGTGATTGCGTCGGCCGATCTTGTGGATCGTGTGGTCTTGATTTTGCTGGACGAGGACGTCGGCCTGCGCGAGCAGGCCACTGCCCTGCGCGGTGAGATAGAGCGCGTGCGAGCGCCTGTCCGACGCAGGCTCACGCGTCAGCAGCCCGCGCGCCTCGAGGACATCAAGCAGCGGCACGATTCCGGAGCGGCCAATGCCCAATACGTGAGACAGCGCCATCTGCGACAGTCCCGGATTCTCGCGCGTGACCGACAGAACGGAATATTGCGCCGGACGAAGATCGAGCGGCGCCAGCCGTTGATTGAAGTCATGAAACACAAAGAGCTGGGCCTGCCGGAGCAAGTAGCCCGAGAGGCTCCGCAGACCTTCGATACTGACCGGCTGGCTGCCTTGGACGCTGACCTTGGCAGGCAGACGCTTCGGATTTGCCTTTACCGTCGTCTTCGGTGCGACTGTACCGCCCGAGGGCCGCCGCTTCTGATCCGACATGTGCTTCGCGCTCCTTAACGTTACTCCCAGCTTTCATCGTGCCGCACCACGGTCGCTCAAATTGCGAATTGTTCTGCAATGGAACAATTCGTAAAAAGAACATCATGCAGATGCTCATGGGGCGAGGGCGAGGACTGGTGGAAAGGGTTCAGCAATGACCGTATCCTTTCGTCGTCAGCACGACGTCCTGATCAACGCGCCGGCCGAAGTCGTCTACGACATCGTCTGCAACCCCAACGCCCGGCCGCTCTGGTGTGAGGCTTCGCGCAAGATCGAAGCCCCCGATCGCCCGCTGAAGCGTGGCGAGAGGTTTCGCGAGGAGTGGCGCACGCGGCGCGGCATTGTCGTGCTCAATTGGATCGTCCTGGACGATGAGCGCCCGAATTCCTGGACCATCCGCGCCGACACCGACCTGGTCGGCCCCATTGTCATCCGCTATTGCCTCGAAGAGGAGGGCGACGCGACACGGTGCATCCACCATGTCAGCAATCCCCGGCGCCCCTCCGAACCGAGCCCGGAGCAGGTCCGGTGCATCGATGAGGATATCATCGCCGGACTTGCCGGCCTCAAGCGATATGTCGAGGAACGGCTGCGAACGCAGACGGCCTGAGCGGACGATGTGAGGCGCGCGGCTTGCGAACGCGCGGATCTTCCATCTGCCGCGATGACCGACGACGGTCCAGCGGTGAGATGATCCGCGCATGGCAATCGCTCCCTCAACGCCGCGACGCGGCCAGCACCCGGTCGACCATGTCCGGCGCCAGCCCGAGATAGTTGTCCGGCGAGGTCAGGCGATCGATGGTCGCCCGGTCGATGCGCGTGGAGACCCTGGTATCGGCGGCCAGCGCGTCCGCCAGGGTCAGGCCCTTCTCGTTCGCCAGCCGACAGGCATCATAGACGACGTCATGCGCCTCCTGCCGACCGATCATGGGAGCGAGTCCCATCATCACGGCTTCGGCGACGATCAACCCTCGGCTGATGCCGAGATTGTCGGCCATCCGCTTGTCATCGACGATGAGACCTGACAGCGCGAATTTCGCTTGGTGCAGCGCACCCGCGGTGAGCACGAAACTTTCCGGGATCGCCATCCATTCCGCATGCCAGGGTCCAGTGGCGCGTTCGAAATCCTGCACCATCGCATCCAGCATCAGCCCGGCATGCTGGCGCACGGCCTTCGAGGCCGCGAGCATCAGCTCGGAGGAAATCGGGTTGCGCTTCTGCGGCATGGTCGAGGACGCGCCGCGGCCCTTCACGAAGGGCTCGTAGAGTTCGGCAAATTCGGTCGAGGCCATGATCATGATATCGAGCGCGATCTTGCCGAGCGATCCGGTGACCAGCGCCAGAAAATTGACCGTCTCCGCCAGACCATCGCGCGCGACGTGCCAGGTGGCTGTGGGCACGCCGAGGCCGAGCTCCCCGCACAGCGCCTCTTGCACCGCAAAACCCTTGTCCCCGAGCGAGGCCAGCGTGCCGGCGGCGCCGGCGAACTGGCCGACCAGCACGCGCGGCTTCAACTGCTGAAGACGCTCGGCATGCCGATCGAACATCGAGAGCCAGATCGCGGTTTTGTAGCCGAAGGTCACCGGCAGCGCCTGCTGCAGATGGGTGCGCCCGGCCATCGGCGTATCACGATGGCGTTGCGACAGGTCGGCGAGAATGCCGCGCAGCGCGGCGATGTCCTGCTCAATGATCGCAAGCCCGGCGCGGAGCTGCAGCACGAGCGCGCTATCCATGATGTCCTGCGTGGTCGCGCCCCAATGCACGTAACGGCCGGCCTCGCCGCATTGCTGCGCCATCTGGTGCACCAGCGGCAGGATCGGATAGCCGACGATGTCGGTCTCGTGGCGCAGGGCGTCGAAATCCAGCGCCGCCACATCCGTGCGTGCAGCGATCTGGTCCGCGGCGGCCTCGGGGATCACGCCGCAGCACGCCTCGGCCTTCGCCAGCGCGATCTCGACCTCGACATAGCGCGAAATCAGCGAGAGATCGCAAAACACCTCGCGCATCGCCGGCGTGCCGAAGGCATCGCGGAACAGGATCGAGTCGAGAACGGTGGTGGCGGTCGGAAAGGCGGGCATGGGGTATCCTTGGGGAGGAGGCGCGAGCATCGACGGTTATGGGTTCCAGCTCAAGGCCGGGACGACCGCCGCTTTCGTTTTTTCGATTACCTTATAAAGTGCGCCGCACACGCCACCGTCATTCCGGGGCGATGCGAAGCATCGAACCCGGAAACTCGAGATTCCGGGTCTGGTCCTTCGGACCATCCCGGAATGACAGATGGATGCACCTTCGCATCCTCGCGGCGCTGTTCGCGCCCGAGCTTTGTCAATTCGTTCGCCCTTTTGAAAAAGAGGGCGCGGGGAATGCCGGGTGCCCAATGCACCCGCAGCCTGGTGTGCGCTATGGGTAGTTAAGTATGCACACCAGTATTCACAGCGGAGGCACCGGGAACATCCGGCATTCCCCACGCAATGGTTTTACGGCTTACTCCGCGCTCTTCCCGGGGACCACCGCTTTGTTGACCCCGTCATCCGCGCGACGCGTTGGCGTCTTGCGAACTTGACGCCTGCTTCGGGGCGCCAGAACCACACGGCTTCACCGTCCGCAACCGCAAGCGCTCGTCGCACGCTCCGCTGCGGCCACCGCATCCCACCTCACGTTCATGACGATCGCGATACGCCCCTGCATCGAGGCGGGATGGCGAGACAGGTAGCATGCTTTTCTGAAAAACAGAAGCAATTTGTTTTCGCGTGGGGGCTGGACAGGAATTCGCGGACGCCACCCGTCGGGCAAATCACTTGGCTAAGAGGATCGTGAAGTGGCTGCGGCGCAGCGCTTTCTTCTCCCTCCCCCCCCAAGCGCAGCGTAGCTGCGCATGGCGGCGAGGGTGGCGCGAAGCGCCGGGTGTGGTATCTCCGAGAGCAAGATCTTCATGTGGACTCGCGGAGACACCCCCACCCGACCGGCCTTACGGCCGGCCACCCCGCGCTTCGCTGACGCTCGCGAGGGAGGGATAAGAGGAGTCTGCCGCACGAGCTGACTTCAATCCAGCACGGCCAGCGATCGGCGCGAACTCGGGCAACCGGATCATGTGATTGAGACGCTTGTTGAGCCCCTCACCCGACCATCGACCTGCGCCGGGCCACTTTAAGCCAAAGCAGCCAGGCACGGTCGATCTGGGCGTCGTTGGCCTCGGCCGCCGCCGCGGCTTCGTCGTCGGTCAGGTAGGTGACGGGTCCGAGCCTCATCGCGTCCGCCTGCAGCCGCGCGCCGACTTCCGTATAGACCGCGCGGAAAACGGCCTGGCGCAAGCTGCCACCGACCACCGTCGCGCCATGGCCGCGCATCAGCACGGCCGCGCCGGAGCCGAGGCTTCGCGCCAGCGCCGCGCCAAGCCGTGCGTCACGGATCAGGAGATCGCTGCCCCGCCCCGCAACATCACGAATCTCGAACACCGGCGTGGCCGCGCCGAGAAAGCCGCACATGTGACACACCGGCCGCAGCCTGGTGCCGCGCACCACGCTGAACGGGACCACGGCGGGCGAGTGACTGTGCACCACGGCAACCACATCCGCCCTTGCCCGGTAGATCTCGCCGTGGATGAAGCGTTCCAGATAGACCGCCGGCCCCTCCGCCGCGATCGGCGCGCCGTCGAGATCGAACAGGAGCACGTCGTCCGCGGTGACGAGCGCGGGCGCCATGCTTCGGGCGAGCAGGAAGCGATCCGGCCGAAGCGGATGGCGCATGCTGACATGGCCAAAGCCATCCACCACAGCCTGATCAAACAGGATGTGGTTCGCGTCCACCACTTCGCGGATCGCGGATGCGACCGTCTCGGATCCGTGCTCGGACATACGTGGGCCTCCGCCTTTCGTCGATGACGCTCGCGCCTGACGACACTCTTGCGCGAGATCGTATGGCCCCATACTATCTGCCGCAACACATCACGATCAAGCCCGAGCAGGCGCATGCCGTCGACGACCACAAGAGCAGCGGTCCTCATCCCCCACCGTTCGCGCGGCGCCCTGCCTGCCGATACGCTGACCGAGCGCAGCCTCAGCTATCTCGTGCGTCATGCCCATCGCGCCTTTGTGACCCGGCTTGCCGACCGGCTGGTGCCGCATGACGTCAGCGTCGCGGAATGGGCCGTGCTCCGCATGCTGTGGCAGCAGGAGGGGCTCACCCAGGTGTCGCTGGCCGAGCGGATGCGGGTGCAGAAGGCGTCGCTGACGTCGGTCCTGAACAGCATGGAGCGCAAGGGCTTCATGCGCCGGACCCGGCGCGGAGACGACCGCCGCAAGCGCCATTTGTTCCTGACCGCGCGCGGACGCGGACTGCAGGCGACGTTGCTGCCGATCGGCATAGCCATCAATCGACACGCACTGGTCGGCATCGATCCGGAGCACGCGGCGCTGGCGGCGGACGTTCTCGAAAAGCTCATTGCCAATCTGGAGACGCCGTGACCTGACACAAGACGGATAACGGCCAACAACAAGGCCGGTCGCCAAGGGGAGGAGTAAGACATGTCGGAACGGGCTGTCGATGTCGGCGCGCTGATCGAGACGCGCCCGGTCGGTCGCGCGCAGTGGATGGTGATCGGACTCTGCGCCTTCGTCGCCATGCTGGACGGGCTCGATCTGCAATCGATCGGTCTGGCGGCGCCGGCCATGGGCGCACAACTTCATATCGGGCCGCAGGCCTTCGGCGTGGTGTTCAGCACGGCGCTCGCCGGTCTTGCGCTGGGCGCCTTTCTGCTCGGGCCGCTCGCCGATCGGGTCGGCCGCAAGCGCGTTCTTGTCGCCGCGACCTTCTGCTTCGGCGTGTTCACGCTGGCGACCGCCTGTGCCGGCGATCTGCGCACGCTCCTCGCCTTCCGCTTTCTCACCGGGCTCGGGCTTGGCGGCGCGATGCCGAGCTTCATCAGCCTTGCATCGGAATATGTTCCGAAAGCGCGCCGTGCCGCGATCGTCAGCCTGCTGTGGGCCGGCTTTCCGCTCGGCGGCGTGATCGGAGGGTTGCTCGGATCAAGGATCATTCCGGCCTATGGCTGGCAGTCTCTCTTCATCGTCGGCGGCGTCCTGCCGATCGTCCTGGCGATGATCCTGGCCATGGCGCTACCGGAATCGGTGAGCTTCCTGGTCGCCGCCGGCAGGCCGGGAGATCAAATTGGCCGCGCGCTGCGCCGGATTTTCCCCGACCTGTCGATCACGGGCGACACCCGCTTCGAACTGGTCGGGAACACCGCGGCGAGGGCAAGTGTGCTCGAGTTGTTCAGGTCTGGTCGCTCCGCCGGCACGCTGCTGTTGTGGGTCAGCTTCTTCTTCACGTTCATGATCCTGGTCACGAATTCGGCCTGGAGCCCGATCCTGCTGCGGCGGGTGGGCATCGCGCCTGAGCAATCCGCGCTCGCGCTGGCGCTGTTCAATTTCGGCTCCCTGTTCGGGTCGGCCGCGGCCGGCATGCTGCTGAACAAGTTTGGCGCGCTGCGGGTGCTGCCGTCGACGCTCGCGCTCGGCGCCCTCGCCTATGTTGCGGTCGGATGGTCGGCCCCCTCGCTCGGCGCCGTCATGACGTCGGAAGGCCTGTTCGGGCTGCTGCTCGGCTGCGGAAGCTCGGGCCTGATCGCGCTGTCCGCCATCACTTACCCGATCGCGATCCGCTCCACGGGAGTCGGCTGGGCCACGGGCATCGGCCGGCTCGGGTCGGTCGCTGGACCGCTCGCGGTCGGCCAGATGGCAGGCGCACAATGGGAGGTGCCGACGGTCTTCCTGGCCGCGGGCGGATCGGTGTTGATCGGCGCCGCGGCGAGCGCGCTGATGGGCCTGATTCCGCGCGCCGACACCCCGGAGGCGCCCGCGGCTGTCTCACCAGCGTCCTCAACAGCTTCCTTGCACGCCTGATGCCGGTGGAAACAGCATGAGCAAATTACAGCTTTCGGTCGCGATCGGCGACTATGACCGGATGCGTCCATTGGTGGACGGGCAGGTCGCAATCGACGGCGTCGATCCGCAGTTCATGCTGCTGGAGCCCGAGGAAATCTTTTTTCGCGCGTTCCGGCATGCCGCTTTCGACATCTGCGAATTGTCGCTCTCGAGCTACAGCATCAAGACCGCGGCGGGGACGAGCCCCTACATCGCAGTCCCGGTGTTCCCGTCCCGCGCATTCCGGCACACCTCGATCTACGTCCGCACCGACCGCGTCAAATCGCCTGATGACCTCAGGGGTTGCCGGATCGGCGTGCCGGAATATCAGCTGACGGCGAACGTCTGGGTCCGCATGATCCTTGAGGAGGATTACGGCATCGGCCCCAGCGACGTGACCTGGGTTCGCGGCGGCTATGAACAGCCCGGCCGGATCGAGAAGATCGATCTCAACCTGCCCGCCGGCGTCGTCGTCGAGAATGCGCCCGAGGGCGAAACCATCTCGGCGCTGCTCGCAAGCGGACGGCTGGACGCCGTGATCGGGCCACGGGCCCCGTCCAGTTTCGAGCGCGGACATCCCGATGTCGGCTATCTCTTCGCCGATCCGCAGCAGAGCGCGGCCGACTGGTATCGGCGAACCCGGCTGTTTCCGATCATGCATACGCTCGGAATCCGCCGCGCGCTGGCCGACAAGCATCCCTGGCTGCCGGTCGCCGTGTTCAAGGCGTTCGAACGGTCCAAGTCGATGGCGCTGGCGAAGCTGGGCGACACATCCGCTGCCAAGGTGACGCTGCCCTTTGTCGAGGAACAGCTGCGGGCGGCGCGGCTCCTGATGGGTGAGGATTTCTGGTCCTATGGACTGGAAGCAAACCGCGGCGTGCTGACGTCCTTCCTGCGGCGCCATCACCAGGAGGGACTGTCGGTGCGGTTGCTGGCGCCGGAGGATCTGTTCCATCCGGCCTCGCTGGAGCTGCACAAGATCTAGTCCTACTGCGTCATACCCGTTTTGTCCCCTCATCCTGAGGAGCGTCGCGGAACGCGATGCGTCTCGAAGGATTGAGGCCACAGCCGGGCCTTCATGGTTCGAGACGGCGCGCTACGATAAGGTGTTGCGTGGGGATGGTGCGAACGCGCGCCTCCTCACCAAGAGGATTTTCTAACTCAGTAACACTAGGGCCGCGAGACGCGCCGGGCCACAGGCTCACCGCGCCTTCGACTCCTCGATCGGATCGAGCTCCGGCAGCCTGATCATGTCGTTGAGACGCTTGTTCAACTCCTCCTCCGACAGCGGCGCCGGCGGCAATCGCGAGCTGTCGGCCTGCGACAGCCCCATATGGGTCAGTTGCGGGAACAGCAGGACCAGCACAAGCAGCAGCCATTGCGCCGCGAGAAACGGCGCCAGCGCGCGCACGAAGGCGCGGAAGG
>Ga0307516_10007923_pt1 | contig 12100 bp, 8 predicted proteins | sample 19_EM_MG_FD_203310 | JGI IMG/M metagenome (GOLD analysis project Ga0307516, IMG submission 203310) | Populus trichocarpa ectomycorrhiza microbial communities from riparian zone in the Pacific Northwest, United States - 19_EM | ecosystem: Host-associated > Plants > Roots > Unclassified | place...
ACCCATCTCGGACATCGAAGCCCCTAACACAACTCGCCTGTGAGCCGCACCCAAAGCAGTGGCCTCCGAATTTTCGGAGCCTCTCCGAATTTTCGGAGAATTTGAGTGCATTGAGCGCGCCTCCGCTCGCTTCGTGTTTTTGTTACTCCACTGATTCGCCGGACATTTCCCATCGAACGCCTGGCGCCGCCCAGGTTGGCCCACTTCTTGCGAAGTGACGTCAGGAGTTTGATCGTCTCGTTGCAGATGGCGGCCGAACGACATGAAGCTTGATCGTTCACTCGATGTGCCATGCGGCACACGCGCAAGGTCGCCGGGCTATTTCCACACCTCTTCGCTGCGTGTTGACCGAAGCAATGCAGTCCCGCTGATGGGCGGCCCGGAGATCATGATGAATCTCGCCGTTACGAAATCGCCCTCGGACCACAAACCATCGTTGGAGAATTCGACAAGCGTCGGAACGCTCTATGTGCCAGGCGGCACGTTTCGCATGGGTTCGGATCGGCACTATCCGGAGGAAGCGCCGGCCCACCGCGTTACAGTGGACAGCTTCTGGATGGACCGCACTCCCGTTACCAATCGCCAATTCCGCGAGTTCGTCAATTCGACCGGCTACGTCACCTTTGCCGAAATTGCACCCGAAGCGAAGGACTATCCAGGCGCGCTGCCTCACATGCTAAGGGCCGGCTCGTTGGTCTTCGCGCCGCCCAAGCAAGTTGTGGACCTGCGCAATTGGGGACAATGGTGGACATTCAAATTCGGTGCCGACTGGCGCCGTCCGTACGGCCCGCGCAGCAACATCAGCGGGCTCGACGAGCATCCCGTGGTCCACGTCGCCTACCGGGATGCCGAAGCCTATGCCAGATGGGCCGGTAAGGAGTTGCCGACCGAGGCCGAATGGGAATTCGCCGCACGCGGCGGGCTGGACGGCGCGGAATTCGCCTGGGGCGACGAGCAATTTCCTGGCGGCAAGCACATGGCGAACACCTGGCAGGGCAATTTTCCGCACCAGAATCTTGCGACCGATGGCTTTCAGCGCACTTCGCCCGTCACTGCATTCCCGGCCAACGCCTACGGCCTGCACGACATGATCGGCAATGTCTGGGAATGGACCGCTGATTGGTACTCGCAGAAGCATGAAGCCGACGCGCCGAAGGCATGCTGCATTCCGGAAAATCCTCGCGGCGGGCCCGAGGCCGCGAGCTACGACTTGTGTCAGCCAAACATCAAGATTCCACGCAGGGTGCTTAAAGGCGGCTCGCATCTCTGCGCTCCCAACTATTGCCGCCGCTATCGTCCGGCCGCGCGACACGCCGAGCCGGTCGACACCTCAACAAGCCATGTCGGCTTCAGGTGCCTCACCAGGAAGAAAAACACGTCATGAGCAACGATAAGGATGATCCAGGAACGTCCAAGACCAGCACCGAGCCGACCAGCGCTGGATTGAAACGCCGCGATCTATTATTGAGCGGGAGTTCTCTCGTTGCAGCTTCAGCGCTCTCTGCGGTCGGACTGACAAGTCGCGCGCAGGCGCAGCAACCGGCAGCCGCTCCCTCCGGGCAAAAGCCTAACATTGTCGTCATCATGGGCGACGATATCGGCATCTGGAATCTGGGCGCCTATCACCGCGGCATGATGGCCGGGCGGACGCCGAACCTCGACAAGCTGGCCACCGAAGGCATGCTGTTCACCGATTACTACGCGGAGGCGAGCTGCACCGCGGGCCGCGCCAACTTCATCACCGGCGAATTGCCGATCCGCACCGGCATGACCACGGTCGGCCAGGCCGGCTCGCCCATCGGCCTACCGGCACAGGCAGTCACGATCGCGCAAGCGCTCAAAGGGATGGGCTACGCCACCGGCCAGTTCGGCAAGAACCACCTCGGCGATTTGAATGAGTTCCTTCCAACAGTGCACGGCTTCGACGAGTTCTTCGGCTATCTCTATCACCTCGATGCGATGGAAGACCCGGCGCATCCTGCCTATCCGCAGGAACTGCTGAACAAGGTGGGTCCGCGCAACATGGTTCATTCCTATGCGACCAATGTCGATGACCCCGCCGTCGATCCGCGCTGGGGCAAGGTGGGCAAACAGAAGATCGAGGACGCCGGCACACTCTATCCGAAGCGGATGGAAACCGTGGACGACGAGATCCGTGACCTGTCCTTCAAGTTCCTTGACAAGGCCAAGGCTGACAACAAGCCGTTCTTCCTGTGGCTCAATCCCACCCGTATGCACGTCGTGACGCATCTGTCGCCAAAATACGAGGCGTTGCGCAATTCAGAGAACGGCTGGACCATCCATGAAGCCGGCATGGCGCAGCTCGACGACGATGTCGGCCTCGTCATGAAGAAGCTCAAGGATATGGGGGTCGATGACAACACCATCGTGCTGTTCACCACCGACAACGGCACCGAGGTCTTTACCTGGCCCGACGGCGGACAGACGCCGTTCGCGCAGAGCAAGGGCACGATCTTCGAAGGCGGCTTCCGTGCGCCGGCGATGATCCGCTGGCCGGGCAAGGTCCCGGCCGGTAAGGTCGAGAACGGCATCATCTCCGGACTCGACTGGTTTCCGACCTTCGTTGCCGCGGCCGGCAATCCGAACATTGCCGAGGAGTTGAAGAAGGGCAAGCAGATCGGTGACACCAACTTCAAGGTTTATCTGGACGGCTATAACCAGATGGACATGATTACCGGCAAGGGGCCATCCAAACGAAATGAAATTTGGTATTTCGGTGAAAGCGACCTCGGCGCCGTTCGCGTCGGCGACTACAAGTACCGTTTCATCGACCAACCCGGCGGCTGGCTGGGCGAAAAGACCAAACCTGAGGTTCCGAGTATAATCAACCTTCGTCTCGACCCGTTCGAGCGGACGGGTTTTCCTGAAGGCCTCACCAGAGGCGGGTCGCTGCAATACTGGGAATGGTACAAGTACGAATTCTGGCGCTTCGTGCTGGTCCAGGATGTCGTCGAGAAGCTGGCGATGACGGCGATCGAATTTCCGCCGATGCAAAAAGGCGCGAGCTTCAATCTGGATGCCGTAAAAGAGAAGATTGCGGCGGCAAGGAACGCAATCGCCAAGTAGGCCACGTTGGCGTCGACTAAAATGTGACGGCGGGCACCGTAGGATCGGGTGCCCGTCCGCCAGGCAGTCCTGGCTGCCTCATCAGATCGTTTTGCGCCGACGAGGTGATCGCGCAGTAGCTCGACCACTTCCGTTCATGGCACGAACCGGAGGTCGGAAATCGGGCGGAGCATGCCTGCTCCGCCCGAGTGTTTCAGACGTCGACTTGTTCCGCTATTGCCAGGGCGTCATCCACTTCGATGCCCAGATACCTGACGGTGCTTTCGATCCTATTGCCTGCGGGCAATAGGATCGATTATGTCCCGCGTCGGACTATGTCCCGTTCTGGTCAGTTGAGCTGATCTTCCGCGCGTTGGTAGTGGACGCACCGGACATAGTAATCCCCTTGCCGGGCATTTCCGCCCGCAACAGCGATGGATCTATTGCAACACGGCGTCGAGCAGTCTGTGGCTCGGTCATGAGTCGATCGAGACCACTCAGGTCTATTTGTATCCCAATCTTGAGCGATGCAGCTGGTTCTCGACAAAGTTACACCTCTCGGAACGCCTGGGCGGTATCGGCCCGACGGCAAGCTGCTCGCCTTCCTCAGAAGTCTACGACAACGCAGACTATGTCCCGGGCAAGCTAGCTGTTCACCTTGATAACGACCCACGTCACAGCGCGCCGGGAAATAGTCCGACGCGGGACATAATCGATCTTGGTATGCCCGAGCAGAAGCTGGACCGCTCTGAGATTTCCCGTGCGCCGATAGATCAGGGTCGCTTTGGTGCGTCGCAGTGAATGCGTCCCATATAGCCTCGGATCCAGCCCGACACTGCCGATCCAATCCGATACCAGGCGCGCATATTGGCGTGTGGTGATGCTTTTTTGGGGACCACGACGGCCTGCGAACAAGAACTCGCCGGGCTTCTTGTTGGTGGCCCTCAAATATTCATCGACCGCTTGGCGGGTCTGTTCGGTCAATTCAAATCGGACCGGTCGGCCGGTCTTCTTCTGGCGTACGGTTGCGCGATCCGCAGTGTAACGTTTCCGCGATGGGTCTCAACGCTTCTGCAATTCGGCGCAACCGTTGCTCAATTGGTGGATGGGTCGCCGATTTACCAGGATAGAGGACGCGCCCTTTGCGCTTGGACAAGACCTCGCACACGAAACGCTTGGCATTTGTTGCCACTGTACTGGACGGGGTCGGAAATTCCGTCGGCACAAAACTGGGATGAAGCTGCGGCTGACTTATGAACTCGCGCTCTACCCCCGCCCGCTGCCAGGCATCGGACGCCAAAGCGAGTTGGTCGATATTCCAATAAAGCGAGCCGCGCTCGGAAAAGACCGTCTCGCGATAGGGCGCCGCGGCAGCAACTGAGCCAAGACTTCCAGGGACATGGCGTCCGCGTCGGCCTCGCGCTTGACAGAAAACGGATCGCACGCGTCACGCAACAATTTCAGCTTATCAGCCGAGGGCGATTGCAAGTCAATCACATCCACCCTGCCCGCATATTCTCCCAAGCGCCTCTGATACAGATGCGCGAGTTCGTGGCCAAGAACATACAACAGCGCTGGGTTCGCGACCCCGGATCGCTCCCCGGTCTTTCCAAATAACTTTACGGCGTCGGAGGAGCACCGAAGCTCCGGGCGGTCAATCGCAACCACAACACAGCCGCCCCGAACGCTGAGCGCGTCCAATGCGTCTCCCTTTGCGGGCTGTTCGCTGACACAGCCCTCCCTGCTGATCTTCCCTTGCGATGCATCTTTAATGATATAAGCGTCCAGTGTTGTTTGATCTGCCAGCATTACGGTCGGATTCACCATGACCGCCTGGATTGCGAGACCTTTGCCAAGGTCCTTGTATGCTTGAATTGCTCGGCCAAGCGTTTCGGCCACTAACGCCCTCGACGAATCATCGAGGCGGCAAGCCGGAATGCGCTCTGCCGCGTTGGCAGGAGCGAACCCTGCTAGCACGAGTACGGAAAGGACCGGTACGGAGGCCAACCTCATCCAATCGCCCTTAGCTCAAAAGGTTCTGCGGTCGACCAAGATATCGACTGGTATCTGCGGCCCATTAATTTCCTTCAAGAGCGGCCAGCGTTTGAACGCATCGGTCATGAACTTTAGGGACGCTTCGCGGGCAAGGAAGACCGCAATACGGTATTGACTGATGTTTTGAAGGTGGGACACGAGCCGTTTGCCGCTCCTTGTATCGGCAGAATCCTTCGCCAGGTCGGCGTGCGAGAGAGAACCCGAAGGGCACTTCTGTGGAAAACCCCAAAAAACATACCCCGACACCAACCCGTCACTTCTGAGTTCGCCGATGCGTCCCCGCCCGGAAGGCTGCCACGGCGCGATGATCTCGATATCGACCACGTCCTTCACCCTCGGTGCCTGCATTTCGACGTAGTTGGAGTGAGCGTAGAAATCCTGCACGCCATGAATGGCCTGGCCGAGCGCAAGGAACGCTTGCCTGGCAGCCGCCTGCAACGCGTCTTTGTTATTGGACAGTTTTGCTGCTTCTGCCGCTTCAACGTGCTTTTGCGTTTCATCGAGCAGGACGGTTATATAGTCCATGGCGGAATCGAAGTCGCAATTGTCGAAATGCGCTTTGGATTCGAATTGGTGAAGAATGTCCTGGTAGTAGAGGCCCTTACGCAACTCGCCGACGTACGGGTTGTTGACTAAATCGTTGAGCAGCTTCTTGTGGGTTTCCGAATCGAACGGCGGATCGCAATCGATGCAAAGAATAGGCGGGTTGGCTTCGGTCAGCTCGGGAACCACCGCGGGCGGCGGTAGCGGCTGGTCAGCTCCTTTCGCGGCCAATGAATACGAAACAAAGGCCGCAACCAGCCATGCCATTTGGCGCATGCAAAGGCTCCACACCTTGCCCTGATCTCTTGTTGCACACAGTATGCCGTATGAAATTTTCAACGTCCAGTCGAGTTAGTCGCCAAACACGCCCCTCGGTCCGGGCGGTGACCCTGGTTGGCCTGCTTTTTTCGGGCCTAGGGGGCTCGTTGCCCGCGGCGGCAGATCCCGTAACGGTGCGCGGGCTTAGCCACACGATGGAAGACAGCAAATTGGTCGATAGCGCCATCGCTCGCGCTAACCTGATCCTTTCATCCAGCGGACAGCACTTGACGCCATCCTGGGGCGATGCCGGCACTCCTACGGGAAAAGACTTCTTGCCGGTATACCTCGTAGCATCCCCGCCTGACGCTCTTTCCACGCCAGCCGCTGCGCCACGCGGTTGCACTTGCGTCTTCGTAAATCCTTCCTTGCTCGCGTCCTGGTCGCGCGCGCATTCGAGCGGCATGGGCCGCATGGAAATCGACCGTTCGATGCTCTTGACCTTCATGTTGTTGCATGAGGTCGGCCATATCGTGCGTGGCGACAGTGCTGGAGATTTCGCCGACGGTGCGTTCTCCCAACTCAATACGGACCGCACTATCGCTAAGGCAAGCGAGGAAAAGGCGGACGAGTTTGCAACCGGACTGATCCGAAATCTGATCCATAGTCCGAAACCGTCCGACGCCACCTTAACGGCCAATTGGGTTGCGCTCGAACTCACGAAGCTAAGTTGGAACATGCAGGCATATCGAACGCTTGATGAGTTTGGCGCAGCAGAAACCGGGAAGCCATCGGTCTTCTTCGATCAGAGCTTCAGCCATCCGAATCTTGCGTGGCGAATTCTACGCAGTAATTACCTCATCCAACAAACCCCCGAAACCCTGCAATTACTTCAATCGTTCGAACAGGCACGCCAACGTGGCGCCAATCCGTCGCCACTCTATTCGCTTTCGCCGAAAGACATTCCAAGCTCGAAATAACCTGGGGCTCTCTCCTCGTTCAGGCCGGACGCGCGAACGACTGCCCCAGCGAGCGGCTTGATATTGCGGAGGCAAAGCGCGGTCTTGAGGACGAACTCCGCGTCGGCAGAACTGGCACGCTTAAGGACGAACTGCCCACAACGGTCCCGACATCCTCCGGAATTTTTTGAGCACACCGGCCACGACGTCACGTCTCCGAGCGGCGTTGCCCCCCAATCGTGCAAACGGATGCACTGCGCAATAGCGCCCTTCGAGACATGGAATGGAAAATTCGGCACCTGGTATTGGGTAGGCCTGGGACTGCGATGGTCGTAGCAGACGGAGGCCCGCGGTCAGAAATTTCGCGACAGCGACGGGGATTTGGAGCCGAAAACGGACGAGATCAGGCGGCATCCGCCCGGCGTAGCGTGATCCGCGTCAATTCGGAGGGGCGACCGAGCCGCAGCGCGAAGCCGGGCCACAGCGCGGTGCCATTGTTCACGTAAAGCGTCATCCCGTCGACGTCGTAACGACCCGACACGTAACCGGCGTTGGCGCGTGCGGCCAGCCGGTCGATCCCCAGGATCAGTCCTCCGTGGGTGTGTCCGGACAGTTGCAGAGCCACGCCGAGCTTGGCGGCGTGCCTCGCGTCGCTCGGCTGGTGATCGAGCAGGATGACAGTGACGCCTTCGGGAGCGCCTTCGAGGACTGCGGCAAGGTCGCGGACGGAATGTCCAGTGCGGCGCGACGCCCGGTCGGTGATGCCGGCGAGGACCAGCTTGCCGCCGTTGCGATCGAGAACGATGTGCCTGTTCTCCAGCGACAGCAGTCCCAATTCGGCGAAGTGCGCCATCCACGTGCTGTAGCCGAAAATGTATTCGTGATTGCCGGAGATCACGTGGACGCCGTCGGTCGCCTTCAGGTCGCGCAACGGCTCGATGTCGGCCCGCCGCGCATCGAGCGTGCCGTCGATCAGATCTCCCGTGATCGCGATCAGGTCGACGCCGAGTTTGTTCGATCGCTCGACGACGGCCCGCGCCCATAATGCGGGAAACAGCCGGCTGATGTGGAGATCTGTCAGTTGCAAAATCGTGTACCCGTCGAACTGGCGCGGAAGTCCGCGGATGCCGACTTCGATATCCTTGAGCGGTGGAATTCGCATTGCCTGATGGACACCGATGGCGGCCGCGACGGCAGCCAACCCAGCCAATCCGTAGCGGACGCCGTCGGGCGCGCTCACGATGCCGCCGTGGATCAGAATTCCGACCAGAAGTCCGGCATCGAGCACCAGCTGCAGCAGCGCCAGCAGGACGATCGCGCCGAACGCCCAGTTGAAGAGGACGACCACCGGGCGTGGAAACTCCGGGGAGAATACCGAGCCCGACGAGAGCTTGCTCCACCGGTGAAACTGCAATGCGACCAACGCGAGCACCGCCGCCACGATCTTGATCGAGAGCGGCAGCTGCAGCGGCCAGATGAAGCGGGTCAGGATCAGCAGATAGATCAGGCCGAATATGAGTTGGGGAATCGGTTCGCTCCGGATTTGACTCGGTGCGGGTTTCGTACACGAACTCCAGCACCATCTCCAAAGGAATTAGTTTCGGCCAAGACGCCGGTCAGGCCGCTTCCTCGGCGCGGTCGGGCGCGCAACCTTCCCGCTTGAGGTTCATGAGGTTCAGCAGGTGGCCTGTCGCCCTCGCATCGCACAGCGCACGGTGGTGCGTCTCGAGTTCGATACCGTAAAGGTCGCACAGCTTCCCGAGACCGTACGATTTGTGTCCGGGGTAGCGCCGACGCATTCCGGCGACGGTGCATAGCTTCGGAAACCGGAAGCGACGATCGAGCCGTTCGTATTCATGGCTTATGAAGCCGTAATCGAAATTGACGTTGTGAGCGACAAATATCCCGTCGTCCATGAACCGCATGAAGCTGTCCGCGACCTCGGCGAATACCGGCGCACCGCGGACCATCTCGTTCGTGATGCCCGTGATCTGGGTTATCCTGGCCGGGATGGCTCGCTGCGGATTCACCAGGGAATGCCACTCGTCGACGACCTGGTGGTTGCGGATCTTCACCGCGCCGATTTCGGTTATCCGATCGCCGGAGGCCCAACCGCCCGTCGTCTCGACGTCGACCACGACGTAGTCCTGCTCGGGATCAAATCTGTAGTCGACCCGGCCGATCTCCGCGCGGATTCCGGCGCTTCCGAGTTGCCGCAACCGAGTGAGCTGGTTGCGGCGGATCACGTCGCCCTCGGCCTTTATCTCCATGAAGGAGACGGCGCCGTCTTTCTCCAGCATGAGATCCGGGAACCCATCGCGCATGTCGCGGAAGTTCCGGCACAACAAGCGGATGATGGTTGCGATCCCTTGACCGCTGGTTCCCGACAGCAGCAGCCGCAACGCGTCGACATCGACGTGGTCCCAGGCGAAGATGCCGTTCGGACGTCCCCAGTTCGCGGCGATCGGGCGCAGCAGCAGATTGAACGCGCTTCCTGATCGAACGGCCTCCAGCTTGGAATCGATCTGGGCAGCAAACCGATGCGCGAAGCTGCGGTCATTGAGGCAGTGTGGCACCCAATCGAAACTGCTGTGAAGAAGATCGGACTCGAACAGTTCGTCCCAGAACAGCAACCCGAACAGCGAATGCCAGAGAGTGTTCTCCGCGAAGAAGACGCGATATCCCCTTCGGCGCATCACGCCGGCGACGCCCGCCTCCGGATTGCCGCGATAGGTGTCGTCGACAATCAGCGTGACGCCGGCGCGCAGAAGTTCGGTGCATGATCCGGTCCGGCGACCGCCGAATTTCCGCGCGTAGAAATCGTTTGCGAAGACCAGCTCGCCGTCGCTGGCCGGATCGTCGATCATCCGCCGCAGCAGATCCTCGGCATCGGTCTTGTCCCCGGCCCCGTAGAGCAGACGGACCAACCGCTCATTGCATTCCGGCGACGAACCGGCGCGATATAGTTGCCTGGCGAGATCCTTCTCTCCGAGCTTCTCGAAGAACTGACCGACTTGACAGGCGGCGCGGCTCCGCAGATCGGCGGCGTAGTCGCTCGGGCAACTCGGACCTCCGAAGATGTCGCCGACTGCGCCTTGGTAGATGCCGATCGACTTGACCTCGATCCGGTCGAGCAGTCGGCTGTAGTGGAAGCATGCCCTCGCCTCTTCCCCGTCCGTGAAGCGGGCCCTGAACGAAGTTGCCTTGTTGGTCCGCATGATGCCCAGATCTCGCAGGGCGAAGTTCTTCAGATCCTCCTCCGTCTTGCCGAAGTACAAATAGAGCAGGAATTCGAGCGGACGGACCTCATCCAGCGCGATGAACTTCGCCGCCCCACAATGCTCGGCGGCGACCTCGTACGGAACGTGGGTCAGGAAGTAGTCGGCCAGCTTCGCTTTCGGCCAGGAGACGCGGACGTCCGTCCGCCCCGCCGCCTTGGCGCCCGCGACCAGGATGTCCTTGGGCAGGCATGCGACGAAGGCGGCGTAGTCCTCCGCCTTGAGGGTTCTGGCTTGGCCGCATGCCAAGAGGTCGTCGGCCGAGCGCTCCACGTCGGAAATCTCGGCATACCGGAAGAACGTCCTGTTGAAGATCGCGCCACGCCGATTGACCATCCGGATCAGCAGGCATTGCGCGTCCTTGGAAAGGGTTTGAAAGCGCAAGACGAACGCGTCGTGCTCGTCCGTCAGGATCGGGCCGTAGGTGGTCCTGACGAACGACAGCATTTCGAGGAAATGATCGTGGTAGTAATAGACAGGTAGATCCGGCCGTTTCATTCGCAGCGCCCTTCGGGCCTTTCTGGATCGCACAAGGACATGAGGGAATGCCCCGCTTGGTGGCTTGCCGCCGCGCGGAAAATGTTCTATCTTTGTTCTAGACCGCTCCGATTTGTCAAGGCGCCGGGCCGGCCGCAAAAATCACCAGAGTGCGATGGACGAAGACCGCCAGCGGAAGATCATCCACGTCGACATGACGCCTTCTACGCATCCGTCGAGCAGCGGGATAATCCGGAGCTCCGCGGCAAGCCGGTCGCCGTCGGCAGTTCCCGCGAGCGTGGTGTCGTCGCGGCCGCAAGCTATGAAGCCCGCAAGTTCGGTGTCCGATCGGCGATGCCGTCCGTCACGGCCAAGCGACAATGCCCGGACCTGACCTTCGTCAATTGATCCGAATGAGAAGTGATGCTCTCAAAAACCGGCGGTTAGACAATAGCTTAGCGCGCCGCCGCGGTCGTGGTGGGCGAAATAGTATCCATATTGGTATTCGATACCGGCGGCCCCGGCGGAGCCGTCCTGGTTCAAAAAGGTCGCGTCCCGCCGGGGCGCCGGAATTTTCGCCCCTTCGGATGCAAACTCCCCCGGGGAGCGTGCCCAAGATCGCCGGTCCCGGTGCCCGGCCGCGCAATACGTATAGCTGGAGCGCTCCCTGCTGCGCTTCCCTCACCGGTGGCGAGCCGCTCCTTCGCGGCCCACCACGCAAGAAGCTCAAGGCTGGAGCGCTAGGAATGGGGGTTCGTCCCCTGATCGCAGCGCGGCGCCGGTGGCCCTCGGCCATGGTGTCCGGATCTGCCCGCGCGGTAAGGGACGCGGACGAGATGGCAAGCTCCGTGACCGGCGCTCGTCGATCGGACCGGAATGAACGAGCCGCTGCTTTTGGGTATCGCTTCGGCCCGGCGGACGCAAAGGGAAGACGATCGAAATAAGGTTGGCCGCAGCGCTTATTCTGGCGGCCATGCATCCGGAAGTCCGACGAGGTCGGCAAGCGGCGTTCCGGACGCTTCCGTCACCACGCCGTCCGGACCGAGCGCGAAACCCGGGACCGGCATAAATGTGACCGGAAGCGGCCGTTCGGCGCGACCGTTCTTGACGATCGACGGTTGCCAACGCTCTTCGCGTAAGTCCCACAGATGCGGCTTCGGCAACAGCAGCACGCCGCCGACCTGGCCGTGCGCCGGCGCCTCGGCGGTTGCCCAATATTCGTCGGGCCTGCGCCGATCCACGACGACCTGCTCGCCCGTCTCCGTCGTGCGGACCTCGGTGTAGACCGTGCCGAGCACCGCTTCGAGTAGAGCCTCGCCGTTGTGCCGCCCGCCGACCAGTTCGTCCTTGCAGTCGGCGACGACGACCAGATAGGGGGCGTCGAGCGGATCGTAGGCGCTTCCCTTGGTCGACAGCACTTCGCGGATTTCCGCCGCCGCCCCTACTTCGCGCAGCTCGCCCATC
>Ga0307516_10007925_pt1 | contig 12097 bp, 8 predicted proteins | sample 19_EM_MG_FD_203310 | JGI IMG/M metagenome (GOLD analysis project Ga0307516, IMG submission 203310) | Populus trichocarpa ectomycorrhiza microbial communities from riparian zone in the Pacific Northwest, United States - 19_EM | ecosystem: Host-associated > Plants > Roots > Unclassified | place...
CGCCAATGCCATGGGATTTACTCCGGGCTCGACGCTGGTGCTCAGTCCCTCTGCATCCGACATCACCGAGTCGACGGGCGGGCATCAAGGCAACGTGTCATCGAATTCCCGTTTGGGCGGCAACCATCTTGTGCCCAAGGTTACCGACCCGATGAAAGTGTTCAATCAGCTCTTCGGCAAGTGCTCGACCGCCGGTTCCGGCGCAAGTCAGACGGCGAGCCTGGCGGACGACAAGAGCGTGCTGGATTACGTCATGGGCAGCGTCTCTGTGCTTCAGAAGAACCTAGGTAAGGATGACAGCGCTCGCCTCGAGGCCTATCTTCAGAACATTCGCGACGTCGAGAACAACTTGACCGCTGCAGGCCCAGCCCTGTGTCCGACGACGCTGCCGGCCTATGATCCCGCTCTGAGCGGCAGCTCTTTAGATTGGCTGGCCAGGCTGCGGATGATGGTCGACGTCGTCGCGCTCGCGATGGCTTCCGACACTATGCCGATTGCCACCATCATGACGGACATCGAAGCCACCCGGGACCCTTACGCTGAGAGAGTTGCCTACGCGAGCGACTTCGTCGGAATCAATGGCCAGAAGGTGACCTATAGCTCGAGCTCGTTGGACACTCATTTTGACATCACTCACAACGCCGTTGCCTCCGCCACTCAGACCGTCGAGGAATGGTTTGCCTACACCCGAGTCCTGATGCTTGTCGCCCAGCGCCTTGCTCAGAAGCTGGATGCGTTCCCCGCCGAGCCGAATGGCAATACGCCGCTAGACAACTCTCTTCTACAAATCGGCTGTGCGCACTCCCACGCCTACGATCATACGACACACAATCTGCCCGTTATCCTGCTCGGTGGTAAGAATCTCAACATGCGCCAAGGCCAGTACGTGCAGGTCCCGATGAATACTGACATCGGCGACTTTTACTACACGATGCTACAGGCGATGCAGGTGCCGGGGACGGACTTCAACGGAAGCCGTACATCCCTTCCGGGTCTGTTCGGCTGAGTTCTTCACGCAACAGCGCAACCACCTGCTCTTCGGCGACAAGACCGAGCAGCGGGGCGACAGCGGCACGGTCCAGGCGCACTGAGACAAGTACGCAGAGTTGCCGAAGTTTCGTCGCCGCAACCGGCCCAGTAGGGCCCCCGCTAGACGGATTCTAGCGGGGCATGCGGGCGCCAAACGCCCTGACCCATTGCCAATGCGGACTTGTCGACCTCCGGGCTCCGATGATCTGCCCGCGAACTGCCGTGTTAGTAGGCGAGCGATGAACCACCGGCGATGGCCTTTGTTCGCCTGGCTGCCGAGCTTGGTGGTCGGCGCTTGCGGAGGACAAGACTTCCGCGCCGATGCCGGAAGTGGCGGAGCCGGAGCCGCGGGCATGCCGGCAGAGACTGGCGGCGTTGGCGGCGCAAGCGGCGGCCGAGCCGGCGCGACGGGCAGCGGCGGCAAGGCTCACGCGGGCGCAGCTCAAGGCGGCTCCGCCCCACAAGCCGTGGCGGGTGAGCCGAGCAACGCCGCGGCGGGCGCAGCGAGCGCGGGCGCGGCAGGCGCGGCGGGCGAACCCGGCGTCGCTGGTTGCGATCCGATCGCGCCATTCGGTGACCCCGCACCCGTGACCGGCGGCGTCAATTCGACTGGCGACGAGCTGAGCCCGCGGTTGTCGAACGACGAGTTGACCATTTATTTCGCGCGCCGCGTCGTCAACAGCCCCACGGCACCTATGGATTTGTACGCGGCGACACGCCCGGACCTCGACGCTCCCTTCACCGACGGGGTAAAGCTCCCGATCAGCACGGACCAAAGCGACGGCGATCCGATGCTCACCACCGAGGGCGGAACGCTATTCTTCTCTTCAGATCGTCCGAACGGTCTCGGTGAGCTCGACTTGTACCAATCGAGCCGCGGCGCGCCGAGCTTGCCCTTCGTCACCGCCTCGGCCGTGCCCGACGTCAACTCCGCGGGCAGCGAGGTCGAGCCGTTCGCCGCTTCCGACGGAGAGCTGTGGTTTGCCTACCGAAAGCCGGGCCTGAACAGCGCGCTCCACCTGCGCCGGGCTCCACGCAATGGAACCGGCTACGCCGCCCCCATTCCCGTCACGGAGCTCGACAGCCCGACCGAGGACAACTGGCCGCTGCTCAGCTCCGACAAGCTAACGATCTATTACGCTTCGCTGCGCAGCGACGGCGGCGCGCGTGGCAAGGCCGATATCTGGCGCGCCCAACGTCACAAGCCGACCGCGGTCTTCGACCCGCCGAGCAACGTGAACGACCTGAACACCGCCGCCACCGACTACCCGGGCTGGCTGTCCGAAGACAACTGCCGCCTTTACCTGTCATCCAACCGAGCGTCCGGCAGCTACCAAATTTACGTCGCAAAGCGCTGACCCGCGCGGCTCCACCCGCGGCCGCCTCAGCTGAAAGACACGCGCGTGATCCACAAGTCCCACGACACCGAGGCACCGAGGTTCTGGACCACGAGGGCAAGGTTCATGAGCTTGTTGATGTCGACCGTCGCCCGCGCGTGATAGCCGAACGGACTCGGCTCGAACATCGAAAACGGAAGCTGGTGGTCATTCAACGAGGGCGACAAGAACGCTTCTTGGATAAAGCCGCCGTAGCACGCCGTCGCGTCGGTGGCGGCCGGGCTCGGGTCACAACCACAGCCCAGAAGGAGCGAGTCTGGGTTCTGAAGCTTGGCGTAGAAGGTGCCGCCCGTGATCGTGCCTGCGGCCTGAACCTTCACACCGTAGTTGGCGCCAGCCGAAACGGCGGTCGCTGCGTCTACGAAGAAGACGGCCGCGTCGCCCCCCCAACCAGTGTGGCTCGAGCCAACGAAGTGCATCGCCATTTCGCCGTTTGCATTTGCATAGGGACTGGGCTCGATCGTGAGCGAGATCGTGCCCGTGCCGTCGCTCTCGGCCACCCACGAGCCGCCGTTCGGCGTTCCCTGTACCTTGAGCGGCTCGTCTCCTGAAAAGTCGCTGATAGTCGTGCCCAAGAAAGCGCGCAGGTTCGGTTGGCAGCTCGAGCCGCCCCCTCCACCGGCGGTGTTGTTGCCGCCGACGCCGCCGCTCGCGACGCTGCCACCGAGACTGCTGCCTCCGTTTGCGCCGCCTCCATTTGCGCTGCCTCCGTTTGCGCTGCCGCCGCTCATGCTGCCGCCGCTTGCGCCGCCACCGGTCTCGCCGCCGCCGCCTCCTGGCTCACTGCCGCAATCGCAGCCACCCCAGGTGCTGCCGTCCGGCGCGCACTGCTGGCCGCCGCTGCACGCGCCAGGGCCGACGCACTGTTGAGTGGCGCCCGGTTGGCAAACCTCGGGCCCTTCGCCGGCGCCGGCGCCAGCCTGGTTCGCCTGCGCCCCCGCCCCAGCGTGAGACGAGCCGCACGCGCCCAAACCAATCAAGCCGAGCCCAACCGCTGCCGCTCCGACAAACGCCATCCGCATCACAGCTGCCTCCGTTGTTCGATTCCGATGCCACCCCAGCGCGCAGCACCCGAGCACCAACCAGCTTACTCCTAAGTCCGGACTTTGAGTCGAACGACAAGAATCGGCCACGCTAGATACAACAAGTCGACAGTCTGTTTTACGTTCTGGCCGAGCGAAGCGACGGCGGTTCCGGCGCGCTTCTCGGGCGAAACGGGACGGCGAGGCCAGAGGGGCAGCGCTCGCGCCCAACCGCGGTGGTTGACGGCTCGCGCTAAAGTAAGTAAATATTTACTGCATGAGCTCGGAACGAAAGCGCGACGTCCGCCAAGAGCTGCTCGACGCAGCGACCGAAGAGTTCGCACGCTACGGGCTCGACGGCGCGCGCATGCACCTCATCGTCGAGCGTGCCGGCATTAACGAGCGCATGATTTACCATCACTTCGGCAGCAAGGTCGCTCTGTACGAGGCCGTGCTCGCGCACCACTTTACGGCGCCAGACTTGCCAACGCCGAGCGCCGATACGGATGCGCCAGGCGAGCGATTCATTTCTATGCTGACTCTGCTCGTGCAAGCTCTGCTCGCACGCCCTCAGTTCCTGAATCTGATCTTGCATGAAGCGATGAGCGGTTGGAAGCACGTGCCGAAGGCGTCGCTGGTCGATATCCCCAGCTCCGTACGGTCGGCGTTCGAGGCGGCGCGACGCGGCGGAGCCATCCGCAAAGATTGCCGCTTCGAGGTCGTGTACCTCGCTGCCATGGGCGCGCTCGTCACCGGCCGCCTGCTAGCCGGGCGATTTAGCGATCTGCGCAGCGAGAAAGCGCGCGAAGCGCTGACCCACGACATGCTCGACCTGATTTTGCGCGGAGCAATGCCATGAAAGACGTAATCGTAGTCGGCGCCGGCCCGGTCGGAATGATGCTTGCCGCAGAGCTGCGCCTCTCGGGTGCAGACGTCGTCGTGCTCGAAAAGCTCGAGGCCCCGACAGGTCTCTCGAAGGCGCTCGGCATCACCGGACGCGGCGAAGACTACCTGGCTATGCGCGGTCTGCTCGAACGTTTCCGCCGCCGCGCCCCACCTCCGCCAGCCAGCGGCTTGCTCCATTTCGCGCTCATCCCGCTGGACATCGCCAAGACTTCGCTCGCGCCGAAAGGCGTCTTCGTGCCTCAAGCAATCACCGAAGCAATCCTCGAAGAACGGGCCGTAGAGCTGGGAGCGGCCATTCAGCGCGGCGTCAGCGTCAGCTCGCTCTCAGCAGACGAGGCAGGTGTCACGCTCGAGACCGTCGAGAACGGGCGCACGGTCAGCCACCGGGCACGCTACGTCGTTGGCTGCGACGGAGCGCGCAGCGTCGTGCGGCGCGCGGCCGGAATCGCCTTCGAAGGCACCCAAGCGACGAGCGTGATGCGCCTAGGTGACGTAAAAATCGAGGCCGGCGTGGCCACCCCACCCATGCTGATCCCGCTCGGCGACGGCTGGTTCCGCTTGATCAGCAAAGAGCCGATGCCCGAAGGGTTCGATGCTTCGGTGCCAATGACGATCGAGGAGCTCCGCGCCAGCGTGGCGCGGGTCTTTCATATCGACATTCCAATTCGCGAGGCTCGCTGGTTGTCGCGCTTCACCGATGCCAGCAAGCAGGCAGCTTGCTATCAGCACGGCCGCGTCTTCATTGCCGGAGACGCCGCGCACATTCACTTGCCGGCGGGCGGCCCCGGTCTGCTGACGGGGTTCGGCGACGCGCTCAATCTCGGCTGGAAGCTCGGCGCCGTCATTCGTGGCGTAGCGCCGACCAAGATCCTCGACAGTTACGATACAGAGCGACGGCCTGTCGGCGCCCGCGTGCTCGAGCACACCCGAGCGCAGGGGCGTCTGACATCGCCGGACGAGGCAAGCGTTGGCATGCGAGCGATCATGACCGAGCTCGTTCGAATTCCGGCAGTCGTCGAGCATCTGCTGAACATGCTTTGGCAAACTGATCTGCGCTACGGCGCCGCGGACGAAAGCGCGCACCCGCTCGTTGGCCACTTCGTGCCCGACGCCGCGCTGAGCACAGCCGATCGCGCAACGACAATCTTCGAGCTCCTTCAGGCGGGTCGATGGCTCGCGCTCGAGACTCGTCCCAATACATTCGATGCTCGCATCGAGCGACTCGGCGCGCTTCGCGTCGCCGCGCCGGCGATTGGAGACTTGGCGGGCGTGACTGCTTTGCTCGTCCGCCCAGATGGTCACGTCGCGTGGGCGAGCCAAGGGTCAGCAGACGCCGCGCTCAACGCCGCGATCGAGGCCTGGTCCTGAGCTGGGGCGTGACCGGTTCCCACCCTGCTGTGCGACCACCGCGCACTCGAGGGTCGCGTCCTCCGCTCACATTGTGAGCGCTCACAATACCTCTGATGATGAGTCACCCCTAACTACGGCAGTCACCCTCCGCTCACCTGCTCGGCGCAGGAGCGGTTGAGCCCCGCACGACCAGCTCGGGCGCCACCACCACCCGCAGCGGGTCCTTGTTACCCGCGATGCGGCCCAGCAGGGCGTGGAGGCAACGCCGGCCGAGCTCCGCGAAGTCCTGACGAACCGTCGTGAGCGGGGGCGTGAAGTACGCCGCCTCCGGAATGTCGTCGAAACCAACCACGCTCAAGTCGCTGGGCACCTTGCGCCCGGCCTCGTGGACTCGACGCAGCAGACCGAGCGCCATCTGATCGTTGCCCACGAGCACCGCCGTGAGCTCTTCGATCTGCAGCAGGCTTTGCGCGGCTTCATAGCCCGAGCGCGCCGTCCAATCGCCTCGAACCAGTGGAGGCACGCGGGCTCCCGCCGCATCGAGTGCAGATTTCCAGCCCTCGATGCGCTCTTCTGCTTCTTTCCAGTCGATCGGGCCGGCCAAGTGCCAGACGGTTTTGTGGCCGAGGCTCAGCAGGTGTCTAGTAGCAGCGGCCGCTCCAGCCCGCTGGTCCACAGCGGCAACCGGAATCGACGCGTCGGGTCCCGCTTCCACGGCCACCACGGCGAAGTCATCCCTGACGTGTCGCAGCGCGTCGACGCCAGCTCGGAGAGGAGCGATGACCGCTACTCCGTCCACGCCTTGATCCCGAAGCTGTTCGATCGCCGAGAGCACGCTTTCGCGGTTGATCGAGCGCAGGCTGGAAATGCTCACCGCGTATCCTGCATCGTGCGCGGCTTGTTGGATGCTGAACAGGGTGGAGGCAGGGCCGTACAGCGTGGTGTCGAAGCTGACCACCCCGAGCGTCTTCGAGCGGCCGGTCACCAGCGCGCGGGCCATCGAGTTCGGGCGGTAGTCGAGCTGACGAATGGCCGCGAGCACGCGTTCCCGCGTCTCGCCATGCACGTTGGGGCTTTCATGGAGAACGCGCGAAACCGTCTGATAAGAGACGCCGGCCAGCTCCGCAACGTCCGCCATCACTGCGACTTTGCGTCTCGCCTGCGCCGGCTCCGGAACAGTCGTCGTCTTCGAACTCTTATTGGGCTTGACGTGTCTCATGTGAACGTTCACAATAGCTGTCTGCGGGGCCGATCAAGATAGGCGCCGGCGTGCCTGCAGGCAGCCTGACCGTAGCACTTCGTCGCGCTTCGCTGAGCATCCAAACCGGGAGAATGTGGTGACCACCGCGGCCGAACAAGCGAAACGCGAGCTCTGGCTGCTGACCGGCAGCCAGCAGCTCTACGGCGGCGATGCGCTCGAAAGCGTGTCCCGCAACTCACAGCAGGTTGCCGAGGCGCTGGATCGGTCGGGAATGTTCCCTGCAAGGGTGGTGTGCAAGCCCGTCCTCACCGGGCCCGACATCATCGAGCAGGTGTGTCTGGCCGCCAACGCGACGCCGGAGTGCGCCGGTGTCATCACCTGGATGCACACCTTCTCGCCGGCCAAGATGTGGATCGCGGGGCTGACTCGCCTGCAGAAGCCGCTCGCGCACCTGCACACGCAGTTCAATCGCGAGTTGCCATGGGCCGAAATCGACATGAACTTCATGAACCTCAACCAGTCCGCCCACGGCGACCGGGAGTACGGGTTCATCGCTGCCCGACTGCGGCTAAACCGCAAAGTCGTCGTCGGCCACTGGCAAGATCCGGAAGTGCTCGAGGAGCTCGCGAGCTGGGGCCGCGCCGCCGTGGCGATGGCCGAATCGCGCAGGCTCAAGATCGCGCGCTTCGGCGGCATGAACATGCGCGAGGTGGCAGTCACCGGTGGCGACCGCGTGGAAGCACAGATTCAACTCGGCTGGTCTATCAACGGCTACGGCGTGGGAGAGCTAGTAGGCCGCATCGCCGAGGTCTCGGATGGCGAGGTCGCGCGCTTGGTCGAGGAGTACCAGGAGACTTACACCCTCGCTGGGCCGCTCAAGCGGGGCGGCGAACGGCACGAGAGCGTGCGCTGTGCGGCCCGTCAGGAGATCGCCATCCGCGCGTTCCTCGTCGCGGGCGGCTTCGGGGCCTTCACCACCACGTTCGAAGACCTGCAGGGTCTTGCGCAACTGCCCGGCCTCGCCTGCCAACGCCTCATGGCCGAAGGCTACGGTTTCGGTGCCGAGGGCGACTGGAAAACCGCAGCGCTGGTTCGTCTGGGGAAGGTAATGACTGCAGGTCGACCTGGCGGCGTGTCGTTCATCGAGGACTACACGTACCACTTGGTCAAAGGGCAAGAACGGATTCTCGGCGCGCACATGCTCGAGGTTTGCCCCTCCATCGCCGACGGAAAGCCGTCCCTCGAAGTCCACCCGCTCGGCATCGGCGGCAAGTCCGACCCGGCTCGCCTGGTCTTCGAAGCGCGGCCTGGCCCTGCAGTCAACGCGACGCTCGTGGACATGGGCGGGCGCATGCGCATGATCGTCGCCGAAATCGACGTGATGAAGGCGGAGCATCCGATGCCGAACCTGCCCACGGCGCGTGCCGTGTGGGTCCCGCGTCCGGACTTCAAGCGGGGCGCTCAGGCCTGGATCGAAGCCGGCGGTGGGCACCACTCGGCGTTCTGTCAGGCGGTCACTTCTTCGGAGTGGGAAGACTTCGCAGCCATGGCCGGTCTCGAGCTGGTTCGGTTTGGCGCGGACCTCAATCTGCGCGCGCTCCGCAACGAGCTGCGCTGGAACGACGCCGCATTCAGGCTCGGGCGGTAACACAATGCCTTCCCCTTATTGCGAGCTGAAGCAACGCGCCTGGGTGGCAAACCAGCAGATCGCGCAGCGTGGACTTGCCATCTACACCTTCGGCAACGCCTCCGCGTTCGACGCCGCTCGTGGTGTCGTCGCCATCAAGCCGAGCGGCGTCGCATACGACGAGCTCACGCCCGACGACCTGGTGGTCCTCGATATCTCGGGCCAGATCATCGAAGGCACGCTTCGGCCTTCCTCGGACACCGCAACTCACCTCGCGCTTTACCGGGCTTGGCAGGGCATTGGCAGCGTGGTCCACACGCACTCGGGCTATGCAACTGGCTGGGCGCAAGCTCGCCTCCCGATCCCCGTCTATGGCACGACCCACGCGGATCACCTGGCGGAGGACGTGCCCTGCACTGCCATCATGTCAGACGAAGCAGTGGCCGGCGACTACGAGGTCGAGACCGGAGCGCAGATCCTCGAGTGCTTCGAGGGTCGCGATCCGCTGCACACGCCCATGGTCTTGGTGGCAGGGCACGGCGCATTCGCGTGGGGTGAAACACCGGAAAAGGCCATCTACAACGCCGCCGTGCTCGAGGAGCTGGCACGCATCGCGTTCGTCACCAGAACCCTCGCTCCGGCCGCCGCGCGCCTGCCGGAGCGCTTGATCCAAAAGCACTTCGAGCGCAAGCACGGCGAGCACGCTTACTACGGACAACCAGCGTCGGAAGTGCAACCGGTCAAGACTGCGCGCATGAGGAAGCCGTGACGCCGAATCGGAACGGCGCAGCGGACTTGATCCGGTCAGGCGGAGCGGTGCTCGGCATGGAGCTCGGCTCGACGCGCATCAAGGCCGCGCTGATCGCGGCGGATGCCACGCTGCTCGCCTCGGGCTCGCATGCCTGGGAAAACCAGATCAAAGAAGGCATTTGGACCTACGACCTGGCGGAGGTCTGGCGCGGGGTCGCAGCCTGTTACGCCGCGCTCGCCGGGGACGTGCGCACTCGTTACTCGCTCGAGCTGAAGACGCTCGCAGCCATGGGCTTCAGCGGGATGATGCACGGGTACGTCGCGTTGGATCGCGACCACAACCTGCTGGTCCCCTTCCGCACTTGGCGCAACAACATCACGCGCGAGGCCTGCGCCGAGCTGACACCGCTGCTCGACTTCGCCGTGCCCCAGCGCTGGAGTATCGCTCACCTCTACCAGTCGATCTTGGAGGGGCAACCCCACGTTCCGCAGATCGCGCGCCTCACCACACTCGCGGGGTACGTTCACCTGATGCTCACCGGCGAGCACGTCCTGGGCGTGGGCGAGGCGTCGGGCATGTTCCCCATCGATCCGCGCACCTGCGATTGGGACGCTCCGCGCATCGCCAAGCTCGAAAAACTGCTGGCGCCGCGCCAGCTGGGCTGGAGCCTGCACGAGCTGCTCCCGGCCGTGCTGCCCGCGGGTCGCCCAGGCGGGAAGCTCAGCGTCGGCGGCGCGAAGCGGCTCGACCCCGGGGGTCAGCTGGCCGCCGGCATTCCGCTGTGCGCTCCAGAGGGCGACGCCGGCACTGGCATGGTCGCTACCAACGCGGTGCGCCCGCGCTCGGGCAACGTCTCGGCGGGCACCTCCGTGTTCGCGATGATCGTGCTCGAAAAGGCGCTATCGCGTGTTCACGAGCAGATCGACATCGTCGCGACGCCGGACGGCACGCCCGTGGCCATGGCCCACGCCAACAATGGGTCCTCGGATCTGGACGCCTGGATTGGCCTGTTCGGTCAAGTGGCGCAGGCGCTCGGCGCCGAGCAGCCAGTCGATGAGCTCTATTGCAAACTGCTGCCGCTCGCGCTGGGCGGGGATCCCGACGCAGGCGGGCTGTTGAGCGTCAACTACGTGTCGGGCGAGCACATCACCGGCTTTGGCGAAGGCCGTCCACTATTCGTACGCCGCGGCGACAGCAGGTTCACCCTGGCCAACTTCATGCGCGCCATCTCTTTCTCGTCGCTCTGCGCCCTGCGCAGCGGCTTGAACATCCTCACCGAAGAGGAAGGGGTGGTGATCGAGGAAATCCGCGGCCACGGCGGCTTCTTCAAGGGGGCTCCTACCGGCCAGCGCATGCTGGCCGCGGCGCTCAACGTCCCGGTCAGTGTCCCCGAGGCAGCCGGCGAAGGCGGAGCCTGGGGCATGGCCTTACTCGCCGCTTACTTGCTTCGTCCAGACGCGCAGCAGTCGCTACCCGACTACCTCGAGGCGCGGATCGCTACGAGCATCGGCAAGCCGGTCGAACCGGAGCCGCGAGACGTCCAGGGCTTCGCGGAGTTTTTCGCACGCCACGACAAGGGGCTCGCCATCGAGCGCGCCGCGGTAGAGGCCCTTTAACGTCTTGGAGATGTCGCCATGAAGAAGACTCACTCCCTCATACCCGTGACTGTTGCGGTCAGCGTCGGCGCCATCGTCGCCTGTGCGTGCGGCTCGTTTTCGTCCGGTGCGGACGGCGCCGCGGCGGGCAGCGGCGGCACCGAGAACGGCACTGGCGCCTCCGGAAGCAGCACGATCAGCGCCGGCGGTTCGGGCAACAGCTCGAGCGGCAGCGCCGGCAGCAGCGCCACGGCCGGAGGCTCCGCCTGCACCGGCAGCCTGCTCAGCTGCAGTGGTAGCTGCGTCGATCCGGCGAGCGACAAGGCCAATTGCGGCGGCTGCGGGCACGCTTGTACCACCGGCCAGGCTTGCCAGAGCGGAACCTGCGGCTGCGCTGGGGCGAGCCTGCAATGCGCCGGGAGCGGCGCGTGCATCGACACGACCACGGATCCCGCGAACTGCGGTGCCTGCGGCAAAGCCTGCGCGCCGGGTCTAGTTTGCGGCGGCGGCGCGTGCACGGCAACGTGCAACGGCGGCACCAGCGCCTGCTCCGGCGCGTGCGCGAACCTGATGACCGATACTGCCAATTGCGGCGCCTGCGGCATGGCGTGCACGACCGGGCAGACGTGCACTAGCGGCAGCTGCAGCGGCGGCCTTGCCCCCAGCGTTTGCGACATCTTGGCGACCGCTGGCAACCCGTGTGTGGCGGCGCACAGCACGACGCGCCTGCTCTATACCGGCTACACTGGACCGCTTTACCAAGTCTGCAAAGGTTCTTCCGTAGCCGGACCGAATTCTTGCACGAGCGGGATGACCAAAGACATCGGCCTGGTCAACGGCTATGCCGACTCCGCCGCTCAAGATAGCTTCTGCGCGGGCGGGGCCTGCACCATCTCGATCATCTACGATCAATCGCCGAAGGAAAATCATCTCAAGCCTGCGCCAGCGGGCGGCGCCAAAAACACCCCCGATAACCCGGCGAGCGCCAGCGCCCTCAAGACGACGCTCTCGGGCCACACCGCATACGGCATCTTGATCAAACCCGGTATCGGCTATCGGCAGTTGATCGGCAACGGCACGGCCACCGGCGATCAGGCAGAGACGGAGTATATGGTCTCGGGTCGGCAGGACCTGATCAACGGCTGTTGCTTTGACTACGGCAACGCCGAAACCGACTCGCACGACGACGGCAACGGCACCATGGAAGCGATCTATCTGG
>Ga0307516_10007926_pt1 | contig 12096 bp, 12 predicted proteins | sample 19_EM_MG_FD_203310 | JGI IMG/M metagenome (GOLD analysis project Ga0307516, IMG submission 203310) | Populus trichocarpa ectomycorrhiza microbial communities from riparian zone in the Pacific Northwest, United States - 19_EM | ecosystem: Host-associated > Plants > Roots > Unclassified | place...
CATCGCGTTGAGCATTCGCATGTAATCCTGTGGGGTGGGGGAGTCTCCTCACCGTTGAGCACCTTCGACAAGTGAATTCGAAGTTGATGTTTTGCTCCGGTTTCGAGGCCGAGGCTCACCAGCGAGACTGGGGCTCTCCGCTGCGAGTGCCAAAAACGAAAACAGATATCATCATAAGCCTGGATTATATGCAGGCATATTGGTAAGAGTGGACGAACCGATGACCCAAGCAACTTCCAATGCGTAGCCGCCCCCACTGCCTTCCCAAAACTCCCGCTCGCGTCTCCCCCCTTGCCAACATCGGCCCTCAAAGGCACGACCCTATCAAACCTCCCACCCGAATTATACACCAACACGTTCCGTATAATCCCCTCATCACCCGGAAACGCGTCTTTGCCCGCTTGCACCAGGGCGAGATACCGTTTCTCGATTCCGCGTTGCCTGAATTGGGAACTGAGCTCGCGAGCTTGGAGTTGGTTTCGTGCGAGGAGGAGCGCGCCGGTTGTGTCCTGGTATAGTTGTGATTAATTTGAAGGGAACCGCGCTGGAGCGTACCTTGTCGAGGCGGTGGACTGGCCATGGATCTTCGGGGAGCTCAAGCCGCCGTCCCACTTCTACCATTACAACCGGAGCTTAGCATCGACCAAAAAATCGCGAAGTCGGGAGAGGCGGGTCAAACCTGAGATCAGTTTGTTGAAACCGTTTCCGAAGCGGAGCTAGCAGTGTGCTCGTCAGTCCAACCCTGTACCCAAGGGCAAGGTGTTTGACGAGTTACCTTATCATCACGAAGTTGGCATGCCACTCCGGGAGGTTTATTGATGACAATCACCGAACGGTCAACGTAGATTGGGCACGAGCGGAACGGGATTGTCCAGCTCATGCCGTGCAGCGCAGAACCAAACCCGCCAGGTCATCCATGGATTTTCCCACGTTTGCAACACTTCTGATTCTGTCTGTGGGTTCATTCCCATATCTTGGCCTGAGGTTTGCGTTGGTACAATCGTTACGATGGCATTACCAACCAGTGAGAAAACAGCGTACTTGTCTACAAAACAGAAAAACGTCGACCGAACGTATCACAGCCCGAGCTCTGTGTTCGTCACAAAGTGAGCACCACCAGCACACCGATACCCACCCGACTGCTTGATCCAGCGGAAGCCCGCCACACAAACCCCCATGGTTTGCAACTTGGCCTGGGCTTTTGCTTCCCTTTGTCTCTCGAGTCTCTCTGCTTCCTCTCGCGCTTTCAACTCAGCTGCTTTCCTCGCACGTTCAGCTCTCGCCGCAGCCTCCCTCAACCTCTCCTCCTCCAACTTCTTCATAATCTCGTCCTGCCTCTTCTTATCCGCCAAACGAGCTTCCTCCAAAGCCCTCGCGATCTCCCTCTGGGCTGTCTCCTGGGCCTCCTGAGCCTCCCGCAACTCCTTCCGAGCTTGCTCAATCGCTTCCTCGCGTCGCTTCTGTTCCTCAATCGCTGCGGCCTTATCAGCTTGGAGCTGCCTCCACACCGCGTCCGTAACACCGGGATCCCGACCAACGGATTCTTCCTCTTCCCGAACTTCTTGGATGGGTTCCGGCGGTGGCTGTTCCGGCGGAGCAGTCTTGGTAGCCTGTTTGGTTGCAGACGTGGTTTTGATCGAAGGAGGCGCTGCTATCGGAGGTGGTTGGACCGGGGGGAGGGAGGGAGAACGTAGATACGATACAGGGCTCTGGGGTACGTTTCCGCGGTCTCGAAGGTCCTTCAGCGTAGAACTCATGCAAGCGAGAGCATCCGAAGCAGACAGAATGATTGACGGTCCTGATCCTTGTTGGGGTGAAGAAAGCGAGTTCTCGATCGCAATTCGAATCATCTTCTTGGAAATGGTTATGACATCGCGCGCGTTGCCCCACGAAGGAAGGTGCGAAAGCTGATCGAACTGAATGATGAAGTCTGTGTAGAGCTGAGAGGGGTCCTCGAGCCCATCGATCGTGATGTTCTCCTTCGCCAGCGCCTTCTCGAGGACTTTGATGCACATCGCAGAGGTCATGTTCTCGAAGATAACCTCGTCAGGGAAGCGACTGGATAGACCAGGGTTAACAGACAGGAGTTGGTTGATCTCTTGATCGTAGCCGGCGAGGATGACGACCAACTTCGCCTTGTACCGTTCCTGAGTGAGGATCCCAACCAATTCGTCCATGGCCTCCTTTGCAAAGTGACCTTCGCTCAACCGGTACGCCTCGTCCACGAAGAGGACCTTTCCGAGCGCTTTATCGAAAACTTCCTTCGTCTTGGGACCGGTCTGACCAACAAACTGACCAACGAGATCCGAAGCGGAACATTCGACAACCTCGGCGGACGAAAGGAAGCCCATGTCGTAGTATACTTGTCCCATCTTCCTCGCCGTTGTCGTCTTCCCGGTACCTGTACTACATATCAAAATTCCATTCTGCGTGCTGAAGTGGGGGCGTACCCGGTGGCCCTTTGAACACGAAGTTAGTTGGAATGAGGTCCCGTGGATCACGCCCTTGTTGTTTTGACGCGTGCGCAATCCGCTGGTACCCCTCGAGCTGCTTGACGATCTTGTCACATCCAATGACGTCCTTGAACAACTCCTTGAGGTTTGACGTGGCATTCGCACTGCGTTCGAAGTCAGGATCAAAGTCTTGTGGTTCAAACAGGATGTCGGGGGATCGAGCGGTGTACGGAAGGTGCGACACCCGCTTCTGGTAGTTGTTCTTCGCGATGCTAAGGAGGTTCTCTAATTCGCCAGCATTCCCGAAGTTGGGTCGATTCCGGGAGCGCGAGAGGACTTCGATGGCGACGTCCTTGGCAGCATCGGTGGCTGATAGATCCTGGAGTTTGAGCTTGAGATCCATAATCTCCCTCAACTCGTCATCGTTGAAATCCTCAAATCGGAAAGCGTTCTCAATCGCGAATCGGCGGGCTAACCCTGGGTTAACGTTCTATTGCTACATTAGCGTGATTCACGATATTTCTCAAGCTTGCTCACCTGGAACATTTCCACCATTTGATCCTCGTAACCAAGAAGCAAGACGCATCTGTCTTCGCCAGGCACGCTCTGAATCTCCGCAACAATCGTGTCGATGACCGCGGTTTTGTACGGATCGTGCACGCCGCCACCACCTTTCCCACCACCGCCATACAAACCGTACGCCTAAGAGAGTAGTCAGCGGGGTTGGAGTCGAGGGGTGCAAATTTTATACTTGCCTCATCGATGACCAGGACCTTGCCAACAGTTGTGTCCAGAACAGCCTTGGTGTTCTTCTCAGACTCGCCAAGGGCACTTCCCACAAAATCCGCCGGGTTCTTCAGAACGACTAGGAGTACAAGGTCAGAAACCAACCCGGCTTAAGGGAGAGGCGCGGAGCTCTTTACCTTCTCCGTTGCTGACAAGGCTGAGATCCGCCAAAATCCGACCATAAAGCTTCGCGACGGTTGTCTTTCCAGTACCGGGGTTGCCCAAAAAGACGCGATTTAACGAGACTTGCGCGGGCTCCTTCTCCACGAGTTCTCTCTGGTAATTAAGCGTGATGAAGTCCATAAGGTTCCTGACCGACTGTTTCACGGATCCCAAACCGGTGAGTTCCTGGAGTTTCTTCCACGCGGAACACTCAGGAAGCGCCGTCGACGGGTCAGGTCCGATGAGGTCCTCTTTCTGAAGAAGGAAATCGCTCGGCTTGAGACCTTCCCTCCGTTCCTTCGAGAGCCTGTTAGCTTGACGTTCTGTGATCTTGGCAAAGAGGAGTTGCAAGTCACGAGCGTTCCCGAACCCTTCCCTACCTCGACCACGTCCGAGTCTCCTGGTGGCGATTCGACAGTACAAGCCTCGGGTGCCATCCTCGACATTCATACGCTTCTTCCACTTCTTCTCGATCTGTTGTTCAAGCATGAGGAGAAGTTCGTTGTCTTCGTAGTCCGTGAAGGTGAGTTTGTATGGGACACGACTCGGGAGTCCAGGGTTATGCTCGAAGAACTTTTCCATCTGCTTGTTGTACCCCGCGAGGATGAACACGAGCTTCCCGATATTGTTCTCCATCTCCGCCAACAGGTAGTCCAACACCTGACCACCACCGTAGTTGTGCTGGGAGGTGAGCTGATACGCCTCGTCGATGAAGACACAACCTCCGCCAGCCTTGAGAGTGTCCTCGACCATCTTCTTAGCACCTGGAACCCCCTCGTTTCCAAGTTTTGCCCCGGTGGTTTCCACGAACTGGTCGCCGGGAAGGACGTCCACAGAGGCGAGGAACTTGGCATAGTGCCTTGCCACTGTAGTTTTTCCTATGAGGCATTGTCAGTGGATGTCGCGCGTTGGGTTATCAGGTAAACGATACCTGTTCCTGGGTTGCCAAGAAGCACCACATTGAATCGCTCTCTTGCAAGAGAGGTGCCCTGACGCACATTGACGTCGACCTTGTCCATTATCTTGAGCACCTGCTGCTTGACCGGCTCCAAACCAATCATCTCCATGATCGCGTCGATGTGGGGATTCACGACACCATCGATATCCTTCCGACGCTGCCAGTCGGACTGAGCCTCGGATGTCTTCTTCTTTCCGATGTCATCTTTCGTGGGGTTTTTACCTGACGGTGGCTGATTGGACGGTGTGTCAGAGAGAGGGTTTACCGCAGGTTCGACGGTATCGGTTGCGGCTGCGGCGCCGGAACTGGAAGGCACGGCAGCTGGTTGGACAGCCCTCTTCTTCTCTTCATCTTTCCTCCTCTCCTCCGCCTCAACCTTCTGCCGCAACCTCTCTTCTGCGTCTTTCACATCCTGCTCCTGCTGCTTCAACGCCGCTTCCCTCTCCTTCGCGAGCTGCAAATCCTTCTGAGCCTGAACCTGAGCATCGAACCTCTCCCTAATCTCCGCCATCTTCTCATCATGCGCTTGCTGTTCCGCGTCCCTCTTCTTCTGCAACTCAAAGTCCTTCTGCAGCTTCTCTGCGGCGCGTTTGGCGTCTCGTTCACATAGGCGGCAGATAAGAGGTTGCGTCTCGTGGCATTTCCAAGTTTGAGCGTGACCGTTGGGACAGTTCGACGTCATGACTTGCTCGCAGAGCATCTTTGAGTGATCACTGAGCTGGTGACACTTGGATTGGCAAGAATGGATTCCGCAGCTCAACTTCGTTCCACTGGGTGTGATGGAATCATAGTCAGATGGGCAGGCCGCCGCGAGCACACGTAGAGGAAAACCTACCAAGGCTCTTGGCACCCACCATCCGGACAATACGCGTCAAATTCCTTCGGATCCCTCACCACAGCGGTTCGATCTGGGTGTCGGAAACACCTAACGGGCAATCCCTCGTGGATATGGTTCTTTGCTCGGAGCATCATAAACAATCTGGTCCACAACTCCCCACCTTTCCGTGATCCCGTAAAGGTGGCCGCGTTCCCGATCATGATCAACGCGTTTCGGGCTCGAGAGAGTAAGACGTTGAGACGCTCCGGAGAGTACATGAACCCGATGTCGTGGTCTGGGTTGCTGCGGGTGAGGGTTGCGATCACGATGTCGCTCTCTTCTCCTTGGTAGTTATCTAAGAGGGAGAGAAAACGGGTTTCAGTACTGTCCTTCGGTCCGCGAGAACAACGAAGGATAACTTACCGATGGTTGCCAACCTCAACGGGTTCTTCGCAATCTTCGCGGCTGCGGCGGGCATCAACCCAGCCTTAACAAGGTCAAACGAGTCCAAGTCGTTGAGAACGGGGTCATTCTCCGACTTCAACACGTCCTGGAGGTTATAGAGTTGTCCCAGATACGGCGTCAAGACAACCAACTTCTCCGACCCATACCCGTTCTGCGCCAGATACCGTACGATCCTCAGAACCATATGTGCCTCGTGGGTGTTCCGCTTAGACGTCTTTGAACCGAGGTCCCTCCGATCCGCGAGACGAGCATCTTCATCCTCCGCCTTGTCGTGGTTGATGAATATGATGTTGTCACGGAGACCGTGAATGTCTGGACGGGATTGGGTGGAAGGAGCATCGACGAGGTCCGGGTACGTTAACTCGCGAATGAGGGCCGAAATTTCCGGTCGCATGCGGTGTTGTGCCTGGAGTGTTTCATGGGGGAATCCCTTCACAACCAACCGCTCGAAAAGCGACACGTTGAGGTTGTAACCACCACCCCTCTCGAATGTGAGAGCGTAGCTGTTCACCTTGGGACGAAGTTGCCTGTAATAGCCATCAGCACACAAGCATTGATGAAAGTGGAAAGCAAACGGACTTGTGATCGCCGATCAGAATCAACTGGTCCGTCTCCGGACCCAGCGCGGTCAAAACGTGACTCTCCAAAATCTCTCCAGCCTCTTCCACGAGAACAACGGTCGGGCAGGCAGCCCGGATCCGTTCACTATGCTTAGCGGCCCCGGTCGTCGTACAGGCGATGATCCTCTTATCGTTCAGAATCGCCTCTGTCTTCTTCCCATACATCCGCTCGATCGATGCCAAGCAGCTGTTGTACGCCTGCCCATTCTCATACACGTGGGCGACCTGTTCCTTGAAGAGAGCATCCTGCCACGTCTTCAGCTTTTCCCGGCGCTCGCTGAACGACATCGACCAGATGTCGAATGCGTCCACGACGTTCTGGTGGTAGCTGAGGAACCCGGCGTTGCGACCCTTAAGCCACTGGTCAAGGAGGTAGAAATCGTGAACAGGCTTCCCGTTCCTCCCGATCAGCTTCTGGCCATCGTGAGCCTTCGGGATAGTGAATGCCGCAAAGTATTCTGGATCTTCGAACTCGAGGTGCTCGAACAATTGAGGGTTTTGGATGGAAGCTGAGTTGTACACGCCGAAGGTTTTATGGAGTTGTGCGCAGTGTTGTTCCCGGAGCCCCTTGATCCCGTCTATAGACATGAAATCCAGTTTGGTCATCCTGTAACTGGACATCTGCTTCTCGAGTTGGAGCGGTTCAGTGGCCGCGGTAGCTTTCCCGCCCAAGCGAACGATACTCGAGGAGGGAATACCAATCTTCATGAGGTCCTCGAGGAATTGATCGAGCGCGTGGTTCGTGTAGCAGCACACAAGGATCTTGCTTTTTGTCTGGTCATGGAGTACCTTGGCCAAGAGCGCCCCAATAAAGGATTTACCGGTCCCTATTCACGCAGAAACTCAGCGACACGGAAGTTTGAAGCTTGAACAGATGAACCCACCAGGTGGACCTTGGATCAACGAAACCTTCTGGGTAAGCCCTGTCACAAGGGAAGCCGCTTGTTTTTCATCGAGTTTCACAGACGAGGACGTTCCGAGGTACGACTGAAGTTCGCAACCGGGATCCACTCCGAGGGCCGCGACGATATCGGGCTCATTGAAAGAAGGAGATCGAGTGGGACTGTCCTGATTCCAGAAGACCAGCTCCTCCGCGAGCGGCAAGTCCTTGATGCCTTGTATCGCCTTGAGAACGGGTTCGTAGGCGAAGAGCGCGGTATCAATCTGGACCATCTTCACGTTCCTTGCGGTCTTCAGTCGAGTGAGAACGTTGACAGTGCCAGCTTCCCCTTCCAACTGAACGACGAAAACAGGAGGTTTTTTGGAGAGGAGGTCTTCATCTCGATAAATGGAAGCGAACCCGATGGGTTTGTCGTTGATGAGAATGCAGGCCATCGACCCGTGTTTCGCAAACCGTCGATGATTCTGTAATGTCGCCTTCCGCTCCTTGGGCTTGACACCGTTGAAGATCCACAAGTCGTGTGCGCATTCCAACTGGATTCCCCACTTCAGTCGGCGGCCTGGATCCCCACAGTACAGATCCAACAGCTTCAAGCCATCGACGACCAATCCCATCCTATGCCCCTTCTTCTTCCCCTGCACAATCTCCAATTCCTCCCTCATATCATACACCATATCCTCGCGGAGGAGGCGAAAATGGTTGTCCAGATATGTCCCGAGTCGAGTATCGATAGTCGCGGGATCGTCTAGCTCGTCGCTGGCTCGGTAGAACGGTTGTTCCTTGGATGTGATCTCGTCGGCAGTGGGGAGAATGGCGATTTCTCTGAAGTTCTCGAAATCGTTGTCATGTCGCCCTCCGGGTCCATGGTCTCCCGTAGCAAGTACGCCAACACTATGGGCAGAAACGATGTGCCTTATCCTGTGTGCGAAACTTCGGGTGTCGTTGTTCTCGGAAACCATAAGAGAATCGATGACGGTCGTGTCCTGCGCGACGGGGAGATATGGGTCGGCTTCACCACCAGGCAAGGAAACCAGCTGGAGCAACAACCACGCAAAACAAAGCGTGGCTGGCTCTTCCAACTTTCTACCCTTGAACGCCTGGACGAACGCGTCCCAGAAAATCGGGGGATTGGCAATCTTGGCGATGATTTGCTGTAAATACAGACCACCGCTGATATCCTTCAACTCCGGAGGTTGGAAGTAGGTGAGGACCTTCGTGCCAGGTCCATTCATGAAGGCAGGGGAAAGATCCATCCGCATCACGTTTTGGATAGCCTGAAGGCCGGCCTTGGAGTTATTGAGCTTGTGAACGCAACCGGCAGCATCCGATTGCATGCACAGGCCCTCGACGAAGAGTTGGGAGGTGTGTGGCGCGAGGGCTTTCCGACCGTGTATGACGTCGTCGAAGTTCCTCTGAAGTCGTATTGCGCGGGGGTCCGACATCCTGATACCGGTACCGAACGTCGGGGTGCGCGTATTGCAGACGTAGACGTGGTGGTAGGTGGCGGTCAAGGTCGTTCGAAAAGTGTGGCTGGCGTTGGTCCTCCATGTGGCCGTTTAGTAGTTTGACCAACCTTAAAAGTCAATCAATTCAACAACTGAACCGATACACGCCATGACCCACTCGGTGCATGCCGTGCCCTCCAGACCGTGAATGGACGGCCAGCCCAGCCTCCGAGGAGCATTGGTAGACGTTTGTCAAGTAAATCATACTTTTGGCTCTTCTCAAGCAAGCAAACCGCACGACCAGTACATAACCTGTAAAATTGCTAATGAGTGAAGCACTTCGGGAAGCGGACGTGATTTGGATTCCAACCCTCGTGAGACCGACGACGGCGAAACAAGGTTTGTCACAAGATCGGATCTCTACCCTCGTCTGTCATTTCCATGTGCCAACTGGCTGGTCCTAGGATGGGCGGCCCTTGGCCTATAGTTGACGCCCTGTATAAATACCTGGCGCAGGCCACATGTTTCCCGTCCGACTACCTTGAACCCAACCCCCATCGCCCCGCTGGCACCCCTCACGCGATGAGAACACGCGCCTTCTTCGATGACAGAATCGATACCCTGGACAGGAACGCAGTTGGCGCTTCCCCCGCACGACAGATCTTCAGAACCGTGAGCACGATAATAGCCCTCATAAGGGTGAGTATTCTCGCTCTGCTCCCACCTGCAGATTCTCATTGGTGGATCAACAAGGACAAGATGATTCATGACGAGGATTGCGTGCAATTTTCCGAATATTGTTTCAACATATGCACGGCGCTGGAACCCGCAATCCAAGGCAAGAACGCGGATGATCTCGACGAATCCCTGAGGATGGCGCTCGAGGATTTGGCAAGGTGCGTCAACCAGCCCTGGCCCTGTCTGTTGACCGTGCTAACTAACTACAGGCTTATACTCGAGATCGAGCGGGCTCTCAGGAGGCGGGCAAGCACACCACACTCCAAGTACAACAAGAGGGAGGTTGAGGGGCACAAGCTGAAGATCCGAGAGATACTCAACGGTCCCAGCCTGCAGTCTTCTCTCGATGAAAAACCTCAGTGTGGCTGAGAGCACCACTCCCGTAGCGTCCGCCATTTCTGGTGATACTGCTGCCACGTCTGTGGCCTGGAGTGGTATGTCTTCAGCCTTGCGTTCACCGATCTTCTGCAAAACACTAATCATTCCCTGATTCCTTTTAACCTCCAGCCTTCAAACGGTTGACCGGGCGCGCGTTCACCCGGTGCGAGCTCCCCCCCCTGATTGAGGCTGTCTTCTCGAGCCAGAATGAAATCGACGTGGTCAGTTGCCTTCGTGGGGACGACGTCCAGACCTTCATCGACGTGATAGATGAGGTACGTCCTGCTGTTCCCTCATCACGAAACGCGTTCGATCGAATCGGCACCGACACGTTCTGCCGACTAGGCACTAGACGGGTCCGACCTTTCACCACGCACCCGAAAGGAGTGCATCAAATCGTTGTACAGGATCTGTCGCTCCCACGCACTTCTTCCAAGTGCTCTGCGGGTCCCCTTTTGCTATGACCGAACGGGCTTTGCGTTGTACAGGGGTGGGTGTGCGGACGTGTGGAAGGGGGAACACCGCGGCAGGGATGTTGCAGTAAAGGTTCTGAGAATGTACTCCAACAGCGACTTGCAAAGGGTGGTTGGTGTAGGTTGCGGATTGTGCTCCTTCCCATATATTGATGCGCTGACTGAGTTTTTTGCAGAAGTTTTGCAAGGAGGTGGTGATGTGGAAAGCTCTTCGGCATCCAAACGTGTTGCCCCTGATTGGAGTGGCGATGGCCGAGGCTCAGTTCGCAATGGTGTCGGAATGGATGGTAAATGGGAACATCAACGAGTTTGTGAAGGCAAATCCAGATGCGGATCGGCTCGGGCTTGTAGGATTCCCCCAAGGTCTCGCTGTCATCCCTTTGTTGACAATCGTGCAATCCTCCAGCTTGGAGGCGTTGCTAAGGGGTTAATCTACATTCACAGCTGGGGGATGATCCATGGGGATCTCAAGGGTGTATGTCTTCGATCGTTGGAGTTGTGCTTTCACCATACTGACTCAGCGTCTGTCATGGCCAATGTCCTGATCGACCAAACTGGCAATGCCTGCCTTGCGGACTTCGGTCTGCTCACAATCATCTCTGACCCCACAAACCTTTTGTCCTCGTGCTTGTACACACAAGGTGGTACGGCTCGGTGGATGAGTCCGGAACTTATCGATCCACAAAAATTCGGGCTCGAGAACACCCGTCCAACAAAACGTTCAGATTGTTATGCTCTTGGAATGGTCATCTATGAAACCATCAGCGGGCATGTTCCATTCCACCAACACGTGAACCTGACCGTTTTTGTGAAGGTCCTAGCAGGTGAACGCCCTCCTCGAGGGGCAGGGTTCACAGAGAGTCTATGGAAGATGTTGGAGTTGTGTTGGGACCCCCAGCCGAAAAATCGTCCAAGCGTCGAACACGTTCTCCTGAGTTTAGAGGAAGATTTGGGTTCATCAGAACCACCTTCTCAATGGGTGGACAAAGGGGCAGAGGGGGATGATGGTGGTTGTGATTCAATGAATGATCCGCCTGGTATGTTCCCTCATTCTTTCAGTACGTCCCACGGTCATAGGCATGCCAGCGCCCGTTGATTGGGATTGTCATACTTCGTGTTTTAATTTGCGCTCGTCCTCAGTGCTCCCTGCACCAGCGAGTCCCACCGAAATACTTGGTGTCACTGAACAGAACAGTGCCCTGGGCTCACTGGGCAATGAAAGTCTAGCCCCCGGCACCTGTCTCCTTGAACCTCTAGGTTTCGGCCGGACCGACATACACCATGGTCGGACCTCACCGCCCATACCCAGTGAGGCTTCAACTTCTGTGAGTGTTCTTACATCAGTTGAGGTGTGATTACGCTGTACCGATACGAAATGTCCAAGTATACCTCTGGTACTACGCACATGGACTCCTGCATGTGTGGTTGTGGTGGTGGTGCCTGTATTCCACAGCGCAGATATGAGCAGGGGCCCCCTTGCAGTCCGCATGAGGTGCAAGAGATCCTGTTCAGCGTGAATGGAGAATGTGGCTACCCTCTCAAAGATGCACTGAGGGAACAGTACACCGGCCTTGACGGAAGGTACAATGAAATGTTCGTTGATTCCAGGGTTGTGAATATCAACCTTGAGGTGCGTCCATCTATGTCGGTGCGATTCGGTGGTGGTTTTGAGTCCTGCTTGCAGTGGCTACCGTATGGGGGATGGGCACATTGGGTCAGTGCAGACCCTCTCATTTTGCCGTGTGGTATTGATAAGTCCTATAGATTATAACGGCTTACCCAAAGTGGGCTGATTCCACTACCCACGCAAAGCTCGCTACAGAGGTGGCGAAGGTAATGAGGACCTTCTTTGAGGTATCATCTGGCATTTAGCTTTGGTAGAGGCATACTGAACCTCGGA
>Ga0307516_10007927_pt1 | contig 12095 bp, 8 predicted proteins | sample 19_EM_MG_FD_203310 | JGI IMG/M metagenome (GOLD analysis project Ga0307516, IMG submission 203310) | Populus trichocarpa ectomycorrhiza microbial communities from riparian zone in the Pacific Northwest, United States - 19_EM | ecosystem: Host-associated > Plants > Roots > Unclassified | place...
CACGTGGTCCTTCGGCGAAAACAATATACGGCTAAAAGCGTTAAATATGAATCTGAAAAACCTAGTAATCCTGGCATCCTGTGTATCGCTCGTCGCGGTATCTTGTAAGAAAAAACCGGATCAGTCTTCTGTCACCGGTTGGAATTACAACGACTCTAAGATGGGAGGCTTCCAGGTCTCGAAAGAAAAAGAACAACGCACCGGTCCCGGGTTGGTATTCGTCCAGGGTGGTACTTTCACCATGGGAGCTACCCAGGAAGACGTGATGAGCGACTGGAACAATATTCCCAGGCGTGTGACGGTCAACTCTTTTTATATCGACCAGACGGAAGTGGCCAATATCCACTATCGCGAATACCTGTACTGGCTCAACCTCGTGTTTGACGCCGACGAATATAAAGCCGTCCGCGAAGGCGCCTTACCGGATACCCTGGTATGGAGAAGCCAGCTCGCTTATAACGAACCCCTGGTGGAATATTATTTCCGCCATCCTTCGTATAACTATTATCCCGTCGTAGGGGTGACCTGGAAACAGGCACATGATTTCTGTCTCTGGAGAACGGACCGGGTGAATGAAAAATCATTGCTCGACCGCGACATTATCAATAAGAACGCCGTAAAGAACCTGCAGGGCCTGGGCCAGGAGAACTTCAATACGAAGGCTTACCTCTTTGGTGAGTTCCAGCCTACCCCCGGCAAAGCCGCCAAATCGAAAAAGAATGCATTAAAGAACCCCAACGGTACCCCCCGTACACAGGTCACCTTCGAAGACGGGATCCTGCTGCCGGCCTATCGCCTGCCGACGGAAGCCGAGTGGGAATATGCCGCATTGGGATATATCAATCAGAACCCTCTTCCCGGCAAAAGTGATAAGAAGCGTGGGGAAGAGCTCATCGCCAACAAACAGGTCTATTCCTGGAGCAATAACGTCAATGGTCTCCGTGACACGCGTCATGGCACCTGGCAAGGTACCTTTATGGCCAACTTCAAAAGAGGTTCGGGTGATAACATGGGTGTTGCCGGCGGTCTGAATGACAACGCAGTTTATACGGCCCCCGTCACTTCCTTCTTTCCCAATGGCTTCGGCATCTATAATATGTCGGGCAATGTGAGTGAGTGGGTAGCCGACGTATACAGACCCCTCTCTACGGAAGACGTTAACGACGTAGCTCCTTATCGTGGTAATAAATTCGAGACCGTCGATCTTGGTAAAGAGAACAAGGCTGAAAGAGATAGCCTCGGTCGTATCAAGATGAGGAATGTTACGGATGATGAAAGTAAGAATCGCCGTAACTACCAGAAAGGCGATGTGATCAACTACCTTGATGGTGACTCCACGATCGCAGGCATCGCCTACGGATACGGTAAGACTACCTTGATCAGCAATAAATCAAGGGTAGTAAAAGGTGGTAGCTGGAACGACCGTGCTTACTGGTTGAGCCCCGGCGCCCGCCGCTTCCTGGAAGAAGACCAGGCGAATTCGACGATCGGGTTCCGTTGCGCGATGGACCGTGTGGGTAGTCCCGCCGGTAACGGAAGACAGACAGGGGTTAGCTACAAAACAAGAAGACAGAATTCAAGAAAACAATAATACAGCGACAAGCTGCAAGCTTATAGCCTCAAGCCAGACTTATTATAGTCTGGCTTTTCGCTTTTTTGGGCTTGTAGCTAACAGCTTGAAGCTTTTTTGTAGCTTGCAGCTCTAAGCTTGAAGCCATCTATGACGACTGAGCAACTCTACCAGGTCTATTTGCAACACCCCTCCATTCAGACAGATACCCGCAAACTGAAAAAAGGGGATTTGTTCTTTGCCCTGAAAGGGCCCAACTTCAATGGCAACCTCTTTGCGGCGCAGGCGTTGGAACAAGGGGCCGCTTATGCGATCGTCGACGAGGCGCCGGCCAAGGCGGATGACAGGATCCTGCCCGTCAACGACGCGCTGGAGACCCTACAGGCCCTGGCCCTGCACCATCGGCGGCAATTCGATATCCCCTTCATCGCGATCACGGGCAGCAATGGGAAGACGACGACCAAGGAATTGATCCATGCCGTATTGTCTTCTCAATACCAGGTATATACTACACAGGGCAACCTCAATAATCATATCGGCGTTCCGCTGACTATTTTATCCGTGAAAAAGGACGCCCGCATGGCCGTGATAGAAATGGGCGCCAATCATCTGCAGGAGATAGCAGGCTATTGCACCTATACCCTCCCTACGCATGGCCTGATCACCAACGTGGGAAAGGCGCACCTGGAAGGCTTCGGCGGACCCGAAGGCGTGAAGAAAGGAAAGGGCGAGCTCTACGATTTTCTACGCAGCGGGGAAGGTCCTCCCGTCGCCGGATCCCTCTCCTCCGCCTCCGGCGGAACAGCTTTCGTATGCTGGGATTATGACTACCTGCGGGAAATGAGCCGGGGCATCCGCCATATCATCACCTATGGTACGAAGGATGCGGAATTCACGGGTGAGCTCCTTCAAAGCAAGCCTTTTCTCAGCGTCGCGATAACAGGCGGGGCCGATACCGGTCACCTGCAAACGCAATTGGTGGGGGATTATAATTTACCGAACGTATTGGCAGCCGTTGCGGTCGGCAGGCATTTCGGGGTGGCGGATGCGCAGATCCGCGCCGCCATCGGCGGGTATAGTCCCTCCAACAGCCGTTCACAGTTGATCCGTTGGAAGGGCAATGAGGTCATTCTCGATGCCTATAATGCCAACCCTTCCAGCATGCGGGCCGCCATTGAGAATTTTGCCGGAATGCCCGCACCCGCCCCCCCCGGCGGAAAAATATTGATCCTGGGAGCCATGGCTGAACTCGGGCAGGAAAGCCTGGGGGAACATCGCCGGATCATCGATCTGATCGGGCAGGTTCCCTGGCAGCAGGTAGTCCTGGTCGGAGGCGATTTCCAAAAGATCCAACATCCCTACCACAGCTTTGAGAATGCCGCGCAGGCCGCGAACTGGCTGCGCAACGCAGGCATCGGCAACAGCCTGTTGCTTATAAAGGGGTCGAGAAGTATGCGGATGGAGGAGGTGCTGCAATAAGCTCCATCCTGCAGTTAAGTACGCATCCGCTCCCGGGCTTGGAAAAAATATCCACCTTCCCGTTGAACAGTTCCACCCGGCTGATGATATTGGTGATCCCCACCCCCTTGCGATGCCGGGTCGTATCGAACCCTACCCCATTATCCGCAACCGACAATTGGATACTCCTGCGATCATTGGATAGCCGGATCGAGACCTCCGTGGCATGCGCATGCTTCATGATATTGTTCAGTTGTTCCTGGATGATCCGGAAGATGGTGAGCTTACGCCGGTCGTCCAGTTGATCTTCATAAAAATCATCGATGTCCAGCCGGATGTTGATGACCATCGCCATCTTCACATCCTCGATGATATCCTGGATCGACTCTACAAGTCCGATCTCCCGCAGACCGGGCGTGATCATGGTCTTGGAGATCTTGCGGATCTCGTTGATGGCCTCGGTGATGAAGCGGGAGCTCCGCTCCAGCAGTTCCTGCCGTATTTCCTCATCCGTCATGGCCGTATTGATATAGAGATTGGCGGCGCCGAGGATCTGGTTGACATTATCATGCAGCTCCTTGCCTATCTCCGTTCTTTCCTTCTCCTGTGCGAGAATGACGGCTTCCGTGATCTGTTTCTGCTTGGACATCCGCTGCAGGTCCAGTTCCTTTTCCAGCCGGACCTTATCCGTTATATCATTGGCCAGCGCAAGGACGGCGGCCCGGTTGCGGTACTGGATATTATGCGAGGCTATCTCCACGAAAATATGCTCCCCGTTCTTCTTGATATGCCGCCAGATCCCCTTCTTCGTCGTAGCAGGCTGGAAAACACTCGCTTTGATCTCCTCTTCCGTTCGCAGGACATCTTCCGGCGGGCGGATGGACATTACCGTACTGCTGAGGAATTCCTCATAACTGTATCCGTAATGCTGGATCGCCGCCTCATTCACCTCCAGGAATTTATAGGTATGCACGTCCACGACCCACATAGGCATCGGGTTGTTATTAAAGAGCTGGCGGTAGCGCTCTTCGCTCTCCCGCAGATGCTCGAGGTTGCGTTTACGCTCCAGGCTGTACCGGATGGCCCGGGTCAGCAGTTGCTCATTGAATTCGCCTTTTACAAGATAATCCTGGGCTCCCTGCGACAACGCCTGCAAGGCGATATTCGTGTCGGCCAGCCCCGTCAACAGGATGACAGGCACCCGCAGGGCGGCTTCGCTGAGAGTCGTATAGGAAGCCAGGCCGGAACTATCGGGCAGGCTCAGGTCCAGGAAGACGAGGTGGATCGTCTCGGTGGCCAGCACCTTTTTCGCCTCAGCCAGCGATTCGGAATGAACGATCCTTTCAATGCGAAGGTTCGCCGCACGAAGGGATTCTTCCAGCAATACGAAGTCACCGGGGTTGTCCTCGACGACCAGTATATTCAGGTATAAGTTTTCTTCGGACATTATTGAAGGATTTTGGGAAGTTTCACAATACTGATCCAGAAGTCTTCAATGGTGCGGACCACGCTCATAAAGCGATCGAGGTCCACCGGCTTGGTGATATAACAGTTGGCATGATTATCATAAGACACCAGGATATCCCTTTCCGCAGAGGACGTGGTAAGCATGATCACGGGTATCCGTCGCAGCTCAGGATCATTCTTTATGATGGCCAGCACTTCCGTACCGTCCATTTTCGGAAGATTGATATCCAGCAGGATCAGGTCGGGCGTCTCGCTATCCCTGAACTGCCTTTCTTTATTCAGGAACTGGAGCGCTTCCTGTCCGTCACGGGCCACGGATATTTTATTGATGATCCTCGCCTCGTTAAGCGCCTCGACCGTGAGAAGGATATCGCCTTCGTTATCGTCTACTAACAGGATGTGAACTTGTTGTATCATATGGAAAGGTTTATTGATGCTTGCTCAAGGTGAAAAAAAAGGCGCTCCCCTGCCCCGGCGCCGACTCGACCCAGATCTTCCCCCGGTGGCGTTCGACGATCTTCTTACAGATAGCCAATCCGATGCCTGTGCCCGAGTAATCCGTCTTGTTATGAAGGCGCTGAAAAATAATAAAGATCTTTTCGAAATATAGCGGGTCGATGCCGATGCCATTATCGCGGATGCAGAATTGCCAATGCTCCGGCTCTTCCTTCACGCTGATCCTGATAACAGGGGATTGCTCACTCCGGTATTTCATCGCATTGCCGATCATATTCTGGAACAACTGGGACAACTGCATCCTATCGGCCGTCACCGCCGGCAAAGGATCGATCTCTACCCGGGCCCGGTTCTTTATGATCTGCGCCCTGAAAGTCTCCGTTACCTCTTCCAGTATACGATTCGTGTCCACCTCCTCGAAGTTTTCCTTCCCCGATCCTACCCGTGAATATTCCAGCAGGTCCATGATGAGGATCTTCATCCGCTCGGCCCCGTCCACGGCATAATGGATATATCGATCGGCTTTCTCATCAAGCTGCCCCTGGTATTTTTTTTTCAATAATTGCAGGAAGCTGCTCACCATCCGCAGAGGCTCCTGCAGATCGTGCGAGGCGATGTAAGCAAAGCGTTCCAGTTCCGCATTCGAGGAAGCCAGTTCGGCAGCCCTTTTCAGAAGGTCCTCATTCAACTGCTGCAAAAGGATCTCCGATCTTTTCCGTTCGGTGATATCATTGACCACGACCATGCGGGCGGGCCGCTCGTTGTACTCCATGGGATGCGCCGTGACCTCGACATAAATGAGCTCGCCATTGCTTTTAATATGCCGCCAGGTACCATAACGGGAATCATCTCCGAAGGCCTTCACATCTCTGACCTCATCCATCAGCGGGGAGATATCTTCTTTCGGTCGGATATCGGTGATCTTTAAGCGAAGGAACTCTTCCTGGCTGTATCCGTAATTGCGGATAGCGGCCTCGTTCACTTCTCTGAACTCCAGGGTCTCCAGGTCATAGACCCATTTGGGCAGAGGACTCTTATAAAAAATGGTACGGTATTTTTCTTCCGATGCCCGGAGGCCGGCCGTCGCAAGGCGGATCTTTTCTTCCAGCTCCCGGTTGAACAGGTTAAGACGTTCCCGGGCCTTTTTCTCCCTGGATAAGGCCATGCGGTTCTTTTGAAAGACAAAGACGATGAGGATGATAGCAAGTACTCCGAGCATTCCGGCCAGGATGCCCTGGAGCCCGGATATATTCTGACGACTGGTCTGACGGTGTTGGTCCAGTAATGCTTTTTCCTCTGTGTCCAGCCTCGTGGAGAGAACCCTCATCCTGTCGGATATGATGGTCTGGCCATCCTTCAGCAGCAGTTCGGTAGCGGCAGCGGGACCCCGGGCCAGTCTTCCCCCAATGGCCCTGTCGAGGACGTCCTTATTAAGAGTGATCGTTGCCAGCAGGGAATCTACCTGTGCGGGCCTGAGCCCTTCGTCCATCACCGTGAGTTCCCGCAGGTCGGTACTTTCTTTGCGCAGGGAGGCGGCGGTATTGCGGAGGGATCTTTGAAGAGTGCTGTCCCCGGTGAGCAGGAAGCCTTTTGCGTCGATCTCGTATTGAGTGCCGAGATCCACTACTTTTTGCAACTGGTACACCAGTTGGTTGGCATGCCGGATCCAGGCACTGGTGGTCTGCACCCGATTAGTTTGCCAGATGGATACGATGCCGAAGGCAACAACGCTTACAATCGCGATCACGATGCCGGTGACCAGCGTTCTTTCTGTGGCTGATTTCATAGTTAAGGTCTCTTTTCTTTCAGCGGGATCAGGTTGCAGGGTGTAGTAAGTTACAAAAAAATCAATTACGATCCACTCCCAGGGACCTCAATACGAAGGAAAAACTGCGGGTATCTTCCGCCAGGATCGTTAATTGATCGTTTCCGGCCAGGACGGTGGAACCTACCGGGCTTATATAATCTTTCCCTCTCTTGATAACAAGGATCTGGGCGGTCTTGGGGAAATGTACGTCCACGATCTTTTTACCGGCCGCAGCCGCATCAGGAGGCAGGATCACCTCTTCCATCACCGACATCCGGGGGTCGATCCATTCCAGGTCGTTGCCCGTTCTTTTTTTCGCTTTACCGGGAACGGTCAGATGCAGCCATTTGGCGACATAGGGAAGACCCGTACCCTGTACTAACACCGAGGTCACAGCGATAAAGAACACCAGGTCGAAGATCAGTTGCGAACGGCCCACACCGGCGATCATGGGATAGGTGGCAAAGACGATCGGCACGGCCCCGCGCAGCCCCACCCAGGAAAGAAAGAGTTTACTCCGCTTGTTCACCTTGAAAAAGAACAGGCTGCCGAATACGCCGATCGGGCGGGCGATAAAGATCAGGAAGGCGGCGATCAGCATTCCCGGCCCCGCCACCGCAAACACCCGCGACGGGAATACGAGGAGACCCAGCGTAAGGAAGAGGATGATCTGCATCAGCCACGCCTGTCCGTCATAGAATTTTATAAGACTTCTCTTATGGATGAAATTGGAACTGCCCAACAGCACAGCGGAGATATAAATGGCGAGGAACCCATTCCCGCCGAGGAATTCCGTAGCGGAATAACTGAACAGGGCAAGGGCCAGCACCAGTACGGGATAGATCCCCTCGTTACTGAGATGGATCCTGTTGATGATCCGGAGGCTCAGCTTACCCATTCCGTAGCCCATCAGCCCCCCGATAACGAACCCCTTTATAAATAGCACCAGCAGGTGGCCCGCATCGAAGCTCCCGTCCTTTACGATCGTCACCAGGGTGATGGTAAGAAAATAGGCCATGGGGTCGTTACTCCCGCTCTCCAGCTCGAGCATAGGGCGCAGGCTCCCTTTCAGGGCGATCCCCTTTCCCCGCAAAATGGAAAATACGGCCGCCGCATCCGTTGAAGAGACGATCGCTCCCAGCAGCAGGCCCTCCGGCAGGCTGAACCCAAGCAGGTAATGCACAAAAATGCCTACTGATAGGGCGGTCAGCAGGACCCCCGCCGTAGACAGGGCGACCCCCATCCGGAGAACGGGCCGGATCGTCTTCAGGTCCGTTTCAAGCCCCCCGGAAAAAAGGATAAAATTCAAGGCTGTGATCCCGATGAACTGGGCGATATGCGGGTCGTCGAAAACAATCCCCCCGATGCCTTCCGATCCGGCCAGGATGCCTACGAGCAAAAAGAAAAGGAGGGTTGGAACGCCAAATCGGTTGGTCGTCTTGCCCCCGACGATGCTCAGCAAAAGGAGGACGGAGCCTACCAGCAAACTATTCTCCGTGGTAATGGTCATGAATAAATATAAGACAATAGCGGGATTTAAAACACCCCGGGCGGCTCAGTATACGGAGGTATGCGAGGGCGCAAAAAGGAACTGTAGTTTTTCCTGTAAATTTCTCATGTCGTAATCCACCAGCTCCCCTTTATCGTTAAAGCTGGGATGTACCATGATCTCGATAGATTTATCCCCGGTAGGGCCTTTCTTCCGTAAGGCGGAGAAATCCTCTACATCGCCGAAATAATCCGTCCCGATGACACCCGATGCATGCCGGAGATAACCGTTAAAAAACAATTTATAGATCTTCCTGGGAGCATTGGTCAGGAGCCCCATGTTCCGGGTAAGCCGTATCCGCTGGATGCCATATTCTTTTCCAAGCCGGGTCAGCAGGTGCAGAACGGCCCATTCCGTATGAATATGATGATGGGAATCCAGGTGTATCGGCTGGATGCCTGCCCCGATCAGTTTGTCCATCTGCGCCTTCATTTCCGTATAAATGCCTCTTTTTTCACGCGGAGTTAAAAAGAGCAGGAGACGTCCCCTTTTATAAATGAACTGTCCGTCCGGGTCGCAGAATCTTTTGCAAAGACGTATCTCTTCCGTAAGAGCGTACCCTTCCGTAAGATTGATATGGAGACCTATTTTATTGGCAATGAAACGATGCGTCTGTACGAGATGGACAGCATCCCCGAAGCCGGACATATTGACCATCATAGACGTACTGTTCACCAGGATCCTTTCAAAACTTCGAAGGATGGCCTTGTTCACAGATATATCATATCCGAGATCGTCGGCATTTACGATTAGCTTACTATCAGAGTGCATAACAGGTCAGTGGGCGACCACGCGGTCCGGCGCGGTCCTTTTTGGATAACATCACAATTTCAGCTATATTTTGGAAAAAAGCTAAAAAAATTAAGTGTAATACCTTATAAAACCCTAAATGCTTAATGAAAAACACTTATATGTGCCCGACCCGGCACTTTAACCAAGCCATAGCCTTTTGGAGATTTCATCTTTCCGATAGGAAAATGGCCTGCAAGTGCATACTGCCTTATTGATTATATTTAAGACATGAGAAACATCCTTAGCATCCTTTTCGCCTGCCTGGGCGCATGGATCAGTTCCAACGCACAATCACCCATCAGGGACAGCGGCTCCTTCACACTCCACAAATTCGCGCAGGCCATTGGAAAAGAGACCTACCATACCAGGTTGATCAACGATCAACTCGTCTGTCAGATCGATTTTAAATTTACAGACAGGGGCTCGCCCGTTCCATTAAAAGCAACGCTCATCACCACCCCCGCATCCGAACCCCGGGAACTGGATATAAAAGGCGCCACCTCCAGGCTTTCCACCATCGACGATACCATCATCCTGAAAGGAAAGACCGCCATGATCAAAGTGGGCGATTCTTCAGGTACAAAGCAACTCGGGGCCCTTAGCTTTCCCATAGCAGGCTACTCCCCGGCCACCGTGCAGCAGGCCCTGATCCAATACTGGAAAAAACACCAACGGCCGGTCAGCATTCCTACCCTCCCCTTCGGGTCTGTACAAATAAAACAAGATGGGTTCGACACGGTCGCTCACAACAATAGCCAACTCCTCCTGGAAAGATATACGATCAGCGGCCTCATCTGGGGAAATGAACTCCTATGGTCCGACCGGAAGGGACAGCTCATCTGCCTCATCACCAACGACGCCGAAGGCGATAAATTTGAAGCCATGCGGGAGGGTTACGAACCCCTGCTGAACACCCTTATCGGCCGGGCCGCCACCTACAGTATGCGGCTGTTCGCAGGAAAAATGGCCTTACAAAGTAAGGGGTCGGCAGGGGCCCTGGCCATCGTCGGCGGTACCCTCATAGATGTCGTTAATAAGAGCAGCCTCACCGATGCCGTCGTCCTGATCGACAAAGGCAAAATTACAAAGGTGGGCAAGGCCGGCTCCTTACAGATCCCCGCAGGCGCAAAGATCATCGATGCCACAGGGAAGACCCTGGTACCCGGACTATGGGATATGCACGCACATTTTCAACAGGCCGAATGGGGTCCCGCCTACCTGGCTGCCGGCGTCACCACGGTACGGGATTGCGGTAATGAATTCGATTATATCAACGCGATAAAGGTCGCCATCGATCAGGATAAAGGTATCGGTCCCGAGATCCTGAAGGCCGGTATCATCGATGGCAAAGGCATCGGGGCCCTGGGCGTAGAACAGGCGGATACAAAAGAAGAGGCCATCCGGCTGGTACGGCGCTATGCGGCAAATGGATTTGTACAGATCAAGATCTATAGCTCGGCAAAGCCCGCCATCGTAAAGGTGATCTCTGAAGAGGCTCATCGCTTAGGTCTGACAGTTACAGGTCATATCCCCCAGGGCATGACCCTCCGTGCAGGCGTCGATTCCGGCATGGACATGGTCAATCACCTGCCCTATGCCTATTCCGACATGAAAAGAGAGCCCGATCGTTCGGTCAATCTGGAGGATTCGGCCAATCTCGCCGTCATCCGCTTTATAAAAGACCACCATACCGTAATGGATCCTACGCTCGGCGTTTTCGAAATGGTCACCCGTAATTTAAAGGACGATATCACCGTCATGGAACCCGCCTTCTATACCTTGCCTTTACGCGAGCAGGAATTATTCAGGAACACCGGAATGGACTCCGCCAATGCCGCTAAAAGAAAACCTTTTATGATAGCCCTGGAACAGATCGTCCGGCGATTGCACGAGGAGGGCGTCCCTATCGTTGCAGGCACCGACATGGGTTATCCCGGTTATAGTCTCTACCGCGAATTGGAACTCTATGTAGAGTCCGGTCTCACTCCTATCGATGCCTTGCAAACGGCCACCATCATCCCCGCCCGGGTAATGCAACTGGATCATCGGTCCGGCTCCATCGAAGCAGGAAAAAATGCCGATCTTATTATTGTCGATGGGGATCCCTTACGGAATATCCGTGAGATCCGTAAAGTGGTAACGGTTATCAGGAACGGCCGGATCTACGATCCCATCCAACTACATAGAATGGTTGAATTCATCCTGTAGCCGGACGAGCTATTTATGATATTTCGACAATGGGATCGCTAATTGTCTAAATACCATGGTCACTCGTTAAAAAAAGTTCGTTAATGAATTGAAAATTACACTGTTAAAGGAGTGGCACGGTAGTTGAAAATTGGCCTACCCAAGGACCTGCCATGCATTTTTACTTTATCCGCGTCGACAGCCAAAAAGGTCCTCTTACTATACGAAGCTACAAAAGAACACCGTTGCCTGATCGCATTCGATAACTTAATACCCGTTCAATGACAGCAAAAATACTCATCGTTGAAGATCAGTTCATCGAAGCGAATAACTTAAGGCTCATTCTCAAAAAAGCCGGATACCTGCTATGCCCCATCGCAAGCCCGGTACCCGTCGCATTAACCATCATCGGGAAAAAAACCCCGGATAGGATCCTGATCGATATCTCTTTACAGGGAAGTCTCCCGGGTATCGACCTTGTCGCCACCTTGAAAGAAAGAAATATCGCCTTCGTCTACTTATCCGAAGATTCAAATAAAGATCTCCCCGGGAAGATCAACCCTTCCCGGGAAAAGGGACGCCTAAAGACGATGCAGGAGAATGAACGGGACCATATCCTGGAGGTGCTGGAAAGCTGTGACTGGAAGATCTTCGGGCATGGGGGCGCCGCGGAAATACTGGACATGCATGTATCTACCCTCAACTCCCGGGTAAAAAAATTAGGGATTAAAAAAAAGAAGAAATGAGAAGTCACGCCGGATTTGAGAGAAAAAGACCGCTGCTATACTGGCAATACCGGCAAAACAGGC
>Ga0307516_10007928_pt1 | contig 12093 bp, 9 predicted proteins | sample 19_EM_MG_FD_203310 | JGI IMG/M metagenome (GOLD analysis project Ga0307516, IMG submission 203310) | Populus trichocarpa ectomycorrhiza microbial communities from riparian zone in the Pacific Northwest, United States - 19_EM | ecosystem: Host-associated > Plants > Roots > Unclassified | place...
AATGTCTTTGTAAAGAATAATGGCTTAATAAATTTTTATATGACAGGGTATTTCTCTAATTTATTTTTATATTTCTAATCAGCATAAATTTACTATTGAATATTAATTAAATTTCTAAAATTATAAAGTTAATTTGTTGGAATTAATCAGATGACGTATGCATGACCTAGAAACTTAACTTATATCCGGAAAAAAAAAAAAAGGATTTTCTCAGTTTTGAATAGATGCTCCAATTGAGATCTTTTGATAGTTGAGACACTGATTTGTAGTTTTCTTTTTTTTTTAAAAAAAAAATCGACACTATTTCATTTTCAATTTCAAGCTTCAACTGCTATGAGATTCAGCTCAGAATTCTTCAACCGCCTCCTCTTTCTCTCTTTCCTTCCCTCGATTTCCTCGACAAAAATCCAGCTCTCTCAAAATCCTCGCTTCCCTAACACACACGAAAAACACGTACATTTATACACATACGAACACGTATAAATACAAAAAAGATTTTAAAACCTTTCCGCGCAAATGGATCGGAGGAGGGCGGGGAGTCCGGTGTATACCAGACAGTGGAGCAACGAATCACGTGGTTCAAACAGTACGGGCTCGTCATCTCCCGCGCCGATGTCACCGGCGCACCCGAACTCACGTCTAAGTTCAAACATGTCAACAATCAAGCGCACACAAAACGTGGCCGCTAAGGCTGCTGCCCAACGGCTGGCTCAGGTGATGGCGTCATCGCAGACTGCAGATGACGACGAAGAAGATGATCTAGATTTCCGATTTCCTGCTCGACCGGCTCCGGTTCCTGCTTCGTCGGGGTTTAGTAGTGTTAATCATAGAGGGAGCTCTAATGGTGTTTCGGTTACTAGACCTAATAGATCTCCGTCTCCTGCGGTAATTTTTAGTGCGTAGTGGCTTATACGATGCGTTTCAAAATTTAAATGAACAATTCGATTCTATAGTGTTTGAGAACTAGTGCTAGTAGTAGTTGCTATATTGATGTACAGATCTCTGCTTGCAGTGGCAATTTCGATATTTAATGCTTTTATATGGATAATTATGTGTCAATTACATTGATTTTCAATTTAGATATCTGATTCCAATTCTGTTGAAGTCGAGTTTGGAAATTCAATTTTTTTTTGAGGTTATTTTTGTGTGTGTATGTGTGTTAGGGTTTGACTGGATCCAGGCTAATTGCAGATTTGGTATTTTTAATTAGTTAGGTCGGAACTTTATGGAGAATGTGCCATCAGTTCGGTCTACATCGGCTGGAAGGCCATCGATGTCAGTTCGTGCAGCTACAGTGGTGCCACCAAGCAAACAATCACTAAGAACTCCCGTTTCTATTCCTCCTATCGACCCTCCATCCAGTAGGAATAGAGATAATAAGAGGTTCGGCTCTTGTTGTAATCTCCTTCTTTTTCTTTCTTTTTGGCGCTTTTAAGCTTTTGGAAGTGAATGTGGCTTATGGTGTCGATAGCTATTGGCTTAGCTTTTAATATGTTTTGGTCTAAATTTTTATTTTTATTTTTGTGGAGTATATGGATTTACAAGATGAAGAGCTTACGGGTATTTAAGTTCATCCATTTATCAATTGGCAACTTGAGTGTAGACTTCTATTTGTTTGCATCCTATCGATGCTTTGTGTTTCATTACTTGAATATTCTTGTTGCCATTTACTGCAGGTTTACATCAGATGTGGGACAACTTAAATTGGCTGATTCAGGAGATCAGCGTGAAGCTTCAGCACTTCGTGATGAAGTATGTCATTCTTACCAATCGTTAATAGTAGACATGCAATTACTTGTATTTATTGAAGATAGCTATAAATTGGTTGAACCAAGTTGCTTTGAGCTTTGAAGCTAAAACGAGCTAAATTTTGCAGCTTGATATGCTGCAAGAAGAAAATGAAGCTATACTTGACAAGGTGTGTGATCCCTCAAGAAAAATTAAAATTTTAGTTAGACTTGTCCTGTGATTTTTAACATTTATACCTGAGCTTTCTGTGCAGCTTCGTAGTGCTGAAGAAAAACGCGAGGAGGCAGAGGCTAGAGCCAGGGAGCTTGAGAAACAGGTAAGTCATATCATTTAGTCATTGGTTTGGTTTTCCTATTTGTAATTTCTCTTCTTCAGTATGTTGACTTTGATATATGAAGCAAAGCAGCCTTGGTCTCTTATCCGTGTCAAGCATACTTTCTTGCTTTTCTTTTTCTTAATCATTGTATGAAATTGTTTATATGCTTGGTAGAGTAGATACAAAGACAGTATCCTCTTTTAGTACTCTTCCTTCAATGGGAAAAAGGAAAAAGTAACTGGCTCTAAAGTACAAAGGGATGTTTGAAGTATACCTAGACAAAGAGCTCTGAAATAAACCATATTGAGTGCAGGTCCAGTTTGATGTGTTACTAGGGTACTTGTGGCTACTATCTAATTGGTGAGTGTGCTAGGGAGAGTCAGCAAGCCAACCAATTTTCTTTCTGTTCTGTAATTGACAAGCTAATATACTAATATGTCATAGCTGGTGCTGGTTACTTATAAGAAGTCTAGAATATGTTTCAGGGATTGTCGATAAAGCATGGATATTCTATTTCAGATGCAATGTGGATAGGGTTTATCTCGGGGAACTAGTGCCTCTCAGCTTTTAGGAAACATATCTCAACATTTAAAATCTCATATGCAGATACATTTGACTATGGTTATTTGCCTATATTTCCTTTTTCCTCATGTCCAACACTTTTATTCATCATGTAACTGATGGGAAACATCACACATTGCTTTTTCCAAACATGTAACTGAGTGTTTCAAGATTGACATGATTTCTATCTAGCAAATCCAGTTGTCTGTTCGTAGACGACTCACCATATGGTCATTTACGAGGGTATATTGTTGACCTGATTGCCATTTTCATCTCATATTTGGCCTCTATGTTAATTGCCATAATTTCTGTAAAGGTTATTTTTTCCTATGTTCTCAAGTTCACTATATGTGACACTGTCAAACAAGCCTCAGCATATCTGGAATACACTATTTGATCCACTTGGATTATAGCACATGCTCTAAATTGGTTAGAAATTATAGCTCAACTCAGTTTAGTGGCCAAAGCACTCAAAATTTTTCTGCATGGTTGTGCTTTCAACAATGATTTACAGATCTTATTTCCATTTCCAATTCTCTATTAATAGGTTGCTGCTCTTGGAGAGGGTGTATCCCTTGAAGCTAAACTGTTGAGTCGGTAAGTATGGTTAGTTTTGTACGTGCCATGGTTCATTTGATTTCCTGGTTCTTAATTCTATTCTTTTTTTTTTAAATATATATATGCAGGAAGGAAGCAGCATTGCGTCAAAGAGAGGTGAGTTTGGGGACTACGTGCCATTGGAGCATATATGAATTTGAGAGTAGAGTAGTCTTTAACTTTTTATTTCTCATGTTCTCCAGGAACATAAACTTGTTGGTCCATTACTTGAGCTTTTTTTATTACTTATTTTCTCTTTTTTGGCTAACAGTATCAATTAAATTTGCTGATTTTATTTAAGTGCTCTCTTCCTTTTTTTTTTTTTTTTTTTAAGGGTGCTGACTCTTATTCTTTTAACAGTTCTTGTTACAGTACTGAAAAGTTTCTTGTCACAGGCTGCTCTTAAAGCTGCAAAACAATCTACAGATGGTAGAGATGCAGAAGTCGCAACCCTTCGTACAGAACTTGAGGTGCGATATGCTAATTCAGCCAAGTTGGTGTTTATTCTCATTAGTTACCTTGAGATGTCAAGCCTTACCTCATTTTTCAAACCAGAGCTTGAAAGATGACACCGCAACAGCTGCGGAACAGCTGCGAGAAGCTGAATCTGAAACAAAAGCTCTTCGCATGATGACACAAAGAATGATTTTGTCCCAGGAAGAGATGGTGTGTGCATTAAATTGAACTTGAGGTTTATATTTAGCCTTATAGCTGTTAACTGTTTGCTGCCCATATCTTTTAGGAGGAGGTTGTCCTGAAGAGATGTTGGCTTGCACGCTACTGGGGTTTAGCTGTTCAGCATGGTAATCAACTCAAATATGATCTTTCCTGCTTGGGGAAAAATGGTTACATGCTTTGAATTGCTTGTCTTTGTTTGAAGGGGCATATAGAGACTGAGGCATGAAGCCCAGCTAGCTTGTTAGATATGCTAGTGCACTTTGATGGGTTTCAACTTTTGATCTATATTGGATAGCCACCATAGAAGACCTTTTTTAAACCTTTCTTTGTTAATGGATCGTGGTTGCCATCTCTCTATTGTCCACATCCGACTAGGGGTGTGCACAGGTCAGGTCAGGTTTGACTGTATTTTGTATCCAACCTGACTTTTAATTTCTCCAACATTCTAACCCGTACAAAACCCAAACAGTTCAGATGAGGCTGGTTGGATAGTTTTTTTAAGATAATGTTGATAACCACAGGTTAGGTGGTTTGATAAAAAGAAGAAGATATCGAGTAAGATTATCTGAATTAGAAGGGAAAGTGCCAAGTCTTGCATTTTTGGATGAAAAAAGTATCGCCTGACTAGCAGGGCTAGAAAAGCGACTAAGGGAACTTTAATGAGCAGTTTCCCCATAGCCAAAGCTTAAAAAATTCAGACAAACCACACTCACTGTCGTACTTGAATTTGACAAGACCATGATGATAGATTGGATCTAGCTTCAAGTCCCCTTTTGTATGTATATATACATATATATAGACAAATTGGATCGATCTTCTAAGGTTAGAGTTATCACTGCCACCAAAGATCCACAGCCGACTGATATCCTTCAAAGAGGTTTAGGGATTTTGTGGTTCTGATTTTTCAGGATGTAGAAGTTTTAGGATTAAAGGAGGAGAGAAGGTAGTTTGTTTTTGACAAGTGCAGGTGGCTGAAGCAGGGTAGCAAAGAGGGTAAATAAAATTATGTATCTATAAGAGGGTTAGTTACGTGGAAACTCATAATTTTAACTTTACCCTAAGGTGGTGCCATAAGAAATACATGGTTGCAATATATGCGGGTTGGGTCAGGTTTGGCAGTTTTCCAAAACTCTGACACACAACCTGACCCGCACAATCCATTTTCTAGCTCTTTAGATCCAATTCTATTTGATATATCTGGAAACCCAGCTTTTGTGGGTTGGTCACGTTAGATGATGTAGATGGATTCAATAATTTGAACATGCCTAATGTACATTATGTTGTTTTAGGTCTATTGGCTATTCATATGTGATCTTCCAATGACAGACTTATTAGTCACGCAATGGTCATGTTTTCTATCCATGGCAGACTCATTCCATCTCTTCATTCTTCGGGCTAGGCTAGAAAAAACATTTAACAGTATTGTTGCATACACATCCACAAGCTTTGAACCGAGTCCTTTGGCTACTGCTAAACTGCCTTTTGTTCTGTTTCTTTCATTTCTTCAGGGATTTGTGCAGATATAGCAGTGTCAAAGCACGAGCATTGGTCTGCTCTAGCTCCTCTTCCATTTGAAGTTGTCATTTCTGCTGGACAAAGGGCTAAGGAGGAGTTGGATAGAGGCTAGTTTGATGATTTCTTATTAGCATATTTCCTATTTTTGTTTCTTTGTTTAATTTTCTCCATCATTTACCATTAATTAGTCTTTTAATCTATAATGTTGTATAAATGAAACAGCTGGTGGTGATCCAGATAGGAGTAAAGTAGTTCGTGATTTGAGTGATCTTACTGGAGAGGGAAATATTGAAAGTATGCTTTCAGTTGAAATGGGATTGCGGGAATTAGCTTCTTTAAAGGTCTTCTTTTTTAAAAAGATATATTTTAACCTCATTGTCAGTTGCTTTAGTTTTATTTTCTTTGATATACTTGTCAGTAGCATTTCGTAGAACCATACTTTCTTAGTTTACATGGGTTTTTTTGTCAGTTGACATGGATTTCAAGAATCGCTTGTAATGATTTCTCATACTGTCATGCACTTTTGTAATAACTTTTATGTACCAAATGCATAGTTTTGCTTGTTGAGTCATTCATGAACCTTATTGTTGGTTATTCTAGTTTCATTTTCATTGATGTGCATATTTGTCGCTTGCATTTTTTTTTTCAGTTGACATTGATTTTAAGAATTGCTTATAGTGATATCTTTTACTGTCATGTACTTTTGAATACCATGCAATTTTTTGATTTTTTTTTTGTTCTGATAATGTCCCACCTCACCCTGTTATAAGGTTGAGGATGCAGTTGTACTTGCTCTGGCTCAACACAGACGACCAAATATGGTTCGACAATCCTTCTCAGGTAACTTACCTCTGTTATTTATAAGTTATTTTTCCACTCAACAAATGTGTTGGTTGAATTTCTTTACTAAAGATGTGGTATAGCATTTTAATGGTGCTTTTCCTTCTTTTGTCATATGAATTTTTGTAGCCTACTGTTTAGAATCTTTGTGATGAGTGTTATGGTAGTTTGATATGCAATACTAAAATCTGGTATCCAATAAAAGTTGTTCTGAGTTTGCTGAAAATTTTTACTCATACTAGATTAAGTTTTTGGATGTTTATCTGTTAATGATGTTACCGTTTGAAGCAACTCTTACAAAAGAAAACATGATAACCTGGCATATATCTTTTCCTCTTGTTTTTTTTTCTTTCCCGGTTTTCAGATTCGAGACCACCAGGTGATCCCAAGTTTACTGAGGCCACTGGTAAGAGCTGTAACTTATCTGTCATCAAGTTATGTTTCATGAAATAAAATTAACGAGCCCTGTCCCTTGTTTTAACTGCAGAATTAAGTAAAGCAGAGGCAGAAGATGTTGATTTCAAAGAGGTCAGCAGCCGTTGTACTTGACTTATTATTTGTTGTCACTGTTTTTTCATTTTAAGATTCCAGTCTTGCTACAGGACTTTGTTACAATACAAAGCCACTATTTTTTTTTTCATCTGTTATCATGTGCATAGAGAGGAAAGAAGACTTCCCCTCTCCTGTATACCTTACCTGACCATTCTTTCTTTCAAGGATCTTATCTTCTAGGTCTAGTCTAGCATTGCAAAGCCTTTGTAGGTCCACATGCATGAGGAGGTCTGTATTGTACTTTTATTAGTTCTGAGAAATTATTTCAAGCTAGAGTGGAATCCTAGACCTCACATTATCCATGTATTTATGTCTTCCAACTGTTAAAGCATCGAAACATGAAAGTTTAAACTAAGCGTAATAGCGTGTAGGTTTTGAGGGAAGGGAATGGAATGGAATGGAAAGGAAACTAACCCAATTTCCTTTGTTTGGATCCTAAAATTAGGAACATAAAGGAAAAGAAAGGAAGGGGGGAAATTAAATCTCTAAATTTCCTTTTGGTTTGTAAAAACCTTTCTCCCAAATTGGGTGGAATGCAAGGGAAATAAAAAAAAAATTGACACAATTTTTCCCAAAATATCCTCCTAGAAAAACATTCTAGTTGAACATCTTCAACTCTTCTTGTGTAAGGATGATTTAGTAAAAAAAATAATGTCACTTGTTTTCTTTTCTTTTCCATGTACATCCAAACAATGAAAACTTAGTTCCCCCCACCTTCATTGAACCAAACAAAAGAAATTTAATTTCACTTCTTTTCCTCTCTTTAATTTCCCATGTTGTCCCTAACATCTTTAGATTGCCATACACTGTGAATGAATTTCACGTAAATACGATTTACTTTACAACAACCACAGACAACAACCACAGACTGGTGTTATAAGTTGGGATAACAATAACAACAATAATACTGACAAAACAGTGTTATGCTTTCCAGTCCTTCTCTTCTATAAAGCCATACAAAACTTTCAACATAATCTATTTGGATACTCAACAATACCCTTTTGGCATCAGCCCTTTCTAGATGTGCTTCCCTACATTTTGACTTTCTATTTGCTCTACCATGCATAGGGTTAAATAATAAGTTATGGTCTGGGGAAAACTTGAAGTTGATAACCGTCTAAATCAGACAACCTAAATCTGATCTCTCTCAAGTCTTGTTTGATCCTCATGATTTCATTTCATGAAAGGCTACCTTGATTGTCTGTTCTGGACTTCTTTAATATTATGTTCTCACATTATTGAAATGAGTGAGTTCGCAAATATGTGGTTTGTGACAGTTGATTAGTACCAGAATTTATGTATATTTTGATTAAAAAATGCTTCAATTTGTTACGTGCAGGCTTGGCTAACTTATTATTGGAGAAGAGCCTTAGTACATGGTGTGGAAGAAGATATTGCAGAAGACAGGCTTCAGTTTTGGATTAGTCGTAGTGGGCAGTCACCGACTTCACATGATGCTGTGGATGGTAATTTATATGCTTTTATAACAATATATTGCAAAAATTCTAGTAAACAGGCACCAATTATCCGCCTCTCTCTCTTTCCCCTAATGCTTCGTTTAGCTATTTATGGTCCCAGGTATAATTTGCAAAATCCTATTTAAAAATTCTTGTCATCTATTTAGGACAATTTATTGTCTAGGTTTGTGTGCATGTTTTGTTTTGTTTTTTTTTTTTGCTTCTATCTCATTTAAAGTAGGAATGTTGATGGAGATAAACTAAAATAAAAATGCTTTACGCAATACATGCGGTTGCTTGAGTTGGTAACTTGTGGGTATTTCAGATCCAATATTGATCAGGCCAGCTAGGTCCAGTATTACCTATTGTTCAAATAGTCAGTCATAAACTCTCTCCGCTATGCTGAATGGCTTGGAAATCCTCATGTTAATGGCTTTTATGAAATTGCAAAATGATTGAAATAATACATGTGGTCATGAAGACCTCTTATGTTGGCAGACTTGGTAGTGCAATCCTTTTTACATTTTGCCTCGATAGATGGCATGTGCAGTTCTTGATGTTTTCAATTGGTGTCCTTGATGCAGTTGAACGAGGCGTATTGGAACTAAGGAAGCTGAGCATAGAGCAACAACTATGGGAAGCATCTCGGAAAGAAATTGATCATTCTTCTTTGGCCCCAGGTGCTAACCATAAACACACCGATTCAGAGCTCTCTTCATAATGGTCGCAAGTTTAAATAGCTACATTCTTTCAATCCATTTTTCCTTGTAAGTTATGTCAATTTTATGCATGTAAATTTCGTTTTTATATATGTTTTTCCCCTCCACAATCAATTACCGTTATAATTCCCCTTTGAACTCGTACACAACCTGAAATTAGGCTTTATGTCTATACGATACTCAGATTGGATGTGAGAGTCAAGTACGTGGATCTACTGGTTCCTTCACAACTTAAATTTTGTATTCATGCAATTCATATGGCCAAGGCAAAGACATTGGAAAATCTTTAGTATTACCATTCAAAAAGTTGTTCAATACCCCGGTGCTTGGCCTTAATATTGCCCTGTGCCCCAGCACTTCTTTCCTGCTTGTCTAAATCGTTTGAGAGACTTCAGAATGTAGTAAGTAAATATCTTCGGATTCCATGAGACTTTTTCCCTTTACAGAGACATAGATCATGCCTGTGAGTGGAGTAATGGTAGAATCCCTGAAAACCATAGCCTGTGTTGCCCTGCTGAAACTTCCCCCCCTTGTGGAAGTTTAGCATAGAGCAATAACTATGCTAGTGTGATATGGAGTAGGGTCCGATTGTACTGGGCCTCTTCTCTCTAATATTCAACTCAATTTTATTTTGGCCCTAGATGTAAAAGGAGCAGGTCCAAGTCAGCAAATTCCGATGAGATAACCATTCTACACTATCAATTTTCAAATTCGTAGCTTTATGCAGGCTCTACATCCGGTCAATGCTGAGTTTACCTGCAAAGGAGAAGCATATTAGACAGGCTATATCATGTTCTGTTTGGTATTATAGAGTTTGTCATCTATTCTTTAAGTATCATTTTGTTAAAAACATGTTCCCTGTCAATTAAAAAATGATTTGGCATCAAAATTGCTTGCGAAGACTTTCAGTTTTCATGTCAACTAAAAGTCAATACCTGGCCTAATGGTTCCCGTGAACAAGACTAGGGCAGAATAGAATCTTATGCAATTCAAGAGCCAAACTTAGGGAGTCTTTTGGGTTTGGGATTGCTGTTGTATTGTGTTTTTTAAAAAAATTTAAGTTTTTTTTATGTTTTTAGATTATTTTAATAGGTTAATATTAAAAATAAATATTATTTTAATGTATTTACAAGTAAAAAATAATTTTAAAAATAATTTTTAATGGGAGTCAAACGTGGCATGTGGCATTTCATCCTTGAGCAGTAAAGGCAAGCAGACCTGAATAAAATAAAAGAGAGAAAGTTGATGAGCTTTTCTCCACTATGTAACACAAGGAAGGAGCCGAGTGAAGGAAGGCAGCAAAGGAAGAAAGGGAAAAAGCGAACCTTTGCTTTCATTGCAAGAGTTCAAAGGCCAACACAAACCACTCTTCGCACTATCACATTTTCCAACTCCGATTCACCCAACCACCTCTCATTGTTTATGGAGAAAAGGGGTTTCAAAGTTGCCTTTCTTGTGGATCGCATCTACACCTTTCTCTTTTTCTACCCAACCACCTCTCATTGTTTATGGAGAAAAGGGGCTTCAAAGTTGCCTTTCTTGCGGATTACTTCCACGCCTTTTTTTTTTTTTTTGTAAATATATACTCTTAGGTTTTTTTCTCTTTATCACTGAAATTGAAATCTTGTCTTAACCAAACACATTTGGCGATAGAATCTTCACATTATAATCCTGAAGAGACTTTTAGTATTTCTTTTAGTTGGGAATGGTGAAGGAAAATCCATATAAATCAGCGGCAGTGGGGCGAGAACTGGTAGAAATGATGATGCCTTGTTAAAATTCAGTACGTTGGGTCCATTCCTGAAACTGGACAGCAACATGGCAATGCCAAACATCATGCAAGGCATCGGATTTTGGCATGTTGCTGTTTGTTTGCAGGCCTGTTTATATCCCAAACGAGTTTCTTTTCTTTCCCCTCTTATCTCGAGTAGACACGCCCCACGCCCTATAGCTTTTCAAAGAGTGGTCCAAACACTCGGCATCATGGATGATGGTATTCTTGTCCGTGATCTCTCAATGCCAGCCAGTCCCATCTTCCCCACGTTAGGGTTTTACATTTTCTTGTTTGTGTAGTTGTGATTAGTGAAAAAAAGCTACAGAAAGCATTGTTTTTTTGCCCGTCATTATAAGCAATCCATGACCAGCATTGACTCCACTTCTCTGCTGCCATTGTATGGGGCACATTACACTGGCAATTTGTTCTTGAGGTTTGGTTGGTAAACTCTTTTTTTTTTTTTTTATGCAAGTAAGAGAGTGAGGACCCATTAGAAGCTATAATGAGATGTTTTGCAGCTATGATGGGGAGCATGTGGTGTGTGTGGACCATTGCATTTAGGAAGAAGACTTTTCTTTAAAGAAAAGATGGAGACCTCGTTAATACAATGTCCTAATCTTGTACAAGCACAAAAAGAAAGGAAAGACAGGTGACTGGATGGTGTATCCTTAAGATAATCTAACTTTTTGGAAGAAAGACCATGTTGCAGGCCTATGCCCATCTTCACAAATAGCCTTCATGAACTGGAATCCATGGATTTTTAGTCTTGGCAATTAGATGAACCCAGAAAATGGAAAATTCATGTTTTCCGGCAACAATTGGTTACCAAAACAGGATAATGCATGTGAACGTTCCTAAAGTTCTACGTACTGCGGATTGTCTTTCTGTTCCTTCAATCTCCAAGTCTTCTCAACATTAGAAAACTAGATAGTATTGTACTTGTAATTCAAGAAAGGTCGATCGATCAAGCCCTTTTTGGGAAGAACAAAACTGTGAAGGCTGCCAATACCCTGAAGATACTGCCATATTCTCGCTGGATTTTCTTGAGAAAGTAATGAATAATCCTCAGTTCCACGCATTTTCTGATAAAATGGAAAGTGATCCTGGAAAGCCACTTTTTAAGGGAACATACCCTATCCTCTTACAATAGTATAGAAGGATACAGGGTATTTGTGGATGCCTACTTGCCTGGTCGGTATAGCACTCGTGAAAGCCAAAACAAAACAAAATTAATAGAACTGTAATTTCTGAGAGAGAATTCAAGGATCCAATAGATAAAAGCAGTACAGATTCCATTCTCTCTTTTCCTTTTCAAAATGCCAACCATATGTGCTG
>Ga0307516_10007929_pt1 | contig 12093 bp, 8 predicted proteins | sample 19_EM_MG_FD_203310 | JGI IMG/M metagenome (GOLD analysis project Ga0307516, IMG submission 203310) | Populus trichocarpa ectomycorrhiza microbial communities from riparian zone in the Pacific Northwest, United States - 19_EM | ecosystem: Host-associated > Plants > Roots > Unclassified | place...
AAATATCAGAAAATGGAATGAAATACCAAGACCTGACCCATTGGGAACTGATTTTGGAAAGTCCTTCCCGGGTCGCGCGCAGGCTTGCTCCCCGCGAGTCATCCACCCCGGCGCAGCCAGCCGCATTCCGGGCGCCGATTCCCGCAATCCGTCCCCCGGACGCCGCGCCGGGCGGGCGCTTACGTACCATGGCGCCATGTCCGAAAACATCGCAACGCCCACCACCGCCGACCCCGCAAGCCGGCGGTCGCTGTGGATTGCCTACGCCTGCGCCTGCGCGGTGGCCTGGCTGCTCTACGTGCTGGCCGGTGCCGAGTTGCAGCGCGGGCTGTGGCAGCTCTGGCAAGCCATCTACCAGGCGACGCTGGCGCTTTGGCCGCCGATGTTCCTGGGTGTCGCGGTGTTCCCGTGGGTGCGCCGCATCCAGGGCGGGCAGGGCGGTGCCGCGGTGGAGGTCGTGCTGCACGTCGTCGGCGCGATCGCGTTCGGCGCCGCCTGGCAGGCCTGCGACTACGCCGTGTCCGCGCTGCTCTATGGGCGCAACTACGCCGGTGTGATGCTGGTGCAGACCGTTCTGTGGCGTGCGATCTGGGGCGTGATCGCGTACGCGGCGATCGCCACGGCCTTCACCGCGTGGCTGCAGGCGCGACGCGCTCGTGCGGCGTCGCTGGCCGCCGCGCAGGCCGAGTCCGCGCTGGCGCAGGCCGAACTGGCGGTGATCAGCGGCAAGCTCAATCCGCACTTCCTGTTCAACACGCTGAATTCGCTCATCGCGCTCACGCGCAAGGACGCGCAGGCGGCCGAGGCCGCGCTGATGCGCTTTTCCGGCATGCTGCGCTACGTCCTCGACACCAAACGAAGCGCCGACTACCGCGTGCCGCTGGCCGACGAGATCGAGTTCGTGCGCGACTACCTGGCGCTCGAGAGCCTGCGCCTGGGCAAGCGCCTGCAGGTCGATTGGCAGCTCGACCCGGCGACCCTTGGCGACGAGATTCCGCCCCTGAGCCTGCAGCCGCTGGTGGAGAACGCCATCCAGCACGGCATCGCGCCGCGCGTGGAGGGCGGCCGCGTGGGCATCCGCAGCGCCCGCAACCTGATGAACCAGGGCCTGGAGCTGAGCGTCGAAGACGACGGCGCCGGCTGCGAGCCCGCTCGTCTCGACGACCCGGCGCCCGCGCGCTCGGGCATCGGCCTGACGGCCCTGCGCCGCCGCTTCGCGCTCGACTACGACGGCCGCGCGCGGCTGCAGATCCGCACTCAACCCGGCGCGGGCTTCCGCGTCGATCTCTGGATACCGCAATGACCGAACTGACCAAGGTACTGATCGCCGAGGATGAACCGCTCGCCGCCGAGGCGCTGGCCGACTGGGTCGCGCAGATGCCCTCGCTGCAACTCGTGGCCACCTGCGGCGACGGCGCCGGCGCGCTGGCGCAGATCCGGGCGCTGCAGCCCGACCTGGTGCTGATGGACATCCAGATGCCCGTGCTGACCGGCCTGCAGGTGCTGCAGGCGCTGGCCGGCGACGCGCACCAGCCGGCGGTGATCTTCACGACGGCCTATGACGAGCACGCGCTGACGGCGTTCGAGCTGCACGCCGTGGACTACCTGCTCAAGCCGTTCACGCACGAGCGCTTCGTCGAGGCGATCGGCCATGTGCAGCGCGACGCGCGGACGTCGCTGGCCGGGGCCGTCGACGCCTTGCAGGCCCCCGACGGCGCCCCGCTCGTGCGCGTGCTGGTGCGCGACCAGGGCCGCATCTTCCCGATCAACGTCGACGCGATCGAGCACCTGCGCTCCGACACCAAGTACACGGCGCTGGCCGTCAAGGGCAAGAGCTACCTGGTGCGGCTGCCCATCGTCACGTTCGAGCAGAAGCTCGACCCGCACAAGTTCGTGAAGCTGCACCGCAGCTGCATCGTCAACCTCGACTTCGTCGAGTCGCTGACGCCCGACGAGAACTCGCAGCTCGTCGCGCGCATGACCGATGGCACGCTGATCACCGCCAACCGCGACGTTTCCAAGAGGCTCAGGGAGCAATCGATATGAACCGCCACCTTTTCCCGTTGATGCTGGCAGCGCTGGCGTTGGGTCCGGCGCTCTGCGTCGCCCAGGAGCCGTCGCCGGCGGACGTTCAGGCGCAGGCCAGGGCGCAGGCACGAGAGCGGGCGGCCGAGGCGCGAGCGCAGGCGGCGCAGGCCCGGGCCCAGGCGCAGGAGGCCCGCGCACAGGCGAAGGCCCAGGGCCGCGGGCAGCCCGTGGCCCAGGGCGAAGGCAAGGTCTACGCGCCGGGACCGTTCGACAGCGTCGTGGTGGACGGCGCCGGCCAGGTGCGACTGGTGCAGGGCGAGCGCGACGAGGTGTTCGTGCTGGGTGACGAGCGTGCGCAAGAAGGCGTCGACATCCGGCTGGCTCGAGGCCAGATGAAGATCGACCTGCCCGGCAGCTGGAAATTCTGGAACAACGGCAGCGGCGCGCAGGTGGAGGTGCGGGTGCGCCACCTGAGCCGCCTCACGCTGTCGGGTGCCAACGACGTGTTGGCGCCGGGCCCGATCGACGGCGACCAGCTGACGATCAGCATGGCCGGCAGCGGCCTCGTGCGCTTCGACCAGTTGAAGGTCGGGCGCCTGAATTTCGACGTGTCCGGGGCGGGCGAGGGCCAGCTGTCGGGCAAGGTCGACCAGCTGAAGCTGTCGGTCTCCGGCAAGGGCAAGATCGGCGCGGAGCAGCTGCGCGCGGGCAGCGCCGACGTCTCGATCAGCGGGGTCGGCAACGCCCAGCTGTGGACGACGGATGAGCTGCGCGTGCAGATCTCGGGCGCCGGCCACGTCGAGTACTGGGGGCAGCCGACGGTGAGGAAGTCGATTTCCGGATTCGGGTCCGTGGACGCGCGTGGCGACAAGTAATGATCTTAAAACCCATATGCATCAATGCATTGGATGGTGTTGTTAATGTAAATACTCAGATATTTCCCAAAGCGAAAATCAACAGGTTGGCGTTCGTAGTTGAAGTGATTTCCAGCAGCATCGCGACGCCCTGGACCGTTCGGGCACGGATCTCGCACGCACAATGACGAGCTCTCCTTTCATCCAGGAACCCGTCTTGTCACGCCTGTCCAACTTCATTTCGCGTGCGCTGCTCGTCGGCGCGGTGTCCCTGACCATCGCCGGCGGCGCCGCCGCCAAGGGGCCGGTCGTGCGTCCCGTCAAGGTGATGGTGATCACGCTCTTCGGGCCGGAGGCCGCGCCCTGGATTGCGCAGTTGCCGTTGAAGCAATCGATCCGCGTGCCGGGCCTGTCGGCCGAATATCCCGAGGTCCGGTGCACCGACAGCGGAATCTGCGTCATGACGACCGGCATGGGTCACGCCAATGCCGCGGCCTCGACGATGGCGCTGGCCCTGAGCTCGCAGTTCGATCTCACGCACGCGTACTTCGTCGTCACCGGCATCGCCGGCATCGACCCGAACGTCGGCACGCTGGGCGCCGCGGCCTGGGCGCGCTACCTGGTGGACTTCGGCCTGCAGCAGGAGTTCGACGCGCGCGAAGCGCCGGCCGGCTGGGACACCGGCTACGTCGGCATCGGCGCGGCCGATCCGGGCACCCGACCCAAGCTCGAGTACGGCACCGAGGTGTTCCAGCTGGACGAGGCGTTGCTGCAGCGTGCACTGGCGCTGTCGCGCGGCGCGAAGCTGGAGGACAACGACACCGCCGCGGCCTACCGAAAGCAGTACCCGCAGGCGGCCGCCCAGGCGGCGCCGAGCGTCCTGCAATGCGACACGCTGGGTGGCGATACCTGGTGGCATGGCGCGCGGCTGGGCGAGCGCGCCTCGAGCTGGACGCGCCTGCTCACCGACGGCAAGGGCACCTACTGCACCACGCAGCAGGAGGACAACGCCACCTACGAGTCGCTGCGGCGCGGCGCGGCGGCCGGGCGTCTCGACCTGCATCGCGTGGCGGTGCTGCGCACCGGCGCGAACTTCGATCGGCCGCATCCGGGGCAGACGGCGCAGGCGTCGCTGAACGCGCAGTCGGGCGGCTTCCCGATCTCCACGGCCAACCTGGTTCGGGCGGCATGGCCGCTGGTGTCGGACATCGTCGCGCGCTGGCCGCAGTGGCGCGAGGGCGTGCCCAAGGACTGATCAGGCCGGACGCCTGGCGAGGCGTCGTGCACCGTTGCGGTGCGGCGTGAGCCTTCGCACGGCACCGACGATCATGGATCGACGCGCGGCGCCCCAATTTCGGTCACATACAGCCGCCGGTATGCACCGAGGCACGGCGATCGAAGGGTATCCACGCACGTCACGGGCACCTTGCGGCACGCCATGTTGCCCGCAGAGTGCCGCTCTGCCCATAGCTCATGCCGTATGACTTTAATGCGTAAAACGATATGAGTGAGCTACCGCCTGGAGCGGGCGGCGAATTGCCCTGTGGCGTCCGTTCCACATCCTTCATGGTGTGGAAATATGGCCCTCGACTTGCTTAACTGAGGGGACGCAATTCACAGGATTCCCCTCGATGACCACTCGACTTTCGACCCGCCCGGCCGCACGTTCCACCCGCCTGCGCGCCACGGTGCAGCCGCTGTCCCTGTTGATCGGCCTCGCGTTTGCGGGCTCGGCCGCCCACGGGCAGGCCACGGCGCCGGCCGATGCCGCCTCCGCGCCGGAGACCGGCAAGCTGCAGACCGTGACCGTGACGGCACAGCGCATCACGGAAGACGCCAAGACGGTGCCGATCTCTGTCAGCACGATCAGCGGCGAAGCGCTGGACGTGATCAATTCGTCCGGTGAAGACATCCGCGCGCTGTCGGGCCGCGTCCCCAGCCTCAACATCGAGTCGTCGTTCGGGCGCGCGTTCCCGCGCTTCTACATCCGCGGCTACGGCAACACCGACTTCCACCTGAACGCGTCGCAGCCCGTCTCGCTGATCTACGACGACGTCGTGCAGGAGAACCCGATCCTCAAGGGCTTCCCGGTCTTCGACGCCGACCAGGTGGAAGTGCTGGCCGGCCCGCAAGGCACGCTGTTCGGTCGCAACACGCCGGCCGGTGTCGTCAAGATCGACTCGGTCGCGCCCGGCCGTACCGCCAACGGGTATTTCAACGCCAGCTACGGCACATTCAATACCGCCAGCCTCGAAGGCGCCTACGGCGCGCCGCTGGGGCCGGACTGGGCCATCCGCGTGTCCGCCCAGGCGCAGCACCGCAACCCGTGGGTCACCAACACGGCGCCCAAGCAGCAGACCGGCAAGCTCGAAGGCTATGACGACGACGCGATGCGCGTGCAACTGCTGTACAAGCCGACGGCCACGTTCAGCGCGCTGTTCAACGTGCATGCGCGCACGCTCGACGGCACCGCGCGCGTGTTCCGCGCCAACATCATCAAGCCCGGCACCAACGACCTGGTCGACGGCTTCGATCCGTACCAGGTGTCGTTCGACGGGCAGAACAAGCAGAACCTGAACACGAACGGCGCCAGCGCCAAGCTGCGCTGGACGCTCGGCGACTTCACGCTCAGCTCGATCACGGGCTGGGAACACGTGCACGCATTCAGCCGCGGCGACGTCGACGGCGGCTACGGCGCGGCGTACGACCCGCCGATGGGCCCGGGCACCATCCCGTTCGCGAGCGAGACCTCCGACGCGATGAAGGGCCACTCGCAGCTGAGCCAGGAGTTCCGGGTCGAGCACGCGGACGCCGGCCCGCTGTCGTGGCAGGCCGGTGTGTACCTGTACCGCGAGAAGTACCAGATCCACAGCCTGTCCTACGACACGCTGTTCGGCGGTCCGACGACGGAGGTCGACGCGACCCAGGTCAACAATGCCTGGGCCGTGTTCGCCTCGGCGGGCTACCAGGTGAGCCCGGCGTTCAAGCTGCGCGGCGGCGTCCGCTACACGCGCGACCGCAAGACGCTCGAGACGATCCCCATCACCGACACCGGCGTGCAGGGCGCGAAGGGCCTGGGCGCCGGCACCAGCGACTCGCGCACCAACTGGGACCTGAGCGGCACCTACTCGCTCACCCGGGACGTCAACGTGTATGCCCGTGTCGCCACCGGCTTCCGCGCCTCCAGCATCTTCCCGGCGTCGGACTTCAACGTGTTGACCTCGGCGCCGCCGGAGACCACCACGTCGTACGAGTTCGGCACCAAGGCCGACCTGTTCGACAAGCGGGCGCGCATCTCGGCCGACGTCTTCCACTACGACGTCAAGAACCAGCAACTGAGCGCCGTCGGCGGCGACGGCAACGGCACCGAGCTGGTCAGCGCGAAGAAGGCGACGGGCCAGGGCGTCGAAGTCAACCTCGATGCCTACCTGCTCCCGACGCTGCTGGTGACCTTGAACGGCAGCTACAACTTCACCAAGATCAAGGATCCGTCGCTGTCCGTGTCCACCTGCGCCAGCTGCACGGTGACCGATCCGGTGGGCCCGACCGCCGGCACCGCGCTGATCAACGGCAATCCGCTGCCGCAGGCGCCGAAATACGTGTTCAACCTGACCGCGCGCTACGGCATCCCGGTGAGCAACGGCGGAGAGTATTTCGTCTACACCGACTGGTCGTACCGCAGCAAGGTCAACTTCTTCCTCTACGAGTCCAAGGAGTTCACCGGCAAGCCGATGACCATCGGTGGCCTGCGCGCGGGCTACGACTGGGATGGCGGCAAGTACGAGGTGGCGGCGTTCGCGCGCAACATCACGAACCAGATCCGCGTGACCGGCGGCATCGACTTCAACAACCTGACCGGCTTCATCAACGACCCGCGCACCTTCGGCGTGCAGTTCAAGGCGACGTTCTAAGATTGCGACGTCTGCGGCCGCGCGGGACTCGAGCCCCGTGCGGCCGCTTTTTCATTTCCGGAGTGTCCTTTGAAGAAGTTCATCGTCACCGCGCTGCTGGCGCTGGGGCTGTCGCCCGCGTTCGCGGTCAAATCCGCCTGCCTGACCGAATGCACGCCGCGCATCGGCATCGTCTCGGCCTTCGGCCAGGAGGCCGACATCCTCGTCGCGCAGACCCGGCGGCCGCACACCTGGGTCGTCAACGGCAACCGCTTCACCACGGGCGTTCTGCGCGGCGTGCCGGTGGTGATCGTGCTGAGCGGCGTGAGCATGGTCAATTCGACGATGGTCACGCAGCTGATGGTCGACCATTTCAAGGTGCAGCGCCTGGTGATGTCGGGCATCGCGGGCGGCGTGAACCCGGCGCACCATGTCGGCGACGTCCTCATTCCCGACCGCTGGGCGATGCCGCTGGAGGTGTTCTGGAATCGCGACAGCGTGCTGCCCGCCACCTGCGGCAAGGCGGCCGATGTCTCCTGCCTGGGCCTGAAACTGGCCAGCGCGGACGGCAAGCCGGTGCCGCCGTTCAGCCTCGCGACGCCCGCTGGGGCGGTGCCCACGGGCCTGTTCATGCGCGAGAACTTCGTGATGACAGCGGCCAACGCGCCGGGCGGCGAATTCCGCTTCGACTATCCGGTCGACCCGCAGATGCTGGCCGTCGCGCGCGAGATCAGGCCGGCGCTGGCGCGTTGCGGCCCGAAGGCGGCGAAGGCGCCGGGGGCCGAGCCCGACCCCGCGCTGTGCGTGAAGACCGCGCCGCAGGTGATCGTGGGCGGCCGCGGCGTCTCCGGCACCGCGTTCCTGGCCAACCCGCAGTACCGCACCTACCTGTTCGAGCAGTTGCAGGCGCAGACCTTCGAGATGGAGACGGCCGCGCTGGCCCACGTGGCCTACGCCAACGCGATCCCGTACATCGCGTTCCGCAGCCTCAGCGACCTGGCCGGCGCCGAGGAGTTCAACGCCGACGTTGTGGCGCTGTTCGCGAGCGGCCTGGCCGAGACGAACGAGGCGGCGGTGACGCTGGCGTTCCTGGACGGGTGGCGGCAGCGCAAGTGAAGCGTCGCACGCGCGGCGATCACCGCGTGTAAGGTTTCGGCGCCCGTCGGCGACTGACACTGGCGGCGACGCTCGTGCGCGCTTTCGCGTGTCGGGTGCTCGCTGATTCCGCGCGCGTGCCCCGGTGGCGTGCCGACCCTGTCCGGCTCGCCCACCCGGGCGCATCTCTCCGGTCTTGGGCGACCTCTGGCGCTGAAGGGCCGCCCGGCGGAGGGCGCCAGCAGCGCGGGCTGCCGGCGTACCATCGGGCCGCTCGCGCCCTGGCGCGCGCGAGGGGCGCCTGCCCCGACCGACAGACTTGAGATGAGGCGTCCCGACCCGACATGCAGGGGACGTCCTTGAAGGAGAAATGAAGATGCCCGAGTACAGAAAGACCCCGGAGGCGCTGGCCAGGCTGACGCCCATCCAACGCCACGTGACGCAGGAAAGCGGCACCGAGCGCGCCGGCACCGGCGACCTGCTGGACAACAAGCAAGCCGGCATCTACGTCGACATCGTGTCCGGCGAGCCGCTGTTCGCCTCGTCGGACAAGTTCGAGTCGGGCTGCGGCTGGCCCAGCTTCACCAAGCCGATCGCCCCGGCCTTCGTCGACGAGTTCCGCGACGTCACGCACGGCATGATCCGCATCGAGGTGCGTTCCAAGCATGGCGACAGCCACCTGGGGCATGTGTTCCCCGACGGCCCGCGTGAGCGGGGCGGCCTGCGCTACTGCATCAACTCGGCCTCGCTGCGCTTCGTGCCGCGCGACCGGATGGTGGAGGAGGGCTACGGCGAGTACCTGAACCAGGTGGAGGACGTGCAATGACGACCGAACGCGCAGTACTGGCCGGCGGCTGCTTCTGGGGCATGCAGGACCTGATCCGCAAGATGCCCGGCGTGAAGGAGACGCGCGTCGGCTACACCGGCGGAGACGTGCCCAATGCCACCTATCGCCATCACGGCACGCATGCCGAAGGCATCGAGATCCTGTTCGACCCGGCCGTGCTCGGCTATCGCGCGCTGCTCGAGTTCTTCTTCCAGATCCACGATCCGAGCACGAAGAACCGCCAGGGCAACGACAAGGGCATGAGCTACCGCTCGGCGATCTACTACACGTCGGACGCGCAGAAGGCGACCGCCGAGGACACGATCCGCGACGTCGACGCCTCGGGCCTGTGGCCCGGCAAGGTCGTCACCGAACTGGAGCCCGCGGGCGACTTCTGGGAGGCCGAGGCCGAGCACCAGGACTACCTCGAATTGTTTCCGAACGGCTATACATGCCATTTCCCGCGACCGGGATGGAAGCTGCCCAAGCGCGCGGGTTGAGACGCGCGAAGACACATCGGCAAGGCTCGATGCCTTGCACGAGCGGGTGGCAGGCAGGCATCCACTGACCGCGAAGGCGACCCATGGGGTCGCTTTTTTTTGGTCGGCCTAACACGGCAGAGGCCCATTTTCGGACGCTCATACGGTCAAGTCAGGGCGCGTGAGTCCTGCTGTTCAGGCTCGAGAAAGGTTGAAAAGCCTGAACCCGTACCGGTATTCGGGCGACAGGACGGTGTCTGCGAGAACTAGTTCATGTGTTCTTGAATTACGTCTGGCTTTCGTGCCGCGGCGCCATTTCCAGAGCGGACACACGGTTCACCTTCGTTAACAATCTGAGCCTTTCGCGCGCCTTGCGCGAAGCCGTCGTCAACTCGCGCCCCAAGTCGCGAGACAGAGTGCGTCTGAATCCTCAGGCAAGCCTGCGTTCTCTAGTCAAGGAACCGTTCACATGTCCAAACAGTCGCCGCGCGCCCGCGCGACCGCTGCCCTGCGCCGCTCGTCGAATTCTTTCACCACCAAGCTGCAGCCTCTCGCCGAGGCGACGCGCAACGCACTGAAGACCTTGGGCGCGGCGACCGGCCCGCAGCCGGCGGCAACGCAGAACTGGGACATCGAGACGCTGGAGCCGCGACTGCTGATGTCCGCGGATCACCCGCAGGCCATCCACATGATGGTGGAGCCGCCGGCTCCGCCGGCCGACACCGCCGCGAGCTATGTGTTCCATCGCGGCGATGGCCAGATGCTCCTGTCGACGGATCCATCCCCGAACGCCTACAACATCCTCGAGTTCGCTGGCGACATCCGCCCGGACGAGGTGAGCGTGAGCCGCGTCGGGGACCCGGCCACGGGCTGGGCCAATACGGCGCTGCAACTGAGCGTGGGCTCCGGTGGGGATCGCGTCGTTTCGAGCTTCTTCTTCACGGGCGACGATCCGGCGACCAGTTCGCAGAACCACATCCAGCAGGTGCGCTTCGCCTCCGACGGCACGGTCTGGACGATGCAGGACCTGGTCGATCGCGCCAACACGGGCGGCAGCGACGACGACACGCTGCAAGGCACGGTCTACGACGACACGCTGGACGGCGGTGCCGGCAACGACGTGGTCAATGGCGGGGCCGGCAACAACCTGTACCTGTTCGGCGCGGGCGACGGCCAGGATCGGATCACGTCCTACTACGACGCGACGGCGGACAAGCTCAACACGTTGCAGTTCAAGTCGGGTGTGACGCCCGACGACGTGCAGCTCGCGAAGGTGACGGACCCGGAGACGGGCAACGGCCAGCAGGCGCTGCGGGTCATCATCGCCTCGACCGGCGACTCGGTGCTGATCGATGGCTTCTTCCGCTATGAAGGTCCGTCCAATCCGTACAACCCGGTGCAGCAGATCCGCTTCGCGGACGGCACGACGTGGAGCCTGTCCGACATCTCAGTGCGCGCTTTGCTCGGTACCGACGGCGACGACGACCTGCGCGGTACGGACGGCGACGACACGATGGCCGGCGGGGCGGGCAATGACACGCTTCAAGCGTATGCCGGCAACGACAGCCTGGGCGGCGGCACGGGCAACGACGCCCTGTACGGCGGCCGCGGCAACGACTCGTTGACCGGCGGCCAGGGCGACGATTACCTGTATGGCGACTACGGCGACGACACGCTGGACGGCGGTGCGGGCAACGACACGCTGAACGTCGACTACGGGGGTAATGACACCTACCTGTTCGGACGCGGGGACGGCCAGGATCTGGTCACCGGCAACCCCGATGACGGCGGCACGACGCGCGTCGACACGCTGCAGCTCAAGCCGGGCATCGCGCCCGCGGACATCGTCCTGGCGCAGGTCTATGACAACCGGTGGGGCGGCAACCACGCACTGCGGGTCTCCATCGTCGGCACCGACGACCAGATCACCATCAACGGATTCACGGTTCAGGACACCCTGCACGGCCGGTCCAACACGCTGGCACAGATCCGTTTCGACGACGGCACCGTCTGGACGGCCGACGACATCGAGGCGCGCGTGCTGCAGGGCACCGACGGTGACGACAATCTTGTCGGCACCGGCGCGGACGACGCCATGGTCGGCGGTGCGGGTGCGGACACCCTGCAAGGGCTCGACGGCAACGACAGCATCGACGGCGGCACGGGCAACGACGCGCTGTACGGCGACAACGGCAACGACTCGTTGACAGGCGGCCAGGGCGACGATTACCTCGACGGCGGCTACGGTGACGACACCCTCATCGGCGGTCTAGGCAACGACACCTTCCAGGGCGGCCCCGGCAACAACGTCTTCCGCTTCGATCGCGGCGACGGCCAGGACGTCATCAACGGCCAGGACTACTGGTCCGGTGGCAACGGCACCATCGAGTTCGGCGCCGGCGTCCTGCCGTCCGACGTCGGCGTGCGCCGCGTGTTCGATGCCCAGCAAAACAACGGCAGCGCGCTGGAACTCTCCCTCGCGGGCAGCGACGACCGCATCACGGTCAACTATTTCTTCAACAGCGACGACCCGACCAACGGCAACAACCCGGTGCACACCGTCCGCTTCGCGGACGGGACGACCTGGAACCTGACGGCGCTCGCACAGCAACTGGGCCAGGGCTCGCAACGCGAGCCCAACAGCATCCGCGGCACCGTGGGCAACGACACGCTGAGCGGCGGCGCAAGCAATGACAGCCTGAACGGCGCGTCGGGCAATGATCTGTTGCAGGGCAACGCCGGCAACGACACGCTGGTCGGCGAAAACGGCGACGACACGCTGGACGGCGGCGCGGGCAACGACTGGCTCGACGGCGGCTACGGCAGCAACACCTACCAGTTCGGCCGCGGGGACGGCCAGGACACGATCGCGTCCATCTGGTACGGCAACGAGGCCAACGCCAGCACGATCGCGTTCAAGG
>Ga0307516_10007930_pt1 | contig 12092 bp, 11 predicted proteins | sample 19_EM_MG_FD_203310 | JGI IMG/M metagenome (GOLD analysis project Ga0307516, IMG submission 203310) | Populus trichocarpa ectomycorrhiza microbial communities from riparian zone in the Pacific Northwest, United States - 19_EM | ecosystem: Host-associated > Plants > Roots > Unclassified | place...
TCCTCAGGCGCTTGGCGGCGAGCTTCAGCGGGGCCGCCTTGGCGAGGACGCCGGCGGGGGTGTACAGGATCAGCGAGGTCATCGGGGCGCTCCTCGAGCGTCTAGGGTCTGAGGGTCCAACTCGGTGGCGACGCCGACCGGGATGGCGTCGTCGGGGGCCGCGATGACGTCGGCCACGGGAATCGCATCGTCGTCGGCCGGCGGCCGCAGCGCGGCTTGGCGCGCCTTGTGCGCCGCGCGCCGTTCGGCGAAGAAATCGCGCAGCAGCGCGCCGCACTCGTCTTCCATGCAGCCACCCACCACCTTGGTCTGGTGGTTGAGTTGCGCCAGCGCGAACAGGTCGACCACCGAGCCGGCGGCGCCGGTCTTCGGATCGCGCGCGCCGAACACCACGCGCTTGAAGCGTGCGTGGATCAGCGCCATCGCGCACATCGCGCACGGCTCCAGCGTGACGACGAGGGTGCAGTCGGGCAACCGGTAGTTGTCGAGCAGCTGGGCCGCGTGGCGCAGCGCCACCAGCTCCGCGTGCGCCGTGGGGTCGACCGTCGTGATGGGCCGGTTGTAGCCCGTGGCGACGACCTGCGCAATGCCGTCGGCGTCGTCGCGCAGGATCACCGCGCCGACCGGCACCTCGCCGACCAGCCACGCGTTCTGCGCCTGGTCGAGCGCCTGGCGCATCGCGCGTTCCTCGGCGGGGCTGAATGGCGGGGCCGCGAGGTCCGCGTCCGAGGGTGGAATCGAGCTCACCGGGTGCCGTCTTCGCCGGCGCTCGCCGCCTGGTCGTCCGCGTGCCGTGCGGACGCCTTCATGGCCTTGTCGAGCTCGGCCTGGAACTGCGACACGCTCGGCGAACTGCTGCCGCCGAAGGGCGCGGAGGAAGCGGACGAAGCGGCGACCGACCGCAGCAGGCGCTTGTTGGCGCGCAACTGGTTGCTCACCGACAACGCAATGACGGCGAGCACGATCAGCAGCGATCCGTAGGTCAGCAGGACTCTCATGTCGAATGTCGGTGGGGAAGCCTGGCGCGCATTATCGTTGCACGCCCTGGAGGATCACTCCCACTCGATGGTCGCAGGCGGCTTCGAACTCACGTCGTAGGTGACGCGGTTGATGCCGCGCACCTCGTTGATGATGCGCCCGGAGACCTTCTTGAGCAGGCCGTACGGCAGCTCGGCCCAGTCGGCCGTCATGAAGTCGCTGGTCTGCACCGCGCGCAGCGCGACGACGTAGTCGTAGGTCCGGCCGTCGCCCATCACGCCGACGCTCTTGACGGGCAGGAACACCGTGAAGGCCTGGCTGGTGAGTTCGTACCAGTTCTTGCCGGTCGCGCCGTCGCGCCAGTTGCGCAGTTCCTCGATGAAGATCGCGTCGGCACGGCGCAGCAGGTCGGCGTACTCCTTCTTCACTTCGCCGAGGATGCGCACGCCCAGGCCGGGGCCCGGGAACGGATGGCGATAGACCATCTCGGGCGGCAGGCCCAGCGCCACGCCGAGCTCGCGCACCTCGTCCTTGAACAGGTCGCGCAATGGCTCCAGCAGCTTCAGTCCGAGCTGCTCGGGCAGGCCGCCGACGTTGTGGTGGCTCTTGATCGTGATGGCCTTCTTGGTCTTCGTGCCGCCGGACTCGACCACGTCCGGATAGATCGTGCCCTGGGCCAGCCACTGCGCGCCCTTGTGGCCGCTGCCGCCCGCCTTGAGCTTGGCCGCCTCGGCCTTGAACACCTCGACGAACTCGCGGCCGATGATCTTGCGCTTCTGTTCGGGATCGGTGACGCCGGCCAGGTGACCCAGGAATTGCGCGCTGGCGTCGACGTGGATGACCTTCGCGTGCAGTCGGCCCGCGAACATCTCCATCACCATCTTGCCTTCGTCCAGGCGCAGCAGGCCGTGGTCGACGAACACGCAGGTGAGCTGGTCGCCGATGGCGCGATGGATCAGCGCCGCGGCCACGCTGGAATCGACGCCGCCGGACAGGCCGAGGATCACCTCTTCGTCGCCGACCTGTTCGCGGATGCGCTTGACGGCTTCCTCGACGTGGTCGGTCATGATCCAGTCGGGCCTGGCGCCGGCGATGTCCAGCACGAAGCGGTTCAGCAGCGCACGGCCCTGCACCGTATGCGTGACCTCGGGGTGGAACTGCACGCCGTAGTAGCCGCGCGATTCGTCGGCGATGCCGGCAATCGGGCAGTTGCCGGTGCTGGCCATCAGCTTGAAGCCCGGCGGCAGCTTGGTGACCTTGTCGCCGTGGCTCATCCATACCTTGAGCATGCCGTGGCCTTCCGGCGTGACGAAGTCCTCGATGCCATCGAGCAGCAACGTGCGTCCATGCGCGCGCACCTCGGCGTAGCCGAATTCGCGCTCATGCGCGGGCTCCACCTCGCCGCCCTGCTGCACGGTCATCGAGAACATGCCGTAGCAGATGCCCAGCACCGGCACCTTGGCCTCCCACACGGCTTGCGGCGCGCGCAGCTCGGCATCTTCGTAGGTGCTCGCATGGCTGCCCGACAGGATGATGCCCTTGGCGCCGAACGAGCGGATGAACTCGTCGGAGACGTCGTTGGGATGGATCTCGCAATAGACGTGGGCCTCGCGCACGCGACGCGCGATCAGTTGCGTGACCTGGGAGCCGAAATCGAGGATGAGGATCTTGTCGTGCATGGCGGCTGGGCGGGTGAGGAGTGGAGATCAGGGGTTGGCGGCGACCGGAGTCCCCGCCGCGTCGGCGCGCAGCCGACGGAAATGGAGCAGCGTCATGACCATCGCGCACAGTTGCAGCGCGGCGCAGACGTAGTACGGGGCCCCGAGGCGCCAGTCGCCGCGCGGCGCGTCGGCGACGGTGCGCAACAGCAGCGGGCCGATGACCGGCGCGAGCACGGCGGTGAGGCTCGACAGGCCCGCGACGGCACCCATCGTCTGGCCCTGCGTCTTTTCGTCGGCCGCGTTGGCGATCAGCGTCTGCAGCGACGCGCCGGCGGCGAAGCCGAGGACGTTGCAGGCGATCACGGCGTACATCATCCAGCCCTGCGTCGACGCGCCCCATGCCACGTAGGCGAGCGCGGAAGACACCAGGCCCAGGACCACCAGGCGCTGCACGGACATGATCCTCGTCAGCTTGCCGACCAGCACGCCCTGCACCAGCACGGACATCGCGCCGACCGCGCACAGCGACCAGCCGATCTGCTGCGGCTCCCAGCCGAACTTCAGCTGCGTGTACAGCGCCCAGGTGGTCTGCAGGATGAACTGTGCGAGCGACGCGAACGCCACGACGCCCAGCAGCGCCCCCATGCTCTTCAATTGCGCCAGGTGCATCAGCGAGCCAATCGGGTTCGCGCGGGCCCAGCTGAAGGGCTGGCGCCGCTCCACCGGCAGCGACTCGGGCAGCACGAAGAAGCCATAGAGCCAGTTGCACACCGCCAGCACGCCGGCGCAATAGAACGGCAGCCGCAGGTTGATGCCGCCCAGAAGCCCGCCCAGCACGGGACCCAGGATGAAGCCAAGGCCGAACATCGCGCCCAGCATGCCGAAGCGCTTCGCGCGCTGTTCCGGCGGCGTGATGTCGGACACGTAGGCGTTGGCCACCGCGATGTTGGCCTGCAGCGCGCCGCTGAACAGGCGCACGGCGATCAGCATCCACAGCGCCGTCGCCATCGCGGTCACGAAGAAGCTCAGTGCGAGGCCGCTGAAGCCGATCAGCAGCACCGGCCGGCGACCGTAGCGGTCGGAGAGTGCGCCCAGGATCGGCGAGCCGATGAAGTTGGCAAAGCCGAAAGCCATCGCGACGATCGCGTACGCACCGACCTGGCCGGCGGCAGTCGTCTCGAAGGATCCCACCAGCCTGGGCAGAACCGGAATGATCAGCCCGATCGAGATCATGTCGATCAGCACCGTGGCCATGATGAACGGCATCGCCGCCTGGCGCTTGCCGGAGGCGGTGCTGGCGACGGGGACGGGAGTCTGGTCTGCGCTCACGGTGGCTGCTGGTTGATGAGGTCGTCTCGCGCCGGCCGTCTCGCGCGGCCGATCCTGGAATGGGTCTGAAGCGCAACCGCCCGGCGAACCGGGCGGCTGTCATTCAGTTCTGCATGACGTCAGTCGGCGCGGTAATTCGGCGCTTCCTTCGTGATCTGCACATCGTGCACATGGCTCTCGCGAATACCGGCCGACGTGATCTCGACGAACTCCGCCTTGTTGCGCATGTCGTCGATCGTCGGGCAGCCGCAGTAGCCCATCGCGGCACGCAGGCCACCGGCCATCTGGAACAGGATCGAGACCACCGAGCCCTTGTACGGGACGCGGCCCTCGATGCCTTCGGGCACCAGCTTGTCGGCGTTCGGGTTGTCGTCGGCTTCCTGGAAGTAGCGGTCCGCCGAGCCGGCCTTCATCGCGCCGATGGAGCCCATGCCGCGGTAACTCTTGTAGCTGCGGCCCTGGAACAGGATGACCTCGCCCGGCGCCTCTTCGGTGCCGGCGAACATGCCGCCCATCATCACGGTGCTCGCACCCGCGGCGATCGCCTTGGCGATGTCGCCCGAGTAGCGGATGCCGCCGTCGCCGATCAGCGGCACGCCGGTGCCCTGCAGGGCCGTGGCGACGTTGTCGATGGCCATGACCTGGGGCACGCCGACACCGGCGACGATGCGCGTGGTGCAGATCGAACCCGGGCCGATGCCCACCTTGACGGCGTCGGCGCCAGCCTCGGCCAGCGCCAGCGCGGCGGCGCCCGTGGCGATGTTGCCGCCGATGACGTCGACCTGCGGGAAGTTCTTCTTGACCCAGCGCACGCGGTCGATGACCCCCTGGCTGTGACCGTGGGCCGTGTCGACGACGATGGCGTCGACGCCGGCGCGGGCGAGCAGTTCGACGCGTTCCTCGGTGCCGTCACCCACGCCGACGGCCGCGGCGACGCGCAGCTTGCCGTGCGAATCGCGCGCGGCGTTCGGGAAGGTGTTCTGCTTGGTGATGTCCTTGACCGTGAACAGCCCGCGCAGCTCGAAGGCGTCGTTGACGACCAGCACGCGCTCGAGCTTGTGGCGGTGCATCAGCTCCTTGGCCACGGCCAGCGAGGTGCCCTCCGGTACCGTGATCAGCCGCTCCTGCGGCGTCATGATCTCGCGCACCGGGGCGTCCATGCGCGTCTCGAAGCGCAGGTCGCGGTTGGTGACGACGCCGACGACGCGGCCGTTGTCGACGACCGGAAAGCCCGATACGCCGTGCAGGCGCGACAGCTCGACGACGTCGCGCACCCTCGCCGCGGAGGAAATCGTGACCGGGTCGCGCAACAACCCCGACTCGTAACGCTTCACGCGCGCCACTTCGGCGGCCTGCTGCATCGCGGTGAGGTTCTTGTGGATGACGCCGATGCCACCTTCCTGTGCGATCGCGATCGCCAGGCGGGCCTCTGTCACGGTGTCCATCGCTGCCGAGACGACGGGCAGGTTCAGGACGATGTTTCGACTCAGATGGGTTCTGAGACTGGTGTCGCGGGGCAACACCTGGGAATATGCCGGCACCAACAACACATCGTCGAAGGTGAGCGCTTTGCCAAGAAGGCGCATAGAGGAAGCTCCAGACGCAAAAGCGGATTATACGGACTACGACGGACTTTGCTCGGCAGGACGCTCCAGAACACCCTCCTCGCGCCCGCCGACACGCGGATTTGTTTGCGATTTGTCACCACTGCAGAGCACTACACTCGCCGTTGTCGCTGCCGATGACACGAGAATGTGTCAACGCGCCGCCCCTGCGCCACGTTGGTCCCTCACACTTCCAAGCCCGCCGACACGACAGGCTTCCCCGCCCATGCAAAAGATCGCCCTGCCCTTTGTCGCCTGCCTGCTGGCGCTCGCCGCCGTTGGCGCACAAGCACAGCCCCTCTGGAAGTGGCGCGACGCCGCGGGCCAAATGCACATCAGCGACACGGCGCCGCCGGCCGGCACGCCCGCCAAGAACATCATCAGCGCCCCCCCGGGCGGCGTCGCACCGCCTCCGGTGCTGACGACCAGTTCCACGTCGGCCACCAGCACGACCGCGACCAAGGCGGCCACGCCTCCCGCGGCCGACAACGCCGCGTCGGGCGCCGAGTCGCCCCTCGAAAAGAAGAAGAAGGCCGCCGACAAGGAACGCGTCGACAAGGAAAAGGCCGACCGCGCCGCGTTCGAAGCGAAGAACGCCGCCCTGCGCAAGGAGAACTGTTCGCGCGCCCAGGCGTCGCAGACGGCCATCGAGAGCGGCCAGCGCATGGCCAAGTTCAACGACAAGGGCGAGCGCGAAGTGCTCGACGACGCCGGCCGCGCCGAGGAACTCAAGCGCACCAAGGACGCCATCGCCTCCAACTGCGGCGCCGCGGCCGCGGCCCCATGAGCGTGCGGGGCCGCGCCGCGCCTCAGCGTTGCTTGCGACCGGCGTAGCCGCGCTGGCGCAACGCATCGACGCCGCCCGCCGCCTCGAAGCGCACGCGGCGTGCGGTCATCGGATCGATCTGCAGGTCGCGCAACACCTCCACCCGATCGCCGTCGCACAGCGGATGGGCCAGCGGTCGCGCCTTGCCCCACACCGCGCAAGACAGGCCGGCGGCGGCGAATGCCGCGTCGCCCTGCGCCGCGCTCGCGAGCGCCGGCCAGCCGGTCGCCGCGATCGCCGCGGCCACCGAGGCCTGCGGCGGCAGGCGCAGCGTGACGCTGTCGGTCGCGCGCGCGGACGGACTCCACACGACCAGCACCGCGATCTCAGCGCTCACCGTAGACCTGCGCCGCACGCTTGACGAACGAATCGACGAAGGTGTTGGCCACCTGGTCGAACACCGGACTCAGCACCGCCTCGAACACGCGGTTGGAGAAAGCGTAGGCCAGGTCGAACTCCACGCGGCAGGCGACCGGCTCGTCGGGATTCGGCGGTTGCGTGGGGTCCGGTTGCTTCAGCGGCTTGAACAGCCAGACGCCATCGAGTTGCGAGAACGGGCCGTCGACCAGCTTGAGTTTCACCGACTCGCCCTGCACTTCCTCGTTGCGCGTCGTGAACGACTGGCGCACGCCCGCGTAGGACAGGCCCACGCGCGCGGTCATGCCCGCGGGTGCGCCCGTTGCCGGGTCGGCCGGATGCCGCTCGAGCACGGTGCTCGAATCGCACCAGGGCAGGAACTTCGGATAGTCCTCCACGGCGACCACGAGTTCGTACATTTCGCGTGCGGAGTACCAGAGCAGGACGGACTTCTTGACGTGCTTCATACAATGGTTGAATTTTAAGCGCCCCATGTCCGCCTTCATCGCAGAGAACCGCCGTGCGCGGTTCGAATACCACATCGAAGAGACGTACGAAGCCGGCCTGGTCCTCCAGGGATGGGAGGTGAAGGCCATCCGCGCGGGCCAGGTGCAGCTGACGGACGGCTACGTCGTCATCAAGGGCGGCGACCTGTACATGATCGGTTGTCGCATCAACGCCCTCGGCTCCGCGTCCACGCACGTCAACCCGGAAGCGGACCGCACCAAGAAGCTGCTGATGCGCGGCGAGGAGATCAAGCGGCTGATCGGCAAGGTGAAGGAAAAGGGCTTCACGATGGTGCCGTTGAACCTGCACTTCAAGGGCAGCTTCGTGAAGGCCGACATCGCGCTGGCCAAGGGCAAGGCCGACCACGACAAGCGCAACACCATCAAGGAACGCGACTGGGAGCGTGAGAAGGGTCGACTGATGCGCCACAAGGTCTCGGGGCCCAGCAAGGACTAGGACTGGGCGCGTGGATCCTGCGACTTCGCGCAGGATGACGGCCGGGGTGTGTCAGTGCGCAGTCGCGGGTCGGAGGCTGGAGCAGTGTGTCATCCTGCGCGCAGTCGCAGGATCCACCCCCGCCGCATCACCGCGCCAACTTCTCCAGCGCCGCTTCGAGATCGCGGATCAGGTCGTCCGCATCCTCCAGCCCGATCGACAAGCGCACCAGCGTTCCGGCATGGGCGCCCACGCGGCCCGAGTCCGGGCGGTACGGCACCGCCAGGCTCATCGGGCCGGCCCAGGACCAGCCGATGCCGAACAGGCGCAGGTCGTCGACGAAGCGATCGATGCGTTCCGGCGCGATCGCCGGGTCGAAGGCCAGCGTCACCAGGCCCGCCGCCGCACGGCATTGCGCCGCCCAGTGTTCGTGCCCCGGCGAGCCGGGGGTTGCCGGATGCAGGACGCGAGCGAACTCCTTGCGACCCAGCGCCCACCGCGCGATCCGGCGGGTCGCGTCGTCCTGCGCGGCGTAGCGCAGCGCCACCGTCTGCAGCCCGCGCAGCACGAGCTCCACGTCGTTGGGCCCGACGCCCAGGCCGAGGCGGCAGTGCGTCAGCGCGAGCTGGTCGTGCAACGCCTGCGACCGGGTGACGACGGAGCCCATCATCACGTCGGCGCCGCCCGACGGGTACTTGGTGAGCGCGTGGATCGTGAGGTCGGCACCGAGCGCGGGCGTCGCGCCCGGCTCGAGATCGAACGCGTCGAACGCGATGCCGCTGCCCCAGGTGTTGTCGATCGCCACGACGGCACGCGGTGCGTGCGCGCGGACCGTGCGCACGAGCGCGCGCAGGTCGGGAAACTCCAGCGTGATCGAGCCCGGCGGTTCGATCCACACCAGCGCCACGTCGGGGCCCAGCGCGGCGCGCAAGGATTCGGGCGCCATCGGGTCGTAGAAGCGATGCGCGATGCCCCAGCGCGCCAGTTCGTGCGCCGCCAGGCTCTTGTTCGGAAAGTAGGCGTTGCCGGGGATCAGCACCGTGTCGCCGCTGGACAGCAGCGACTGGTCGACGAGCGCGATCGCGGCCAGGCCGCTGGGCGCCAGCAGCGCGTGCGTGCCGCCTTCCAGCGTGGCCAGGCGCGCCTCGAGCGTGAACGACGTCGGCGTGCCGTGCAGCCCGTACGTGTACGTGTTCTTGTCCAGCCAGTTGCTGGCGCGCATCGCGGCGACATCCTCGAACAGCACGGTCGACGCGCGATGCAGGGCCGGGGCTACCGCGGCGAAGCCCGGCGGCGGCACGTAGCCGTGATGGATCTGCCGCGTGGACGGGGCGTCCGCGTCGTGGTCCTTGTTCATTTCAGATGGGCAGAGCGACCAGGTCGTGGCCTTCGGTGGCGACGATGCGGGCGCGCGTGAACTCACCCACCTTCAGCTGCTTGGACAGCTTCTCCGGCGGCAGCAGGCGCACGATGCCGTCGATCTCCGGCGCATCGGCGTACGAGCGGCCGACGCCGCCCTTGCGGCCCAGCATCGGCGCCTTGTCGACCAGGATCTGCATGGTCGCGCCGACGCGGCGCTGCAGCTTGGCGGCCGACACCTCTTCGGCCACCGCCATGAAGCGCGCGCGGCGTTCCTCGCGCAGTGCCTGCGGCAACTGGTCGGCGATCTCGTTGGCGGTGGCGCCCTCGACCGGCGAGTAGGCAAAGCAGCCCGCGCGGTCGATCTGCGCCTCGCGCAGGAAGTCCAGCAGGGTCTGGAACTCCTCTTCCGTCTCGCCCGGAAAGCCGGCGATGAAGGTGCTCCGGATGACCAGCTCGGGGCACTTCTCGCGCCACATCTGGATGCGCTCCAGCGTGCGCTCGCCGGTGCCGGGACGCTTCATGCGCTTGAGCACGGCGGGGTGGGCATGCTGGAACGGGATATCGAGGTACGGCAGGATCTTGCCGGTGGCCATCAGGTCGATCACGTTGTCCACGTGCGGATACGGGTAGACGTAGTGCAGGCGCACCCACGCGCCGTACTTGGTCGCCAGCTCGCCCAGGCGCTCGCACAGGTCCAGCATGCGCGTCTTCACCGGCTTGCCGTCCCAGAAGCCGGTGCGGTACTGCACGTCGACGCCGTAGGCCGACGTGTCCTGGCTCACCACCAGCAGTTCCTTGACGCCCGCCTCGAACAGGCGCTGGGCCTCGCCCAGCACGTCGCCGATCGGCCGCGACACCAGGTCGCCACGCATGCTCGGGATGATGCAGAACGTGCAGCGATGGTTGCAGCCCTCGCTGATCTTCAGGTACGCGTAGTGGCGCGGCGTCAGCTTGACGCCTTGCGGCGGCACCAGGTCGATGAACGGGTCGTGCGGCTTGGGCACGTGCAGGTGCACCGCGTCCATCACCTCTTGCGTGGCGTGCGGACCGGTCACGGCCAGCACCTTGGGATGGATCTCGCGGATCAGGTTGTCGCCGCCCGCCTTGCCCGGCTTCGCACCCAGGCAGCCGGTGACGATCACCTTGCCGTTCTCGGCCAGCGCCTCGCCGATCGCGTCCAGGCTTTCCTTGACGGCATCGTCGATGAACCCGCAAGTGTTGACCACCACCAGGTCGGCACCCGCGTAGGTCTTGCTCGTGCCATAGCCCTCGGCGCGCAATTGCGTGAGGATCAGCTCGGAATCGGTCAGGGCCTTGGGGCAGCCGAGGCTGACGAACGCGATCGTCGGTTCCTTGGCGGCGGTGGTGGGGGTGGGGTAAGTAGTTGATTCCATTGGATTTTCTTGCAGTGGAACCTGCCCACGGCCAACATGAGATTGTAACCCTCCTGCCTTGAGCCACCAAACTCGACGGACTCTTGGAAGCGCGACATCACTTCGTGGGTATCCAGCGTGCGGTAACGCACAGACCACCGCTTCCGGTCGAGTCAGGCTGACGACGTCCGCACGTGGCCGGCCTCCAGGTCACGCGCGGCCTCTCGCATTGGCACTTCAGGTCCTGGGCGCACGAATTGGAAGAGGATGGACAGCTTCATGATGCATGCCTTCCTGACCAACAATCGATCGGCGCTGGTCGCCCGATGCAAGGTGAAGGTGGCAGCGCGCTGCGGAACCGCTGCGAGCGAAGATCAGCTCACGAATGGTGTGCCGCTGTTCCTGGATCAATTGATCAGGACGCTGCAGGCCGAGAATGCCGGCGACTTCGCGGACGGCGCGCGGATTTCCGGCGCCTCCGGCGGCGACGGCCTGGCGCTGTCGGAGATCGGCTTGAGTGCGACGGCCCACGGCGCCAGTCTCCTCGGCCTGGGCTATTCGGTGGACCAGGTGGTTCACGGCTACGGGGACCTGTGCCAGTCCATCACGGACCTGGCGTTCGAGCGCGACGCGCCCTTCTCCATCGACGAGTTCCGGACGCTGAACCGCTGCCTGGACAACGCGATCGCCGACGCCGTCATGGAATTCAGCATCCTGCGCGAATCCCGTGAACTCGAACGTCACAAGGATGAAACGCGGGAACGCATCGGTTTTCTGGTTCACGAACTCCGCAATGCCGTCTCGACCGCGAGTCTCGCCGTCGAGGCACTGGAATTCGGCAACATGAACACGAAGGGCGCGACGGGCGCCGTCTTGAAGCGCAGCCTGACGTCCATGGGTGCGTTGATACGGCGCGCCGTGGAGGAGGTTCGCCATGGCTCGGGGGCCGAGCGGCAGCTGTTCTCCGTGGCATCGCTGATCGCGCATGCCGAAGGCGGGGCGCGACTCGCTGCGGACGCCGCCGGCTGCAGCTTCGTGGTCGCGCCGGTCGATTCGACCCTGATGGTCCTGGCGAACCCGGCCGCCTTGCTTTCGGCGCTGGCCAACCTTCTGCAGAATGCCTTCAAGTTCTCGCACGCGCATACGGAAATCAGCCTGGGCGCATTCGCGATCGAAGGCCAGGTTCACATCGATGTTCGAGACCATTGCGGCGGACTGCCGGCCGGAAGCGTCGAAAGGATGTTCGCGCCGTTCATCCAGCGCGGCGCGGACCGATCGGGCCTCGGGCTGGGCCTGGCCATCGCTCGCGAAAGCGTGGAGACCGACTTCGGGACGTTGTCCGTGCAAGACATGCCGTGCGTCGGCTGTGTCTTCACGATCGCCTTGCCGCTCCAGCCAACGAGCTAAGCGTTCGTCTCGGCCAGGAAGGCTGGCGCGCCGGGGTGCACGGCGTCCTTGCGAACGGTGAATCGCCGGCGGCGCGAGCGCGGCGACGGATACTTGCGCATGGAAGACTCTGCACCTCTCCCCGCCACGCGGATACCGCCCCCCGATCTGCCGCGCATCATCGGGCTGGGTGCGTCCGCAGGCGGCCTGGAGCCGCTGCAACAGTTCTTGTCCGGCGTCCCCGAGGCAAGCGGCTTCGCCTATGTCGTGGTTC
>Ga0307516_10007931_pt1 | contig 12092 bp, 9 predicted proteins | sample 19_EM_MG_FD_203310 | JGI IMG/M metagenome (GOLD analysis project Ga0307516, IMG submission 203310) | Populus trichocarpa ectomycorrhiza microbial communities from riparian zone in the Pacific Northwest, United States - 19_EM | ecosystem: Host-associated > Plants > Roots > Unclassified | place...
TCGAGAGGCCGAGGCCGGTGCCCGCGCCGATCGGCTTGGTGGTGAAGAACGGATCGAAGATCCGGTCGAGGTGCTCGGCCGCGATGCCGGCGCCGGTATCGCTGACCTCGACGACCGCCTCGCCGCCATCGTCGCGAATCGCGATCTCGATCCGGTTGCTCTCGGTCCGGCCCTCGGGGATCGCCTGCGCCGCGTTGACGATCAGGTTCAGGAACACCTGGCCCAGGCGGGTCCGGCTGCCGAGCACGCTGCCGACCGCGGCGTAGTTGCGCACGACCGGCGCGCGGTGGCGCAGCTCGGCCCCGGCGATCTGGATCGCCTGCTCGACCACCTGCTTGAGATCGAGCTCGCTGTGCGCCTCGTCGGAGCGCGACAGGGTCTGCAGATCGCGCACGATCACGCGGATCCGCCACAGGCCGTCGCGGGTCTCGTGCAACCGCTCGAGCAGGTCGCCGGTGGGGGGCGGTCCGCCGGGCGCCGCGGTGGCCTCGATCAGCCCGTCGACGTTGCCCAGCGCGTAGGTCAGCGGATTGTTGATCTCGTGGCCGACGCCGGCCGCGAGCCGGCCCATCGACGCCATGCGCTCGGTGACCACCGCGCGATCGAGCTCGAGCTTGCGGCGCTCGGTGATATCGCGAAACCACCACAGCCGGCCGTGGATCTCGCCGGTGTCGGCGCGCACCGGCCCGGTCCAGCGCTCGAACACGCGCCCGTCCTTCAGGTGGAGCTCGTCGTTGCCGGACTCCTGGGGCCGGTCGTAGAAGTACTGGACGCGCTCGACCATCGCGGTCGGGTTGGCGGCCTGATCGAGCACGTAGGCCAGCATGCGCTCGTCGCCGGCGGCGACCAGCTCGGGCGGGATCGCCCACATCTCGAGGAACCGGCGATTCACCGTCGACACCTGGCGGCGATCGTCGACGACGAGCAGGCCGTCGGCGGTGGCCTGCTGCACCGCGTGGGCGAGCGCGAGGCTGGCCGCCAGATCGGCGCGCGACTGCACCAGCTCGGCCATCCGCGTGCGCGCCTCGTACGCGAGCTGCCACTTCTGGGTGAGCGCGAGCGCGAGCTGGCAGACCTCGATGACCTCGAACGGCTTCTTCATGATCAGCAGGCGATCGGTGGCGCCGAACCGCTGCACGACCTCGCGCCAGGTCGCGTCGGAGTACGCGGTGCAGATCACGACCTGGAGCTCGGGATCGACCGCCCACATGCGCGCGATCGCGTCGAGCCCGTCGCGCGCCGCCGGCAGGCAGACGTCGATCACGGCCAGCGCGAACGGCCGGCCCGCGGCGACCGCGTCGCGCACCCGCTCGACCCCACCGGCGCCGTCGTACGCCGAGCTCAGCTCGAACGCGGTATCGAGATCGATGATGACCTCGGCGGTCGGGCGGCCTCGCAAGATCTTGGAGAAGTCATCGTGGATCGAGCGGGTATCGTCGACGATGAGGATGCGCCGGTTGGGCTCGGTCATGGTGGATTGGCCCCCTGGCAAGCGGGACCTTCCTTGCGTATCCCGGATCGGCCAAGACCTGGAGCACGCCAGGGGCCGCTGCCCCACCACAACCCCAGGCGCTGGGACTTCCCTCCCCCGTAGCAAAATGCGGCAGCTTGGCGGCGTGCAGCAACGCGGAAAACCACCAGGCAGCGTCGCCACGATGGTGGTGCGTCCGCGCTCGGCGGGCGCGAGCGCACACAGATCAGATTCGTGCACAATCCGGTGACGACGGTGAGCGTGGCGATTCGTCGCATTCAAGCGCAAGCGAGACCACGGCGTCGTCGGTGTTCGATGGGAACACACCAGCTGTGTCGCAACACAGCTGATTGGAGCGGTTCTTGTATGGGAGGCGTTACTTCGCTGGAGTGCAAAGAGTCATCGATGACGGACGCAGTGGAAAACGCGATGGAGGTCGTGGCGCGTGGCCCGGCGGAATGGCGCGAACTCTCAGCCGCTGACAGCCGGCGGCAGATCGACGAGCTGGCCACCGCGCTCGCGGCGCGCGATAGCTTCATCGGGCTGGTCGGCCACGAGCTGCGCAACGCGGTCGCGCCGATGCTGCTGCTGGGGGAGCAGCTCGCGCTGCTCGCCCAGGATCCCAGCGTCTCGCCGGTGTTCACGTCGCGCGTCGCGATGCTCACGCGCAACCTCAGCAAGTTCGTCGCCACGGTGGACCGCGTGGCCGAGGTCGCCGATCTGCGGCGCGGCCGCCTGCAGCTCGCCCCGGTCGCGGTGAACCTGGTCGAGGTCGTCGAGGACGTGTGCCGCGAGGCGCGCCGCGAGGCCGCGGCCGGCGGCGCCGAGCTCGTGGTCGCCGCGGCCGGCCCCGTGATCGGCCGCTGGGATCGTGCGCGGCTCCGGCAGATCGTCGCGGCGCTGGTGTCGAATGCGATCCGCTATGGCGGTGGTGGTCAGATCGAGCTCGCCGTGTGCGATCGCAACGGCGACGCCGAGCTCGTGGTGCGCGATCACGGTCCCGGCCTCGATCCGGCGACGTTGCCGCACCTGTTCGAGCGGTTCGACCACGAGCGCAACCGCCGCGGCGGCGGCTTCGGCATCGGGCTGTGGCTCGTCAAGACGCTCTGTACCGCAATGCACGGCACGGTGACCGCGGAGAATGACAGTAGTGGAGGCGCGTCCTTCTGTGTCGTCCTCCCTCGTGGTTGAATCAAACGATGGCTGACACCCGAAGTATGGGGCGCGTGGACACCGGGATTCCGGGTCTCGACACGATCTTGAACGGCGGTCTGTTCAAGGGCGGGGTCTACATCGTCGAGGGTTCGCCCGGCTCAGGCAAGACGATCCTCGGCAACCAGATCTGCTTTCATCGTGCGGCGCGCGGCGATAGCACCATCTACATCACGTTGCTCGCGGAGTCGCACACCCGGCTGATCGCGCACCTGCGCGGCATGGAGTTCTTCCGCCCTGATCTGGTGTCGTCGTCGATCTACTACATCAGTGCGTTCAAGGTGCTCGAGGCGATGGGGCTCGACGGTCTGCTCAAGTCGGTCCAGGAGGCGGTGCAGGCGCGCGGCGCGGCGTTCGTGGTGCTCGACGGCCTGGTCTCGGCCGAGGAGTTCGCGCCGTCGGCCCGCGACTTCAAGAAGTTCATCCACGAGCTGCAGACGATCAGCGGCATGACCGGCTGCACCGTGCTGCTGCTGGCGTCGACCGAGCGCGCCGAGGGCTTTCGCCCGGAGCACACGATGGTCGATGGCCTGATCGAGCTCGGCGATACGATCGTCGGCGTGCAGTCGCTGCGCCACGTGCTGGTGCGCAAGATGCGCGGCACCCGCCAGCTGCGCGGCCGCCACGCGCTCGAGATCTCGTCGGCCGGCATCAAGATCCGCCCGCGGATCGAGACCATGCTGCGCAGCCCCGACGAGGACGATCCGGCGCCGCGGCCGACCGAGCACGCCGACTTCGGCGTGCCGGGGCTCGATGCGATGCTGCGCGGCGGCCTGCCGGGCGGCTCCAATACCATCGTGCTCGGCCCGTCGGGCAGCGGCAAGACCACGCTCGGCCTGCAGTTTCTGTCGGCCGGGGCGCGCCACGACCGGGTGGGGCTCTACGTCGGGTTCTACGAGCGGCCGTTCGGCTTGCTCGCCAAGAGCACGCGGCTCGGGCTCGGGCTCGAGGCGGCGCGCGAGCGCGGCATCCTCCACCTGTTCTGGGAGCAGCCGATCGAGGGGGTGCTCGACGCGGTCGTCGAGCGCGTGCTGCGCGCCGTCATCGACCACGGCGTGAAGCGGCTGTGCTTCGATGGACTACACGGGTTCCGCCACCACGCGGAGTACCCCGAGCGGACACGCGCGGTCTTTTCGGCTCTCGGAGACGAGCTAGCACGGCGCGGCGTGACCTCGATCTTCACGCTGGAGAGCTCCGAGCTCGTGGGTTCGGGGATCACGGTGCCGATCGACGGCGTGTCGTCGCTGGCCGACAATATTATCCTGTTGCGTCACGTCGAGTTGCGCTCGCAGCTGTACCGGCTGATCTCGATCGTCAAGGTGCGTGACCGGGCGTACGATGGCGCGATCCGCGAGTTCCAGATCACAGATCGTGGCGTGATCGTCGCAGATACGTTCGATAGCGCAGAGCAGATCCTCACCGGCACGGCCCGGATCGTGGCCGAACCCGAGCGCTGAGGGCGCATCCCGCGGAATGACTCAATCGGTTCTCATAGTCGACGACGAATTTGGACTCGCCGACATCACGGCGGACCTCCTCACCGAGGCCGGTTACGACGTCGCGCTCGCGATCAATGGCAAGCTCGGCCTCGCCAGCCTGGCCGTGCGTCCGGCGGACGTCGTGCTGACCGATCTGATGATGCCGGTGATGGATGGGCCCGAGATGATCCGCCGCATGCGCGCCGATCCACGATTTGCCAGGATCCCCACGATCCTGATGACCGCGCTGCCCGAGGCGGTCCCGGGCGGCGACGCCGCGCTGCACAACGCGGTGCTGATCAAGCCGTTCGGCATGGCCGAGCTGCTCGAGACCCTGCACCGCCTGCTGCCGCCGGCGAGGTAGCTACGTGTAGACCAGGCAGCCGCGCTGGGCGAGCTCGCCGAGCCAGGGCGGTCGGTCGCGCAGCGGATTCCACCGCAGATCCAGCTTGGCGAGCGGCAGCGCGCGCAGCGACTCGGGGAGTGCGTCGAGCTGGTTACTGCGCAGGTCCAGCGTGCGCAGCGCGGGATGGTCGCCGATCGAAGCCGGCAGCGCCGCCAGCTGGTTGCCGCGCAGCGACAGCTCGCGGAGCCCCACGAGCGGCTCGATCGAGAGCCCCTGCAGCTCGGCGTGCTCGGCGCGCAGCTCCTGGATCTCCGGATCCGCCAGCACGAGCTGACCCAGCGGATTGTCGCAGACGTTGAGATAGCGGACGCCGCGGATCTCCGGGAGCGCGGTCAGCCGGTTGCCCGCCAGGTAGACGAAGTCGATGCCGGCGAGCGCGGGCAGCTGCGCGATCCGGTTGCGATTGGCGTCGAGCACGGTCAACCGGGGCAGGGCGGGCAGCCGCGCGATCCGGTTATCGTGGATGTACAGCTCGCGCAGCGTCGCCGGGAGCGGTGGCAGCTCGGTGAGCTGGTTGGCGCCGACCTCGAGGCGCACGAGCTGGTCCAGCGCGCCGATCGCCTCGGGCAGCGCGGTGAGCCCGCAGCTGTGCGCGCAGATCGCGATGGCGGCGCCGTCGCGCCACCACACGCCGACCACGCCCTCGGTGCGCTGCCGCGCGTGCGCCAGCTCGACGACGGCCCGCGTTCCGGCGAGCTGCGCAACGACCGCTCCATCCTGCATCGCGCGATTGTAGCGCGCCGGGTCCCGCGCGGATCGCGCGGCGCGCGCTACAGTGGCGCGTGTCCGAGGACGCGGTGTTTCTGTTCGGCGCGACGTCGATGCTCGGCTGGTCGATCCTTGCGGCCGCGCCGGCGCCGGTGACCGCGTTCTGCAACGGCCACACGCGCAAGCCGCCGGCGCGCATCGATCGCGGGATCGACCTCGACGATCCGGTCGCGATGTTCGCGCTGTTCGCGGCGGAGCGGCCGCGGCTGATCATCCACTGCGCCGGGGTGTGCGACGTCGAGATGTGCGAGCAGTCGCCGGACTTCGCGTACTCGGTGAACGTCGATGGCACGCAGCTGCTGATCGACCACGCGCCCCCCGAGGCGCGGATCGTGTACTGCTCGAGCGACCACGTGTTCAGCGGGGATGGTGGGCCGTACGACGAGGCGTCGCCGACCGACCCGGTCAGCGTGTACGGCAGGACGCGGGTCGCGGCCGAGCGGCTGATCGCGGCGCGGCCCAACAGCTTGATCATCCGCACCGGCCTGTGGATCGGGCCGTCGGCGACCGGCCGCCATGGCCATCTCGACTGGCTGCGCTACCGCCACCGCCGGCAGCTGCCGATGACCGTGGTCGCCGACGAGCTGCGCTCGGCGATGTGGGCGGCCGATGCCGCGCACCGCGTGTGGGAGCTCGCGCGCTCGGAGCTCACCGGGGTTCGCCACGTGGTGGCCACGCGGGTGGTGTCGCGGCCCGAGCTCGCGGCGTACCTGGTGGAGCGCTACGCGATCGGCGCCAAGCTCGCGGTCCACTACCGCCGCGATCGCCGGGCGCCGCACCTGGGCCGCGTCGAGCTCGCCACCCGGTACCGCGACGCGCTGGCCCGCCCGCTCCCGTCGGTGGTGCCCGAGGCCGCGCCGGGCGCGTGAGCCGCGGCGTGCTATGCAACGGCGCATGGCATTCGTCGAACAGCTCGAGGCGTGGAAGTCGGAGCGGCTGGCCCCGATCATCGGGGCGGGCCGGATGTCGCTGGCCGATGGCGGGCCCGGCGACGCGACCGGGCTGCTCCAGATCGCGCTGGCCAATGAGATCAACGTCAGCGAGCTGGCGGCGGTGTGGATGCCCGCGACGCGCGAGCTCGACGTGAAGCTCGCGTTCGCGCGCCAGGCCGGTGACGAGGCCGGGCACTTCCAGCTGGTGGCCGATCGGCTCGCCGCGCTCGGGTTCGACGTCGCGAGCTTCGCGCCGTCCGATAATCCGCTGTTCGTCTACCTGCGCGGGCTGACCACGACGGTGGAGCGGATCGCCGCGGGGCTGTTCACGCTCGAGTCGATCGCGTACGGCGTGAACGAGAACTTCATGGCGCTGTGCGCGCAGCGCGGCGATCTGGAGACCGTGCGGATCTACCGCGAGTACATCCAGCCCGACGAGCAGGCGCACCAGCAGCTCGGCCAGCGGCTGCTCGCGAAGTATGCGACCACGCCCGAGCTGCAGCAGCAGGCGCGCGACACGGTCGGCCGGCTGCTCGAGATCGCCGGGGCGACCCGCGCGGCGGCCGCGGCCCGGCTCGGCACGGCGTGCTTCCCGGGCTGCTAGCAGCTCCCAGGGCGGGCGCCCATCGCGCCGGCGGCGCCAGATCGATCGGGCCCGACGCGCGCGGCGGAGGCCCCGCGCCGGCGCGTCGACCGAACGTCAGTGCTTGCTCTTCACGGCGGCGAACACGAACTCGACGAGCTCGCTGGGCTTGATCGTCGCCTTGCCCCAGCGGTCATCCCACCGGGCGGTCAGCTTCGCCTGCTGGATCGCCTCGAGGGTCTTGCCGGCGTCGGCCTGCTTCTTCACGAGCCCGCGGATCTCGACCAGCATGTCGTGCCAGCTCTTGACGTCGCTCCGCGTGGACACCACGCCGTGCCCGGGGATGACCTTGTAGCTATCGTCGATCATCGCCGTCACCTTCTCGGCGACCGCGATGAAGCCATCGTAGCTGCCGCCCGAGCTGAGATCGACGAATGGGTAGCCGACCGTCCGGAAGCAGTCGCCGGTGTGGAGGATCTTGGCCTTGGTGAACACGACGAGCGAGTCGCCGTCGGTGTGCGCCGGGTCGACGTGGATCACCCGGATGTCCTCGCCGTTCAGGTGCAGCGTGATGTCGGACGCGAACGTCACCACCGGCAGCGCGCGGGCCGGCGCCGGCGGCACCCTGCGATTCATCAGCTGCATGAACTGCTCGGTGCTCATCCGCTTGCGGACGTTGTCGTGCGCGACGATCACCGCGCCCGCCGTGGCCAGGTTCTCGTTGCCGCCGACGTGATCGCCGTGCCAGTGCGTGTTGATCACGAACCGGATCGGCTTGGGGGTGATCTTGGCCACCGCGTCCTGGATCTTCGGCGTCAGCGGCGCGAACTGATCATCGACCAGGACGACGCCATCGTCGCCCACCGAGACCGCGATGTTGCCGCCCGCGCCCTCGAGCATGTACATGCCCTCGGAGAGCTTGGTGGTCTTGATGGTGACCTTGCTGTAGTCCTCCTGCTGGCCGCGTGCAACACCCGCGGTCAGGGCGACCCCGAGACAGACAACCAGACATGTGTGCTTCATGGCCAGCGCGACTCTCCCCCGCCCGGCCGGCGACTTCCATACGCGGTCGTGGAAATCGCGTCGATCCGGTGCCACCTGTACGCTGCCCGGTCCCGCTGTGCGCAGGCCGATTCGCTCGCCGCCGGCTCGGCTCTGCGTTCCGCGATCGGCGAGCACGCGCCGCCGGGGCAGCGGGGATACAGCGTCCACGGCCAGATTGGCACACGCGCGCCGGAGGGCGTCCGCAGATCCGCGACTTACGCCGGGCGCGCAAGTTGCTTGCCGTCGCGGCCATGTCGGCCATTGCGTCCCTCCTGGTTGGTGTTGCGGTGGTGTTCGCCGGGTGTCGCGGTTCGGATGTTCGACCGGCCCTCCCGAAGTCGCCCGTCGCGGAGTCTGGTCCTCCGGTCGCGGCGGTGCCGCCCGTCGCGGAGTCTGCTCCGGAATCGCCTCCGGTCGCGCCGGTCGTCGAGCAGATGTTTGCACAGGTCGCGCCGGCGCCGAGCTTTGCCGATCCGGAGCGCCGCGCAAAGCTCGCGGCGGCGTTCCCGGCGCTCGACAAAGCGCTCGAGCAAGTGCGCGTGGCGGATGGCGTGCCGGGCGTCGTCGTCGGCGTCGTGATCGACGGCGAGCTCGCCTACGCGAAGGGCTTCGGCGTCGTCGACCCGGCGACCAAGGCGGTGCCGGACGCCGATACGGTGTATCGCATCGGCTCGATCACGAAGTCGTTCACCGGCCTCGCGGTCCTGTCGCTGCGCGACGACGGCGTGCTCGGCCTCGACGATCCGCTCGCGCGCTGGATCCCCGAGGCGGGGAAGCTCGTGTATCCGACGCGCGACGCGCGGCCGATCACGCTGCGTCAGCTGGCCCAGCACACGTCGGGGCTGCCGCGCGGCGGCGCGTTCGATCCGGAGACCGACCCCGACGAGGCGGCGGTCGTGGGCTCGCTCGCGAAGCTCGCGCTCGACCGGGCACCTGGGCTCGAATCGGTGTACTCGAACCTCGGCTTCGGTCTGCTGGGGATCACCGTCAGCCACGCCGCGAAGCAACCGCTGCACGACGTGATCGCGTCGCGCATCTGGAAGCCGCTCGGCATGACCTCGACCGCGTGGGATCCGCCGTCCGACAAGCTCGCGCCGGCGTTCGCCCCGGACGGCAAACCCAGATCGCCGGCCCGGCTCGGTGCCGTCGATGGTGCCGGCGGCATCTTCTCGACCGTGCGCGACATGGCGCGCTACGCGAGCTTCTTGCTCGCGGCCTACCCACCGCGCGACGAGGACGACCACGGTCCGATCCGTCGCGCGACGATTCGCGAAGCCCAGCACAGCGATTTTGCGCTCGAGCCGCGGGTGTCGGCGAAGCCCGACGCGAAGCCTGGCGAGCCGAGCGTCGAGCTCGACGCGTCGTCGTACGGCTTCGGTTGGGTCCACGACCAGACGTGCACCGCGACGGATCGGATCTGGCACAACGGCGCCGTCGATAGCTATCGCGCGGCGCTCGTGCTGCGCACGTCGCGTGGGGTCGGCGTGGTCGTGATGACGAACTTCGGCGCCACCAACCCGATGGCGTTCGCGGACCGCGCGCTCGAGGTGCTCGCCCAGACCGGCGCGATGAAGCCGCGCGAGCCAAGCCTTCCGGATCCGCGCACGTACACGCCGCTCATGACCGCGTTTCTCGACGTGTACAACCAGTTCGACCGAGCCAAGCTCGCGTCGATCTTGGCTCGCCCGATGGATCCGAGCGAACCCGACGAGCTCGCCGGCTACAAGGCCCTGCACGGCGCGTGCACCGCGTTCAAGCTGACCAGGATGGGCGAGGCCAACGCGCTCGAGTTCGCGATGACGTGCGAGCACGGACCGTTCGAGCTCGAGATCAACATGAACGGAGACAAGCTCGGTGGCTTTACCGGGCGATCGCCCGACATCGCGCCGTCCGAGAAGATCAAGAAGCTGATCGCCGCCGCGATCGCGCTCCACCTGGACCCGGTGTGGAGCGCAGCGAACTACAAGCTCGTGTTTCCGAAGCAGCTGATTCCCGAATCGATGGCTCGCGGCATGGCAACGCGCCTGCGATCCGAATTCGGCACGTGCAAGCAGCGCTCGGTCGTGAGCGACGGCACCGGCTGGCTGGTCGAGCTCGACTGCTCGAAAACCCGAGCGCTCACGCTGTGGCTCCACCTCGACCACGACGCGATCGATGGCCTGCGATTTCGCCCACCGCAAGGCACCGAGGCGCGCTGCCCGACGCGGTAGCGCGGCGGCGGCGGTCAGTGAGCTTTGACGTCGACCGAGCCGGCGTGGATGAACTGCTGGACGTGCTCGTTGGTCGAGGCGCGGAGCTCGGCGGGCGAGCCGAACGCGACGATCTTGCCCTTGTACAGCATGGCGATCAGGTGGGCGATCCGGAACGTCGAGGCCATATCGTGGCTGATCACGATGCTCGTGATGTCGAACTGCTCCTGGGTCTGCTGGATCATGTCGTCGATATCGCGCGTGCGCAGCGGATCCTGACCGGTGGTCGGCTCGTCGTAGATCATGATCTCGGGCTTCAGCACGATCGCGCGGGCCAGGCCGACGCGCTTGCGCTGGCCGGCGGAGATCTCGCCCGGCATGCGCTGTGCGATGTCGGCGATGTTGAGCCGCTCGAGGATATCGGTCACGCGCGCCGCGAGCTCGGGCCGGGCGAGCTCGTTGCGCTCGCGCAGCGGGAACGCGACGTTATCGTAGACCGAGAGCCAGTCGAGCAGCGCCGCGTTCTGGAACACCAGGCCGAAGTGCTTGCGGACGTCGTTGAGCTCGATGTCGCCGAGCGGCACGATGTCCTTGCCGAGCACGCGGATCTCGCCGCGATCGGGTTTGAACAGCCCCATGATGTGCTTGATGATGACCGACTTGCCCGAGCCGCTGGCGCCGATGATCACGGTGGTGCGATGCGGATAGATCGGTAGATCGACGCCGCGCAGCACCTCCTTGCCGTTGAACGACTTGTAGACGCCGACCAGCTCGACGGCGGGCGCGTCCTTGATCGACGCGACGGTCTCGCCCTGGGCAACGGCCTCACCGGGCGCCGCGTCGCGCGATAGCCGCGAGGTCCGCGCGCCCTCGACGAACGCCTGGATCGGCGGCAGCGGCGAGTGCATCAGCTCGTCGTAGCTGCCGTTGAAGATGATCTTGCCGTCGTGGAGGAACGCGACGTCGTCGGCGAGCCGCTGCGTGCTCGCCATGTCGTGGCTGATGATCACCGAGGTGATCTGGTACTGGTCCTTGGCCAGCGCGATCATGTCGTCGACCGCGGCGATCATGATCGGATCGAGGCCGGTGGTCGGCTCGTCGAACAGCACGACCTCGGGGTTGGCGATCAGCGCGCGCGCCAGGCTGACGCGCTTGCGCATGCCGCCCGACAGCTCGGCGGGCAGTAGCTTCTCGCTGCCGAGCAGGTTCAGGATGCTGACCAGGCCGTGGGTCAGGCCCTCGATCTGCGGCGCCGGCAGCTCGGAGTTCTCGAGCAGCGAGAACCCGACGTTCTCGTCGACGGTGAGCGCGTCGAACAGCGCGTAGTTCTGGAACAGCATGCCCATGCGCTTGCGCAGCGCGATGACCTCGAGCGCCGTGCAGGTCGCGAGGTCCTTGCCGAACACGATCACGCGGCCGCTGGTCGGCTTCTGCAGGCCGATCATGAGCTTCAAGAGCACCGACTTGCCCGAGCCGCTGCGGCCGACGACGACCGTGGTGCGGCCGGGCACGATCTTGAGGCTGAGCCCGCGCAGCACGTGGTTGTCGCCGAACGACACCGAGACGTCGTCGAGCTCGATCACCGGCTGGGCGGGATCGAGCGGCCAGCGCGGGCTGTCGGGCAATAACAGATTTTGCCGCGGCGCGGGCGGAGCAACTTCGGGCATCTGGCGCGAGTCTACTGCCACAGCCAGACGTCGTCGATGTTGAGGTGGCCGTCGCGCGCGTCGTCGATCAGCACCAGCTTGCCGAGCTGGCCGCGCAGGTCGCCGAGCTCGATCGCGACGGTGCGCAGCGCGTCGCCGGCCGGCGGCGGGACGCTGGCGGTGCGCGCGACCGCGTCGCCGACCCACAGCTCGACGCGCAGCCCGCCGGCCTCGCCGCCGCCGCCGAGCCGCAGCGTCAGCCGCTTGCCGTCGAGCGCGAACAGCGGCGAGCTCACCCGGCCGGTCGCGGCGTCGCCGCCGTGGCGGCTGGTCGCGAACCGCGCGCCGGTGGCGCCGAGCACG